>Ga0164290_1000582_pt1 | contig 107553 bp, 86 predicted proteins | sample Micstemetagenome_FD_108782 | JGI IMG/M metagenome (GOLD analysis project Ga0164290, IMG submission 108782) | Contaminated culture microbial community from soil near Moab, Utah, USA - Microcoleus steenstrupii SON62 (Illumina Assembly) | ecosystem: Environmental > Terrestrial > Soil > Soil crust...
GCCCGACTTGTCGATCACGAAGACCAGGGCCAGGTCGGGCCGCTCCTCGCGGTCCCGCACGTCCATGTAGACGGGCAGGGCCTCCTCGACGGGGGTGCGGCCGTAGCCGCCCACGCCGAAGCTGTTGTCGCCGCCGATCATCAGCAGGCCCTTGCCGAGGTCGCGCACGTAGGACGGGATGGCCGCCATGGCGCCGACGGGGATGGCGCGGGCCGGGACGTTCACCAGGATCAGCGCGGCGTAGGCGCTTAGCTCGGCCAGGTCGGCCGGCATCTCGTCGGGGGCGACGAGCCGCGACTCGATCTTGGTTGCGGCGAGGGCGGCGACGAGGGGGGCGGCCTCATCGCGGGCCTGGGCGACCACCAGCACCTGCGGCGGCCCGTCGACCTGCACCAGGGCGGTGGCGGTGTTGTTGATCCGCTGGGCGTCGGCCGCGGCGACGACCTCGACCCGGAAGCGCTGGAATCCCGAGCCGGCGGCCCGGGCGCTGAAGGTGACCCGATTCTCCCCCTCGCGCAGCTCCACCGTGCGCCGGTCGACCGGCACGTCGTCGGCCAGAAGGGTGGCCGTGGCGGGCTGGGCCACGTCGCTCTGCACCACGGCCTCGACCCGGATCTCCTGATCGGCGCGGGCCCGCGCGGGGGCCTCGACCCTGCTCACCAGCACCTCGTTCCCGCCGGCCGCGGTGGACAGGTCGACCACGGCGATCGGCACCCCGCGCGCGGCCGCGAGCCGGGCGGCCGCCAGGCTGTTGCCCGCGTTCTCGCCGCCGTCGGACAGGAGCACGAGCCGCTTTTTGGCGTCGGCGGGGAAGAGGGCCAGGCCAAGCTGGATCGCCTCGGCGATGTTGGTGCGCGAGGCGAGGGGGCTGGCCGTGATCGCCGCCAGCCGGGCCAGCCGCTCCGGCGGCCGGTCGACGAGCGCGCTGGCCCCGAACACGACGACGGCCGCCCGGTCGTCGGCGGCGAGCGCCTGGAGCGCCTCCTGGATGAAGGTTTCGGCCTGGGCGCGGGCCGAAGGCGCGACCGAGTCGCTCGCGTCGAGCAGAAAGATCGTCGTCGTCCGCTCGACGGGCAGGTTTAGCTGCGCGCCGGCCACCGCGAGCACCAGCGCCGTCACGATCAGCGAGCGCACAGCCAGGCTGCCGTAGTGGCGCGCGGGGCTGAGGCGCCGCGGCAGCGCGTACGCGAGGGCCAGCAGCCCCCCCAGGACCCCGAGCAGCCACAACATCTCCGGGTAAACAAAAGACAGACCAGGCACGGGTGGCCTCGCTTTCCGGGAGTTTGCTGGTTATCGCCGGGGGGATGGTTGAACGGTCGAAGGTGTAACCTTCTATTGTGCCGAGCTTGCGGATGGGGGGCAACGTGGGCTCGGTGCCATAATCTGACAGCAAGATCGTTGCCAGATCCACATGCGTTTGCTCATTCCCGCGCCGCTGTATCAGCCCGGGCGCCGCTGGCACCGCTCCTGCTGTTCTGCTCGGTGGTACTGGTATAACCGAGGAGGAAGGACTCATGGCGACAGCACGCAGCGAGGCGCGCGGCGCGCCCCAGCGGAACCCGGGCGAGGCGGTGTGGCAGGACGTGGTCGCGGCGGAAAACACCGTCGGCCGAACCCTGTCGCTGCTCAGCCTCGGCCTGGGCCTGGCCCAGGTGGCCGCCCCGCGCGACTTCGCGCGCTGGATCGGCGCCCCCGACAGCGAGGAGAACGAGAATCTCGTGCGCCTCGTCGGCATCCGCGAGCTGGTGAGCGGCTTCGGCCTGCTCGCCCAGCCCGACAACGCCCTGTGGCGCTGGATGCGCGTCGGGGGCGACATAATGGACATCGCCTTGCTGGCGGGCGCCCTGAGCTCGCCGCGGGCCGAAAAGGACCGCCTCGCCGCCGCCCTGGCCGCGGTGCTCGGCGTGACCGCCCTCGACCTCGGGGCGAGCGCCCAGTCGACCGACGTGAACGCGCTGCCCCTGGTGCAGAAGGTGGTCAGCCAGAACGTCGACGTCCATGCGGCGATCACGCTGAACCGGCCGGTGGCTGAGGTCTACGAGTTCTGGCACAACTTCGAGAACCTGCCGCGCTTCATGCGCCACCTCGAGTCGGTGCGGGTCCACGACGGCGAGGGCCGCCGCTCCCACTGGCGAGCCAAGGCCCCGGCCGGGCTGAGCGTCGAGTGGGACGCGGTGATGACCGAGGACCGGCCGAACGAGCTGATCGGCTGGCGCACCGTCGAGAACAGCGACGTGCCGAACGAGGGTGTGGTGCGCTTCAAGCAGGCGCCGGGCGGCCGCGGCACCGAGGTGGAGGTGAAGATGCAGTACCTGGCGCCGGGCGGCCCCCTGGGGGTCGCGATCGCCAGGCTGTTCGGCGAGGAGCCGAGCCAGCAGGTTCACAGCGACTTGCGCCGCTTCAAGCAGATCATGGAGACGGGCGAGGTGGTGGTTTCGGCGGCGACGGTGGACGGTCCCACCCTCATCCAGCGCCCGGCGCAGCCGCCCGAGCACGCGGGAAGGAGCAAGGCATGAAGGCGACCTGCTGGATGGGCACGAACAAGGTCGAGGTCCGCGAGGTGCCCGACCCGAAGATCCTCAACGAGCGCGACGCGATCGTCAAGATCAGCTCGACCGCGATCTGCGGCTCGGACCTGCACCTGTTCGACGGCTTCGTGCCGACCATGGAGAAGGGCGACATCCTCGGCCACGAGTTCATGGGCGAGATCGTCGAGCTGGGCCGCGGGGTGAAGAACCTGAAGGTCGGCGACCGGGTGGTGGTGCCCTTCCCGATCGCCTGCGGCGGCTGCTGGTCGTGCCAGCAGAAGATGTTCTCGCTGTGCGAGAACAGCAACCCGAACGCCTGGATGGCCGAGAAGCTGTGGGGGCACTCGCCCGCCGGGATCTACGGCTACTCGCACCTGACGGGCGGCTACTCCGGCGGCCAGGCCGAGTACGCCCGTGTGCCCTTCGCCGACGTCGGCCCGATCAAGGTGCCGGAGGGCATGAGCGACGAACAGGTGTTGTTCCTGTCCGACATCCTGCCGACCGGCTACATGGGCGCGGAGATGTGCGACATCAAGCCGGGCCAGGTGATCGCGGTCTTCGGCTGCGGCCCGGTGGGCCAGTTCGCGATCGCGAGCGCCTTCCTGCTCGGCGCCGAGCGCGTGATCGCGATCGACCGCTTCCCCGAGCGGCTGCGCATGGCCCAGGAGAAGAGCGGCGCCGAAACGATCAACTACGCGGAGACCGACGTCCTTGAGGCGCTGCGCGAGATGACCGGCGGCCGCGGCCCGGACGCCTGCATCGACGCCGTCGGCATGGAGGCCCATGGCCTCGGTATCGGCGGGGTCTACGACAAGGCCAAGGCGGCCGTCTTCTCCGAGACGGACCGGCCGACCGCGCTGCGCCAGGCCATTCTCGCCTGCCGCAACGGCGGCATCGTCTCGGTGGTCGGCGTCTACGGCGGCTTCATCGACAAGTTCCCGATGGGCGCCGTGGTCAACCGTTCGCTGACGATCAAGTCCGGCCAGACCCACGTCCAGCGCTACATGCGCCCGCTCCTGGAGCGGATCGAGCGCGGGGAGATCGACCCGAGCTTCGTGATCACCCACACCATGCGGCTCGAGGACGCCCCACTCGGCTACACTACCTTCCGCGACAAGCAGGACGAGTGCATCAAGGTCGTGCTCAAGCCCTGACCTCCGATGCCCTAGAGCGACCGTGCTGAGCGGGCAGTTACCATCTGCCCGCTCAGCACACCCCAAGCCCGCCTGAAACCTGGCGGGCTTTCCTTGTTGCTCTTGCCGGAGCATACCAGCAAGCGCCGTTGACAGAGGCGGGCGCCGCGCGCCTTCAGGTTGCCCGGGAGCATCACGTCGCCTTTGTACGCGCGCAGTTTTGTCACGCTTCGCCGAAGCGGAGTTTGCACTCCTCCTCGTCCTCGCGCTCAAGCACAAAGCCGCACTTCTCCAGCACGCGCCGCGAGGCGCCGTTGTGGCGCGCCACGTAGGCGGTGAGCGGGCGGAGCGGCAGCGAATCAAGGAAGGCCCGCAGCGCCGCCGTGGCGACGCCCCGCCCCCAGAACTCCCGCCCGAGCCAGTAGCCGACCAGGTACTCGCCCTCCTCGGGGTAGCACACCATGTTGCCGGCCACCTGTCCGCTGGCCAGCACCGTCCGCTTGATGAGCGAGCCGTCGGCCAGGATACGCGCCCAATGCGCGCTGAACGCCTCCCAATCCCTGGCGGGGAAGCCCGCTCGCTGGGTGGCCTCCGGGTCCTGCTGGTGCGCGTAGAAGATGGGAAGGTCCGCGCTGGCGACGTCGCGGAGCGAGACTGCGGGCGTGCTGAGGCGGTCGAAGGCGGCCCGCACGAGGGCTGCGTTGTCCGGCGCGGGCGCGCCATCGGGGAGTGTTAAAGCATCCTCCAGGCCGATGCGCGTATCGTAGCCGCGGGCCAGCGCCACGTCGATCAGCGGCCAGGCGGTCGCCCCCTCGCCGTGGAGGAGCCGCGGCGCGCGGTCGCCCGCGCCGTCGAGCACCCTCTCGATCGCCGCGACCGTGGCCAGGGCCGCCGCGACCTCCGGCTCCTCCGGCTCCAGCAGCACCCGCACGCAGCTCGCGCCGAGCTGTAGCGCCAGGTAATGCTCGGCATCAGCGGGCGACGAAAGGCCGGCCTCGATGCCCACGCCGGCCTCCCGCAGTGCGACGCACAGCTCAGCCGCTCCCGGCTCGGAGAAGTTCACCGAGGCGAAGTCGGGCCGTGCGTCCCACCGTCGCACCGCTTCGATGCGGCGCTCGGGGTCGGGCAGGATCGCAAACAGCGTGCTCACCCCGACCGGTATGCCCGGGCACGCTGAGCGCACCGCCGCGAGCGCGGCCGCGATGTGCTCGGGCGCGAGCGACTGGACGCCATCGGGGCCGCGGGGGTGGACGTGGAGGGAGCGGGCGCCAGCCGCCACCGCCCCGCGTGCGGCGCTCGCCAGCTCCTCGGGCGCGCAGGGAAGCGCCGGGTGCTCGCCGGGGGCTCGCGAGCCGTTCGGGCAGGCCTGGATCAGCATCGGCTCACTCCTCATGCGTTCTGCGGCCGCTCAGAAAGATGGACGTCCTGCTCGGCGAGCAGGGGCGTCTCGGCGCCCTGCTCGACCAGCATTCGCCAGCCGTCCTCGGTGTCGAGGATGTGCAGCATGGTGATGATACACCTCATAGCGGGCGAGAAGGATCCGCAATGGCCGGCCTGTGCAGGTCGAGGGCGTCGGCAACGTGCTTTCTTCACCCGTCTCGGGACAGCGCGCCGCCGGGCCGTGCGCGTGTGGGGCGGCGGCCAGCGGCGTGGGGCAAGGGCATCATCGGCGGCGGACCGTCGTTCTCCGCGTCTATCCGGTCTGGCCCTGGCGCGTTCCAAGGGCCTGCTCTGGTGGCTGGGGCGGGCCAAGCAGCGCGCGCACCCGCGGGATGACCTCGCGCCCATACAGCGCGATGCTGCGGAGCAGCGCATCGTGGGCGAGGGGGCCCGCGCTATACTTCATGTCGAAGCGGGCGAGCCCGAGGTCCCGCGCGGTCGCCGCGATTTTGCGCGCCACCGTCTCCGGCGACCCGACGTACAGCGAGCCCGCCTCGATCTCGCGCTCATACTCCGCGCGGCTGGTGGGGCCCCACCCCCGCTCGGCCCCGATCCGGTTGCGCATCTCCCGGTAGGCCGGCCACAGCTCCTCGCGGGCCTGCGCGTCCGTCTCAGCTACATGGCCTGGGGAGTGGACGCCAATGGGCAGCGATGGCGCGCCGTGCTCCGCGAGGGCGCGATGGTACAGCTCGACGTACGGGGCGAAGCGGCGCGGGTTGCCGCCGATGATCGCAAGCATGAGCGGCAGCCGGTAGGCCGCGGCGCGGAGCACCGACTCGGGGCTGCCGCCCACGCCGATCCAGACCGTGAGCCGGCCGTGCTCCGTCGGCGGGAAAACGCGCTGCCCGACGAGCGCTGCACGCGTCGTGCCGCGCCAGGTGACCGCTGCGCCCGTGCGATCGGCCTCCAGCAGGGCGGCGAACAAGGCCAGCTTCTCCTCGAACAGCGTCTCATACTGGTCGAGCTCGTAGCCGAAGAGGGGAAACGACTCGATGAACGAGCCGCGCCCGAGGATGACCTCGGCCCGCCCGTTCGAGACCGCGTCGAGCGTCGCGAAGCGCTGGAAGACCCGCACCGGGTCGTCCGAGCTGAGCACGGTCACGGCGGAGCCGAGCCGGATGCGCGTGGTCTGCCCGGCGATGGCGGCGAGCACCATCTCGGGCGAGGAGACGGCGAAATCGGCCCGGTGGTGCTCGCCGAGGCCGATGAAGTCTACGCCCACCTCGTCGGCGAGCACGGCCTCGGCGACGACGTCGCGGATCACCTGGGCGTGGGGCAGGGGCTGCCCGCCGGCGGTGCGGGTCACATCGCCGAAGGTGTCGAGCCCCAGTTCGAGCTGCTGGTCCATGGTCCGGGGCGGGTCGCTCAGATCGCTCATCGCATTCCTCCGCGCGCATTGTAGCACGGGGCGGCGGGGGCAATCTGCTCCGCCGCTCCGCTCCCCCGGCGTGTCTCCCGCGTCCACCAGCTCCGGCATACGTTCGCCATGCAGCTGTTGTATAATGGGCCGAAAGAGCGAACGTACGGGTGTTTGTATGCCAATGAACTTCCTCCCTCCACGCCACCGCGCCCGGCCTGCTCGTCAGGCCGGGCGCTTATCATCATGAGTGAAAGCCTTTCGCCCGTCGACGACCTGTCGCCCCGCGAACGCCGCCTGCGCGAGCTGCTCGACGAGCAGCTCCGCCTCGCCGAGTGGCTTCAAGCCCAGCTCGATCGCCAGCGGGCCGCGAACGCCGAGCTGCGCCGCGCCGTCGCCGACCTCGGGCGGGCCTTCCAGGAGTCGCTAGCCGCCGCCTACGAGGCCGGCGAGGCCGGCGACCTGGAGGCCATCCGCGCGATCACCCGCGCCAACCAGCGCCACTGGCAGGCCTACCTCCAGCAGATCGTCGCCGCCGCCAGCGCGAAGCCGGGCCAGCAGGACGGCTGACAGTAGAGCCGCGCCCTTTGCGCGCGGGGACAAGGGGACAGCTTCGCTGCCAGCGCGAACAGCCATACCGTTAAGAGGCTCGCCGTCCCCTTGCCCCCTTGTTCCCCTCCCAACCTACCTCCCGAGCGCGAGGATCACCTCGCGCAGCGCCGAACGAGCGACGTCCGCGGCGGGGGTGCCGTCGGTGTAGAGGGCGCTGGAATCGCGCAGGTTGAGCTGCTCGCGGAAGGTGGCAAAGGCCGGCACGCCGGACAGGCGCCCCTCGTCATTGGCGCGGCTGGCCATATCGACGAGGACGTCCGCGCGGTTGGCGAAGACGATGTGGTGATCGATCAGGGCGACCGCGGCCAGGGGGCTCGGGGCGATGCCCTCGCTCACATAGACCGTAGTGTCGCCGGCCTGGATCTCGGCCACGCGCTCGCCACGGTTGCGCCGGACCTCGATCTGCTTGTTCAAAAAGATCCTGGCCTGCGGGTCGTTGCGCGAGCCGAGAAAGATTGTGACGTCGGCGCTTTCGAGCAGCCGCGCGCCCGGGTCGGAGCCCTGGATGGCCTGCGGGTCGAGGCCGCGGACGGCGACGGCCAGCTGGCTGCCGAGCCAGCTGGCGACGTCATCGCGCACTGTCAGCCCCAGGCGGCCCTCGACGCCGCCGGTCAGGGCGGCGGGGTCGGGGATGCCGAGGCCCTCCTGGAGCACCGCGGCTACGCGGTCGGGCTCGGGTACGTCGGCGATAATCGGCGGGAGGCCGAGGAAGAGCTGGGTGTCGGCGGGCAGCATGTCGGACGGGGTGGTGTCGCCGCGGGCCGCGATCAGCCAGACTAACAGCAGGCCGCCCACGGCGGCGGCCAGCAGCGTCACGCCGAGGCCGCCGGCGATGGCGTAGCCGAGGCCGCGCTCGCGGCGCGGCGCGTTCGCCGGCGTGGGCAAGGTGTGTTGGGCCATGAGTGCGCTCCTTCAAGGCGGAGAGACCGGCTCGTCCGCTGCCGGGTCGACGCCGGCCCGGCTCATACATGGTACCATGGAGCGGGACCGCAGCTTGCCGGAGTGCTCCATGCGCCTGGAGATGCGGCCGCTCGAAGCGGCCGTCGGCCACATCGTCTGCCACAACATCCCCGACCCGCAGGGCCGCAAGGCCCTGGCCAAGGGCCGCGTGCTACGCGCCGACGACCTGCCGCGCCTGGCCGGCCTCGGCCTGCGCGAGCTGCGGGTGGCCGTGCTCGACCCCGACGACGTCCATGAGGACGAGGCCGCGCGCCGGCTCGCCGCCGCCCTGGCCGGCCCCGGGGTGACGGCCGGCCCCGCCCACGCCGGGCGGGCCAACCTCCACGCCGCCGTTCTCGGCCCCCTCGCCGTCGATGTCGCCGCCCTGCTCGCGATCAACGAGCTCGATGGCCTGACAGCGGCGACCCTGCCCGCCCACGCCCTCGCCCGCCCGGGGCAAACCCTGGCCACGATCAAGGTGATCCCCTTCGCCGTCCCCGCCGCCGACCTCGCCCGGGCCGAGGCCCTCGGGCGGGAGACGGGCGGCGTGCTGCGCGTCCCCGAGCTGCGGCTGCGTGCGGTCGGGGTCGTCCTGGTCAGCAGCCTCGCGGCCCGCGCCCGCGTCGAGCGCGGCGTCTTCCCTGCGGTTGAGGGCCGCGTGCGCGACCTGGGCGGGGCGGTGCTCGCCTGCCGCTACGTCCCGCCGGACGAGGCCGCCGTGGCCGAGGCGCTGGAGGGGCTGCGGGCGGGCGGGGCCGAGCTGATCGTCGCGGCGGGCGAAACCTCGGTGGTGGATCTGGAGGATGTGATGCCGCGCGGGGTGCGGCTGGCCGGCGGGCGGGTCGAGCACTACGGCGCCCCCGTCGAGCCGGGCAACCTGCTGCTCCTGGCCTACCTGCCCGCCCTGGGCGAGGGCGAGCTGCCCGTGCTCGGCGCGCCCGGGTGCGTGCGCTCGCGCGATACGAACATCGTCGATCTGCTGCTGCCGCGGCTGATGGCCGGCGAGCAGGTCCGCCGCCGGGACATCACCGTCCTCGGGCACGGCGGGCTGCTGCACTGAGCCTATGAATCCCACCTTGACCTACGGCTACCGCCTGGTCGTCGCCCACCCGCGCGAGCCTCTGGCCCTGCTCCTGCCGGGCGACGGAGGGGCTGAGCTGCCCGCCTTCACGCTTCCCGACCGGCGCTTCTGGCAGGACGTCGACCACGTCAACCGGGGGGCGCGGGCGCTGCTCGGCGCCCCTGTGGTGACGCTGCGCTGCCTGGCGATCGACTACGAGCGCGAGCGCGAGCTGCTCACTCGCACCTATGCCGTCGCGCCGCTTGACGCGGCCTGGGCCCCTCCGGCAGGGGCGCGCTGGGCGGGCGCCGGCGAGCTGAGCGGGCTGCCGGCAGGCCAGCGGGCGGCGCTGCAGGCGTGGTTTGCCTGGCTGCTGCGGCCGGCGCCGCCGACCCGCGCCCCTTGGTACGCGCCCGGGTGGTACGCCGAGGCGAGCACCTGGGCCGTGCGCGCGCTGGCCGCGGGCGGCATCGAGCTGACGGGGCCAGTCGAGCAGCTGCGCTCCTGGCAGCGCTCGGCCATCCTGCGGCTACCCACGGCCGACGGGCCAACCTTCTTCAAGGCCGTGCCGCCTATGTTCGGCCACGAGCCAGCCCTCACGGCGGCCCTCGCCACCGCCGCGCCGGGGCGTTTCGCCCAACCGGTGGCGACCGACCCAGGCCGCGGCTGGCTGCTCATGCGGGAGCTGCGCGGGCCGGGGCTGCACGAGCTGCGCGAGGTGGCCCACTGGGAGGCGGCGCTGCGCAGCTTCGCCGAGGTGCAGATCGCGAGCGCGGCGCGGGTGGGCGAGCTGCTCGCCCTCGGCGTGCCCGAGCGCCGCCTGGAGGACCTGGCGCTGCGCGCGGACCCCCTCCTGGCCGACACTGCCGCCACCCTGCCGGGGGAGCCGGCCGGCCTCACCGACGAGCAGCGGTCCGAGTTGGCCGTGCTCGCGCCGCGCCTGCGCGCCCGCTGCGCCGAGCTGGCCGCCTACGGCATCCCGCCGGCCCTTGAGCACGGCGACTTCTGGGCCGGGCAGGTGGTGGTCGGCGAGCGCGAGTACGGCTTTCTCGACTGGTCCGACAGCTCGATCGCCCACCCCTTCTTCAGCCTGCTGCTCTTCCTCTTAGAGCTGGACGACTACTTCCCGAAGGAGCCCGGCCTGCGCGAGCGGCTGCGCGACGCCTACCTCGAGCCATGGGCCGCCTTGGCCCCGCGGGCCGACCTCGCGCGGGCCTTTGAGCTGGCCCAGCCGATCGCGGCCCTGCACCACGCCCTGTCCTACCACCAGACAGTGCTGCCAAACATGGAGCTGCGCTGGGAGATGGAGCTGATGCTGCCCTTCTACCTCAAGATGCTGCTGCGCCTGGCGGCGTAGCCCCGCTGGTATTGCTGGTGTTACCCCCGCGGCCCATACTGCGTATAGAATATGTCACACTACCAGGGGCCCGCCGCGCCCCGTTAGCAGACCGTGGGGGGGCCATGCAGCTTGAGGATCTGCTTAAGGATCGCCGCGAAGCGGCCATCGCCGACTTCTCGCGCGCGATCACGCTGGACGAGGACTACGTCTGGGCGCGCTACCAGCGCGGCCAGGTGCTGCGCGAGCTCGGCCGCCACGCCGAGGCCCTCGAGGACTTCGCGCGGGCGGCCGCGGCCGACCCGGAGGACGCGGCGGTCCAGGCCGAGCTGGGCGAAACGCTGCGGCTGCTCCGGCGCTTCGACGAGGCGATCGCGGCCTTCGGCCGCGCGATTGCGCTCCGGCCCGGCTACGCCTGGGCCCTGGGCAGCCGCGGGCAGGCCCTGCGCTCGCTGCGGCGCTACGAGGAGGCGATCGCCGACTTCGACGCGGCCCTGGCCAGCTCGCCGGGCCTGGCCTGGGTGCTGGCCGAGCGGGGCGAGGCCAAGCGCGGCCTCGGCCGCCTCGACGACGCGGTGATCGACTACACGCGGGCGATCGAGGCCGACCCCGAGTACGTCTGGGCGCTCGGCCACCGCGCGATCGTTCTGCGCGAGCAGGGCCGCTACGGGGAGGCCGTGGCCGACCTGACCCGGGCCCTCGCGATCGAGCCGGCGGCCTGGCTGTTCGCCGAGCGCGGCGAGGCCCGCCGGCTGATGGACCAGCACGACGCGGCGATCGCGGACCTCAGCCGGGCGATCGAGAGCAACCCGACCTACGCCTGGGCCCTGGGCAGCCGCGGCGCGGCCTTTCGGGCCGTGGGCGACAGCGAGGCGGCCCTGGCCGACTTCTCGCGGGCCCTCGAACTCGACCCGCAGTACGCCTGGGCGGCGATGCAGCGCGGGGTGCTCCAACGCGCCGCCGGCCGCCACGACGAGGCCCTGGCCGACTTTTCACGCGTGATCGAGCTGGAGCCGACCCACAGCGGGGCTTACGCCGAGCGCGGCGAGATCCACCGGCTGCGCCGCAGCTTCGACGAGGCTGTGGCCGACTTCTCCCGCGCGATCGAGCTCCGGCCCGACTACGCCTGGGCCCTGGGCAGCCGCGGCCAGGTCTTCCGCTCGCTCGGCCGCTACCAGGAGGCCGTCGCCGACCTCAGTCGGGCGATGGAACTGCGGCCCGACCTGAGCTGGGTGGCCGCCGAGCGCGGCGAGTCGTACCGGCTGCTGAAGCGCTACGACGAGGCGATCGCCGACTTCAACCAGGCCCTCGATCTCAACCCCAGGGACGCCTGGACGCTGGCGCGGCGCGGCGCGGCCTACCAGGCGCTCCAAGTGTTCGAGGAGGCCTACATCGACCTGACCCGGGCGGTCGAGATCGATCCGAACAACGCGTGGGCGTGGGCGCAGCGGGGGTCGCTGTTTCGGCAGATGTGAGGTGGGTGAGGAGCTGGGCGCCCCGGGCCTGCGGAGGGTACGGGCCTGCCGGCCCGGCTGTCTTCTCGCCGGGGCTGCGCGCCCCGGGCCCGCGCCAGAGGGGCCGGCCGCGGCCCCTCTGGACTCCCCCGGCGCGGGGGCGGGCCCCCGCGACCCCCGAGTATGGCTTCCTGCTGTGTTTTCATCTCCGGCATCATGCCCCCCTGCTAAAGCTGGATACCTTCCCGGGGGGCGCTGCGCGCCTACGGGTTCGGGCGGCGATGCTGCCAGGGCGAGGCCCACCACGAAGGTGTGGAGGTGCTGCTGGCGGATGCTGGCGGTTGCTGCTGGCGGAGGCCGACCAGGGCTGTCTTTCAGGTTCGGGCGGCGTGGGGCGCCGGAGCTGACATGCGGGGTCCAGGGGCGCAGCGCCCTAGCCGGGGGATGCAAGGGGCCGCGGCCGGCCCCTTGCCTCGGGGGCGCGGGGGCGATCAGCGCCCCGCACGAGAACCCGGGTTCGGGGAGGAACCCCGAGGAGCGCCGCAGGCTCGACCTCGGGGGAGCGGGGGCGAGCAGCGCCCCGCCAAGATAGGGGGTGGCCTCCCTAATCCTGGAACCCCTTAAGACCCGGCGTCAGCCGCCCGGATGAGCGCCCGCGCGAGCGCCCGCTTGTGCACCTCGTCGGGGCCGTCGACGAGGTGGAGCGTGCGGCCATACGCCCACATCCCGGCCAGCGGCGTGTCCTGGCTCACGCCGGCGCCGCCGAAGAGCTGCATGGCCCGGTTCGCCACGCTCGTTAGCAGGTTCGCCGCCACGATCTTGATCATGGCGATCTCGTTCTGCGCCGCCTTTTTGCCCAGTGTGTCGATCGTCCAGGCCGCCTTGAGGGTCAGGAGGCGGGCCTGCTCGATCTCGCACTGCGACGTGGCGATCCAGTCCTGGACCATGCCCTGCTCGGCGAGGGGCCGGCCGAAGGCGAACCGCTGGCTGGCGCGCCGGCACATCAGCTCGAGGGCCCGCTGGGCCTGCCCGATCGCCCGCATGCAGTGGTGGATGCGGCCCGGCCCGAGGCGGGCCTGGGCGATCGCGAAGCCGGCGCCCTCGGCGCCGAGCAGGTGATCGGCCGACACGCGCGCGTTTGCGAACGTGATCTCGCAGTGGCTTTCCGGGTCGATAAAGCCCATCACCTTGAGGTTGCGCACCACCGTCACCCCGGGCGTGTCCTTGGGCACCAGGATCATGCTTTGCTGGCGGTGCCGGTCGGGGTTGTCAGGGTCGGTCTTGCCCATAACGATCAGGACGCGGCAGCGGGGCCGCCCCGAGCCCGAGCACCACCACTTGCGCCCGTTGAGCAGGTAGCTGTCGCCGTCCCGCTCGATCCGCAGCTGGATGTTGGTGGCGTCGGAGGAGGCGACGTCCGGCTCGGTCATGGCGAAGGCCGAGCGGATCTCGCCGCGGAGCAAGGGCAGGAGCCAGCGCTCTTGCTGGGCGGGCGTGCCGAACTGGGCCAGGATCTCCATGTTCCCGGTGTCGGGCGCGGCGCAGTTGAACACCTCGGGCGCCCACGCCACCCGCCCCATGATCTCGGCCAGGGGCGCGTACTCCAGCGTGGTCAGGCCCGCGCCGTGAGCGGCGTCGGGCAGGAACAGGTTCCACAGCCCCTCGGCCCGCGCCCGCTCCTTCAGCTCGTCGACGATCGGCGGGTGGCCGTGGGGCTCGCCCATCGCCGCCAGCTGCTCCTCTGGCACCCGCTCGTTCGGGTACACATGGCGATCCATGAAGGCCAGCAGCCGCTCACGCAGCCCCTCGACCTTCGCTGAGTAGGCGAAATCCATGGCACCCCCGTTCTCCAAGCGCGACGGTACGCTGAGCGGCGCGGTCGGGTCGTGGCCGCGGGCCGTCCCGGTCAGCGGCCGGCCCGCGGGTCGTGGGCGCCGGTGAGGGCGTCGCTGAGCGGGGCGGTGGCGATCTGGGGGGCGCGGCGGGCGACGAGCTGGGCGATCGCGTCGGCGAGGTGGCGGTCGGCGATGGCGTAGTCGCCGGCGGCGACGCGCAGGTTGTGGGCGAGCGCCAGCACGTCGGCGTGGGTGTAGCCCGCCGGCGGGTCGAACTTGTAGACGGCGATCTCGAGCTGCTGGCCGTTGGGGTCGCGGAAGTAGATCGAGTCCATGAAGCCGCGGTCGATCGGGCCGGTGTTCTTGATCCCGCGCTCGTTCAGCCGCTCGGCGATCACATTGTAGGTGGCCCGCGACACAGTGAAGGCGAAGTGGTGCAGGTTGCCGATCCCCTCAGGGTTGGGCGTCGGGTCGGTCGTGCGCGAGGGGTGGACGAAAAAGGTCAGCAGCGTGCCGTCGCCCATGTCGAAGTACAGGTGGCTTTCCTCGGGGACGTCGAGGTTGGGCTGCTCCATCACCAGCGGCATGCCGAGCACCCCGCTATAAAAGGCGATCGTGTCCTCCCGGTTCGAGCCGACAAAGGTGATGTGGTGGCTCCCCTGGATCTGGATGACGGACATGGGCCTGCTCCTTCGCTTTGCGGGTGATTAGTTCAATTTTACCGCAGAGGCGCCCTGCGCGCAGCGATGTGCAGGGGCATGACCAGCCCTCGGGCTACCGCGGAACGAACGCAGGGGCGGCATACTCTACTCGCGGCCGGTGAGGTCGCGCAGGTCGGGGAAGGTGCTGCTGCGGCGAGGCTGCTTGACCCCCTCGACATACAGGCTAACGTCGCGCATAAGCAGGACGAGCCGCTGTAGCTCGGCCGGGTCCTCCTGGCCGGGGAGTTGCTCCTTGAGACGGCGGATCCAGCGCAGGGCCTGGTCGATGCGCAGCCGACGCGCGCATTGTTCGGCCTCCTGGCGGTAGCGGAAGTCGTCGGGGCGCCGTTCGAGCTGGGCCAGGGCCAGGCGGGCCCGCTCGGCCACGGCCTCCTCCTGGAGCTCCGCCCACGCGCCGATTGCCTCGGGCTCGCTCGGGCGCTGCTCCAGCGGCGCGGCGATGTAGCGCCGCCACAGCTCCTGGTTGACCGGGTCTTCGAGCAGGCTGTCGAGCCCGCCCCCGAACAGCTGCCGCACCCCGGGGTGGCCGGCCAGGCCGGCCTCCAGCAGCGCCTCCACCGCCGGGTCGACGCTGGGATAGCGCATGGCTAGCCCGAGCAGGTAGCTCTCGTCCGAGCGCGGGGCCTGGCCCGGCCTGGGCGGCGCAACACCAGGGCCGTGGAGCTCCTCGCCGGGGGGCTCGGGGGGGGGCGGCTCGTCGCCGGCCGGGATGCCCCCGGTCGGGCGGCGGGCGGCGGGCGGGCGCTGGCGCCCCTGCTCCGCGCTGTTGCGCGCCCACGGCCTGTCCCCCTGCCCCGCCCTGCCCCTTGTCGCGACACGGCCGCGCAGCAGGTCGAGGATGAGCTCGGCCCGAATGCCGACCACCTGCTCGACGCGGGCGATATACACGCGCTGCTGTGCGCCGTCGAGCTCGGCAAGCAGGGGCATCAGCCGGTCGAGGGCCTGGCGCTGGTGCTCGGGGTTGGCGAGGTCGAGCCCGGCCGTGTAGGCGTCGAGGTAGAACTCCATCACCGGGGCGGCGTCGGCCACGAGCCGGCGCCACAGCTCGGGGTCGGCGCGGATCACCTCGTCGGGGTCGCGGCCCTCGGGCATACGGATGATGCGCAGGGCCACGTCGCTTTCAAGCCGTACCGCGCCCTGGGCCGTGGCGACGAGCCGCCCCTCGCCGCCCGCCTCGGCGCTTTCGCGCAGGGCGGTAAGGCCGCGCAGCGTCGCCTTCTGGCCGGCCGCGTCGGCGTCGAGGGCCAGATACACGTTGTGCGAGAGCCGCTTGAGCAGTGCCACGTGGGCCTTCGTCAGCGCGGTGCCGAGGGGGGCCACGACGTTGCGGAAGCCGTGCTGGTGGGCGGTGATCACATCCACATAGCCTTCGGCCACCACGGTCCGGTCTTCGGTGCGGATCGCGTCGCGGGCCAGGTCGAGGCCGTAGAGCAGCTCGCCCTTTTTGAACAAGGGCGTCTCGGGGGTGTTCAGGTACTTCGGCTGGCCGTCGCCCAGGGCCCGGCCGCCGAAGCCCACGACCTCGCCGCGCGCGTTGCGGATGGGGAAGATCAGCCGGCCGCGGAAGCGGTCATAGTGGCCGCGGCTTTCGTGGTGGATCGCCAGCCCCGCCGCCTCGACATCCCCCGGCTCGAAGCCCTTCTTGCCGGTCAGGTAGGCGAACAGGTGGCCCCAGTCGTCCAGGCTGTAGCCGAGCTGGAAGGCCTCGACCATCTCGGGGCTGAGCGCGCGCTTGGCGATGTAGTCGCGGCCGGGCTGGCCGCGGCCGAGCTCGAGCAGGACGTAGTTGAAGTAGCGGGCCGCGGCCTTGTTGATCTCCAGCAGCCGCGCCCGCCGCGCGTCCTCCTGGCGCTCCTGGTCGTTCTTTGGCTCCAGCCGCACCCCCGCGCGGGCCGCCAGCAGCTCCAGGGCGTCCTTGAAGTCCAGGCCCTGCTTACGCATCACGAAGTCGAAGGCGGTGCCCGAGGCGTGGCAGCCGAAGCAGTAGAAGCTCTGGGAGTCCGGGTAGACGGTGAAGGCCGGCGTGCGCGAGTTGGGATGGAAGGGGCAGAAGCCGACAAAGCTGCGGCCCGTCTTGCGCAGGTTCACGCCGAGCGAGCCGATCAGCTCGACGATGTCGATCTTTTCCCTGACCTGGTCGATCTGGCTCATTGCGTCGTCACGGGGGCCCGCCCCCTATGCTCCCCACGTCCGCGGAATGAAGATGCGCCGGAACACCGCAAGGGCGTAGCGGTCGGTCATGCCGGCGATATAGTCCACCACGGCGCGCTCGGCCGGCTCCTCCCGTTCCCGGTTGATCCTCAACAGGTCGGCCGGAAGCTGCTCAGGGTGCCTGACGAAGTGGGCGTAGAGCGTTTCGATCACGAAGCGCACCTTTTCGTCGTCGGCCTTGGCCCGCTTGTTCAGGTAGACCTCGTTGAACATGAACTCGCGCAGCTCGTTCGTGGCGGCCAGGTTCGTCGGCTCCATGCTGAGCACCGGCGGGTCGGGCGGCTCGCCCTCCCCCGTGGCCCACCCGTTGTGGCGGATCATGCCCATAACCATTGTGTTGATGCGCTCGCCGTGGCTCTGGCCGAGCACCGCGATCGCGCTGGCGGGCAGATCTTCGGCGCGTAGCACCCCCGCCCGGATCGCGTCGTCGATGTCGTGGTTGATGTAGGCGACGCTGTCGCAGATCTTGATGATCTGGCCTTCCAGAGTGCTCGCCGTGCCCCAGGCGGTTGTCATAATATCGCGGCGGGCCTTGGAGTGGAGGTAGATCCCCTCGCGGACGGCGTAGGTCAGGTTGAGGCCGCGGCCGTCGCGCTCCAGTACCTCGACGATCCGGCGCGACTGCTCGTTATGGCGGAAGTGGTCGGGGTAGATCCGGGTCAGGGCCGTCTCGCCGGCGTGGCCGAAGGGGGCGTGGCCGATGTCGTGGCCGAGCCCGATCGCCTCCGTCAGATCTTCGTTCAGGCGCAGGGCCCGCGCGACAGTGCGCGAGATTTGCGTCACCTCAAGGGTGTGGGTCAGGCGGGTGCGGTAGTGGTCGCCCATCGGGGCGATAAACACCTGCGTCTTGTGTTTGAGGCGGCGGAAAGGCTTTGCGTGCAGGATGCGGTCGCGGTCGCGCTGGTAGGCCGGCCGGATCGCGCACGGCTCCTCCGCCCTGTCGCGCACGGCATCGGCGCTCTTGGCCGCGAGGGGCGACAGGATGCGCGCCTCCAGGGCCTCCTGGTACTCACGGGGTGTCGGCATAGAAGCCCGTCCGCTGCAGTTCTCGCCCGCTACAAGCCCTCCGGCCCTTTCCCGCATGATAGCATAGGCCCGCGCCACGCGCCCGCCTCTGCTATACTTGTCCGCGCCCTCCTGGCCGCCTGCGCGGAGCGCCGTGTCCCTCGCGCCCCTACTAATGCCCTTGTCCCCGGGCCACGCTTTGAACGGGCCGCTGCTGTCGATGGAGGGCGACGGTGCGAGGCCGCTGGTTCGCCGACGGTCCCTTATCGGAGCATGGGCGGGAGAATGGCGCAACGAGGGCGTTTTGGGTGGGCCTTGGCGGCGGCCGCGGCGGCCGGGCTGATCGGGGTGGCGTGGCTGCTTCGGCCCGGCCTGTTCACGGCCGCGTGGGGCGCCCTGAGCGGCGGCTCGCTGGAGGAGCTGGCGGCCTATGTGCGCGCCTTCGGCCTCTGGGCGCCGGTGGTCAGTGTCGGGCTGATGGTGCTCCAATCACTGATCGTGCCGCTGCCGGGGTCGCTCGTCTCGGCCGCAAACGGCGCCGTGTTCGGCGTCTGGTGGGGGGCGCTGCTTTCGTGGGTCGGCGCGCTCGCGGGGGCGACGGTGAGCTTCTGGCTGGCCCGGCGCTTCGCCCGCGATCTGGTGCTGCGCCGGATTGACCCGAGCTGGATGCGCTGGGCGGGGCGGCTGGCCGGGCGGCGCGGGTTCTGGGTGGTGCTGCTGGGGCGGCTGACGCCGGGCCTCTCGTTCGACCTGATCAGCTATGTGGCCGGGCTGAGCCAGATCGGCTACGGCCATTTCATGCTCGCTACCGCGATCGGGATCATCCCCGGGGTCGTGATCTTCAACCTGTTCGGGAACGACCTTGTGCATTCCGGAGATAACGCATGGCGCCTGGCTCTGCTGGTCGTCCTTTGCCTGGCCGGGCTGCTGGTGGGGCGCTGGTGGCTGGCCCGGGCCAACGCGCCCGACGGCCTGCCGGGCGACGAGCCGGACGGGGCCCAGGAGCGGCGCCCCAACCTTGAATGAGCCGAAGCCGTCCGCGCCGCCCCCCACGCCCGAGGCGCGCTGACCGGCGGAAGCGCAGGCCTGCACGCCCGACCCGCCTCGTCGCCTTTCGCCAGTCCGGCCTGGGCCAGTCGCTCGCCTCGTCGCTGCCGTAGCGAGCGCCCCCTTTAATCGGGCGAGGCTGGAGGGGCGGCGTGGGCGGTGTCTGCGCCGCCCGGCGGCCCCAGATACCCGCGCGCCACCACCCGCATGGCGAGCAGGCAGACGATCAGCGCCGCGCCCATCCCGACCGCCGCGACCCGGAACAGATTGACGGCGCCGACGCGGTCGAGCAGCAGGCCGCCAAGCAGGGCGCCGGTCACGGCGGCGAAGCCCTGGGTGGTCGCGCCGAGCACCCCCTGAGCCGTCGCCGCCCGCTCCTGGCCGGCGAGCTCGTGGATGAGCGTGACCGAGGCGAGCAGGGAAAGCCCGAAGGAAACGCCGTGCAGGAGCTGGATCAGCGCGACCCAGGAAACATCCGGCGGGAGGCTGTAGCACAGCAGCCGCAGCACATACATGCCGACGGCGAGGAGGAGCACCCCGCGGCTGGAGAAGCGGTCGAGCAGGCGGCTGCCGAACGCCATGACCGGCAGCTCGCTAAGCGCGCCGATCACCGAGGCGACCCCGACCAGCCCGACGCCCCCGCCGAGCTCGGTCAGGTAGATCCCGAGAAAGCTGCCCAGCACCGTCGCGTTACTGAAAACCAGGTACATGCTGAGCAGCAGGGCGAGCACGGAGCGGTTGCGCAGGACGCCGGCGACGCCGTGCCATAGCGGCGCGGCCGTGCGGCCCTGGAGCGGCGGGAGGCCGGCCGTGGCGAGGCAGGCGAGCGCCAGGGTCGCCGCGTAGGCGAGCAAGAACAGCGGCGAGACCGACGCGCCCATCATTCGGGCGATCAGCCAGACGCTGGCGATGAACCCGAGCGACCCCCAGATCCGGAGCTGGCCGAAGGCCAGGCCCTCGCGCTGGCTCAGCGTCAACGCATAGCTGTCGAGCAGGGCGGGGATGGCGGCCAGGCAGGCCGCGAGCAGCAGCGCCAAGGGGACGAGCAGGCCGAAGGTTGTGGCCCGCGCGATCAGCAGCGCGGCGAGCGCCGCCACGAGGAGTGCGGCTCGCAGCATCAGCCGGTGGGCGGAGAAGGTGTCCGCCAGCCCACCCCAGAGCGGGGCGAGAAAGGCGACTCCAAGGGGCAGAATCGCGGCGAGCAGTCCGATCTGGGGGCCGGTGAGCTGGAGCTGGCGGTAGTACAGCGTGATGTATGGGCCAAAGCAGCCGATGCCGGCGAAGTACCAGAAGTAGCACCCGCGCAGCCAGAGGGTCGGCGACGGCGAGCGGCGGCGCCGGGGCGCGCAGTCGGTCATAGTGATTCCCGGTAGCCGTGGCAGTTGCCACAGGCGGGCTTTGTGCGCTGGAGGCCGGCGAGCCGTCTCCTCCCGCTGATCGGGTTAGCGGCCGTCGGAGCTGCCGGCCGGAGAGCTCTACTGGCGCGCCAGCACCCCGTCAGTATACAAGAGGTGGCGGGGCGGCACGGAGCCGCTGAGCTCCCCGCCCTCGAAGGCGCTCGGGCGTGAGGCGGGCCTTGGTATCTCGCCGGGGGCACACATACGGCCCTGTTTTGGAGGGCCGGCGGCGACTATGTGCTTGGCAGCCCCGGCCCGGCTTCGACGGCGCCCGGGTCGCTGGCGACGACCACCGCCCCGGCGCCAAGGGCCAGAAGCCCCGCCAGCCCCCAGAGCAGCGCCGCGTAGCCGCCGAGCGCGGCGATGAGCAGGCCCGCCCCAACCGGGGCGGCGGTGCGGGCGCCAGTGAGGGCCAGGTTCTGGGCCCCGTTGATCGTGCCGTAGTTCGCGGGGCCGTAGTGCTCGGCCAACAGCGCGGCCCGCATGATTGTGAGCACGCCGGACCCCGCGCCGAACAGCGCGACATACAGGAGCGCACCGGCGGCCGTCTCCCCCGCTAGCGAAAGGGTGGCGAGGCCGGCGAGCTGCATCCCGATCAGCCCGGTTGTTAGCCAGCGGCGGGGGATGCGCTCCGCGAGCGGGGCGATGGTCATGCGGCCCACCAGCGACATCAGCCCGAAGAGCCCCGCCACCGTGGCGGCGAAGCCGGCGCTGTGGCCATGGCCTGTCAGGTAGGGGATGACGTGGACTGTCATCGTTACCCCGGCGAAGGTGCTTGCGCCGAAGGCAAAGGTGAGCAGCCAGAAGCGCGTTTCGCGGAGCGCCGCGCGGGCAGCGATGCTGCGCTCAGGGGCGGGCGGCAGCGCGGGCGTGCCGGGTGCGGCGGCCGCGCCATCGGGACGCAGGCCTAAGTCCTCGGGCCGGCGCCGCAGCATCAGCGCGTGGATGGGGATGGTGACGAGCCCCAGGATGGCCGCCAGCCCGGCCAGCGCGCCGCGCCAGCCGAGCAGCTGGACGAGCCAGGCGCTCAGCGGGATGAAGACAAAGCTCGCGAAGGCGCCGAAGAACGTCAGCACGGTGAGGGCGCGCGGCCGGAGCCGCCGGAACCACACCGCCACGATCGCGAAGGCGGGCTCGTAGAGCACCGCGGCCGAGACCAGGCCGATCCCCGCCATTGTCGCGTAGAACGCCGCCAGCGTTTCCACCCGGGACCAGGCCAGGACCAGGAGAACCGCGAGGCAGGAGCCGGCCGTCATCAGCGCCCGTGGGCCGTGCCGGTCGAGCCAGCGGCCCACGGGCACCGCGGCCAGCCCTGAGCAAAGCAGCGCCAGCGAGTACGCCCCCGTCAACTCCACCGTCGTCCAGCCGAGGTCCGCCTGCATGGGGGCGACGAAGACGCTGAAGGCGTAGTACAGGATGCCCCAGGAGACGACCTGAGCGGTCGAAACCGCAACCAGCATCGGCCAGCCGTAGTAAAGCGGGCGGCGAGGCTGCACGGGCTGGCGCTCAGGTGGCACTGGCCGCCTTGGTTACTGGCCGCCGCAGCCGGCGCGGCCCACTGGCACGCAGCGGGCCGCGCCCTCCGCAGGGCGAGAAAAGCTGGACGTGGCTCCACGCCAGCATGTCGTGGCCGGCCCGCGCCCTCGCCTCCAGCACGACAAAGGGCCGCCCGCGCTCGGCGAGGTGGGCGGCAGCGGCCAGCCCGACCGGGCCCGCGCCGATGATCGCGACGGGCGTTGCAGGGGTGATCAGAGGCATCGGTAACCCTCCTACCCTGGGAGCGCGAGCGTTGAGCGCCCCCGCGACGATCCTGGCGGTCGATGACGAGGCCGGCCTACCCTGCGCGCCCCCTCGTCCCACATGGGAATGAGGGGGTAGCGCGTGTTGCCGGTGAGCGTTAGCGACCGCCGGGATACGGCGTCAGTGGCCTGTGATATCCGAGTCGACGCCCGGCGTGTCGCCGGTGTCGAGGGCGGAGATCGCCCGCACCTCATCGGGGGCGAGGGCGAAGTCGAAGATGTCGATGTTCTGGGCGATACGGGCGGGGCTGGCCGACTTGGGGATCGCCACCAGGCCGAGCTCGACGTGCCAGCGCAGCACAATCTGCCCCGGCGTCTTGCCGTACTTCGTGGCGAGCGCGGCGATGGCCGGGTCGTCCAACAGGGCGGTGCGGGGGGCCAGAGGGCCCCAGGAGACGGTGACAATTCCCTGGGCGGCACCGTAGGCTCGCTGCTCCGGGCGGGTGATCAGCGGGTTGAGCTGGATCTGGTTGACGGCGGGCGTCGTCCCCGTCTCGGCGAGCAGCCGCTCGATATGGGCCGGCTTGAAGTTCGACACACCGATCGCCCGCGTCTTGCCCGCGGCGACGAGGCGCTCGAAGGTCCGCCAGGTGGACACATACTGGTCGCGCTGGGGCAGGGGCCAGTGGATGAGCAGCAGGTCGACGTAGTCCAGCCCGAGGCGGCCAAGGCACTCGTCGAGGCCGGCGACCGCCCGGTCGTCGCCCTGGTACGGGCCGTCGAGCTTGGTGGTGACGAACAGCTCCTCGCGGGCGATCCCGCTGTCGCGGATACCCCGCCCGACGCCGCGCTCGTTGCCGTAGCGGGCGGCGGTGTCGATGTGCCGGTAGCCGGCCGCGACGGCGGCCATCACCGCGGGGGCGACCTCGTCGTCGTTGAGCGGCCAGGTGCCCAGGCCGATCTGGGGGATGGCTCCCCCGTTGTTCAGCGGAATGGTCGGCGCTATGGTCATCGTTCTGCTCCTCAGGGGTCGGCGGGCGAGGCTCACCAGCGGTGCTGGCTGGGCCCGAAGCTGGCCTCGTAGAACGGCGTCACCATCTGGCCGGGGGGCGAGATCGCATCGATCTGCGCCAGCTCCTCGTCGCTCAGGGCCACCGCGAGGGCGCCGAGGTTGTCTTCGAGCTGCTCCATCGTGCGCGGCCCGATGATCGCGCTGGAGACGCCGGGCCGCCCGGCGCACCACGCGAGGGCGAGCTGGGCCAGGGTGCAGCCCTTCGCCGCGGCGATCGGCTGGAGCTGCTCGACCACGTCGAAGATCGGCTCCTTGTTGCGCACCCGCCGCTCCATGATCGGATTGTCGGGCTTGGAGTAGCGGGCGTCGGCCGGGGTCGGGTCGTCGCGGTGGTACTTGCCGCTGAGCAGGCCGCCGGCGATCGGGCTCCAGGGGATAATCCCGATACCGAAGGTCTGGGCCATCGGCAGCAGCTCGCGCTCGATCCGCCGGTCCAGCAGGTTGTAGGGCGGCTGCTCGCAGACGAAGCGGTTCAGCCCGAGCTCCTTTGCCGCCCACAAGGACTCGACGAGCTGCCAGGCGGCGAAGGTGCTGGTGCCGATGTAGCGCACCTTGCCGGCGCGGATCAGGTCGTCGAGCGCGCGCAGAGTCTCGTCGATCGCGATCTCGGGGCGCGGGCGGTGGATCTGGTACAGGTCGATGTAGTCGGTCTGCAGCCGGCGCAGGCTGGCGTCGCACTGCTCGATGATGTGGCGGCGGCTGTTGCCCTGGGCGTTCGGGTCGTCGTCGTCCATGGTGCCGTGAACTTTTGTGGCGAGCACCACGCGCTGGCGCTTGCCGTTGCGCTTGAGCGCTTCGCCGGTGACCTCCTCGCTGCGCCCGCGGCTGTACACATTGGCCGTGTCGAGGAAGTTGATCCCCGCGTCGAGGGCGCGGTCAATGATCGCGTACGAGTCCTCCGGCCCGGTCTTGCCCCCGAACATCATGCAGCCCAGGCACAGCGCGCTCACCTTCATCCCGGTGCGGCCAAGCTGGCGGTACTCCACAGTGGTGCTCCTCTCGCCCATGATCCAGACTCCCTGCCCTCGCGGTCGGGGCCATCCCGCCGCCGGCGCTGGGCCCTGCATAAGCATACCGCAGCTGGGCCGGCCCCGCTGCGGTATGATGGGGCCATTCCACCCTTGCGGCGCGCCGCCCGCGGCCGCTCGCCCAGACGGGAGCGATGATGGCATTCGCGACCACCGACCAGCTCCGGCCGCTGGCGATCTCCGAGGCGCTGGCCGCCGGGGAGCGCCGCGCCTTCGCCTTCCCGGACACGCCCGACCCTGACGCCTGGGAGGAGTGGCGCGCCGCGTTCCGCGGCCGGCTCCGCGCCCGCCTCGGCGGCCTCCCCGTCGAGCGGGGGGGGCTTTCGTTCGTCGCCGGGCCTCCGATCGAGCGCCCCGGCTACTCCCGTACCTACCTGGAGTACACCAGCGCCCCGGGCGTAACCGTCCCCGCCTGGCTGCTCGTGCCCGCGGGCCTCGCCGCGCCTGCGCCGGCCGTGCTCGCGCTCCACGGCCACGGCAGCGGGATGGACGAGCCCGCGGGCCTCGGGCCGGACGGGGCCGAGTGCGACGAGCCGTTCGGGTACCACCAGAGCTTCGCCCTCGCCCTTTGCCGGCGCGGAATGGTGGTGCTCGTGCCCGAGCTGGCGGGGTTCGGCCGGCGCCGCGAGCCCGGGGAGCTGCGCGGCGACCCGGCCGCGAGCTCCTGCCGCGCCGCGGCCTGGTGGGGGATCATGCTCGGACGGCCCCTGCTTGGCGGCCGGGCCTGGGATGCGCTGCGCGGCTTCGATCTGCTCCAGTCGTTGCCCGCGGTCGACTCGGGGCGGATCGGGGTGATGGGCGGCTCGGGCGGCGGTGCGGTGGCGTTGCTGGTGGCCGGGCTCGAACCGCGCCTGCGCGCGGCGGTGATCTGTAGCTACTTCTGCACCTTCACAGACAGCATCCTCGCCATGGAGCACTGCTCCTGCAACTATGTGCCCGGTCTGCTCCAGGACGCCGAGATGTACGATCTGGCCGCCCTGATCGCCCCGCGCCCGCTGCTGGTCGAGGCCGGCGCCGCCGACCCGATCTTCCCGCTGCCCGGCGTGCTCGCCGCCTACGAGCGCCTGAGCGCGGCCTACGCGCTGCTCGGCGCGCCCGGCCAGCTGTCCCGCGACGTGTTCCCCGGCGGGCACCAGATCAGCGGGAGAATGGCCTACGATTTCCTCCAGCGCCAGCTCGGGGGGTAGGCCGGGGGCCGGCTTGCGCCACGGGGCGAGGAGATAGTGCGACGGGCCTGGCGGCCGCGGCGTAAGCCGGTCGCCAGGCCCGTCCACCTCACCCGGCCACTATCACCGGTTGACCTGCACCACGTCGCCGCCGACGAACGCTTCCCCGCTGGTCAGGTAGCCGACCACGCTCACCTCGACGATGCCGGGGTACGGCGTGAGGGCGCTGGTGAAGGCGCGGCCGTCGAAGCGCACCATCAGGTCCGGCACCCCGTTGGCATCGGCGTCGCCCACCTCGAAGGGGGTGGCCTGGGCCGCGAGCGGCGCGCCGTCGGCGAAGAGCTGGATCGAGGCCGCGGCCGCGTCGGCCACGTTGTAGCCGGCTGGCAGCTCGATGTAGACCGTGGCGTTGCGCGGGCCGGCGCCGGGCCGGCTGGCGTTCAGCGTGTCGGGGTCCACGTTTACCGTCGCCGGGATAGCCGCGCTGGTCCGGAGCAGCGTGCGCGGCGGCGTGGCCATGCCGACGCCCAGGTAGTAGCTCACGTGCGGCGGCTGGTTGTAGCCGACGTTCTGGATCGCGATGCCGGTGCGGTAGACCGAGTCGTGCATCAGGGTGACAAGGCGGTGCTCGGTGACGTAAGGCGTGCTGAACAGCCGCAGGGCGCTGCTGTCCTCGGTCCGCCAGATCACCTCCTCGCGCCAGTCGCCCAGGATGTCGGCTTGCAGGCCGGGGTTGCCCTTGGTCCCGTTGTTGGAGAAGGTGCCACTGGCCGTGAGCAGGTTGGTCATCCGACTGTTCACATAGTCCCACTTGCCGATCGTGCCCACGCCGGCGCCGAGCGCGTCGGCGTAGCTGTGGTCGAGCAGCTCCCGCAGCAGGTCACCGTCCCACCAGATCGCGAAGTTGGCCGGCGGGATGTTGGTCGAGATGCGCTCGCCCTTCGCGGTGTGCAGGCCGCCGGTCGGGCTGTTCCAGGCCCCATTGATCGCCCAGGCCTCGGCGCCCAGGTAGCGCGGGTCGATGTCGGCGGCCACGCCGCGGCCGGTGTCGACGCCGGTGGCGACGCCCCAGAGGATGGCGCCGGTCTTCGCGTCGCGCATCTCGTAGCCGTAGGCCGAGTTGCGGTCCTCGTGGACCTGGAAGTACTCCAGGCCGGGCCGCGCCGGGTCGAGGTCGCTCAGGTGGTGGGCGTCGCCGTGGCCCAGGCCCGTGGTGTAGAGCCGGCCGCCGTCGTCGTCCACGGCCATGGCGCCGTAGGTGATCTCGTCGCGGCCATCGCCGTCCACGTCGGCCACCGCCAGGCTGTGGTTGCCCTGGCCGGCGTAGCCGCCGTTGCCGGGGGTGTCACTGTCGAAGACCCAGCGGCGGGTGATCGTGCCGTCGCGGAAGTCGTAGGCCGCCAGGACGCTGCGCGTGTAGTAGCCGCGCGCCATCACAAAGCTCGGGCGCTCGCCGTCGAGGTAGGCCACGCCGGCCAGGAAGCGGTCGACGCGGTTGCCGTAGGTGTCGCCCCAGCTGCCGACGTTGCCGCGCGGCGGGTGGTAGTTTGTCGTCGCCAGGGCCCGCCCCGTGGCGCCCTCGAACACCGTCAGGTACTCGGGGCCGCTCAGCACATAGCCGCTGGAGTTGCGGTAGTCGGCGGCCCGGTTGCCGATCACCACCCCGGCGCCGTCGGTCGTGCCGTCGGCGGTCTTGGCCACCAGCTCGGCCTTGCCGTCGCCGTCAAAGTCATAGACCAGGAACTGGGTGTAGTGGGCGCCCGCGCGGATGTTGCGGCCCATGGCGATCCGCCACAGCAGCGTGCCGTCCAGCTCGTAGCCGTCGAGGAACACCTCGCCGGTGTAGCCGGCCTGCGAGTTATCCTTCGAGTTGCTCGGGTCCCACTTGAGCACCAGCTCGTACTGGCCGTCGCCGTCGAGGTCGCCCACGCTGACGTCGTTGGCCCGGTAGGTGTAGCTGACTCCGTCGGGCGTCGTGCCGCCGGCAGGCTTCTGGAGCGGGATGTCGAGGTGGCCGGCGGCCCACACGCCCACGCTCGGCGAGCCGGCCCGCTCCACGCGGTCCACGATCGAGCGCACGCTGTAGGTGGAGCCCGCGTTGCCGGCGGCGTCCAGGTAGTTGGTGCTGGCGGCGATCGGGGCGGCGTTGACCCGCTGCCCGTCGCGGTACAGGTTGAAGCCGATGTTCTGGGGGTCGGTGCCGAGCAGGCGCCAGCTCACCAGCACGCCGCCCTCGACCGGCACGGCGACCAGGCCGCGGTCCAGCCGCTCAAGCTGGCGCAGGGCGAAGCGGGTGACGGGCGCCTTCAGCGCGGCCGATGGGGTGGACAGGCCGCCCGCGCTCACCGCGACAACCTGGTAGTACCGGTGGCTCGCCCCGGTGGTCGTATCGACATAACGCGCCTCGGCGGTGGTGGCGACGCGGGCGAACGGGCCGCCCGGGGCGTCGGCGGCGTAGACGTAGTACAGCAGAGCGCCGCCCACGGCGCCCCACTGGATGGTGGTCGCGCCGCGCAACGCGCTCTCGAGGCGCAGGTTTGCCGGGGCGGCGGGCGCGGGCGCGGCCTCGTCCTTCACGGCGACTGTGAGCGGCGCGCTGCGGCCCGACTCGATCCCCACCGCGCTGACCTGCGACACGGCGTACACATAGCTCAGGCCGAGCTCGACACTCGCGTCGACGTAGCTCGCGGCGCCCGACCTGCCGACGGGGATGAAGACCGAGCTGCCCGCGTCGGCCCGGTAGACGACGTAGCTCGCCGCGCCGTCCACCGCGTCCCAGGCGAGCGAGACGGAGGGGCTGGCCGACACCGTCCTGTCCGCGAGCCGCAGGCCGGTGGGGGTGGCGATGGCGAAGACCTCGATCGCATTGACCCGGCGGTTGTCGCCGAAGCTGATGTTCAGCTGGCCGTCGCCCACCGAAACGGCCCGGCTCAGCTCGCCAAACTGGGCGACGGCCGCGCTGACTGAGCCGAGGCTGACGCCCTCGACCGTCGCGCTGGTGCGGTTCGTGGCGATCTGGTCGCCGGTGATGATCCGGACGAAGTACTCGCCGTTCGGCACGTCGACGCTGAAGCCGAAGGCGGCGCCGCTGATCACAAAGTCGCGGCGCAGCTCGTCGGGGGCGCCGCGGTCGCGAAAGTCCGTGCTGACGCTCAGGCCATAGCCGCGGGCGGCGGTGTACAGCGTCGTGTTCGCCACCTGCGTGTAGCCGGCGGCCACGGGGCTGGATGCCGAGCCGAAGTCGAACTTGTAGCTGGGCGTTTCCGCGGCGGACGCCGCGCGGGGCGTTGCGGCGAGCAAACTCATCACCGGCAGCAGGACGGCGAGAAGAACGCCGGTCATGGCACGGTGGGCGGCCCGGGCGAGGTGAGCGCTTCGCATCACAGATCTGCCTCCAACAACGCTAATCAAGGGCGAAACAGGCGCTGTATCGTGAATGTGGGGGTGTGCACTCACCATAACAAGATCGCCGGCGAGAATGAACCGGCTAAGTCTTGTGTGAGTCCCCTATGAGTCCACACCGATTGTCACCCCGGCTCCTGGCGTGCTACGATGGCCCAGGACGCGGCGTATGCTGCGGAAACTATTCTCGAGGTCCGTATGTGGCAGACCATGACCCCCCCTGCGGGCGCCGCGCCCCCAATGGCAGAGACCACCCGCGAGCTCATGCGCTCGACGATGCGCGCGGTCGTCCTGATGCTCGGCGCGGTCTACCTGGCCTGGCATCTCATAGCGACCGTGCTTTGGCCGCGCGAGCTCGGAGGCGGCGTCTGGCTGCTCACTGCGGGGTTCGCGCCCCTGACCTACGCCACGCTGCGGCTGCTCCCGCGGTCGCCGCTGCTGGCGCAAACGCTCTGGCAGGGCGGCCTGGCGCTCCTGATCGTCATGGCCGCCGTGCTCTTCCGGCGGCCCGAGGCGGCCTTCCTCACGGCGCTGCTGCCGCTCATGGCGGTGGTCACCCTGGGCTGGCCGGCAGGGCTGATCGCCCAGGGCCTGGTGGCGGCGCTGGCGTGGGCGCTCAACATGGGCCTGCTCGGCCCGCCGCTCGCGGCGGCCTACGCGGGGGGGCTCGTCGTCGTGGCGGCCCTGGCCGGGCTGCTGGGCTGGACGGCGACGCGCTCGCTCGCGACGGTGGCCCAGTGGTCGTTCTTCAGCTACGCCCAGGCCCAGGCCCACGCCCAGGAGGCCCAGGAGCACCGCGCGCGCCTCGCCGCGATGGTCAAGGATCTCGACCAGGCTTACTACCGCCTGGAGCGCTCGAACACAGCCCTGGTCGCGGCGCGCAAGGCCGCCGAGGAGGCCGAGCGCTTTAAGGCTGAGTTCGTCGCCAACGTCAGCCACGAGCTGCGCACGCCGCTCAACCTGATCGTCGGCTTCAGCGAGGTGATCATTACCTCGCCCGAAAGCTATGGCGCGCCGCTGCCCGGCCCCTACCGCAGCGACCTGAACGCAATCTACCGCAGCGCGCAGCACCTGCTGGCCCTGGTCGACGACGTGCTGGACCTGGCCCGGATCGAGGCCGGCAAGATCACCCTGGTGCGCGAGGACGTCGACCTGACCGGCCTGGTGGCCGAGGTCGCCGACACCATGCGCGATTACATCACGGCCAAGGGCCTTGAGCTGCGCATCCAGCTCGCCCCGGGCCTGCCGCCGCTGCGCATCGACCGGCTGCGCATCCGCCAGGTGTTGCTCAACCTGCTGGTGAACGCGGCCCGCTTCACCGAGCGCGGCTCGGTCGCGATCGAGGCCGCGCGCGAGGGCGACCACGTGCTCCTGCGGGTTGCCGACACCGGCCGCGGCATCTCGGCGCAGGATCTGCCCATGATCTTCGAGGAGTTTCGCTCCACCGAGCAGCCCGTCTCGGCCTGGCACAGCGGCACCGGCCTGGGGCTGCCGATCAGCAAAAAGTTCGTCACCCTGCACCAGGGCGAGATGGGGGTGGAGAGCAAGCTCGGCCAGGGCACGAGCTTCTGGATCAGGCTACCCGCGCTACCCGCGCCGGCCGGCGAGCGTGCCGCCGGCGAGCCGGGCCGCAGCCAGCCGCTCGTGCCCCTCGGCTCGACCGAGCCGATCGTCGTGGTCGTGCACGAGGACAGCCACGTGGCCGGGCTGCTGCAACGGCACCTGGACGGCTTCCGCGTCCTCGGCGCTCAGGCGGCCGACCAGGGCGTGGCCCTGGCCAGGGAGGTCCAGGCGATCGTGCTGATCCTCGACGAGGCCGGCGAGGCGCAGGGCGCCCCCCCGGGCCTCCCCGTCGTGCGCTGCCCGCTGCCCAGCAGCCGCCACGCCGCGGTGGCGATGGGTGCCAGCGCCCTGCTGACCAAGCCGGTGGCCCGGCAGGAGCTGCTGGCGGCGATCGAGCGGCTGCAGCGCCCCGTCCGCCGGGTGCTGATCGTCGATGACGAGCCGAAGATGGCCCAGCTCCTCCAGCGCATGCTGCACTCCTACCTGCCGATGGAGGCCTGCCAGGCCGCCCACGACGGCGCCGAGGCGCTGCGGTTGCTCCACGCCGAGCCGCCCGACCTGGTGCTGCTCGACCTGCATATGGAGGAGATCGACGGGCAGGCGGTGCTGGAGCACATGGCGGCGGACCCGGTGCTCGCCGCGATCCCGGTGATTGTGATCTCCGGGCAGGGCCAGGACTATCTGAGCGTGCCGCTGAGCGGCGCGATCGAGCTCAGCCGCGGGTCGGGCTTCCGGCTGGGCGAGATCATCCAGGCGCTGGAGGCGCTGTTCACGATCCTGGCGCCCGGCTGGGGCCAGCTTGGCTCCAGGGCGCCAGCGCGCGCAGAAGCGCCTGTTGAGTGACCGGCTTGACGAGGTAGCCGCTCGCCCCCAAAGTTTCGGCGAGCCGCGGCTCGTTCAGCACCGAGCTGATGATGATCGGTGTGGTGCGGGTGGCCTCGCTGGCCCGCAGCGCCACCAGCAGCTCCCAGCCGTCCTCGCGCGGCATCATCACATCCAGGATGATTACCGTCGGGTCGACCTCGGCGAGTAGCTGGCGGGCATGGGCGCCGTCGGCCGCGCCGACCACGCGCCAGCTGTGGCCGGCGAGGTAGCGCCGGAACAGGTCGACGAAGTCCTGGTTGTCGTCGACCACCAGCAGCGTGTACGAGGGCAGCGTCGGCCAGCACAGGCGCGCCTCCCAGCGGCCCGCCGCCGTGCGCTCCACCTTGAGGGCCCCGCCCATCGCCTCCATCAGCCGGGCGCAAACCTCCAGCCCAACCCCCTGGCGCCCGGCCGTGGCCGGGGGCGTCTCGCTGGCCTGGTCGACGGCGACCAAAATCCCGACCTCATGCCGCCCGGCGAAGCTTCCGAGCTCGACCAGCCCGCCGGCCGCGAGGTCCAGCGCGAAAGTGATCGCGGTGACAAGGGCCTGGCGCAGCAGCACCCGGTCCGCGCGCAGGGTGACGAGCTGCTGCGGCAGCGCGGAGCGCACCACCTTCCCCTGGCTTTGAGCGAGGGACTCGACGATCGGCTGGAGCTGCTGCAGCACCACGACCGGGTCGACCGGCTCCCAGGTAGCCTGCGCCGAGAGCCGGGTCGTCTCGGCCTCGGCAAGCTGCTCGCGGGTCAGGTCGGGCTGCTCGGGGGAAGGCTTGGCGTCGGCCTCGTCGCCGGCGGGGGCGGGGGGGCGCTGCTGCCACTGCTCCCAGAGGATGGTGGTCAGGGCTTCGAGCATACGGGCCTGCTCGCGGAAGAAGTAGCTGCGGCTGAGCGCGAGCTGTTGCATCACCTCGGGCGGGGACAGGCCCTCGATGTAGCGCAGCTCGAGGATGCGGTAGGCGCGCCAGTCCGGCGATTGGGCTTGAGCACCGCTGGCCGGGGCGAGAGCCTGGATCGCGTCGAGCAGCACCCGGCGCAGATGCGGCACGCGCTGAAGCCGGTCGGCCTCGCCGCCCAGGAGGTCGGTGAGGGGATGCTTCTGCAGAAACGGCGAGTCGTAAAGCCGCTGGAGCGCCTCCTGCACCCAGCGGGCGAACTCTTCGCGCGTCAGTTCTGGCGAGCGCTCAGACATACGCCGTCTGTGGACTCGCAGGAGACTCGGAGTGGACTATAGCCGTTACCTTGCGCCGGCCATTGTGCTATCGTCAGCACATACGACATCGCCCCAACATACAGGACCAGCCCACATGCTGGAAAGCGGGCGGCCGGGCGCGCGACTGGCCGGTCCGCTGACATCCGGGGCGGATGTCAGGCCCCGGGCCCTGCGAGTGCTCCGCTGAGCAGAGCGCCGGGATGGGCTCTGCCTGACAACATCGTCAACGTGGTTCGTAGTATACCGCAAGGAGGCTTTCGATGAAGGGAACAAGGCACGGGCTGCTCGCCGCGCTGCTGCTGCTGAGCATGCTGCTCGCCGCCTGCGGCAGCACGCCCTCCGCAGGCAGTGGCGCGTCCACCCAGGCCCCCACCGCCGCCCCGGCCGCAGATGCTCCCTCCGCCGCCCCGGCCGCCGACTCCGCCACCGCCGCCCCCGCCGCTAGCGGCGAGCGGATCGAGCTCCGGATCGCCTGGTGGGGCTCGCAGAACCGCCACGACCGCACGCTCAAGGTGATCGACCTGTTCCAGCAGGCGCACCCCAACATCACAATTACCTCGGAGTACGGCAACTTCGACGACCACTGGACCAAGCTCGCCACCCAGGCCGCCGGCGGCAACCTGCCCGACGTCGTCCAGCAGGACTACTCGCGCATCGGCGACTGGGTGTCGCGCGGCCTGCTGACCCCCCTCGACGACTACGCCGCCAACGGCACGCTCAACCTGGAGAACGTCGCCGATGAGCAGCTCGCCGGCGGCAAGGTCGACGGCAAGCTGTACGGCGTGTCGCTCGGCACCAACGCCCTGACCGTGCTCTACGACCCGGCCGCGTTCGAGACCGCGGGCGTCGCCACCCCCAACGCCGCCTGGACCTGGTCTGACTTCGAGCAGGCCGCGAACACCATCCATGAGAAGCTCGACATCTACGGCGTCGAGGGCTTCTACAACATGGAGTTCTTCAAGCTCTTCCTCAAGGAGCACGGCGAGTGGGTCTACAGCGACGATGGCAAGGCGCTCGGCTACGATGACGACGCCCTGGCGACCGAGTTCTTCCAGAGCCTTGTCGACATGCAGGCCTCGGGCGCGATGCCCACCCGCGAGTTCGACGCCGCCCGCGGCACCCCGGCCCTGGAGGAATCGCTGATCGTGAGCGGGCAGGCGGCCATGCTCTTCGTGTGGAGCAACCAGGCCGTCGCTGTGGCCAACGCCGCCGGCGAGCGCAACTTGGAGCTGGCCCAGACCCCGAGCATCTCCAGCGGCACCGAGGGGCTGTACCTCAAGCCCTCGATGTTCTTCTCCATCCCCAGCCAGTCCAAGAACCCCGAGGCTGCGGCCCTGTTCATCGACTTCTTCCTGAACTCGCCCGAGGCCAACGAGATCCTGGCGGCCGAGCGCGGCGTGCCGATCGTCCCCGACGTGCGTACGGCGATCGAAGCCTCGGTGCCGCCCATCCAGCAGAAGGTCTTCCAGTACATCAGCGAGGTCGAGCCCGTGGCCGCGCCGATCAACCCGCCCGACCCGGCCGCCCACGCCAAGATCCTCGCCGACGTCTACAACCCGCTGATCGACCAGCTGCTCTACGGCGAGCTCACGCCCGCGGAGGCCGCCGCCCAGTTCCGTGAGCAGGCCACCCCGATCCTGGCCGGCCAGTAGCGCCTAGCCCCAGCCCTAACCCCCGGCAGCGATCTGGAGCGGGCAACCGCTCCAGATCGCCAGAAGATCACGAGGAATGAGATGAGCGCAGCCTCACCCCAGGTCAAAACCTCCGCCGTCGCCCGGCGCCACCCGAGGCGCCGCGCCCGCGCAAACCAATTGATGGGTTACCTGTTTATCTCGCCCTGGCTGATTGGCTTCTTTCTCTTTACCCTTCTTCCCATTGTGGTCTCCTTCGGCCTGGCCTTCACCAGCTACGACATCCTGACCCCGCCGCGCTGGGTTGGCCTGGACAACTTCGTGCGCATGTTTTTCGAGGACCGGCGCTACTGGAACGCGGTCCGGGCGACCTTTCTCTATGTCTTCGCCTCGGTGCCGCTGCGGCTGATCTTCGCCTTGGGCGTGGCGATGCTGATGAACCACGCCTTCCGCCTGATCGGGGTGTACCGCGCCGTCTACTACGTGCCCTCCCTGGTGGGCGGCTCGGTGGCCGTGGCGGTGATGTGGCGCCTGATCTTCGGCAAGGAAGGGCTGGTGAACTCCGCGGTCGCCCCCCTCGGCATCGACGGCCCCAACTGGCTCGGCAGCCCCAACACGGTGCTGGTGCCCTTGATCGCCCTGGCCGTCTGGCAGTTCGGCTCGCCGATGCTGATCTTCCTGGCCGGGCTGAAGCAGATCCCCGCCGAGCTGTACGAGGCGGCCTCGATCGACGGGGCCGGCCCGCTCAAGCAGTTCCTGCGCATCACCCTGCCGATGCTTTCCCCGGTGATCTTTTTCAACCTGGTGATGCAGATCATCAGCGGCTTCATGGTCTTCACCCAGGGCATCATCATCGCGCCGGGCGGCGGGCCGCTCCAGCGGGCCCTGTTCTACTCGGTCTACCTGTACGAAAAGGCCTTCGGGCAGTTCGAGATGGGGTACGCCTCGGCGATGGCCTGGGTGCTGCTCTTGATCATCGCGTTCTTCACCGTGCTGGTCTTCACCTCGTCGAGCAGCTGGGTGTACTACGACGACGCCAAGGAGGAGAACTGATGGCCGCCATCGCAACGACCAGGCGCGCGCGCCGGCACACCGGCCTCGCCGCCCGCAAGCTGGCCACCCAGCTGGTGATCGTGCTGCTGGGTGTGGTGATGATCTACCCACTGCTCTGGCTGGTGGCGAGCTCGTTCAAGGATAGCTCGGAGATCTTCACGCGGGCTGGCTCGCTCATCCCCGAGAAGTTCACCTGGGACAACTACCGCATCGGCTGGGCGGGCTTCGGCGGGGTGACGTTCGCGACCTTTTTTCTGAACTCGTTCACGATCGCGGTGGCCTCGACCGTCGGCGCGGTGGCCTCCTCGGCCGTGGTGGCCTATGGCTTCGCCCGCATCCCGTTCGCCGGGCGGCGCTTCTGGTTCGTGTGCATGCTGCTCACGCTGATGCTGCCGGTGCAGGTGCAGATCATCCCGCAGTACATCGTGTTCAGCAGCCTGGGCTGGGTGAACACCTTTCTGCCGCTGGTGGTGCCGAAGTTCTTCGGCCAGGCGTTCTTCATCTTCCTGATGATGCAGTTCATCCGCGGGCTGCCCCGCGAGCTGGACGAGGCGGCCGAAATCGACGGCTGCAGCCAGATCGGGATCTTCTGGCGGATCACGCTGCCGCTGATCACCCCGGCCTTGATCACCTCCGCGCTGTTCTCGTTCTACTGGACCTGGGAGGACTTCTTCGGGCCGCTGCTGTACCTGAACGACCCGCGCCTGTTCACGGTGTCGCTGGCGCTGCGCAACTTCGCCGACCCCTCCTCGGCCACGAACTGGGGCGCGATCTTCGCGATGTCGACCCTGTCGCTGCTGCCAGCCTTTATCCTGTTCCTGCTGTTCCAGCGCTACCTCGTCCAGGGTATCAGCACCACCGGCCTCAAGGGGTAGAGCCCCGAGCGCCCGCGATGACCGCGCCGGACACCTGGCGATTGAGGAGATGTATCATGGCGACCTATTTCACAGCCGTCGGCGGCGAGCAGGGCTTGAACCCCGCCAGGGAAAACCCGTGCCGGCTGATCGACTTCGCGCGGCTGGTGCTGGCGGACAAGGCCAGCCACTCCGGCCAGACCGGCGAGCGCGAACTGCTGCTGGTCCTGTTTGGCGGCCGCTGCACCGTCGAGGCTGGCGGGCTGACCTTTGAGCGGGTGGGGAAGCGGGCCAACCCCTTCGCGGGCAAGCCCCACGCCGTCTACCTGCCGGCCAACACCGCGTACACCATCACCGCCCACGGCGGCCTCGACGCCGGCCTTTGCTCGGCGCCCTCGGACCTGCAGGCCGAGCCCTACGTGATCGCCCCCGAGCAGGTGACGGCGAACCAGATGGGCGCGGCCAGCTTCGGCCGCGAGCTGCGCAACATCCTCACCGCGAGCGACCAGCCCGAGTTGCCCGCGCGGCGCCTGATCGTCGGCGAAACCTTTGTGCCGAGCGGCAACTGGAGCACCTACCCGCCCCACAAGCACGAGGTCGACGACCTGCCCCGCGAGGCCTTCCACGAGGAGTTGTACTACTTCCGGGTGGACCAGCCGGGCGGCTTCGGCCACTGCCGCCACTACAGCCCCGAGCGCGGCTATGAGGCCAGCTACACGGTGCAGGACTCGACCATCCTGATGGTGCCGCACGGCTACCACACCACCTCCTCGGCGCCGGGCTACACCAACTACTTTCTGTGGATGCTGGCCGGCGAGCACCGCACCCAGGCCGTCGCCTTCGACCCCGACCACGCCTGGGTCCAGAAGACGATCGGCCTGCTTAAGGGACGATAGGGGCAAGGGGTATCACGATGATCCTTGATCTGTTTCGCCTGGATGGACAGGTCGCGCTGGTGACCGGCGCCGGGCAGGGGCTCGGCCAGGCCATGGCGCTGGCGCTGGCGGAGGCGGGCGCCGACATCGTCAGCCTGGACCGCGGCGGGAGCGAGCAGACCGGCGAGGCCGTCCGCTCCCTGGGCCGCCGCTTCCACCAGGTGGTGTACGACCTGCGCCAGGCCAGCGTCGCGGACCTAAACGGCGCCATCGCCCGGGCGACAAGCGCGATGGGGGGGCTCGACATCCTGGTCAACAACGCCGGCATTATCCGCCGGGCGCCGGCGATCGAGTTCAGCGAGGCCGACTGGGACGACGTCATCCAGATCAACCTGCGGGCGGTGTTTTTTCTCTCGCAGGCCGCCGCGAAGGTGATGATCCCGCAGGGCCGGGGCAAGATCATCAACGTGGCCTCGATGCTCTCGTTCCAGGGCGGCGTGATCGTGCCGTCGTACACGGCCGCCAAGAGCGGCGTGGCCGGGGTGACCCGCGCCCTCGCCAACGAGTGGGCCAGCGCCAAGGTCAACGTCAACGCGATCGCGCCCGGCTACATGGCGACCGAGAACACGGCGCCGCTGCGGGCCGACGCGAACCGCTCCGAGGCGATCCTCGGGCGCATCCCGGCCGGGCGCTGGGGCACGCCCTCGGACCTCGCGGGGGCGGTGGTGTTTCTCGCCTCGCGCGCGAGCGACTATGTGCACGGCCATATCCTGGCCGTGGACGGCGGCTGGCTGACCCGCTAAGACAACGGTTGGAAAGGAGCACCGGACGTGCCGGCACTCGTCTTCGACGAACACGAGATCAGAGACGCGATCGACCGCGTGGTGAAGCGGACCTTCGCTATGGACTTCAACTGGGACTGGCCGGCCGGTGTCGCCTTCTACGGTGTCTGCGAGGCCTACGAGGCCACGGGCAACCGGGCCTACATCGACCCGCTCAAAGCCTGGGTGGACGAGCAGCTTGAAGACGGCATCCCAAGGCTCACCGTCAACGCCGTCTCGATCGGCCACTCGCTGCTCTCGCTGCACAAGGCGACGGGCGAGGCGGTCTACCTCGAAAAAGCGACCGAGATGGCGGAGTTTCTCAGCCATGACGCGGTGCGGTTCGCTGATGGCATTTTCCAGCACACCGTGAACTCGGAGGTGTACACCTTCCCCGAGCAGGCCTGGGTCGACACGATGTTCATGGCGGGCTACTTCCTGCTCCGGATCGGCACGCAGCTTGGGCGCCCGGAGTATATCGCGGACGGCCTGTTGCAGTACCACGGGCACGAGCGCTTCCTCCAGGACGACGCCACGAACCTGTATTACCACGGCTGGGATCACCTCGCCAAATCGCATATGTCGGGCGTCTTCTGGGCCCGCGGCAACGCCTGGGCGGCGCTGACGATGGCGCGGGCGCTCGACCTTGTGGACGTCCACCACGCCTCGTTCATGATTATCGAGGGCTCGCTCCGCGACCAGCTCAGCGCCCTCGTGCGCCTGCAGGACGAGTCGGGCTTGTGGCACACGGTGCTCGACGACCCGGACTCGTACCTCGAAACCTCGGGCTCGGCCGGGATCGCCGCCGCGCTGCTGTCGCGCGGGCGCCTGTACAACAAATACGTCAACAAGTCGGTGCGGGGCATCCTCAGCCGGATCAAAGCGGACGGCACGGTGAGCGGCGTGTCGGCCGGCACCGCCGTCATGCGCGATGTGCGGGGCTACAAAGAAACGTCGGAGAAGCGCATCCAGGGCTGGGGCCAGGGGCTCGCGCTGGCCTTCCTGTCGTCGCTGCTCGCCCGCCAGCAGTGGTAGTCGCGCGCCAGCGTGAGGTACAAGGCACGGCCCTATGTTTCTGACACCTCGCACCACCTCAGCCGCTACGGCCAGCATCACTTTCCGGGCCGATCAGCCCAAAGCGATCAGCCCCGACCTGTTCGGCCTCTTTTTCGAAGACCTCAACTCCGCCGCCGACGGCGGCCTCTACGCCGAGCTGATCCAGAACCGCTCGTTCGAGTATCAGGCGACCGAGCAGCCGACCTGGAACAACCTGACGGGGTGGGAGCTGGTGGCGCGCGGGGCGGGCGAAGGCTCCATCCGCGTAGCCACCACCGACCCTGTTCACCCGAACAACCCGCACTTCGCCGTTTTGCAGGTCAAACACCCTGGCGATGGCGTGGGGCTGCGCAACAGCGGCTTCGGCGGTATTCCCGTGCAGGCCGGCCATTGCTACGACCTTGCGCTGTTCGCGCGTGTCCTTTTTGTCGGAGAGCGCTGGCCATCGCATGAGGACGCCGGGCACCCGGGGGCCGACAACGCGGGCGACGCGGCGCAGAAGGGCCTCGGGCCGCTCGTCGCGCGGCTCGAAAGCGAGCGCGGCGACGTCCTTGGGGAAGCGCTGCTGCCCAGCCCGGGCCAGGAGTGGGCGCGCCTGAGCGCCACGATTACGGCCAGCCGGACCGACGCGAACGCCCGCTTTGTGCTCCTGGTACGCGAACAAGGCGGCCTGGCCCTGGACGTGATCTCGCTGTTCCCGCAGCACACCTTTCGCGGGCGCCCCAACGGCTTGCGCGCCGACCTGGCGCAGGCGATCGCCGACCTCAAGCCGAAGTTCGTGCGCTTCCCGGGCGGGTGTCTCGTCCATGGCAACGGCCTGGGCAACATGTACCGCTGGAAAGACACCATCGGGCCGATCGAGGGGCGGCGCGAGCAGCCGAACCTGTGGGGCTATCACCAGACAGCCGGCCTGGGTTACTTCGAGTACTTCCAGTTCTGCGAAGATATTGGCGCCAAGCCGCTCCCCGTCGTCCCGGCCGGCGTTTGCTGCCAGAACTCGGGCTACCTCGCCGGCGGCGCGGGCCAGCAGGGGCTGCCGCTGGAAGCGATGCCCGCCTACATCCAGGAGGTGCTCGACCTGATCGAGTGGGCGAATGGCCCGGCCACAAGTACATGGGGCGCCAGGCGGGCCGAGGCGGGTCACCCCGAACCGTTCAACCTCGAATATCTGGGTGTGGGCAACGAAGAGCAGATCACGCCGGCCTTCCGCGAGCGCTTCCAGATGATCTACGCGGCTGTCAGGGCCAGGCATCCCGAAATCACGGTGGTGGGCACGGTGGGTCCGTTTCACAGCGGCAGCGACTACGACGAAGGCTGGAAGATCGCCGACGCGCTGCGGCTGCCCATCGTGGACGAGCACTACTATGTCGGGCCCGATTGGTTTTGGGACAACCTAGGGCGGTACGACGCCTACGACCGCGGCAGGCCCGCCGTCTATCTGGGCGAGTATGCCGCGCACGAGCCCGACCGCCGGAACACGCTGCGCTCCGCGCTTGCCGAGGCCGCCTACCTGACGGCCCTGGAGCGCAACGGCGATCTGGTGCGCCTGGCCTCCTACGCGCCGCTGCTGGCGAAGCAGGGCCACACGCAGTGGCTGCCCGACCTGATCTACTTCGACAATACCTCGGTCGCCCTGAGCGTGAACTACTATGTGCAGCAGCTCTTCAGCCTGAACGCGGGCGACCGCTACCTGCCGATTGTCGTCGCGGGGGCGGCGGGCGACAACCTGGCCGCCTCCTGTGTCCAGGATCGCGCGAGCGGCGACCTGATCGTGAAGCTGGTGAGCCGGTCCTGCCACGCAATTCAGGTTTGGTGCGACCTCGGCCACGCCGGCCTCTTCGCGCCCGAGGCGCGCTGCACTGTTCTGGCGGGCGATCCGCTGGCGGAGAACGTGTTTGGGGCGCCGCCGGCGCTTGCGCCTGAGACGACGACGATGAGCGTCGGGGCGCAGCTCATGTATGAGGTGCCGCCGTACTCGCTGAGCATCATCCGGCTGACACGGCGTTCCCAGCCGGCCGCATAACAGGAAGGGACAACCCGTGACACTAACAGTCCTCACAGTCCAGACGGGCACGCCGATCGGCACGATCTCGCCGCGCCTCTACGGCCACTTCGCCGAGCACCTGGGGCGCTGCTGCTACGACGGGCTCTTCAGGGGCGGCGCGCCCGACGACCTCCCGCGGCAGAACGGCTTCCGCAGCGACGTGCTGGCCGCGCTCAAGGCGCTGCCCGTGCCGATGCTGCGCTGGCCGGGCGGCTGCTACGCCGACCACTACCACTGGCGCGACGGCATCGGCCCCGCCGAGCGGCGCCCCGTCCGCCTGGGCATGTCGTGCGGGCTCCAGGTCGAGGACGACAACAGCCTGGGCACCCATGAGTTTCTGTGGCTCTGCGCGCAGCTCGGCGCCGAGCCCTACCTGGCCGGCAACGTCGGCAGCGGCACCCCCCAGGAGCTGTGCGACTGGCTGGAGTACTGCAACAGCGCGGTGCGCACGACCCTGGCCCGCGAGCGCGCGGCCAACGGCCACCCGGCGCCCTTCGGGGTGAAGCTCTGGGGCGTGGGCAACGAGAACTGGGGCTGCGGCGGCAACTACGAGGCCGCCGCCTACGCCCGCGAGTATGTGCGCTACGCGACCATGCTCCGCCACGTCGACCGGAGCGCCGAGCTGGTGGCCTGCGGCTACGAGGACGATTGGAACGCCACGCTGCTCGCCACTGTCGGGCGGCATGTGGGCCTGGTCGATCACCTGTCCATCCACCATTACTGGACCACCGGCGGCCCCGAGGCCGAGTTCGGCGAGGCCGACTACTACGGCCTGCTGGCCGAGGCCGCCTCGACCGAGGCCTTTATTCAGCGCACGGCTGCGCTCATCGCCGAGGCGACCGGGGGCCGCCACCGGATCGGGATCGCCCTGGACGAGTGGGGCGTGTGGCACCCCGAGGCCCGCGAGTGGGGCCCGGGCGAGGTGGCGCGCCGGCAGCCCGTGACCTACGAGCAGGCGAACACCCTGCGCGACGCCCTGGCCGCCGCGGTAGCCCTCGAAGGCTTCCACCGCCAGTGCAATCTGCTGAGCCTGGCCAACCTGGCCCAGATCGTCAACGTGCTCCAGTCGGTGGTCAACACCGACGGGCCGGCGATGTGGCTGACGCCCACCTACCACGCGCTGCGGCTCCACGCGCCCCACATCGGCGCCACGGCGCTGCCGGTCGCGGTGGGCCGCGGGTTCAGCCTGCCGGGCGGTGCGCCTGCGGTGAGCGCGACGGCTTCGCGCACCGGTGCGGGGCTGGCTGTCACTTTGATCAACCGGCACGTAGGCCAGCCGGCGAGCGTGCGGATCGTCTGCGCGGACGCGCCCGACCGGGCGAGCGGGCAGCTCCTGGCCGCCGACAGCCCCCAGGCTCAGAACACCGCCGCGAACCCCGGCCGGGTCGCCCCGACCGCGGTCGAGGTGGCACGGGACGGCCGCGACGGCTGGCGGGTCGAGCTGCCGCCGCACGCTATGGCGACAGTCGTGCTGGGGTAGGGCCGTCGGGAGCAGGAGCCGCTATCTGATCCGGGAGGAGCGCATGACTCAGCAGACACGCATCGTGGTCATCGGCGGGGCTGCCGTAATCGCGGCGTCCCACCTGAAGGCGATCGCCAGCCTGCCAGGGGCCCGCCTCGTCGGCCTGAGCGACCTCAGCGCCGAGCGGGTCGCCCCGCGCGCCGCCGCGGCCGGGGTGCCGGCCTTCGGCGACCACCGCGCCATGCTGGACGAGCTGCGCCCCGACCTGGCTGTGATCTGCACGCCCCACCCGAGCCACGCCGCGCTCGCCCTGGATTGCTTCGCCGCCGGGGCCCATGTGCTGGTCGAGAAGCCGATCGCGGTCAGCGTGGGCGAGGCCGACGCGATGATCGCCGCGGCCGCGGCAGCGGGGCGCACGCTGGCGGTCAGCTTCCAGCAGCGCTTCCGGCCCGAGGTCGAGCTGGCCCGCGCCCTGGTCGCCGGGGGCGAGCTCGGCGCCCTCGTGCGCGTGCTCTGCGTCGAGCCCTGGTTTCGCTCGGCGGCGTACTACCGCAGCGCCGGCTGGCGCGGCACATGGGCCGGCGAGGGCGGCGGCGTGCTGATGAACCAGGCCCCCCATACGCTCGACCTCCTCTGCCACCTGGCCGGGCGGCCGGCCCGCGTGTGGGGGATCACCCGCACCCTCCAGCACGCGATCGAGACCGAGGACACCGCCCACGCCCTGCTCGAGTTCGCCGGCGGCGCCCCCGGCTACCTCTTCGTCACCACAGCCGAGGCCGGCGCCCAGTACCTCGAAGTCATCGGCGACCGGGCCGCCCTGCGGCTGAGCGAGGGCCGCCTGACCGTGACGCGCTTCCAGCCCGCCCAGCGCACCTTCCTGCGCGAGTCGCCCGAAAACTTCGCCCCGCCAGAGACCAGCGTCGAGGAGCTGCGGCCCGAGCCCGCGGGCCCCGTCGGCCACCAGGCCGTCTACGAGGACTTGCTGGGGGCGCTGGCGGAGGGGCGGCCGCCGCGCTGCGACGGGGCCTCCGCCCGCGACTCGCTCGAGCTCGCCAACGCGCTCACGCTTTCCAGCCACCTGGGCCAGGCCGTCGACCTGCCGATCGACCGGGCCGCCTATGATGCTTTGCTCGCCGAGCTGCGCGCCGGCTCCGCCGCGGGGAGCGCCCGTGGTTGAGCGCTTCGCCCCAACCTGCGGCGCCCACGCCCGGCCCGGCCGGCTGCTCACACATGCTGCCGAGCCGTGCGGTCGCAGCCTGGCGCTGCGTCGCCCACACAATGGCTGGGGCTGGGTTTGGAAGGAGGCCATATGAGCGAGCGGATCGGGGTCGGGATCCTGGGCGCGGGGATGGTCGCCCGCTACCACCAGCAGGCCGTGGCCGCCTGCGCGGACTTCGGCGTGCGTCTGGTGGGGGTGGGTCACCCCAACCCCGAGCGCAGCGCGGCGATCGTGGAAACGTTTGGCGCGCCCCGGCTCGACCCGGACGCGCTGCTCGCCCACCCCGAGGTGGACGTCGTCTGCATCTGCACCCCGAGCGGGCAGCACGCGGCGCAGGCTGTCGCGGCGGCGCGGGTGGGCAAGCACGTGCTGGTCGAGAAGCCGATGGCCCTCAGCCTGGCCGACGCCGACGCGATGATCGCGGCCGCCGCGGCCGCCGGCGTGCGCCTGGGCGTGGCCCTCCAGCGCCGGGCCGACCCGCAGCTCCAGCGGCTGCGCGCGGCGGTGGCGGCCGGCGAGCTCGGCCGGCTTGCGCTGGGCATGGTGAGCATCCCGTACCACCGCCCCCAGCGCTACTACGACCAGGCCGCCTGGCGCGGCACCTGGGCCCAGGACGGCGGGGGCGTGCTGATGAACCAGGGCATCCACCTGATCGACCTGCTGCTCTGGCTGATGGGCGACCCGGTCGAGGTGCAGGCGCGGGCGGCCACCTTGCACCGCGCCGTCGAGGTCGAAGACACGCTCGCGGCCACCCTGCGCTTCGCGGACGGCGCCCTCGCCACCGTGGCCGCGACCACCACGGTCGAGCCCGGCTTCCCGCACCGGGTCGAGATCTTTGGCACAGGCGGCGGCGCCCAGATCGAGGGCGAGGAGCTGCTGCGCTGGCACACCGCGGCCGGCGCGCGCCACGAGGCCGCCCAGCCGCCACAGGCGGCCGGGGCCAGCGGCGACCCGCGCGGGATCGCTCCGACCGGCCACATCCGGCTGCTGCGCGACTTCGTCGGGGCGGTGCGCGAGGGGCGGGCGCCGCTGGTGGACGGCCCCGAGGGCCGGCGCAGCCTGGCCGCGGTCCTGGCGATCTACGAAGCGGCGGGGCTGCCGTCGCCCATACAGGAGGCCCCACGATGAGCGCGAGCGGCATGACCTACGCCCCGCAGGGGCGGCCCGAGCCGGTGGTCGGCCCGGGCGAGTTCGCCTTCGCGGCGATGCACCTCGACCACGGCCACATCCACGGGATGTGCAACGGGCTGGCCGAGGCCGGCGCGGAGCTGCGCTGGGTCTACGACCCGGACCCGGCCAAGGTGGCGGGGCTGCGCGAGCGCTTCCCGGCGGCCCGGGTCGCCCGCAGCGCCGACGAGGTTCTGGAGGACCCCGCGGTGCGGCTGGTGGCTGCGGCGGCCGTCCCGTGCGACCGGGGGCCCCTCGGCCTGCGCGTGATGGCCGCCGGCAAGGATTACTTCACCGACAAAGCGCCCTTCACCAGCCTGGCGCAGCTCGATGACGCCCGCGCCGCTGTGGCCGCGACGGGCCGCAAGTACGCGGTCTACTACAGCGAGCGGCTCCACGTCGAGAGCGCGGTCTACGCCGGCGACCTGATCGCCCAGGGCGCGATCGGCCGGGTCATCCAGGTGCTCGGACTCGGCCCGCACCGGCTCTCGGCCCCCAGCCGCCCCGACTGGTTCTTCAAGAAGGCGCAGTACGGCGGCATCCTCTGCGACATCGGCAGCCACCAGATCGAGCAGTTCCTTTTCTACGGCGGCGCGTCCGACGCCGAGCTGCGCATGGCCGCCGCCGCGAACTACAACCACCCCGAGTATGCGGAGCTGGAGGACTTCGGCGAGGCCAGCCTCCTGGCCGACAACGGCTGCTCGGGCTACTTCCGGGTCGACTGGTTCACCCCCGGCGGCCTGGGCACCTGGGGCGACGGCCGCACGATCATCCTCGGCACCGACGGCTACATCGAGCTGCGCAAGTACATCGACGTCGCGCGCGACCGCGAGGGCGACCAGCTCTACCTGGTGAACGGGGAGGGCGAGCGGCGGATCGCGCTCGCCGGGCAGGTCGGCTTCCCCTTCTTCGGCCAGCTCGTCCGCGACTGTATCGAGCGCACCGAGCGGGCGATGACCCAGGCCCACGCCTTTAAGGCCGCCGAGCTTTGCCTGCGCGCGCAGGCCTTCGCGGACGCGCGTCAACCAGGCGCTGGCTGATCTGCGCCTGCCAAAAGGGGTTGCGCCCAGCGGGCGCGGCCCATGCGAATGGGGCGGCCAGACATTCTCTGGCCGCCCCAAGTGTTTGTCGCGCGGTGGGGTTAAAGCCGGACGAGGCCGGGCACGCGGACGGGCAGCCCCGTGGCGAACGACTGGTTGGCAGCCACGCCGGTCAGGATCGACATCGCCCCGGCCACGTGGTTCGCCGCCCGCCCTAGCGGGTCGGCCTGCGCGCCCATGAAGATGTCGTCGAGCATGCGCTTGTCGCCTCCGCCGTGCCCGCCCTCGCTGCTGCCCGCCAGCTCCATCTGCTCCGGCTTGCCCCACAGCGGGCGCAGGACCAGGCTCGCCTGCTCGTCGATCGTCGTGGTTGGGTTGTCCCGGATCTCCGGCAGGTTGGTGTCGTCGCTCGCGCCGCTCACGTACGAGTTCTCGTGAACGTCGTACTCCAGCCGGCCACTCGTCCCGTTGAAGGCCACCCGGAAGCCCTCCCACGGCGCGTACGCGTGCAGGTGGTAGGTCAGCAGGGCCCGGTTGCGGTAGCGCACCAGCACGCCCATGTCGTCCTCGATCGAGATCCCATCGCCGAACACGCTTTGGTCGCGCAGGTAGCCGTCCTCCCGCTCGGCCTCCAGGTACATCCGCCGCAGCCCCTCGTCGCCATCCAGCCGCAGCGCGAAGGGGTCGCGCTCGGCGGCGGGCCGCCCGTGCGCCCGCTCGTAGAAGCTGCTCGCGCCCCGCTCCTCCGCGTTCTCGCGCCCGTAGAACTGCAGGTCGCCCATGGCGAAGACCGTTTCCGGCTGCGTGTCCAGCCACCAGTTGACCAGGTCGAAGTGGTGGGTCGCCTTGTGGACCATCAGCCCACCCGAGTTGCGCTTGTCGCGGTGCCAGCGGCGGAAGTAGTCGGCGCCGTGGACCGTGTCGAGCAGCCACTCGAAGTGCACCGAGCGGACCGCGCCGACGGCGCCGGACTGGATCAGCTCCTTGACTCTGGCGTTGCGCGGCGCGTAGCGGTAGTTGAACGTCACCCGCAGGCGGCGGCCGGTCGCCTGCACGGTGTCCAGGATGGCCTGGCAGCGCGCGGGGTCGGTTGTCATCGGCTTTTCGCTGATCACGTCGCAGCCGAGCTCCATCGCGCGGATGATGTAGCGGTGGTGGGTGCGGTCGATCGAGGTGACGATCACGCAGTCGACGCGCTCCTGCGCGAGCATCTGGTCGAACGCGTCGGGCTTGTAGGTGGGCACCGGGGGCGCGCCGAGGGTGGTGGCGTAGAGCTGGTTGTAGTAGTCCATGCGCGTCTGGTTGACGTCGCAGAAGGCCGCAAGCTCGGCCCGGTCGGCGTAGTCCTTGAGCACGGCCGTGGTGAACATGCGCGACCGCGAGCCCAGCCCGACGACCGCGTAGCGCGTGCGCTGTGTCATCTCCTGCTCCTTGATAAGCGCCCCGTGCGGGCGAGAACAGCGGCTCAACCCGGACGAGGGGCGCGGGCCGAGGGCCAGGGCGCAATCGCTTCTGCTTCGCGCGCGGCCGGTTGCGGAGGCGCGCCGGGCGCCGCGCGGCCGGCGTCGTGGTGAGGCTTTGTCGTGGCGCGAACGGGCGCCCTCGGTGCCACTTACCATAGCAAACCGCCTGGAGCGCGGGCAAGCCCTTGAGTCCCCTGCGAGTCCGGCGTGAGTCCCCCGGGCTGGTCGCCGTATCGGCTTCGCGGCGGCGTGGTAGCCGGAGGCTGGACTCGCGCAATGCCTGGCAGCACGATCCCATGCGCGGCAAAACGCCCCCGGCCGTGGCGGTCAGGGGCGCGGATCGTGGTGTGTAGCGGCGTAGGGCGGGGCGGTTGGCGGCTCAGGTGGTGATCACCGCCTCCAGATAGGCCGAGGGCACAACAAGCGGGCCAGGGCCGGCGCTTGCGCTGCGCTCGGCCAGCCCAACCAGCTCGTCGGCGAGGGCCTCCTGCCGATCCGGCTCCAGCCTTGCGAACGCCTTGAGCATCGGCCCGTAATAGGTGCGGAAGGTGTCGAGCCAGGCCTGCGCCGAGCGGTAGTTGAAGGTGTAGCTCCGGCGCGCGACCGCGAGATCGGCCGCGTTGGGGAACAGCTCGCGCAGCCGCTGCTCGGTGCCCCAGAGCGTCGGCGGCCGGACTCCGGGTGGCGGCGGGGCGTAGCCGCTCACCAGCCGCAGCACCTGGCCGATGAAGCCGTCCGGGCTCCAGTTCGCTAGCCCGATCCGCCCGCCCGGCCGGCAGACCCGGCGCAGCTCGGACGCCGCCCGCTCCTGGTCGGGGCTGAACATCACCCCGAAGGTCGACAGGACCACGTCGAAGCTGCCGTCGGCGAACGGAAGCCGCTCGAGGTCGCCCTCGCGGAAGTCGACCGCGTAGCCCTCCGCGGCGGCCCGCGCCCGCCCGCGCTCCAGCAGCTCAGGCACATAGTCAACCGCGACCACCTCGGCATTGCGCCGGGCCGCCGCGAGGGCGGTGTTGCCGTTGCCGGCGGCGATGTCGAGCACCCGCTCGCCCGCCCGCACCGCGGCGGCCTCGCACAGCAGCTCGCTCGTGATAAGCAGCGGCGTCCCCACCACGCAGTAGTCGCCCGACGACCACATCGCCTGCTGCTGCCGCTTGATCGCCCCTAGGTCGGCCTGCTCAAGTGTTCCCTGCGTCATACTGACCTCCTGCTGCGCCGGCGCTCACACCCGCCGCGCGATCGTGCCCCAATCAAACCACGCCTGCCGCCGCCTGTGGTCCCCCCGGAGGGGGACAAGCAGGGGGACAGGGCGCACCCGAGTGGTACAATGACGCGCACACCGGGAAAGGGCCACCTATGGAGCAGGACGGTTCATTTGGGGCGGCGGTGCGGCGGCGCCGCGAGGCCCTGCACCTGACGCGCGGCGTTCTGGCCGCCCTGGTGCACTGCTCGGAGGCGACGATCAAAAAGATCGAGCGCGACGAGCGGCGCCCGTCCCCCGAGGTGGCGGCCCTGCTGGCCGAGCACCTCCACATCCCTGTGGGCGAGCGCGATGGCTTTCTGCTGTGGGCCCGCGGCGCCTGGGACGGCCAGGGGGGCCAGGCGCGCTACCCGCCGCTGCCCTTTTCCCGGGCGCCGGCCCCGACGAGCGGGGATATCTTCGTCGCCCGCGAGCGCGAGCTGGCCTACCTCCATGCCCAGCTCGACCTGGCGCTCGCCTTCCAGGGCCGCGCGGTCTTCGTCGCCGGGAGCGCAGGGTCGGGCAAGACCGCGCTCGTCCGCGCCTTCGCCGAGCAAAGCCTGCGCCGGCACCCGCAGCTCGTCGCCGCCGGCGGTGCCTGCACGGCCTACGTCGGTATCGGCGACCCCTACCTCCCCTTCCGCGAGCAGCTCGACCTGCTCACCGGCGAGATCGCGCTGCCCTACGAGGCCGGGACGATCGACCGGGAGGCGGCGCGGCGGCTGTGGGAGCTGCTGCCGCACAGCTGCGCCGCCCTGCTGGAGCAGGGCCCCGACCTCCTGGGCGGCTTTCGCTCCGGCCATAGCCTGGCCGCGCGCGTTGCGCAGGCCGCCGCTGCCGGCGCCCCCGTGAGCGCCATCGGCGCCCAGCTGCGGGCCCTGGGCGACCGCGCGACGGCTCCGGCGGCCCTGAGCCAGCTCGGCGTCTTCACCCAGCTCACGCGGGTGCTCCAGGCCCTCGCCGAGCGCTGCCCGCTGCTCCTGATCGCCGACGACCTCCAGTGGGCCGACGAGGGCACCCTCAGCCTGCTCTTCCACCTGGGGCGCAGGCTCGCCGGCCACCGCATCCTGCTCGTCGGCGTCTACCGCCCGCCGGATGAGCAGGCCGGCGCCGCCCCGCCCCCGCTCCGGCCGGCCGTCAACGAGCTCCAGCGCCTTCACGGGACGCGCACGGTGGACCTCGGGCAGGTCGACCGGCAGCGCTTCATCGACGCGCTGCTCGACAGCGAGCCCAACCTGCTCGGGCCCGCGTTCCGCGCGGCCCTGTTTCGGCAGACGGCCGGCCACGCCCTTTTTACCGTCGAGACGCTGCGCGACATGCGTGAGCGCGGCGCGTTGCGGCGCGACGGCGACGGGGCGTGGATCGAAGGGCCCGTGCCGGAGGGGGCGACGCTGCCGGCCCGCGCCGAGGGGGTCATCCGCGAGCGGCTCGACCGGCTGCAAACGGCCGTGCGCGACCTGCTGACGGTCGCGAGCGTCGAGGGCGAAAGCTTCACCGTCGAGGTGGTCGCGGCGGTCCTCGGGCAGGAGCCGCTCGCGGTGCGCCGGGCCCTGGCCGTCGTGCTGGCCGACCAGCAGCACCTCGTCGACCCCGAGGCCGACCACGAGGCTGCCGGCCGCCGGCTCGGCCGCTACCGCTTCCGCCACAACCTGTTCCAGACCTACCTGTACCGCGCGGTCGGGGCGGCTGAGCGGGCCCGGCTCCACCAGGCGGTGGGGGAAGCGCTGGAGCGGCTGCACGAAGGGGCATTGGACCGCGTCGCCCCACAGCTCGCCCACCACTACCTCGCGGCCGGCTCGCCCGCGGACGCCATCCGCGCCCTGGCGCTTGCCGCTGAGAAAGCCCGGCGGCTGTTCGCGATCGGTGAGGCGCTGCGCTCCTACGACCAGGCCCTGGCCCTGGCCGAGGCCTACCCGGAGGCCAGCGGGCGCCGCGAGGTCGTCGGCCTGCGCGAGCAGCGCGGCCGGGCGCGGGCGGAGGCCGGCGAGTTCGCCGGGGCGGTCGCCGACCTGGAAGCGGCCCTGGCCGCCCATCGGCCCGACGACCCGCGCACGCGCGACACGCTGGTGGCCCTGGGCATGACCCACCGCCGCCGCGATGACTACGTCGCGGCCCGCGCCGCCCTCGCCCGCGCGCTGGGGCTCGCCCGGGCGGCGGGCGACACACCTGGCGTGGCCGACATCCTCTACCACCTGGGGACTGTAGCCTGGAGCGCCGGCGACAATGTCGAGGCCTCGGCCGTCCACGAGGAGGCGGTGGCGCTGTGCCGGCGCGACGGCCTCGGCGGGCTGGTGGCGATCCAGGCGCTGCACGGCTGGGGCGAGGCGCTGCTGGCGCAGGCCCGGCCCGCCGACGCCATCCCCGTGTTCGCCGAGTCCCTGGCCCTGGCCCGGGCGGCCGGGGACCGAAGCTACGAGGCCGAGAACCTGATGATGCTCGGCTTCGCCTCCGCCGGCTTCACGGGGGTGGGGCAGTACGCCGGGGCGCTCGCCTGCTTCGACGAGGCCTTCGCCATCAGCCAGCGCGGCCAGCTCGACTGGCACACCGGCTACGTGCTGGTCGGCCGGGGGGAGGCCCGCGGCAGGGCGGGTGACTACCGCGCGGGGGTCGCCGACCTGAGCGAGGCGTTGAGCATGCGGCTTTCGGCCGGGACGGCGCGCTACCAGATCATGGCCTCCGATCTGCTCGGCGACCTCCTGGCCGAGCTGGGCGAGCACGAGCGGGCACTGGCGCTGCGGGAGCAAACGCTGGCCCTCGCCCGCGAGTCGGGCAGCGCCTACTGGGTGCCACGCCTGCAGGCAAACCTTGCCCTGGCGCGGCTGGCCCTGGGCGACTTGAGCGGCGCCCCCCTGCTCCAAAATGCGCTCGCCCTGGCCCGGCGCAACGGCCAGGGGTTCCACGCCACACGCTGCCTGGAAGGCCTGGCAGCGCTGGCCTTCGCTTGCGGTAGGTATCTGGAGGCGGTCGACTACGCCGATCAGCTAGCGGCGTGCGCGCGAGCGGGCGGGATGGCCGAGCACGAGGCGATCGCCGATCTTTGGCGCGGCCGCGCGCTGCGTGGGGCCGGGCGGCTCGACGAAGCCGAGGCTAGCCTCGCACGCGCCGCCGGGTCCACTAATGCGATGGGGCGGCCGTACCTGCTCGCCGAGGCGCATACGGCCCTGGCCGAGCTTCATGCCGCCAGGGGGGACGGGGTGGTGTCCGCGCGCCACGCCGACGCCGCCCGCGCCGCAGCGGGGCTCATACAGCGTCCCGCCCCTTCCGCCCTGACAGGCGAGGAGTAAATCTTGAGTGACCTTGAAGGAGGGAACTAATGTCGATATCGGCGGAACTCTTGGCGCGCTACGCGGACGTCGTGGTGCGCGTCGGCGCGAACGTCCAGCCCGGGCAGATCGTGTGCGTCGAGGCGGATATCGGCGCTGCCCCGCTGGCGCGGGCGATCGCGCGCAGCGCCTACGAGAGCGGGGCTCGCCTCGTCGATGTTTGGTACACGGATGAGCAGCTGGTCCTGGGCCGCCTCCAGACGGCCGCGCCCGACACCTTCGGCGCGTTTCCGGGCTGGCGGCCGGCGGCGATGAGCGCGCTGATGGACGAGGGTGGCGCTCTGATCATGATCCTGTCCTCGAACCCTGAGCTGCTGCGCGAGCAGCCGGAGGCGGTGGTGGCGACCCTCCAGCGGGTCGAGGCTGTGCAATACCAGTCAGTGGTGGACCGGATCAGCCAGAACGTGACCAATTGGACGGGCGTGGCCGCCGCCTCGCCCGGGTGGGCGGCCAAAGTGTTCCCCGCTCTGCCCGCCGCCGCGCAGGAGGCCGCCCTGTGGGAGGCGATCGCGCGCGTATGCCGGCTCGACCAGGCCGACCCGGTCGCGGCCTGGCGCGCGCACATCGCCGGGCTCGCCGCCCGTGCCGCGGCCCTTGACGAGCGGCGCTACACCGCGCTCCACTACCGCGGCCCCGGCACCGACCTGACGGTCGGGCTCGCGCCGGGCCACCGCTGGCGCTGCGGCGCGATGGAGACCCGCGCCGGCCTCCCCTTCGTCGCCAACCTGCCGACCGAGGAGGTCTTCACCATGCCCGACGCCCGCCGGGTCGACGGCGTGGTGCGGGCGACCATGCCGCTCAATCTCGGCGGGACCCTGGTGGAGGAGTTCAGCCTGACCTTCCGTGATGGGCGGGCCGTGGCGGCGACCGCCGGCGCGGGGCAGGCGCTGCTGGACGCGCTGCTGCGCACGGATGAGGGCGCCGCGCGGCTCGGAGAGGTGGCGCTGGTGCCCCAAAGCTCGCCGATCGCGCAGGCGGGAACGCTGTTCTACAACACACTTTTCGACGAGAACGCCGCGTGTCACCTGGCCCTGGGCAACGCCTACCGCTTCACCCAGTCAGCGGCGGAGGCCCTCGACGACGACGCCTTCCGCGCCGGCGGCGGCAATCTGAGCGCGATCCACGTCGACTTCATGGTCGGCTCCGCCGCCCTCACTATCGAGGGCGTCCGCGCCGACGGGGGCCGCGAGACGGTTCTGGCTAACGGCGAGTGGGCGTGGGCGTAGGGCCGCCACGCCCAGCGCGGGGCGGCCTTCGACCACTCCGTGCCCTTGACAATCTGTAGCTGGTTATGCTATTGTTAAATTGTCGACAGTCGATTTTCCATACGCTGTGCTACCCGGCGCCGCCTTGACGCGGCCCGTGGCGCTACACCCTGAGGGGCGATGCCAGTTGACGAGCTGCGCCAGCTGACGGCATCAGGCCGCCGTCGTTTAGTCGACGAGGTGAGCCGGGCGATCGAGGAGGCGATCCTGGCCGGCCGCATGCGCCCCGGGGAACGGCTGGTGGAGGCGGCGATCGCGGAGCGGCTGGCCGTCAGCCGCACCACGGTGCGCGAGGCGCTGTTGATGCTGGAGCGCCAGGGCCTGATCGTCAGCCTGCCGCGGCGCGGCACCTTTGTCACCCGGCTGTCGCGCGAGGAAGGCCTCGACATGGGCTTCACGCGGGCCCTGCTCGAAGGCTTCGCCGTCGGCGCGGGCTTTGAGCGCATCGACGCGCGGGTGATCGGGCGCATGGAGGGACTGCTCGACGCGATGGGCACTTGTCGGCTCCCCGACGACATCCCGCGCCTGATGCAGCTCGATGTCGACTTCCACCGCCCGCTCGTCGAGGCCGCCCGCTCGCCGCGCCTGCTCGACATGTGGTCGGGCCTCAACGGCCAGATCCGCGCCCTGTACCTGACCACCCTTGAAAGCCAACAGGTCCGGATCGAGGAGGTGGTGGCCTTTCACCAGCTCCTGATCGACGCCGTCCGCTCGGGCGACCCCGCCCACGCCCAGCGCACCGTCTTCCAGCACTATGTGCGCCTCCCCGACGGGCAGGGCCCGCCGCCGTCGCTCACCGAGATCCTCGCCGTGATGGCGCCGGCCTACCGCCAGCTCCTGCGCGATGGCCTGATCGCCGCCGACACCGGTCCCAGCGTTGATGGAGAGAAAGGCTGACGATGAAGACGAGCAAGCTCCGGGTCGCCGTCCTCGGCGCCGGCGCGTGGGCCGAGCACGCCCACATCCCCGGCTGGCAGCGCGACCAGCGCTGCGAGGTGGCGGTGATCTGCGACCCCGTGCGCGAGCGGGCCGAGGCGTTCGCCGCCGAGTTCGGCATCCCCGAGGCCGCGAGCGACTGGCAGCAGGTGGTCGGCCGGGCCGACATCGACGTGGTCGACGTGTGCACGCCCTCCCACACCCACTTCGAGCTTTCGATGGGCGCCCTCGAGTCCGGCAAGCACGTCCTGTGCGAGAAGCCGGTGGCCTACGACTTCCGCGAAACGCTCAGGGCCTCCGCCTTCGCCCAGGAGCGGGGCCTGAAGACCAAGCTCGGCTTCACGTTCCGCTATAGCCCGGGCGTGCAGTTCGCGAAGTCCCTGATCGACGAGGGGTTTGTCGGCCAGCCCTTTATCTTCAACGGCTACGAGCAGAACTCGCAGTGGCTCAATCCCCAGACGCCCCTGCGCCAGGTGGACCACACCGCCGACCAGTCGGTGATCCAGACCTCGTCGCTGGAGGGCTACGGCGCCCCGATCATCGACATCGGCCACTGGTGGGTCGGCGCCGACTATAGCCGGGTCGTCGGCACCATGCGCAACTTCATCCCCGAGCGGGTGGTGCGCGCCACCGGCCAGCTGATGCGCATGAACATCGACGACGGCGATATCTTTATCGGCGAGTACGCCAATGGCGCCCTCGGCTCGATCCAGACCAGCTTCGTCACCATCGGGAACTACCCGGGGATCGAGGCGCGCATCTACGGCGAGAAGGGCGCGATCATCTGCCGCCTGGTCGAGGAGTTCGGCGTGGCCGAGACGGTCAAGATCGCCACTCCCGACGAGGTGGAGTTCAAGCAGGTCGAGATCCCCGAGCGCTTCTACCCGGCCGGCGGCCACCCGCGCGAGTCGTGGCGCTCGCTGTTCTACGCCAACCTGATCCGCGACTTCATCGACGAGATCCGCGATGGCGGCCCGCGCAACCAGGGCAACTTCGCCGACGGCGCCTGGGTTCAGGAGGTGATCAACGCCGTCGAGCGCTCCTTTCACGAGCGCCGCTGGATCGACCTGCCGCTCGCACGATAGGCACAGGGCGAGGGCGGCGAATGTCGCTCTGCGCAGGTGACAATCGCTGCCGACTGAAACGAGAAACTCGGGCGGCTTCAAATACGTCTCCGCTGTCCGCAATTACTGTCGACAGTCGACAACATTGGCGCCCCTGCCGACGCCCGCCTTCGCCAGCTAGCCGGCCCCCAAAGGATCGTTCGTGCCCCCGCACCCGGTGGCCCGCCCCGAGCTGAGAGGAAGCCCAGGATGACCGACGCCCCCGCCTTCGCTCGCTGGCTGGACGACTTCTTCGGCGCCTTCTACCGGCGCAACCCGGTGAGCGCCACCTTTATCGGCGTCCACGACTACGACCACGCGCTGCCCGACTACTCGCCCGACGGCGTCGCCGCGGCGGCCGACGAGGTCGAGGGGCTGCTGCGCCGCCTCAACGCGCTGCCCGCCGAGCCCCTGAGCCCGGCCGAACAGATCGACCGCGAGCTGGCGCGCGGCGCCCTGGAGATCCGCCGCTGGGAGCTCGGCGCCCCCCAGTTCCAGGCCGGCAACCCCTGCGCCTACACGGGCGAGGCCGTCTTCGGCGTAATCAGCCTGTTCCTGCGCGAGGGCGCCCCGCTCCCGGAGCGCGCCGCGGCGGCGGAGGAGCGCATGCGCGCCATCCCCGCGCTGCTCGGGCAGGGGATGGCGACGCTGCGGCGCGTGCCGGCGGCGTGGGTCGAGCGGGCCCGGCGCGAGTGCGAGGGCGCCCTGGCCCTGCTCGGGGGTGGGATCGACCGGCTCATTGTGGAGCACGGCCTGGGGGGGGCCGGCCTGCGTGGGGCCGCCGACGACGCGGCCGTCGCCTTCGCCGCGTTCGAGCGCTTCCTGCGCGCCGAGGTCGAGCTGGCCGATGGCGGCTATGCCTGCGGCGAAGAGGCCCTCGATCTCCAGATCCGGCGCGCCCACTTCCTCGACGAGGGCGCGGACGAGATCGCCGCCTATGCGCGGGCCACGATCGCGGAGTGCCGGGCGGCCCTGGACGAGGGCGCGGCCGCCTTCGGCGCGGCGGGCTGGCGCGAGGCCCTGGACGGCCTAGCCGACTTCCACCCGAGCGCCGAGCGGTACTACGCGCGCTACGGCGAGCTGTGGGAGGCCTGCCGGACCCTGGCCGCCGAGCGCGACCTGCTGACCTGGCCGGACTACCCGATCCGCTACACCCCCCAGCCGGCCTGGGCCCGCGAGGCCGCGCCAAAGCTGTACTTCCTGTTCTACCGCGCGCCGGCCGCCTTCGACCGCGTGCCCGTCGTCGAGTACCTGGTCACCCCCGTCGAGCCCGACATGCCGGCTGAGGAGCAGCGGCGGCGCCTGCGGGCGACGAACGACAGCGTGATCAAGCTCAACCACGTCGTCCACCACGGGGCGATCGGCCACCACGTGCAGAACTGGCACGCCTACCGCGCCGAGTCGCGGATCGGCCGGATCGCCGCCGTCGACTGCGCGAGCCGGATCGCGCTCCCCTGCGGCGGCACGATGGCCGAGGGCTGGGCCTGCTACGCCACCGACCTGATGGACGAGGCCGGCTTCCTTACGCCGCTAGAGCAGTACAGCCAGCACCAGGCCCGGCTGCGCATGGCCGCGCGGGCCCTGGTGGATGTGGAGCTGCACCGCGGCCGCATGAGCCTGGAGCAGGCCGCGGCCGTCTACGCCGAGCAGGCGGGAATGGCGCCCGAGGCCGCCCGCGGCGAGGCCGTGAAGAACAGCATGTTCCCCGGCGCCGCGCTCATGTACCTGATCGGCACCGACCAGATCCACCGCCTGCGGCGCGAGCTCGCCGCCCGCGAGGGCCCGGCCTTCAGCCTGCGCCGCTTCCACGACCGCTTCCTGTCACATGGCTCGCTCCCCGTCGCCATGATCGCCCGGGCCATGCTGTCCGCCTGACCGCCCGCCGCCCCACACGCGAAAGGAGGGCCTATCGCCGGACCCGTCGCCCGAGCATGTGCGGCCTGTCGACCGATTAGCGAGCCAGGAGATCACCAATGAGCCCTCGGTTCTCCCGCATCAGGTTCCCCCTCGCCCTGCTGGCGACCCTTGTCGCCCTGCTCGCCAGCGCCTGCGGCGCGCCCCCGCCGGCCGCCGCGCCCACCAGCGCCCCCGCCGCCGAGGCCCCCGCCGCGACTGAGGCGCCCGCCGCCCCGGCCGCCACTGAGGCCCCCGCCGCCGAGGCCCCCGCCGCGACCGATGCCCCCGCTCAGCCCGCGGCCGGGCCGGCCACCACCGTGGGGGGCCCGACCCTGCGCTACGGCCTCGCCGGCAACTTCGACAAGCTCGACCCGAACGCCACCACCTTCAGCCGCGTCGGCCAGATCGCCCTCCATATCGTCGACCCGCTGATCTGGCAGCCCACCGTGGGCAGCTTCGAGCCCGGCCTGGCCACCGAGTGGTCGGTGAACGCCGACGCCACCGAGTACACGCTCAAGCTGCGCGAGGACGTGACCTTCCACGACGGCACGCCCTTCAACGCCGAGGCCGTGAAGTTCACCTTTGACCGGATCGTCGACCCGGAGACCAAGGCCCAGACGGCGGTGAGCCTGCTCGGCCCCTACAAAGAGACCCAGATCGTCGGGCCGTACGAGGTCAAGATCGTCTTCAACAGCCCGTTCGCGCCCTTCCTGAACAGCCTCTCGACGGCCTACCTCGCCCCCGTCTCGCCCTCGGCCTTCGAGCGCGTCGGGCCGGAGAACTGGGGCGTCACCGAGGTGGTCGGCACCGGCCCCTTCAAGCTGGTCTCCTACACCGCCGACAGCGAGGTGGTGCTGACCCGCAACGACGCCTACAACTGGGGCCCGACCTTCACCGGGATGAGCGGCGCGAGCAAGATCGCCAACATCATCTACACGATCATCCCCGAGCCGGCCACGCGCATCGCGGCCCTGGAAAGCGGCGAGATCGACTTTGTCGAGGAGGTCCCCGGGCTCGACTTCGAGCGGATCAAGGAGACCCCGGGCTTTGTGACGGTCGAGGTGCCCCAGCCCGGCTCGGGCTGGAGCCTGATGATGAACGTGCGCCAGAAGCCGATGGACGACCTGGCGGTGCGCCGCGCCATCCAGCTCGCCAGCGACAAAGAGGGCATGATCGCCACGATCTGGAACGGCATCGGCCAGGTCGGCTGCGGCCCGATCACCCACGCCACCTACGCCTTCGACGAGGCCACCTGCTCGATGTACACCTACAACGTCGAGGAGGCCAACCGCGTGCTGGAGGAGGCCGGCTACGTCGACAGCAACGGCGACGGCGTGCGCGAGAAGGACGGCCAGGACCTGGTGATCAAGCACTACTACCGCGCCGACTCGCCGCTCTCGCAGCAGATGGCCGACTACATGCTCAGCGACCTGGCCAAGGTCGGGATCAAGGTCGAGCTGAACGGCCTGAGCCGCGCCGGCTACTTCGACGCGGTGCGCGCCGGCGAGCACCACACCCAGAACTGGTGGGACACCGGCACCGACCCCGACGTGGTGCGTATCCTGTTCTACAGCAAGAACGCCGGGGGCGGCACCAACCGCAACAACTACGAGAACCCCGAGATGGACGAGCTGATCGACCAGGCCGCCGGCGAGGCCGACCCGGCCGCCCGCGTCGAGCTGTACCAGCAGATCCAGAAGAAGGTGATGGACGAGGCGATTATGGTCTTCTACAACGACCCTATGACGCTCTACGCCCACACCGACAAGCTGTCCAACCCGATCATGTACCTCGGCGGCAACTACGCCTACTTCGCCGCCGCCGAGCTGAGCGAGTAGGAGGGTGATCCGCAGCGGCGCAGCTTGCTGCGCCGCTGCGGTGCTGCGGCGATCCGAAGCGGGAACCCAACCTGGAGCGCGCCATGCTTCGTTATATCGGCGGCCGCCTGCTCGCCGCCATACCGACGGTGTTGCTGGTGACCGTGCTGGTCTTCCTGATCCTGCACCTGATCCCGGGCGACCCGGCCGAAATCTACCTCGGCGAAAACCGCAGCACCCCCGAGCTGCTGGCCCAGGTGCGCAAGGATATGGGCCTCGACCGGCCGCTCCACGTGCAGTACCTGTCGTACATGGGCGGCGTCCTGCGCGGCGACTTCGGCCGCTCGCTGAACAACAACCGGCCCGTGCTCGGCGAGATCGCCGGGCGCCTGCCGGCCACCCTGGAGCTGACCCTGGCCGCGATGGCGTTCGGCACCGTGCTCGGGGTCAGCCTCGGCGTGATCTCGGCCCTGTTCCACAACACCTGGATCGACACGGCGGCGATGGCCCTGGCGCTACTCGGCGTCTCGATGCCGATCTTCTGGATGTCGCTGCTGCTGATCTTCATCTTCTCGGTGCAGCTCAACTGGTTCCCCGCGATCGGGGAGGGCGGGCTGCAGCGCCTGGTGCTGCCGGCCTTCGCCCTGGGTCTGCTCAGCTCATCCACCCTGGCCCGCCTGGTGCGCAGCAGCATGCTCGACGTGCTCAGCCAGGACTATGTGCGCACCGCCCGCTCCAAGGGGCTGCGCGAGCGGACTGTGGTGCTCCGCCACGCGCTGAAGAACGCGCTCATCCCGACGCTCACGGTGCTCGGCCTCCAGTTCGGCCAGCTGCTCGGCGGGGCGGTGATCACCGAGACGATCTTCGCCCGGCGCGGCCTCGGCCGCCTGTATGTGGAGTCGATCCTGAACAAGGACTTCACCATGGTCCAGGCGATGACGCTGTTCATCGCGATCGCCTACGTGCTGGTCAACCTCATGGTGGATGTGGCCTACGCCGCCGTCGACCCACGGATCGCCTATGACTAACCCCGCAATCCCCCAGCAGAGCGCCGAGCCCGCCGCGGCCCGGCCGGCGCGCGCCCGCTCGCTCTGGCTCGACTCGCTGCGCCGGCTCCTGCGCAACCCGGGCGCCGTGGCGGGGCTGGTCCTCCTCGCGCTGCTGGTGATCATGGCCTTGTTCGCGCCCCAGCTCGCCCACGCCGACCCGGTCGCGATCACCCCGCGCGACCGGCTCCAGCCCCCGGGCCTGGAGCACTGGTTCGGCACCGACGCCTTCGGCCGCGACATCTACACCCGCGTCGTCTACGGCACCCGGATCTCGCTCCTGGTCGGCGTCGTTTCCGTGGCGATCGCGACGCTGCTCGGCGTCACCATGGGTCTGCTCGCCGGCTACTTCGGCGGGCTCACCGACGCCCTGATCATGCGCTTCGTGGACGTGATGCTGGCCTTCCCCGGCATCCTCCTGGCCCTGGTGATCGTCGCCATCCTCGGGCCGGACCTGCTCAACGCCATGATCGCCGTGGGGATCTCCGCCGCGCCGACCTACGCCCGCGTCACCCGCGGGGCGGTGCTCCAGGTCAAGACAAACCTGTTCATGGACGCGGCGACGGTGGTGGGCGTGCCCACCCCGCAGATCATCCTGCGCCACCTGCTGCCCAACGTCCTCGGCCCGATCGTGGTCGTGACCACGCTCGGCGTCGCCGGCGCGATCATCTCCGGCGCGTCGCTCAGCTTTCTCGGCCTCGGCGCCAAGCCGCCCACGCCCGAGTGGGGCCTGATGCTGAGCGAGGGGCGCAACTTTCTGCGCCAGGCCTGGTGGATCACCACCTTCCCCGGCCTGGCGATCATGGTCACCGTTCTGTCGATCAACCTCGTCGGCGACGGGCTGCGCGACGCGCTCGACCCGCGCATGAGGAAGTAGCAAGGAGTCCGCCGTGCAGCGTTTTGCGGGCAGGGTCGCGATCGTCACCGGGGCCGGCAGCGGGATCGGGCGCGCGATCGCCGGGGCCTTCGCCGCCGAGGGCGCCGCCGTCGCCATCGCCGACATCAACCCCGAGGCGGGGGCGACGGCCGCCGCCGAGCTCGTCGCCGCAGGGGCCCGGGCCATCTCCGTCCCCACCGACGTGGCCGACGAGGCCCAGGTGGCCCACATGGTCGAGGCGACCGCCGCCGAGCTCGGTCAGGTCGATATCCTGGTCAACAACGCCGGCGTCGTCGCCCACAAGCTGCTCCTCGACATGGAGCGCGAGGTCTGGGAGCGCCAGATCGCCGTCCAGCTGACCGGGCCCTTTCTCGCCTCGCGTCACGTCGCGCGCCACCTGATCGCCCGCGGCGCCCCCGGCCGGATCGTCAACATCTCCTCCGTCTCCGCCCTCATGGGCCGGGTCAAGGGCGGCGCCCACTGCGCCTCCAAGGCCGGGCTGACCCTGCTGACCAAGGTGCTGGCGATGGAGCTGGGCGGGCACGGGATCACCGTCAACGCCGTCGCCCCCGGCCTGATCGACGTGCCGGCCCAGCGCGACGAAATGAACCTGTCCAGCGCCTATAAAGAGCGCTACCTCCAGGAGGTGCCCCTCGGCCGGATCGGGCAGCCCGCCGATATCGCCGCCATGGTCCTGTTCCTTTGCTCCGACGATGCGGCCTGGGTCAGCGGGCAGCTCCACGTGGTGGACGGCGGCCTCATGGCCGGCCACCTGTCGTTCCAGGGCGTCCACGACTTCGCCATGCTCAATGGCACCGGCGTCGGGCAGGCGGATCGCCCATGAGCGCCCCGCTCTACATCCACGGCGTCCGCCTGATCGATGGCTCCGGCGCGCCGCTCTCCGGCGAGCCCTACGCCCTGCTGGTCGACGGCCCCTGGATCGCCGCCGTGGCCCCGGCCCGCGAGCTGCGCTGCCCCGACGGGGCAAGGGCTGTCGACGCCGCGGGCATGACGCTCATGCCGGGCCTGATCGACTGCCACGACCACCTCGCCAACCTCGAGGGCGGCATGCAGGCCCGCGCCGCGATCACCCCGACGCTCGCCGTCTTCAAGACGGCGCGGGTCTTCCACGACACGCTGCTCGGCGGCTGCACCAGCGTCCGCGACGCCTCGGGGGTCGACCTCGGCATGAAGCAGGCGGTCGAGCAGGGCCTCATCCCTGGCCCGCGCCTGAAGATCAGCGTCGTCATCCTGTCGCAGCTCGGCGGCCACAACGACCACACCGAGCCGTGCGGGGTCGACTCGACCTTCCCGAAGCTGCAGACCATCCCCGACGGGATCTGCGACGGCGTCGACGCCTGCCGGCGCAAGGTGCGCGAGGTGGTGCGGGCCGGCGCCGACTGGATCAAGATCGCCACCACCGGCGGCGTCGGCACGCCCATCGGCGGCCCGCTGCTGCGCCAGTTCTCCCGCGAGGAGCTGGCCGCGATCGTCGACACGGCCCACGCCGCCGGCAAGCCGGTGATGAGCCACGCCTACGGCGGCGAGGGCGTGCAGATCTGCCTCGACGCCGGGGTGGACAGCATCGAGCACGGCGCCGCCCTCGACGACGCCCTGATCGAGCAGATGGCCCGCCAGGGCACCTGGCTCGTGCCCACCTTCACCGTGCTGCGCCGGGTGCTGGAGATCGACGCCGCGAACCCCGGCGCCCTGCCCGCCTACATGGCGCCCAAGGCCCGCTGGCTGGTCGAGCGCCAGCGCGAAAGCTTCCCCAAAGCCCTCGCCGCCGGGGTCAAGATCGCGATGGGCACCGACGCCGGCGGCTTCGGCCACGGCCGCAACGCCGTCGAGCTGGCCTTCATGGTCGAGGCCGGCATGACCCCGATGCAGGCGATCGTCGCCGCCACGCGCATGGGCGCCCGGTGCATGGGCATCGGCGACGAGGTCGGCCAGCTCCGCGCGGGTATGCGCGCCGACCTGCTCGTGGTCGACGGCGACCCCCTTGCCGACGTGCGCGTGCTGGAGGACCGCCCCCGCCTGCGGCTCATCCTCAAGGACGGCGTCGAGATCAAGAACACCATCGCCTAGCCGCGGCCAGCAAAGGAGCACCCGCGTGGTCCCCACCGAGTTCAGCTGGATCCCCGTGACCACCCTCGCGAGCGGCGCCGAGCTGCGCCTGCCGCTGCACGCCGTCCGCGGGGCTCACCCCGGCCCGACCCTCGGCCTGTCCGCCCTTGTCCACGGCAACGAGCCGGTGCCGTCGGTCGGGATCATCCGCGCCCTGCTCCAGCGGCTCGACCCGGCCGAGCTGCGCGGCGCCGTGCTGGCCGTGCCGGTGCTCAACCCCCTCGGCTACGCCGGGATGTCGCGCCACACCCCCGAAGACGGCATGAACCTCAACGCCGCCTTTATCACCTCCGACGCCGGCGGCCACCCCGAGCCGGTCAAGACGGTCAGCATCCAGCTTTCGGCCGCGATCGGCGAACACTTTCTCAGCCGGCTCGACTTCCACATCGACTTCCACACCGGCGGCAACGCCTCGGTGCATATGATCGAGTTCGCCGACGACCCCGACTCGCTCGCGCTGGCCCGCGCCTTCAACATGCCCATCCTGCTGCGCGACGTCTGGATGCCGGGCCAGATGTGGGCCCGCGGCGCCGAGCTCGGCGCCCGGACGCTGGTGGCCGAGCTCGGCGGGGCCGGGCAACTGTACGCCGAGTGGGTCGAGCGCGGCGTGGCCGGGACGCTGAATGTCATGCGCCACATTGGTATGCTGCCGGGCGAGGTGGCCCCGCCGCCGCGCCAGTACGTGGTGGATAACACCGCCGGCCACGAGGAGAACCTGAACATCCTGCGCCCACGCGAGGCCGGCTTGATCGTGCCCGAGGCGGCGATCACGCCGCGGGCCGCCTTCGACGGCCAGCCAATCGTGGGCCCACAGGTGCTCGGGCGCTTGATCAATCCCTACGACCTGAGCGAGCGCCAGCGCTTCGAGACGCCCTTCGCCCGCACCCTCATGCTGGCGACGCGGGTCGCGCCAACCTGGTGCACCCCCGGCGAGTTCGGCTACATCATCACCGACGCCGACAACGCGGAGGTGCTCGATGGCTGAACCGTGGTGCCCTCTGGCGGGCCGGGTCGCTCTGGTGACGGGCGCGGGCCGCGGCCTGGGCTACGGAATCGCCCGGGCCCTCGGCCGCGCCGGCGCCCGCGTCTGCCTGACCGACGTCGACGCCGGCGAGCTCGCCCGCGCGGCCGAGGCCATCGCCGCCGACGGCAGCGAGGCCCTGGCCCTCCCCCTCGACGTGAGCGACCGGGCGGCCTTCCGGCAGGCCGTCGCCGACGTGGTGGGGCGCTGGGGCCGGCTCGACGCCGTCGTGCACGCCGCCATCCTCATGCCGCTGATCCGCTTCGCCGAGACGAGCGACGACCTCTGGTGGCGGCAGATCGCGATCAGCCTGGGCGGCCTGTACAACGCCACCCGCGCCGCCTGGGACGTGATGGCCGCGCAGGGCGGCGGGCATATCATCGGGGTGGCGAGCGGGTCGAGCGTGCGCGGCTACCGCGACGAGGTGGCCTACTGCGCCGCCAAGCACGCCCAGGAAGGGTTTATGAAGGCCCTGGCCCTGGAGTCCGGGCCTGTCGGCATCGCCGTGAACAGCGTCGGCCCAGGCGCGCCGGTCAAGCCGACCGGGATCACCTGGGCCGAGCTGGAGGCGCTGCCGGCGGAGCAGCGGGCCGCCTGGGCCGACCCGGTCGAGCTCGGGCGGGCCTTCGCCTGGCTGGCCGCCCAGCCGCCGCGGCGCTTCAGCGGCCTGCGCTTCGACGCCGGGCCGCTTGTCGGGACCATCGACGCGGAGGGCCCCGACTTCGCCTTCGCGCCCGAAAAGGTCACGCTCTATGTGGACGACTTCGTCGCCCGGCAGCGCTGGATGGCCGAGTACCCGGAGGCGTAGATGTACGAGATCCTCAAAACCCTGTGCGAGATCCCCGGCCCCGTCGGGCGCGAGGAGCGCGTCCACGGCTTTCTGCGCGAGCGCTGGCGGGCCCGCGGCCTGGAGGTCGACGTGCAGCCGGTGGGCAACCTGGTCGCCCGCGTCGGCGGAAGGGGGCCGAAGCTGCTCCTGCTCGGCCACGGCGACGAGATCGGTTTCGCCGTGCGCCACATCTCCCCCGAGGGCTTTCTGTTTCTGACCACCGGGCAGCGCCTGGGGACGGACCGGCCGGAGATGCGCGGCTCGTACGGCCTGCCCACCGGCCAGCCCGCTCTGGTGATGACCCGCGAGGGCGCGGTCGAGGGGGTCTTCGCCACCCTCACCGGCCACGTGCTCAGCCAGCGCCAGCGCGAGACGGCCCAGCTGGAGTGGCGCGACCTGTGGGTGGACCTGTGTGTGGGCAGCCGGGCCGAGGCCGAGGCTCTGGGCGTGCGCGTGGGCGACCGGGTGGTCTGGAACCCGCCGCTGCGCCGGCGCGGCGACTACATCTACGGCAAGGCGCTCGACAACCGGGTGGCCCTCGCGCTGATGGACGCGCTGCTGGAGCGGGTGCGGCCCGACGAGCTGGCCTACGAGCTGTTCCTCGGGTCGAGCGTGCAGGAGGAGATTGGGCTGATCGGCGCCCACTCGATCAACCGCGCCGTCGGCGCCTCCTACGCCATCGCCCTTGACATCGCCCTCAGCGGCGACGTGCCGGGCGTGGACCAGGCCGACGTGTCGGCCCGGCTCGGCGGCGGGCCGGTGCTGGTGCACAAAGACCTGTACGCCTACAGCGCGCCGCTGACCTACGCGATCGCCGACGCGGCCGAGGCGGCCGGCATCCCGATCCAGCACGCCGTGCTCGGCATCTTCGGCAGCGACGCGGGGGCGCTCATGCGCGACGGGGTGGCGGCCGCCCTGCTCGGCGTGCCGACCCGCTACACCCACAGCCCCTTCGAGATGCTCCACGCCGCCGACCTCGACCGGGCGGCCGACCTGCTGGCGGCCTTTGTCCGCCGCCCGCCAACCTTTCTGGACCAGGGGGAGCGATGAGCGCGCCCAGTGTCAACGTCCTGATCGCCTCGTACCTGGAGCCCGAGCACGTCGAGCGCGTCCGCGCGGTCGACGACCGGCTCCGCGTCGTCTACGAGCCGGCCCTGCTCGCCCCGCCGCGCTACCCAGCCGACCACACCAGCACGATGACGCGCGCCCCGGAGGACGAGGCGCGCTGGCGCGAGCTGCTGGCCGAGGCCGAGGTGCTGTTCGACTTCGACCACACCCACCGCCAGGATCTGCCCGAGCTGGCTCCACGCGTGCGCTGGGTGCAGGCGACCAGCGCGGGGATCGGGCAGTTCGTGCGCCGCATGGGCTACGACACGCGCATGCCGCAGACCGTCTTCACCACCGCGAGCGGCGTCCACGCCCAACCCCTGGCCGAGTTCTGCGCGATGGCCATGCTCATGTTCTCGCGCAACCTGTGGCAGATGCAGCGCCTCCAGGCCGAGCGGCGCTGGGAGCGCTTCGCCGCGACCGACCTGGCCGGGCGGACGCTCGGGGTAATCGGCCTGGGCCGAATCGGCGCGCAGGTGGCCCGGCTCGGCAAGGCCTTCGGCATGACGGTGCTCGGCGTGAAGCGCACGGTCGGCTCGGCCGCGGCGGCCGAGCTGGGCTGCGACGAGCTGGTCGGGCCGGAGGGGCTGGCGGGGGTGCTGCGGCGGGCCGAGTTCCTGGTGATCGTCACGCCGCATACGGCGGAGACGGAGCGTATGCTGGGGGCGGCCGAGTTGGCCATGCTTCCGCGCGGAGCGGTGGTGATCAATGTCGGCCGGGGCTCCGTGCTCGACGAGGCCGCCCTGGTGGCCGGGCTGCAGGAGGGCCGGCTCGGCGGCGCGGCCCTCGACGTGTTCGAGTCCGAGCCGCTCCCGGCCGAGAGCCCGCTCTGGACGCTGCCGAATGTGCTGGTCAGCCCCCACTCGGCCAGCACGAGCGACCGCGAGAACGCGCGGCTCACCGATCTGTTCTGCGACAACCTGCGGCGCTACCTGGCCGGCGACACCCTGCGCAACGTGCTCAACCCGGAAACGCTCTACTGACGGCGCGGCGCGGGGCTGAGGCGGCGCGCCGGGCGGCGCGCCGCGGCGGCCTCGGCTACTGGGCGGCGAGCCCCTCCCAGCGCCCTGCCGCCAGGTCGTCCAGCAGGGGGCTCACGTCGCGCTTCGTCTTCACCGCGTCGGTCACGCCGGGGGCGTCCTGCGGGTGTCCGATCAGGATGGCCCCCACGATCACCCCGCCCGCGACCACTAGCTTACGGTAGCGGTGCCCGTTCTCGTCCTCCTGGGCGATCGCGCGCTCGTCGGGCCCGCTGGCCTCGACCCGCCCGATCGAGGTCAGGTCGATGCCGACGACCTTGAGCGCCGTCACCGGGACGGCCGTCTGGTACTGCTCCGCCCCGCCGGTGGCGTTGTGCGCGGCCACGCGGGCCTGCTCCACCGCGACGGGCCACAGCCCGAAGATCTGGCCGTCGACCTCGGCCACATCGCCCGCCGCAAAGATCTCGGGCGCGCTCGTCGCCATGGTCGGCTCGACCAGAACCCCGCGCCCGACGCTGAGGCCGGCGTCCTTGGCGAGGTCGACGTTCGGCCTGATCCCGACGGCCACCAGGAGCATATCGGCTGGCAGGTGGCGGCCGTCGTGCAGCCGGACCTGCGCAACGCGCTCCTCCCCGCAAACCTCGGCGGCCTCGGCGCCGAACAGCACCTCGATGCCGAGCCCCTCCAGGTAGCCGCGCAGCAGCCGGGCGCCGCGCTCGTCGAGCTGGCGACGCAGCAGGTACGGCCCGCGCTCCAGCACCGTGACATGCATCCCCAGCTTGCGCAGCGCGTAGGCCGCCTCCAGGCCGAGCAGCCCGCCCCCGCCCACGACCGCGCGGCGGCAGTGGTGGCTCTGGGCGAACGCGCGCACCTGCATGGCATCCTCGGCCTCACGCAGCACGAAGCTGCCGGGCAGGCCGAAGCCGGCGATCGGCGGGACGAGGCTGGCGCTCCCGGTCGCGAGGATCAGGCGGTCGTACGGCAGCGCCTCGCCCGTGGCGAGCACCACCACGCGCCCCGCGCGGTCGACGCGCACCGCCTGGGTGTTCAGCCAGGAGGTGATTCGCCGCTCGTCGTACCAGCTGTCGGGCTGGAGGTACAGGCCGCCCATCGCCGAGCGCCCGTAGATCAGCCGGGTGATCGCCATGCGGTTGTACAGCTGGTGCCGCTCCTTGCTGACCAGGTGGATCTCGCAGCTGGGGTGGCGGCGGCGCACATAGTCGGCGGCGGTGACCCCGGCGATGCCGTTGCCGACGATCACCACGCTGCGGATCGCCGGGTCGGCCGGGGTGGTGGCCTCGGCCGCCCCTGCCCGCGCCTGCTCCAGCTCGAACGAAAGGCTGACCGGGCCCTTGACCCGGCACATGCAGGCCATGCGGGCGGCGCCCCCGAGGCCGAGCCGCTCCAGCGTGGCCCGCTCCTCGGCCCCCGCGGGGGGCAGGTGCTCCATCCCCTCCAGGACGACCACCGGGTCGGCGCCGCACATCCCCATGCGGCAGCCGGCCTCGATCGGCTGCCCGTTGCTTTCCGCGATCTCAAGCAGCGTGCGCCCCGTGTCGGCGAGCACCTTCACCGCGCCGGGGTGAAAGCTGACCTCGACCTTGTCGGCGCCGACGGCGGCGCGCAGGGCCCGCGTCGTCTGCGGCGCGAGCCGGGCCTCCTCGCCGCCCGCGAGCCGGGCCAGCACCAGCGGCTCCTTCGCGTAGGTGCGGGCGACCCAGAACGCCGTCAGGGCCAGCAGCGCGACCCGGCCGGCCCAGGCCAGCCACTCCGGGAGGCCGACGCCGGCCAGGCCGCCGACCGTGGCCAGCCAGGTGGGCAGGCCGAACCAGTAGAACAGGTTGATCGCCGCGGCCGCGGCCAGGGCGGTCAGCTTGTTCGCGCTGACTTTGACGAACGTGTCCAGCGTGAAGAAGACGGCGACGCTCACCGCCATCGCCGCGGCGAGGCCGAGGTACATGGCCGCGATCGAGATCGCGGGCGGGTTCGGCAGCGTGAAGTAGCCCACCACGAAGCCCGGCATGGCCGCGGCGAAAAACTTGCGGTACCCGCTGTAGTAGCGATCGTCGTCGTACAGGTCCACCAGGTAGGCCACCCCGGGGTTGAAGTCGTAGCAGTTCTTGGTGCAGCCGACGCAGGGGGTGCAGTGGCTGTTCGCGACGGTGACGAACGGCGTCTGGTTGTACAGGCGCTGCACCGGCAGCAGCGGGCACAGGCTGCTGCACCAGCCGCTCTTGCCCTTGAGCAGCAGGCCCCCCAGCAGCGCGGCCAGGAGCAGGCCGACGACAAGGGCGGCGGTGGCAGGGCCGCTCGTGTTGAACAGCCACTTGCGGCTCGACGCAATCAGCACAAACGCCCCGAAGCCGATCACAAACGCATAGGACTGGAGCCAGGGCGGCGCGGTCGCGGCGCGGCTCAGCCCCAGGCGCCGCGGGATTTGGTTCATGGTCGCCAGCGGGCAGACGTTCCGCCAGAACCCCGGCGCCAGAAAGAAGATGAGCGGAAGTGTTGGGACGAGCAGCCCCCAGAACACCAGCAGGCCGGCGGCGGGGGCGAACAGCAGGGCCGCGACCAGGCCGGCGGCTGCGATCAGGCTGCCGGCCCGCAGCCAATCCCACGCGAACAGGGGCACCCTGGAGCGCGCGCGGAGCTGGATATAGTTCGGGAACAGCGGCGGAGCCTCGTTCGCCATTGTCACTCCCGTCATAAACAGCGGCGGCTGCCTCAAAGCCGTCGAACCACGGGGGGACGGTGGGACGCGCCAGTCGCGAAGGCGGCGAACGGCGGGGGGCGTCCCTTAGCGCGGGCCGGCTACTGCAACCACTTGCCGATCAGGCTGTTCGCCTGGCGCAGCTTAAGCGACAGCGTGCGCCCGAGCTCGGTCAGGACATCGCGGGCGAGGTCGGGCTCGCGCGCCGCGAAGCTGAGAAAGCTGTCCTGGCTGACGCTCAGCAGCCGGCCGTCGGTCAGGGCGCGCAGCGCGGCCGAGCGCGGCCGGCCGTCGAAAAAGGACTGCTCGCCGATCACTGTCCCCGGCTCGCGCACCTGGGTGCTGCGGTAGCCGCCGTCGCCGCGGGGGATGAGCACCTCGAGCCGCCCGTCGAGGATAATGAAGAAGGTGCGGCCCACCTCGCCGGGGCTGATCACCAGATCCCCGGACTGAAAGCTGCGGACCTCGCAGTACGGGAGCAGCTTCTGCCAGCGCAGCTCGTCCCAGTGGGGCAGGAACAGCAGCTCCTGGCCGCCGCGCGTGCTCTCGGATTCCGGGTAGTCGAAAAAGCTGGCGGCCACGCGATCGGCCTCCTTGGCTACAGCCCGGGCGGGCTCGCACGACGCCCGCGGGGCGGCAGGTCAGCACGCGGGCGTGGCCTCGCCGGCCGTCGACGGGTATGGTCACAGAAGGGCAGGGGACGCGCGGGCATTGTAGCACACCTCGCGTGTTGACGCGGATGGGACTCCGTCCTACCATGGGGGCACACCTCTCGACGATACAAGAAATGAGGAGCCCCGTGGCTTTCGACTTTGACCAGGTGGTGGCGCGCCGCGGCACGGGCAGCGCCAAGTGGGAGGAGTTTCCCGAGGACGTCCTGCCCATGTGGGTCGCCGACATGGACTTCCGCTCGCCCGAGCCGGTCATCAGCGCCCTCCACGAGCGAGCTGAGCTCGGCTTCTTCGGCTACTCCTCGCGCCACGCGGCCCTGGTCGAGGCAGTGGTCGCGCGCATGGAGCGGCTGTACGGCTGGCGCGTCGCTCCCGAGTCCGTCATCTTCGTGCCGAGCCTCGTCGCCGGGATCAACCTTGTCTGCCGGGCCGTCGGCGAGCCGGGCGACCACGTGCTCAACCTGACGCCGGCCTACCCGCCGTTCCTCGACGCCCCCAAAAACCACGGCCTTGTCTGCGACGAGCTGGAGCTGCCCGCCGAGCGCGCCGACGGCATCATCAGGTATGGCCTGGATCTCGACGCCTTCGACGCCGCCTTCCACGAGCGCACCCGCATTTTCCTGCTGTCGAACCCCCACAACCCCATCGGCGTCGAGTACGGCCCCGACCAGCTCCGGGCGATGGCCGAGATCTGCGTGCGCCACAATGCCGTGATCTGCTCCGACGAGATCCACAGCGACCTGCTCCTCGGCGGCACGCGCCACACACCCACGGCCATGCTCTCGCCCGAGATCGCCGACCGCACCGTCACCCTGATCTCGCCCAGCAAAAGCTTCAACCTGCCCGGGCTCGGCTGCGGGGTCGCGATCGTCGGCAACAAGGAGCTGCGGGCGCGGATCCAGCGGGCGAGCGCCGGCATCGCCGCGCACGTCAACGCGATGGGCCTCGCCGCCGCGCGGGCCGCCTTCGCCGAGTGCGACGGCTGGCTCGCCGACCTGCGGGCCTACCTCACCGCCAACCGCGACCTGTACGCCCAGTACGTCCGGGAGCACATGCCGGAGCTGGCGATCACCGTTCCCGCCGCCACCTACCTCGGCTGGATCGACTGCCGCGACGCCGGCCTTCCCGGCGACCCGTTCCGGTTCTTCCTCGATCAGGCGAAGGTGGCCCTTTCCGCCGGTGCGAGCTTCGGCGCGGGCGGCGCCGGCTTTGTGCGCCTGAACTTCGGCTGCCCGCGCTCGCTGCTTGTGGAGGGGCTCGGCCGGATGCGGGCCGCGGTCGAGCGGGTCCGGAGCGCCTAGGTTCGGACGAAGGAGCAGTGCATGGACAGTTCAGCATGGAACAAAGCCGCCTGGGATCGGGCTGTGGCCGAGGGCGACAACCCCTACACCCGCGTCGTTTCCCCTGAACAGATCGCCGCCGCCAGGCAGGGGGTCTGGGCGCTGTACCTGAGCGATTGCAAGCCCGTCCCGCGGGGCTGGTTTCCCGAGCTAGCCGGGCTCCGGGTGCTCTGCCTGGCCTCCGGCGGCGGCCAGCAGGGGCCCATCCTGGCGGCCCTTGGCGCACGGGTCACGGTCCTCGACGTGTCGCCACGGCAGCTCGCGCAAGACCGGTTCGTAGCCGAGCGCGAGGGGCTGGAGATCCGGCTCGTCGAGGGCGACATGGCCGACCTGTCATCGTTCGCCGACGCAAGCCTTGACCTGATTGTGAACCCTCCCTCGACCCTGTTCGTGCCGGACCTGGCGCCGATCTGGCGGGAGTGTTTCCGCGTCCTCGCGCCGGGCGGCGTGCTCATGACCGGCTTCCTAAACCCCGACGAGTTTATGTTCGACCACGTCGCCCTCGACCGCGAGGGGGTCTTTGTGGTGAAGCACCCCCTGCCCTATGTCGAGCACGAAACGCTCGACCCCGAGGCGCTCGCGCAGCGCATCAGCGACCAGGAGATGTTTCACTTCAGCCATTCCATGGAGGCCCAGCTCGGCGGCCTGATCGACGCCGGGTTTGTCATCACCGGCTTCTACGAAGACCGCCGCCCGCCCGACGATAATACGCCGGTTCGGCACTACATGCCCACCTACTACATTGCCAGGGCGACCAAGCTGTAGGCCGTGTATCCCCGCGCACGCGTAGGAGACGGCGGCCCCCACCACGGCGAGCCAGACCCTGCGCGCCCAGGCCGCCTAGTAGCTCCGGGCCGAGCAGGGCGACGACCCCGGCGAACCCCACCAGCACCCCCGCGAGCCGGCGCGGGGTGAGCCGCTCGTCGCGGGTGAAGGCGTGGGCCAACGGGATGAGGTTGTTGATCGCCCCCATCACCGCGAACCGCCCCCACAGCCCCGCGCCTTCTGGCGCACGCTGCCCGCCCAGCGCCAGGGCCGCGTGCAGGGCGACGGCCGCGATCCCCACCCGCCCGAGTACCAGCGTGAAGGGCGGCAGCTCCGCCAGCGCCACCTTGCTGAAAAAGAACGACCCGCCCCATAGCACCGAGAGCAGCAGCAGCAGCCCCCACTCCTGCGGCCCCATCCCCCGGCCTGTCCGCCGAGCCTCCATCGTCGCCTCCTCATCGTTGGGCTCTCCGCGACGAAGGTAGCACCCCCCCGGCGCGCCGCGATCCAGTTCTTGCGCTGGAACTCGGGCCGCGCTGTGGCGACACCCGCGGCGGACAGGCCGGTACCTCCGCCCCACGTCGGGGCCCGCCTCCTCCCACTGCCCCGGTCCGGTTGACAGCCCCGCGATGATGTGCGACTGTGCGGCCTGCTGAATGGCCTTGATGGGAGCATAGTCATACAATGTCCGGTCGCACCACCGCAATCCTTTCGCTGATCGCCGTGATGGGGATCTGGGGCAGCGCGTTCAGCGTCACCAAGGTCGCCATCGAGGAAGTCCCGCCCGTCCTGATCGCCTTCCTGCGCTTCGCCCTGGCCGCGCTGGTCATGCTGCCGATCGCCCTGCTGCGCCGCGCCCGCCCGCCCATGCTGGCCGGCCGGCAGCTTGCCACGGTGGCGGCGATGGGCGTCTGTGGCTTCAGCCTGTTTCAGGCCGGCTCGAACATCGCGCAGACCTATATCACCGCCACCCAGGCCGCGATCATTCAAAGCGTCATCCCCGTGCTCACCGCCGTGCTGGCCGTCGTCGTGCTGCGCGAGCGCCCGTCGGGCCGCAGCGCGATCGGCATCGCCCTTTCGCTGGCCGGCGTCCTGCTGGTCGTGCTGGCGGCGGCGCCCAGCGCGCGTGCCAGCAACCCGCTTCTGGGCGGGGCGATCATGCTTGGCGCCGCGTCCATGTGGGCGATCTACACCGTCCTGGCCAAAGGCCTCGCCGGCGCCGACCAGCTCGACGTGGCTGCGTTCAGCACCGGCTTCGGCGCCCTGTTCCTGCTGCCGATGGCCCTCGTCGAGGGGGGCGCGGCGGGGCTGCCCGCGATCTCGCCCGGCGGCTGGCTCAGCATCGCCTACCTCGGCCTGCTGTCGTCGGCGCTGGCGAACCTCGTGTACAACCGCTCCCTGGCCCACCTGGGGGCGGGCCAGGCCGCGACATTCATCAACCTTGTGCCGGTAGTCGGCGTCGCCGTCGCGGTCCTGTTCCTGGGCGAGCCCCTGATCGGCTGGCAGCTCGCCGGCGGCGCCCTGGCGATGGCGGGCGTCTGGCTGGCGACCCAGCCCGCGATGAGCCGGCCGCCCGACCGCCGGCCTCGGGGAACGGGTTGAGATGGAAGCAACGCCCGCGACGAGACGCCCGGCGGCGCGCTCATCCAGGGCCGGCGGGCCACGTCCGCGATCTAGCCCGGCGCCGGCCGCGACTACTGGCTCTATGTCCCGCAGCAGTACGCCTCTGCCCGCCCCGCCGCCCTGGCCTACCGTGGCTATCACTACCGGCTGGTCGCGGGCCAGGGCGGCCCGCGCCTTGCTGCGTTCGCTTTGTGAGCCGCGACAACGTGCGGGGGGGATGGATGGAGCGCAACTTCAGATTGGCCTGGGCGGTCGTGCTATTGGCCCTTTGCCTGGCGCAGGTCGGCGCGGCCGGCGCCCAGGAGGGCCGCCGCTGCTTCGCCGAGACGGGGCACTGCATCGAGGGCCGGGTGCGTGTCTTCTGGGAGCGGAACGGGGGCCTGCCGGTCTTCGGCCTGCCGATCGGGCCGCTCCAAGAGGAGCAGGTTGAGGGCCGGGCGTACCAGGTGCAGTGGTTCGAGCGGGCGCGCTTCGAGCTCCACCCCGAAAACTCGCCCCCCTACGATGTGCTGCTCGGCCGGCTCGGCGCGCAGCTGTTCGCCGACGCCGGCCCCGCCCCGGCCGCGGAGCCAGCCGACGGCCCGCAGGCGGCCTGCCGCAGCTTCGCGGAGACGGGGCAGCGGGCCTGTGGTGCGATCCTCGCCGCGTGGCGGGCCGGCGGCCTGGAGCTCGACGGTCGCCCCGGCTTCAGCGAGGCGGAAAGCCTGGCTCTCTTTGGCCTGCCCCTCGGCCCGCTAGAAACCCGTACTCTCGCCGACGGTCGGGCGTACCAGGTGCAGTGGTTCGAGCGGGCGCGCTTCGAGCTCCACCCCGAAAACTCGCCCCCCTACGATGTGCTGCTCGGCCGGCTCGGCGCGGAGCTGCGCGGAGAGGTCGCCTCGCCTGCGCCGCCGGCCGCCGGTCCCGCCATCCCGCCGCCCGACGAGGCCGCCGCGCGGCTCCAAGTCCCCGCCGGCTTCGCGGTGCGGGTCTTCGCCGCGGGCCTGGACACCCCGCGCCTGATGGCCGTCGGCCCCGATGGCGCCCTTCTGGTCGCCGAGCGCGGCGCCGGGCGGGTGGTGCGCCTGCCGGACAACGATGGCGACGGCAGGGCCGACCGAGCCGAGCCGCTCGTCGCCGGCCTGCGGGCGCCGCACAACATGGAGTGGCACCAGGGCTGCCTGTACGTCGCCGAGAACCACCAGGTGTCGCGGCACTGCGACACCACCGGCGACGGCGCGCCCGACGCGAGCGCCGCCGTGGTGGCGCTGCCCACGGGCGGTGGGCACACATCGCGCACGCTCCGGATCGGCCCGGACGGCATGCTCTACGTGTCGGCGGGGAGCACCTGCAACGTGTGCGCCGAGGCCGACCCGCGCCGCGCCGCGATCCTGCGCTACACGCTCGACGGCGGCATCCCCGCCGACAACCCCTTCGCGACTGACCCCGACCCGCGCCGCCGCGCCGTCTGGGCCGAGGGGCTGCGCAACAGCGTCGACTTCCTGTTTCTGCCCGACGGCCGGCTTTGGGCCACCCACAACGGGCGTGACAATATGCTGTCGCCGCGGGCCAAGGACGACCTTCCGCTGGAGGAGGTGGTCATCGACGTCCGGGGCGGGGCCCACCACGGCTGGCCCTTCTGCACCAGCGAGCGGGTCGACGGTGGCCTCCAACCCGGCCCTGGCCCCTACGTCGAGCGGCCCGACCCGAGCGGCGACGTCCCCTCGGCCCCGCCGGGCTTCCGCTGCGAGGACGCGGCCCCCGCGATCTTTACGGCGCTGGCCCACTCGGCGCCGCTGGGCCTGGCCCGCTACACGGGCGCCCAGTTCCCCCCGGCCTACCAGGGCGACATCTTTGTGGCTCTGCACGGCTCGTGGAACCGCACGCCGCCCGCGCCCTGCCAGGTGCTGCGCATCCGCGTCGAGGCCGGGCGGCCGGTAGCAAGCGAAGTGTTTCTCGCCGGCTTCCAGCGCGACGCCGCGCAGCCCTGCGCGCAGGCCTGGGGCCGGCCCGCCGGGGTGACGGTGGGGGGCGATGGGGCGCTCTACGTCAGCGATGACCAGGGCGGGCGGATCTACCGCATCGTGCGCATCCCCGAGCAGCCATAGGGCGGAAGCGCGCAGCCGGTCGACCACGGTCAGGCATCGCCTTCCCGGGGTTCGGCCGGCTCGTCGCCGTGGGTGCCCCTGCCCCGGCCGTCCCGGCTCGTCCAAATTTTGTCCGAATCGATGTATGAGTTGTCCTATAGGTGGACGCCGCCTCCTGTGGTTAGATAAGCGTGGCTCTGATACATCGACACAAAACCACAGGAGATAACACAATGCTGCGCTTGAAGAAGACCGCCCTCGCCGCCCTCGTCGCCCTCGCCCTGGCCGCCGGTGGCTCCGCCTCCGCCCACCATCTCGCCGGTGACCCGTCTCAGTGGGGAGTTGCCAAGAAGGGCTCGTTCGACATCACGGAGCTGCACGGCGAGCGCGCGGCCAAGAAGGGCTCGTTCGACATCACGGAGCTGCACGGCGAGCGCACGGCCAAGAAGGGCTCGTTCGACATCGCCGGCGACCCCTCGCAGTGGGGCGCGGCGTAGGGGGCGCCGGGCCGGGCATGAGCCCGCCGTGTGCGCGGCGGCGAAAAGCTTTCTGGCGGGGCCATCTTCGCAAAGCGCGAGGATGGCCCCGACGGCGTGATCGTCGCCAATCCCGCATGGCCGGACAGCGTGCCGGACCAAACGGTCGACGACATGGCCGGGGCGCTCAACAGCCCTGGCCTCGCCCACCTGGGCGCCGCGATGACCACCCACCCCATCCCGAGCACCCGGCAGATCGGCCAAACCCTGGGCTCGATTCAGCAGACGACGACGCAAACCCTCGCCTCCACCCGCCAGGCCGAGCGGGCCGCCTCGGCGCCATGGGTAGCCAGCGTTATGGCCGGGAAGACCACGAGCTCGACGACGCTGACCGGCACCACCGCTCGGGCCATATTCAGGACCATCGCGCTCACGGCATGGCCCATCGTCACAACCTTCAGCACCGCCATTGAGGCAAGCAGGTAGGCCCACGGGCTGCGCGCAGCAGCAGCGCCCCGGCCAGCGCGCAGAGTGCAACCACTGAGGCGCCGCGCCGACTGTCTCATAGCGGTACAGCTGCGCTAGTGTCCGGCCCGCGCTGCCGCGATCAAACCGGTGATCCAACCAAATGTAGATGCCGCCGCGGGACGCGGGGCGTACGCTGCTCCTATCCACGGCGCAGGACGCGCTCTCCCTTCATCGCCGCACGCGCTGCGCCTCGCGTGGGAAGCCGATATGGAGGAGGCCCGTATGACCGAGCGCACCTTGCTTGCGCGGGCCACGTGAAACGCAGGCCGCCAGGATGGGGTCGTGTTGGCGATACCCTGGCGGCGCCGCGTCGAGCCGCGCCGCCCGGGGCAGATGGAGGGCTACAATGAAACAGGTGCCGTCCGATCTGTTGCTCGGCGGCGTGCTCGCCGCCGTGGGCGTGCTCATGCTGCTGCTCAACCTCGGGCTGTTCGGCGCCGCCGACCAGATGATCTGGGCGGTCCTCTTCGGCGCGTGCGGCGTCGCCTTTCTCAGCGTTGTGGCCCAGGACCGGGCCCGCTGGTGGGCGCTCATCCCCGGCATGACGCTGTTGAGCCTCGGCCTGCTCGTCGCCCTCGCCGCCTTCGCCCCGACTTTCGCGGCGAGCTGGGGCGTGATGCTGTTCTTCGGCGGAATGGGCCTCGGCTTCGCCGCGATCTTCATGCTGCGCCCTGAGCGCTGGTGGACGCTCATCCCGACCGGGACGATGCTCACCCTGGCCGTGGTCGCCGGCTTCGCCGAGCGTCTCGCGGGGCCAATGGCGGGCGTCGTGCTTTTCGGCGGCCTCGCGCTGACCTTCGGGCTTGTCGCGGTCATCCCGGCGAAACGGCCACGGCGCTGGGCGCTGTTCCCCGCGGGCGGGCTGCTCGCCCTTGGCCTGCTGATTCTAGCCAACAACACCGTTATGTTCGCGACGGTCGGGCCGGCGCTGCTCATCCTGGGCGGGCTGGCGCTGCTGTACCGCGCCTTCCGGCGCGACGAGCGAGGGCAGTATGAAGACACCCCTGTATCGCAGCCGCACTGACAGCAGGCTCGGCGGCATGTGTGCCGGGCTTGGCTCTTATCAAGGAGGCACGCGATGAGCACCATCACCGACACACCCCGCCCGCGCCGGCCCGGCCTGGTCGGCCCGGTCGTCCTGATCGGCCTCGGCGGTGTGCTGCTAATGAACAACCTCGGCCTGCTCGGCTGGGGGGTCTGGGCCGCCCTCGCGCAGCTCTGGCCGCTGCTGCTGGTCGCCCTCGGCCTGGAGCTGATGCTCAGGCGGCGCATGCCGGTCGCCGGCCTGGTCATCCCGCTCGCCTTCGTCGCGTTGGCCGGCCTCGCGCTCTGGTGGAGCGGGGCGTGGCGCGGGGGTATCGGGCTCGAAGCCGTCGCCATTCAGCAGCCACTCGCCGGGGCGGAGCGGGCGGATGTCACGCTCGCGGTCGGCGTGGGCGAGCTGCGGCTGGCGGCCATGCAGGAGCCGGAGGGGCTGATCGCCGGAACTGTGCGGGCCACGCCAGGTATGCAGCCCGCGGCGTCGGCCAGCGTGCGCGACGGGGTGGCTGTTTACCGGCTGGAGCAGCGCGGCGGCGCGACGGCTTGGTCGTGGAGCGCGCGCGGCCCCGATGCGCGCTGGGACTTGCGGCTGAGCCGCGAGGTGCCGCTGCGCCTCACGCTCGACACGGGGGCCGGGACGACGGTCGCCGATCTTTCGGGCCTCCAGATCGCCGCCCTTGAGGTCAACAGCGGCGTCGGCACGATCGACCTGACGCTGCCGCAGGCGGGCGCTCTCAATGGTACCGTCAACGGCGGGATCGGGCAGACCACGGTCACCATCCCGCGTGGGGTGGCCGCGCGGTTGACCATCCACCACGGGCTCGGCGATGTGCGGGCGCCCGGCGGCTACATACATCGTGGCGAGGTGTATGAGTCGCCGGATTACGCGAGGGCGGCTCAGCGGGTCGATCTGGTCATCAACGGCGGGCTCGGCGAGATCGCCATCCGCGAGGGGCAGTAGCGCGCTCACGCGCGGCCCGAGCGCCAGCAGCTCCACCAGGGGAGCGAGGCTAGCGCCCGGGCCGCACACGTGCGGTTACACTTGGAGAGGGTTATGCCAGGTCGGATAAATTGACATAACGCTTATGCAGGTCGCTCCACTGTATAGTGCAGCAGCACAACGCCGGAGGGAAGGGGCCGGGCGGAGGCAAGGCGCATGTCGAGCCGCAGCCCCTCCGGGAACAGCTTCTTGCCGCTCCCGAGCACCACGGGGTAGACGGCCAGGTGGTACTCGTCGATCAGGTCGTGGCGGGCGAGCGTGTGGATGAGGACGCTGCTGCCGTCGATAAGAATGTTCTTGCCCGGCTGCGCCTTCAGCGCGCGCACCGCCTCGACCACATCGCCGCTGATCAGGGTGGAGTTGCGCCAGGCGGCGGCCGAGGTCAGGGTGGTGGAAACTACATACTTCGGCATGGCGTTCATCCCGGCGTCTTCGGGGTCGCCGTCCTCCATCGGCTCGAAGGCGCCGCCGTGGATCTGCCACGTTTTGCGCCCGAGGAGCAGGGTGTCGCTTTCTCCCATCACCTCCATAATGTTGGCGCCGATGTCGTCGTGCCAGAAGGGCCACGTCCACCCGCCGTGGGCGAAGCCGCCCTCGGTATCCTCCTCCTTGCCGCCCGGCGCCTGAATCACCCCGTCCAGCGACATAAACTCTGACACGATAATCTTCCGCATCTCCGCTCTCCTTAATAATCCTGGTGGCGGCCGGCGCCTCGGTTCAGCGCCATCATAACCCATAGTCGTTCGGACCGAGTCTGGATCGACAGCCGGGGGGCACAGCGAGTTCCGTTTTTGGCAGCGCGAATGATCGGCTCCACCTCGCGGTCAACCTTTTGATAGATGACCGGCCCGGCGACGGCCCGGTACGATCAGGCCGAGCGCGCGCGAGGGCGGCCGCGGGCGGCCGCGAAGCGCCAGAAGCAGGGTGACGACCATGAAGCAGACGACGAAGCACCGCCTGACGCTGGATCGCTCCAAAGTGGTCGAGCTGGTGGTGGTGGGGGCAGCCCTGGCCGGCCTGATCGGGCTCGCACTGCTCAGCCCGCGTGGCATCCCGCTGCCTGTTCTGTACGGGTACGTGGCGGCGTCGGCCGCGGTCGGGCTGGGGCTCTACGCGACGCTGCGCGGCTTCGACCAGGCGCTCCGGCGCCGGCTGGTGCTGGTGCCGCTGGCGGCGAGCCTGTTCGGGGCGGCCGCCTTCCGCGACCCGGCCGGGGCGCTGTTCCAGATCGAGGGGCTGTTCTTCGACCTGTTCGCGGGCGTGCTGCTCGCGGCGGTCGTCCACTACCTGATCGCCAAGCTGCTGGGCCCGCTGCTATTCGGGCGGGTCTGGTGCGGCTGGGCCTGCTGGACGGCAGCGCTGCTCGACCAGTTGCCCTTCAAACGCAGCCCTGGCCGGCTCGCGCCGCGCTGGGGCCGGCTGCGCTACGCCCACCTCGCCCTCAGCCTCGGCCTGGTGGCGGCGCTCTGGTTCGGGCTGTCCTACCGGCCCGGCGCCTTCGGCCCCCCGGCCCTGGCCTGGTTCCTGGCCGGCAACGCGCTCTACGACCTGGTGGGGGTGGGGCTGGCCTTCGCGCTGCGCGACAACCGGGCCTTCTGCAAATACGCCTGCCCCGTGGCGGCGATCCTTAAGCTCGGCGCGCCCTTCGCGTTGCTAAAAGTGCGGGGCGCGGCGGAGCGCTGCTGCGCGCGGCAGGTGTGCGAGAAGGTGTGCCCGATGGACATCCGGATCAGCGAGTATGTGCGGCGCGGCGAGCGGGTGGGCGCGAGCGAGTGCATCCTGTGCCAGGCCTGCATCGCCGTCTGCCCTGAGGATGCGCTGGCGCTCTCGTTCGGCCGCGACCACGGCGGGCCCGACCTGCTGCGCCAGCGCTGAAGCGAAGCCCAAAACGCCGGCGCGCGATCCTGGACATACTGCTGCGGCCGGCTCAACGTCCTGGCGCTCGCGGAAGCCAAGGGCGCGGGCCACCGAGGCGGCGCCCTTTTCGATCTCCGGCGGGAAGGAGCGGGCCTGGAAGGGGATGCCGCGGGCGTCGAGATACGCGTGGGCGGAGAGCTTCATCGGGCTTCTCCCCGCCCCGCCCTGCTCGCGGCGCGAGCCGCCCCGGCGAGCAGGCCGCCGAACAGGCCGCTAAGCAGGCCGGCCCCCGCTCCCAGGCCGGGGCCGAGCCCGCGCGCGGCGTAGAGCAGGCCGCCGACGACGGCCGTGCCGACGACGCTGAGGAGGGCGCCGCGCGCCCCGCCCCCCACGCCCCGCCCGAGGCCCGCGCCGAGCGCGCCGAGCGCGGAAAGCTCGCCGGCGTGCAGCAGCTCGCGCATCACGCCGGAGTAGCCGAGCAGCTCATCGCTCCGGGGCACCCGCCGGTCCAGGTAGTAGGTGAGGGCGGCCACGCCGAGCGGGCTGACCGCCCCGCCGACAGCCGCCGCCGGCATTGTCTCGGCCAGCAGTGCGGCGAACGGCGCAGATGGGCGCAGCCGGCGGGCGACGGCCGTGCTGAGCAGGCCGGCGAACAGCGTTCCCATCAGAGCGCGGGCCGCCCCGCTCGCGCGCGAAACCCCGGTGGTGTTGCGGGCCAGCCACGCGACGAACTCGGGCCCATCTCCGCTTGCCAACGTATGCATGGAGTTTCCTTTTCCCGCGAGGGGAGCGGCAGGCCCGCGCGTTGATCGCGCCGGCGCGTCCCTGCCCGACGCAGGCGAGGGGCGTCTGGTGCGCCCGGCGAAGGGGCGTGACGCACGAGCGGGCGCGCCCGCTGGTAGCCGCCTTCCGCGCGCGCCGTCACTCCAGGGGCAGGGTCGCGCCGGCGGGGGGCGCGGCGGGGCCGTCCGTCCAGCGGGCGAGGCGGCGCAGGGCCTCCAACTGCTCGCGCTGGCCGAGCTTCGCCCGCTCGACGGCGGTCTGGAGCGTCTGGATGCTCTTGTCGTAGGTCGGCTTGTCGACGTAGTAGGGGAACCCGTCCTTGCCGCCGTGGGCGAACGCAAAGCGGGCCGGGTCGCTGATGCTGACGGGAGCGCCGTAGACGAGCTCGCCGACGAGGCTGAGGGCGCGCAGCGTCTTCGCGCCGACGCCCTCCATGCCGAGCAAGGTGGCAAAGTCTTCCGGCTGGCGCTCGTAGCTCTTGAGCAGGATGCGGTGCAGCCGCTTCGGATCGACGTCGGCGCCTTGCACGTCGTGGTGGGCTGGCAGGCTCAGCTCGCGCAGCCGCTCGACCTCAGCGACCACCTTCTCGGGCCGCTCGCGGGCCAGGGCTGCCGTAACGTCGCGGGCCTGCTCGCTCTCGTGGGCGACCAGGTTCCACACCTCGCCCGTCGTCTCGCTGGCGATCGCGCTGTGGGGGTCGTCCACAAAGCTGTGGACGTCGTCGCCGCACCAGTGGTAGCGGCGGGCGTAGCCGTTGGCGTCGTTCATGCCCTGCTGGACGACGGCCCAGTGGCCCGCGCGATCGAGCAGAAAAACGTGGTGGTAGATCTGGTAGCCGTCCTGGAGGGCGTTGTTGTCGACCTTGGCGGCCATGCGGCTGGCCCGGACGTAGGGCGCCGGGTCGAGCCCGAGCCAGGCGCCGGCGGCCTCTAGCTCCTGGGGCGTCTGGCGCGAGGTGCGGCCTTTGCCCCCGGCGACGACGACGCCGAGCTCGCGGCCGCGCTCCTTGAGGCCCTGCTTGAGCGCCCCGCAGAGCGTGGTCGTTACCCCGCTGGAGTGCCAGTCCATGCCCATGACGGCGCCGAAGGCCTGGAACCACGTCGGGTCGGACAGGCGCCGAAACAGCTCCTGCGAGCCCTGCTCGATCACGATCCAGCTGGCGACCTCGGCCGAGATCGTGACCATGCGCTCGAACAGCCAGCGCGGCGCGTGGCCCGAGTGGAGGGGGAGATTGGCGGTTCCTCGCTGCATGCCCATGCCTCCCGCGCACAGATGTGCCGCCCCATTGTACCATCTCCCCGCCCACGGGCGGAGCATTGGCGGGCGCCGCTCGACCGGGCCTTACTCCGGCTCGCCCGCCCCGACGGCTTACCCCGGGCCGAGTAGGCTGGCGGTGCTGCCGGTGGACGTAGCCCTATCTGATTGCCGTCGTCGCTCCGCGGCCACGACCATGTGTGCTAGGATACTGTATCTTCGCCGCCCCCGCAATCACCCCCGTCGGCAGGTCTGGCGGCTCAACACAGCATAACGAAAGCGCTATCGCCTGCGCGGCCGCCGCGCCGGTGGAAGGAGCCCGGATGCCCCGCAAACGAGCCGTCGCCGCGCCTGGCGTGCAGCCGCCGCAGCTCCCCGCCGCGCTTGGCCCCGGGGGAGAGCCGTTCGCCGTGGGCGACGGCGCGACCTTCGCCGAGGCGATCGTGGTCGACGCCGACCTGTCGGGCGTCGTCGCGGCGGACGTCGCCCTCGACCAGCTGGTGCTGCGGCGGGCCCGGCTGGCCCAGGCCGAGCTGAGCCTGGCCCAGCTCACCGACGTGGAGCTCGACACCTGCGACCTCGCGGGCGCGAAGCTGACAAGGGTGCAGCTGCGGCGGGTGGCGCTCCACGGGTGCCGCCTGCTCGGGGCGGCCCTGCTCGACGCACGCCTCGACGATGTGCTCGTCCTGCGCGGGAACGGCGAGGCGCTGCGCTGCTGGAACAGCACCTTGCGGTCCGTCCGCTTCGAGCGCTGCGCGCTGCGCGCCGCCTCGTTCACCGGCTCGGACCTGAGCGGGGTGGTGTTCCGCGACTGTGACCTGAGCGAGGCCGACCTGCGCGACACGACGCTGCGCGGCGCCGACCTGCGCGGCTCGACCATCGCCCGCCTCCAGGTGGGCCTGCGCGAGCTCCAGGGCGCGATCGTCTCGCCCGCCCAGGCCGTCGAGCTCGCCCAGATCCTCGGCCTAGCCGTGACGCCCGACGAGGACGGGCAGTAGTGGGCGCTACGGGGCTCGGCCGCCCGGCAGGGAACATCGCGCCCTGGCCGGGCGTCTGATCGATAGCGCCGCCCTTCCCGAGGAGACATACCCCATGATGGCGAAACCTGTGCTGTTCCTGGCGCTGGCGCTGGCGCTCAGCGGTTGCGGCGCCTCCGCCGCCGTGACCCCGCCCGGCGGCCAGGAGACCCCGCCGGCGACGAGGCCGCCCGCCATTCAAGAGGTTCCGCCGACGATGACGCCCGCCGACGACGCGCTCAGGCAGGACGCCGAAGCGCTGGCGCGCGACCTCGGCATCACGCCGGAGGAGGCGCTGCGCCGATTGCAGCTCCAGCCGGCGGCCGGCGAGCTTGACGCGGCGCTCGCTGAGGCGGAGCCCGACACCTTCGCCGGCCTGTGGATCGAGCACGAGCCCGCCTACCGCGTGGTCGCCGCCTTCACCCGCGATGGGGAGGCCACGATCCGGCCGTATGTTGCCGGCACCCCGCTTGAAGGTGTGGTCGAAGTACGGGCCGCCGCCCTCAGCCTCGCGGAGCTGCGGGCCGCGCAGGCCGAGGCGGGCCGCCGGCTCAAGGCCATCGGCCTGGCCTTCGACTCGAGCGTCAACCTCCGCGCCAACCAGGTGGAGCTGTACGTGACCGACCGCCAGCTGCTCGAGCGGAGCCTGGCGCAGGCCGGCCTCGCGCTCCCGGACCACGTCGCCGTCGTCACGATCTACGAGCCCGCCGGCGCCGCGCCCCCCGTCCCCCTCACGCCCGTCCCCGGCCTGGCGCTGCCGCAGCTCCGCGTCCGCAGCGGCGCCTTCATGGCGGCCCTGCTCCAGGGCACGCTCGTCGCCCACGACGGCTGCCTCCGCGTCAGCCCCGGCGACGGCGCCCCGGGCCACCTGATACTCTGGCAGCCGGACTACTACCTGACCGACTCGGGCGGCACGCCCGCCATCCTGGACCGGACGGGCGCCGTCGTCGCCCGGGTCGGCGAGCCGATCCAGGTCGGCGGCGGGGAGGTGCCCTTTACCGACGACCTCGCGGCCCAGCTCCAATCTCCAGTCCCGCCCGAGTGCGGCGGCCCGTACTGGCTCATGGGCGAGCTGCTCGCGCCGTAAGCGGGCGCTGAGTCGGTCAGGCCCCGACCCGCTCGAGCCCCCACGCGACGACGTCGAGGCGCCGCGCGAAGTGCAGCAGCGGCGCGCCCTGGAGGCGCAGGCCCAGGGGCGCCGCCATGGTGTTGTGGACGATCTCGGCCTCGGCCGGCTGGAGGGGCCAGGGGGCGTGGTCGATCTCCCCGCGCCAAACCCGCCCGCGTCTGTTGGCGGCGTACAGGCAGTAGCGCTCGGTCAGCCAGTGCTCCAGGCCCCCCGGCGCGGAGCGGTAGGCCGGGCCTGTGGGCTGGTACCGCCCGCGGAACTCGGCCGGGAGCGGTTTGCCGGGGCGGCGCTGGCTCGCGTAGCTGATGGCATCGCCCTCGTGGCGGCAGCCCATCTCGGCGTGGACATACGGCAGATGGTACGCTAGCCGCGCCACCTCGACCGCCAGGGGGTTCGCCGCGTCCAGGCTGAAGAACCACACCCCCGCCTTGCCCCCCGCCGAAACGTACGTCCGCACATTCAGCTCCGGGAAGGCGCCGACGCGCGGGAGCGCGGGCGTGCCCCGCGGGCGCGTGCCGGCCATGCGAAAGGGCACGACGGCAAGCCACGCCCAGCCATCAAAGGTGTCCAGCTCCAGCGGTGGCGGTATGAACGGCCGGAGCTGCTCCGCGCGCACCGGCCAGTGGGCGAACAACAGGTCGTGCCACTGCATCACCAGCAGCCAGGGGCGGCGCGGGCGGGGCCAGGGGCGGTGGTCGGGCATCGGGCGCAACGCGGGCCTCCTCGCTGCCGGGCGGCGCGGCCGCCGCCCTCGCGCCAAGTGTAGCAGCCTGCCCGTTCCACCGCAACAGCGGCCGCGCCGTCCCCCCGCCCGCCGCGTATAATCCTCTGGTACCGCCGCGCGGCCCAGCCGGGGCGGCTCGCGACAAATGGCGAGGGAGTGCCCATGCAGCAGCTCGACGGGGATGTGGTCGTGGTCGGGGCCGGCGTGGCGGGGCTCGCCGCCGCCCGCGTGCTCCAGGATGCCGGGCTGCGCGTGGCGCTGCTCGAAGCGCGCGATCGCGTGGGCGGCCGGGTCGCCACGCGCCGCGACCCCGGGCTGCCCCTGCCGGTCGAGCTTGGGGCCGAGTTCATCCACGGCCTGCCGCCCCAAACCTGGGCGGTCGTGCGCGCCGCCGGCCTCCTGGCGTATGAGGTCACTGGCGAAAGCTGGCGCGCCGCCGGGGGGCAGATCGTCGGCGCCGACCCGCTTTGGGCGCAGGCGGAGCCCCTCTTCGCCGCCATCCAGGCCTATGACGGCCCCGACCAGCCCTTCGCGGCGTTCCTCGCCGGCCAGCCGGCCGACCCCGACACCCGCTCCCTCATGACCGCCTATATCGAAGGGTTCAACGCCGCCGACGCCCGCCGCATCGGCGTTCACGCCCTCGCCCGCCAGCAGGCCGCCGAGGAGACGATCGCGGGCGACCGCTCGTTTCGCGTGGTGGCCGGCTACGACCGCGTGCCCCACGCCCTCCGCGCCGGGCTCGACCCCGCCCGCGCTACCCTGGAGCTCGCCACCGTGGTGCGCGAACTGCGCTGGCGCCCCGGCGCCGTCGAGGTTGACGTCGGCACGCGCGGCGGCGCGCCCCACCCGACCGTGCGCGCCGCCGCGGCCGTGATCGCGCTGCCGCTCGGCGTGCTCCAGGCCGCGCCCGGGTCCGAGGGCGCGGTCCGCTTCACGCCCGCCCCCGAGGCACTCCAGGAGGCCGTCGGCGCTCTGGCTATGGGGCAGGTGGTCAAGATCAACCTGCGCTTCCGCACGCCCTTCTGGGAGCACGAGCCCTTGCCCCTCGCCGACGGGCTCGCGCCCCACCAGCTCGGCTTTCTGCTTTCCGCCGACCCGGTCATGCCAACGTGGTGGACTGTGTACCCCGCCCAGGCCCCGCTCCTCGTCGGCTGGGTGGCCGGCCCGGCGGCGGCCAGCCTCGCCGAGCAGGACGAGGCCACGATCGTCGCCGAGGCCCTCGCCGCCCTCGCCCGCGTCACGGGGGTCCCACGGGCCCGGCTCGACACGCTGCTCGAAGGCTGGGCCATGCACAACTGGCGGGCCGACCCCTTCGCGCGCGGCGCCTACAGCTATGTCCCCGCCGGCGCCCTTGCCGCGCAGGAACGGCTCGCGCGGCCGGTGGAGGGGACCCTCGTCTTCGCCGGCGAGGCGCTGGCGGTCGATGGGCATATCGGCACGGTGCACGGGGCGATCGCGAGCGGCCGGCGGGCTGCGCGGGCCCTGCTGGAGTCGCGCTGGCCGGGGCGGAGCGGGTGAGGGGCGAGGGTGGGCGGTAGAGGCGACGGGGCTCAGGTGACGGGGCGGGGCTTGGCCTCGTCGGTCAGGGGCAGGCGCACGGTGAAGGTCGCGCCTTCGCCGGCCCCGCCGCTGCTCACGGCCACGCTCCCGCCGTGGAGCTCGACGAGGTGGCGCACGATCGACAGCCCGAGGCCGAGGCCGCCGTGGGTGCGCTGGCTCGAACTGTCGGCCTGGCGGAAGCGGTCGAAGACATAGGGGAGAAATTCGTTCGGGATGCCCTGGCCCGAGTCGCTGACAGTCAGCTCCGCCTCGCCCCCCGCCCGGACCAGCCGGACCACGATGTACCCGCCGGGCGGCGTGAACTTAGTGGCGTTGGAAAGCAGGTTCCACACCACCTGCTGGAGGCGGTTGGCATCGCCGAGCACCGCGCCGGCCGTCGGGTCGAGGTCCACCTCGAAGTGCAAGCCTTTCGCCTCCGCCGTCGGGCCGGCCGTGTCGAGGGCGGCCTGGATCACCGGGAGCAGGTCGAGCGGCACCAGCTCGATCCGCAGCCGGCCGCTGACGATCCGCGACACGTCGAGCAGATCCTCGACCAGCGCCGCCTGCGCCTTGGCGCTCTGCACCATCCGCTCGATGGTTCGCGCGGTGTACTCTTCGTCGCGCCTGCGCCGCTGGAGCAGCTGGGCGTAGCCCAGAAAGGCGGTCAGCGGGGTGCGCAGCTCGTGGGAAACCGTGGCGAGAAAGTCGTCCTTCAACCGGCTGGCCTCCTCGGCCTGGGCCCGCGCCGCCTGCTCCTGCGCGTACAACTGCTGGTTCTCCAGCGCGATCGCGGCCACCTGGGCCAGCTGGACCAGCAGCGCCTCGTCGTCCGCGGTGAACTCCCCCTCCTCCTTGTCCGACAGCTGGATCAACCCCAGGTTGCGCCCGTCGCGCCCCATAAGCGGAACGGCCAGCCAGCCGCATATCGGGGGGTGGTTGCCGGCCTCGGCGCCGAAGCCGAGCCAGGCCGGGTGGGCCTCCAGCTCAGCCTGGGTTAGGCGCATCGGCTGGTTGGCACGGGTGATCAGGGTGTAGATCCCCGATCCATCGGTCGGCACGTCGTAGCTCTGCCAGCTGGCGTACTTCTCGGACAGCGACACCGCGTTGATCGCCTGTCTGTGGTCCTGCTCGTTGGTGATGCTGGTTACCGCCTGGTGGGCGCCAATCAAAGCCCTGGCCTGATCGGCGGTGAGGCGCAGCACGTCGTCGCGCGTGGCGGCGGCGTTGAGCAGGAGCGAGGCCGCGTTGAGCTGCTGGAGGCGCGTGACGGAGGCGCGCTGCGCCGCCGCCAGCCGCAGCTTCTCGACCGCGTTCCATGTCCGCTCGGCGACCGTCTCGACCAGCGTGGTCTCGGCCTGCGTCCAGCGGTGTGGCGCGTCGAAGGTGGCGGCAAGCCCGGCTGTCCAGCGGCCGTCCACATGCAGGGGGACGGTGAGAAAGGCGGTGATGGCGAGGGGCCGGTACGCCGTGGCGTACCAGGGGGCTAGCCGGACATCGTGAGCCGTGTTGTCGCTGATGACGACCCGCCCCGCGCCCAGCTCCTCCAGCACCGGCGGCGGGAAGTCCGACAGCCGCTGCTCGCCGGTGAGCGCGGGCAGCGCGTCGTGCGCGCGGAACTCGTGGCGCACGGCCCACCGGTCGGCTTGCTCGTCGATCTCGGAGAAAAAGCAGCGCGTCGCCTGCAGGTGCTGCCCGAGCAGCTGGGCCGCTGCGTCGAGCAGCTGGCCGGCCTCCTCGCACACCCGGATCTGCTCGCCCAGCTCCAACAAAAAGCGGGCGTTGGCCTCGGCCTGCTGCCGGGCGGTGATGTCGGTAAAGATCAGGGCCACCTTGTGGCTGTCGGCGCCGCCGACGCGCACCGCCTCGACCTCGAACCAGCGGCCCATAGCGGCGGAGCCCTGCTCGAAGCGGGCTGACTCCCCTGTCGCGGCGACGCGCCCGTAAATCTCGACCCAGTGGCGCTCCAGGTTCGGCACCAGCTCGCGGGCCGTGCGGCCAACCGGGTTGCGCAGGCCGGTGTGGCGCTCAAAGGTGTGGTTCACCTCAAGAAAGCGGTAGTCGGTCGGTGCGCCGGCCTCGTCGTACAGCATCTCCATGATGCAGAAGGCCTGGCCGATGCTGTCAAGCAGAGTCCGGTAGCGCTCCTCGCTTTCGCGCAAGGCCGCCTCGCCGCGCTTACGCTCGGTGATATCGATCGCGGCGCCGCGGACGAGGGCCGACCGGCCCTCGGCGTCGCGGACGACCTCGGCGCGCGAGTGGAGCCAGCGGACGGAGCCGTCGGGGAGCAGCAGGCGGAACTCGCTTTGAACCCGCGTCTCGCCGCGCGCCATCGCGTCGGGGATGAGCGCCACGACCGCCTCGTAGTCGTCGGGGTGGTAGCGCGCCCGGCAGTCGGCCAGGGAAAGCTCGCGGTCGGCGGGGTAGCCGTAGAGCGCGTTGAGCCGCGGCGAGGAGCGCATGGCGCCGGTGTGGAGGTTCAGCTCGAAGTCGGCCGCGCCGAAGGCGTCGAGCACAAAGGCCGCGTAGCTGGGCGAGCCCCCGGGTGGGTTGTTGTCACGCTCAAGCTGCTGCATACTCCACCGCTGCTCCTTGCGCGGGCCGGCAGGGCCCGGCGGCCGCCGACGTCGAAAATGGTAAGCACATGCCATACCAGGGCGTCGCCCGGCGAGAAGCCCGGCCGCGCGTATCGCGGCCCCGTTCTTGCACCTGTGTGCTGGCGCAGGGCGGCCACGAGCCGGCGTGCCACTGACGACGGAGGATAGGGGTTGTGACCCAGACGACGATTCCAGCACAAGATACAGCATCCGCGCGCCCCGCCGGCCGTCCAGCGGCCGGGGCGGAGCGGGTGGCCGTCATCGATATGCTTCGCGGCCTTGCGCTCTGCGGGATTCTGCTGATCCATGTGGCGAACTTCGCGCGGCCCGGTGCGCCGCCCGGGCTCGGCTATATCGGCACGATGGTCAACGAGCTGATCCTGGCCGGGCTGATCATGTTTGTCGAGGCCAAGTTCTTCTGCCTGTTCGCGATGCTGTTCGGGATCAGCTTCGCGGTGCAGCGCGAAAGCGCGGAACGGCGCGGCGTCGCCTTTGCGCCCGTGTTCCGGCGCCGCCTGATCATCCTCGGCATGATCGGCATCGCCCACATCCTCCTGATCTGGGAGGGCGACATCCTGCTCCTGTATGCGGCGATCGGGCTGCTGCTGATCCCGCTCCGCGACGCCGCCCCCGAGCGGCTCGTGCGCTGGGCTGTCCGGCTGCTGGCTGTTCCGCTGCTGATCATCGGGGTGGCCTTCGCCGGCCTGATGCTCGCCCGCCAGCACCCCGCCACCGCGGCCCGCGTTGCGGCCGCCGAGGCGGAGTTCAACGTCGAGTTCGCGGCCTCGCGCGTTGGCACGATCGCGCGCTACGCCAGCGACGACCCATTGTACACGGCCGAGGGCCGGGTCCAATCCTATGTCAAGGGTCTGCCGCTGCTCATGGTGCGCGCGCCGGCGGTGCTGGCGATGTTCCTGCTCGGCTTCGCGATCGGGCGCCGCGGCATTCTGCGCGATGTCGAAGGGCACCTGACGCTGCTGCGCCGCGCCCGGGCCTGGGGCCTCGGCCTCGGCCTCCTGGCAAGCCTGCTCGTCACCCTGGCCTACACGACGCTGCCCCCCTTTGCCGCCCTGACCGCCCTTGGTTTTAACCAGGTGCTCGCCGGCCCGGTGCTGGCGATCGGCTACGCGGCGACCTTTGTGCTCCTTGCGCGGAAAGCCTCCAGGGCCCGGCTGTTCGCGCCCCTCGCTATGTACGGGCGCGTGGCGCTGACCGTCTACCTGCTCCAGTCGACTATCTGCGGCCTGCTCTTCTATGGCTTTGGCTTTGGGCTGGTGCTGGAGGTGAAGCCCCTCCAGGCCCTGCTGCTCGCCCTGCTGATCAACGCCGCCCTGATCGTCGCCGCTGGGGCCTGGCTGCAGCGCTTCCGCTATGGCCCGGTCGAGTGGGCGTGGCGCTCCCTGACCATCGGGCAGGCCCAGCCATTCCTGATTGCCCCTGGCCCTAGGCCGGCGGGCACAGCGGCAGGAGCAGCGCGGACGGACGCGCGGCGTCGTGATACACCGCTTGATGCGCGATAAGCCCCGTCACGGCGGTCGCCGCAGGCTCGCCGGTGCCCATGTTGCGGTTCCAGCGCGGGTGGGCGCCGCTCGACACCTGGAGCCTGATGCGGTGGCCGCGCCCGAAGCGGTGCCCGAGCGGGCCAAGCGCGATCTCGACCCGCAGGCTGCCGTCCGGCTGCGGCTCGCCCACGCCCGGCGCCACGCGCACGATGCCGTCGGCACGGTTGATCGAGCGGCCGTCCGGCCCCACATCGCATATCCGGCCCACGAAGTCGGTGTGGGCCAGCGATGAGCGCACGAATAGCACCAGCCGCGCTGTGCCGACGATGTCGAGCGGCGCCGGGAGCGGCGCCGTCGTGTAGCACAGGACGTCGGGGCGGGCCTCCAGCGCGCGGTTGTCGCGCGGGCCGGCGTCGCCGCCGAGGAGCGCCCCGCCCACGGCCGGCGTCGGGTTTGCCGGGTCGTAGCGGTACCGCTCGGACTCGGCCTCACCAGGGGGCGCCCCCGGCGCGAGCCGGCGGCCCGGCTGGAGGTGCAGGCGTAGCTCCTCCGCGGGCGGCGGGAAGCGCTCGAACTCGCGCCAGGCCTCCGCGCCTGTGATGAACAGCGAGACGGAGGCTGCCCGCGCCGCTCCCTCGCGGCGCAGGTGCAGGTCGAACCAGCGCAGCCCCTCGCGCACCCCGGCGACCAGCGTGCCGGGGTGGGCGTGCGTCCAGGGCCCGATCGTCAGCTGCGGCTCGCGCCCGGCGGCCGCCAGGGCGGCGTAGTCGCGCAGCAGCGGGCGCAGGAAGTAGTCCTGCCAGCCGCCGATCAGGTGCGCCGGCGCGCCGATCGCGCCAACCTGGCCGGAGTGGTCACGGGCCTGCCAGAACGGGTCGTCGGGGCGGTTGTGGAGCAGCCCGGCGCGAAAGCCCGGCAACTCCACCCCGGCCGCCGCGAGGTCGGCCTCCAGCAGGGGGAGCCGCATGAAGGCCCGGCGCAGCCGCGCCTCCGCCCCGATCGCCGCGCGCCACCCTCCCCGGTCCAGCTTGGCCAGGAGCGCCATGCCCTGGGCCCAGCGCAGCCGCGTCTCCAGGGCGAAGGCGCCGTCGGGGTGGGCCACCGAGAAGGGCTCGGCGCTGGTCACCATCGGCACCATCGCGTGGATGGCGCCCGGGGCCGCGGCCGCTGCCGCCCACTGCGCGTAGCCCAGGTAGCTCGGCCCCCAGGTGCCCAGCCGCCCGCCGAACCAGGGCTGGGCCGCGACCCAGGCGACCGTCGCCGCGCCGTCCGCCGCCTCCTGAAGGTGCGCGGTGAAGCTGCCCTCCGAGCGGAAGCAGCCGCGCACCCCCTGGACGATCACATGGTAGCCGCGCTCGGCGAAGCGCTGGGCCGGCAGCTCGGCCAGCGAAAGCCCGGAGCCGAAGCGCGTTTCGCTGGCCCGGCCGTAGGGCGTGCGGATCAGGATGGCCGGCCCCGCCCTCGGGGTGCGCGGCGCGTAGTGGTCGGCGAGCAGCCGTGCGCCGTCCGGCATGGCGATGGGGATGCCCCGCCGAACGCTGACGGTGTTGCGCGGCGGGGGGAGGCGCAGCGCCTGCGCCAGCAGGCGGCGGGGCTGCAGCCGGTCGAAGGCGAACCAGCCGCCTGTGCCGCTGTCAAACATCGCGTTTCCTTGTTAGGGCTACGTCAACGTCCGCGCCGCTAGCCCGCCGTCGCGCTGAAGCGCTCGGCTCCTCGTACGAAACCGGCCTGGGCCGGCTGGGGCAGGCCGCGCAGGCGGCCTTAGCGGCACGAGCCGAGGCGTGTACGTTCACGGCGAACCCGACCTCAGCGACGTTAACGTAGCCCTATTTCCTCGTCGACGGCCCGGCAACCCCACGATTGTACCGCCGGGCCCCGTTGTCTTCAACTGCCCGCTGGCACTGGTATTGCCATATATAGACCAGTTGGTATAATCAAACCGATCCAACAAGCAGCGGCCGGCGCGCCGTCCGGCGAGGCGTGGCCGCGAGGAGAATAGCGCGATGCGTGCGGTACGATTCCACAGCTACGGCGACCCGGGGGTGCTGCGCCTTGAGGATGTCCCGCTGCCCGAGCCGGCCGCCGGTGAGCTGCGGATCAAGGCCGTCGGCTCCAGCCTCAACCCGGCCGACATCGGCGGGCGCGACGGCAGAGTCCGGCTGATCCACGCCCGCCACCTGCCCCACATCCCCGGCTACGACGTGGCCGGCGTGGTCGACCGCTGCGGGGCCGGGGTGTCGGCCTTTCTCCCGGGCGAGCCGGTCTTTGCGATGGTCGGCCTGGGGGCGGGCGCCCACGCCGAGTACGTGTGCGTCGCGCAGGAGCGGGTCGCCCGGGCCCCCGCCCACATCCCCCTGGAGGCGGCCGGCGCGGTGCCGCTGGCCGGCCTGACAGCGCTCCAGGGGCTACGCCAGCACGCGAACCTCCAGCCCGGCCAGCGCCTGCTCGTCAATGGGGCGGCGGGCGGCGTCGGCTCGTTCGCCGTGCAGATCGGCAAGGCGGTCGGCTGCCACGTCACCGGCGTCGGCCACGGGGAGACGGCCGACGTGATCGCCTCGCTCGGGGCCGACGAGGTGCTGGACTACACGCGCGAGGACGTGACCCGGCGGCCTCAGGTGTGGGACGTCGTTTTCGACACCGCGGGGAACCTCGACCTGCGCGCCCTGCGCGCCGTGCTCGCCCCGGGCGCCGTCGTCGTGTCGCCGATGGCCTCGCCGATCAACGGGCTCACCGCGGCTCTCGGCGTGGTCGGGCCCGCCCCGCGCTACCGCTTTTTCATCACCAGGGCCAGCGGCCAGGACCTCGCGCTGCTCGCGCGGTTGATCGACGACGGCCGCGTCCGGCCCGTGGTCGACCGCTCGTTCGCGCTCGACGATGTCGCCGCAGCCCACCGCTACGTCGAGACGGCCCGCACTCGCGGCAAGGTCGGCCTGCGCGTCGCCCCCTGAACGCCGCCGTTCGGCCGGCGCGCCTCCCACAGGGGCAGACGGGCTAGCTGCGCGGTAGGCGGAGGATGGTGGTAGGCTCGCCTACTGCAATCGGCTTCGCTTCCGGCGGGCGCGGCCCTGGCCGGCCCGGCCGAGCGAGCCGCCGGGTGCCGCCGAGCGCCGGGGCGATTGAGCCAGCGGAGAACGGGGCGAATCCGGCGACGATGGCCGGCGCCGAGGCTGCGGCCACCGCGCGGCTGGTGATCCGCCCGAACACCGGCTGGAGCGGCCCGCAGAAGGGGTGCAGGCCGACCATCGTCATGATCAGCACGGCGGCGCCCCCGAGGCCATAGATGGCGACCCGGTTGAAGTGCGTACAGGCCGGTGCCCGGGCCGAGCACCGGCGCCGCGCCCAGGTTGCGGAATCTTCACGCAGCGATGCGGCCGGGGAAACGCGGCTGCCCAAGGGACGAGGGCTGTGGGCGGCGGAACCACATGGCGCCCAGCCGGGGGAGGACTACGCCAAATCTTCGCTCCGCGTTTGTGGATTGTAACTCCAGCAGCGCCGTGGTGGTGGATACTGAGGGGTGTACTCATATGACGAGGACGACCCCATGTCCGACATTACGATCCTAACCCCCGATACCTGCGTTCGCATCCTGCGCCCGCTCCCGAGCGAGTCCGAAGACAACTTCCGGCGACGGATGGAGGCGATGGTCGCCGTGCTGGGCGAGCACTGCCCCGACACCACAGCCGTATTTCTCGCGCAGCCGAGCGGGCGGCTCGTCTGCGTGGTCACGCAGCTCTGCGCGTCGCTAGTCTAGTGCCCCAGAGAGGAGGTGCTGATGGCTCAGATCGGCTACGTGCTGTCCCACGAGCAGTTCCGCCAGCCCGAGCTGCTGGAGATCGGCGAGGCGGCGGAGCAGGCCGGTTTCGACATGCTCTGGACAAGCGACCATATTCACCCCTGACAAGACAACCAAGGCCACGCAGGCCACACCTGGATCACCCTGGCCGCCCTCGGCCAGCGCACCCGGCGCATCCCCTTCGGCACCGGCGTGACCTGCCCGACCTTCCGCTACCACCCCGCGGTGGTGGCCCACGCCTTCGCCTCGCTCGGCGTGCTGTACCCCAGGCGGGTGTTTCTGGGCGTCGGCTCGGGCGAGGCCCTGAACGAGCAGGCGGCCACGGGCGAGTGGGGCGACTACGAGGAGCGGGCCGAGCGCTTTGTCGAGGCGGTCGAGCTGATCAAGGCCTTGTGGAAGGGCGAGCCGGTGACGCACCGCGGCGCCTACTACACGGTTGAAGGGCTGAAGCTGTACGAGACGCCGGAGACGCCGGTGCCGCTGTATATGGCCGCCGAGGGGCCGAAGAGCATGCGCCTGGCCGGCCTGCACGGCGACGGCCTGATCACCGACGCCGACAGCGCGCTCAAGCCCGAGATGCGCGAACCGTTCGCCGAGGGCGCCCGCGAGGCCGGCAAAAGCCCCGACAAGCTGCCGATCCACGCCGAGCTGTTTGTCTATGTCGGCACCGAGCAGGAGGCTGAGCCTGTCGCCAAGCTGTGGCGCTTCTTGCCCAAGGCCTGGTCGGACTATGTGAACGTGCCCGACCCGCGCGAGATCGACCGGCGGGCCCAGCAGGAGGTGCCGATCGCGGACGTGCTGCAGATGTGGACGGTCAGCCCCGACCCGCAGGCCCACGCGCAGAAGCTGCAGGAGCTGATCGACGGCGGCGTGACCCACATCTACGTCCACGCCGGCAACCAGGACCAGCCGCGGGCGATCCAGTTTTACCGCGACGAGGTGCTGCCGCTGGTGCGCGGCGAGCGCGCACGTTCGATCAGCGTGTAGGCCACCCCCAACCAGCGTCTCCGGCCGGCCACCCATCCGGGTAGGCCGGCTATTCGTTTGGCGGCCAGGAAACTGGCCGTTTCGCAAATATACGACAATTTTTTCGTGATATAATAGACATAGAAAGCGACGAGCCGAGATTGAACGAGGAGATGCCTGTATGCACCACGACCGCGCCGGACGCAGCGAACACGCGCTGCTGCCCTGCCTTGTTGCGCTGGTGGCACTTTCGGCGGCACTGCTGGCGGCGCAGGCCGCCGCCCCGCAGCCCCTGGCGTTAGCCGGGCTGTCCGTCGACCGGCTGAGCGCGACGATCGCGCTGCTCGTGTCGGGGGTGGGCGCAGTGGTCTACCGCTTCGCCCTGCGCTACCTCGACGGCGAGCCGCGGCAGCGGAGCTTTATGCGCTGGCTTGCGGCGACGGTGCTGGCGGCGTACATCTTCATCTTCGCCACGAACCTGCTGCTGCTGTTCGGCGCCTGGCTGCTCACCAGCATCGGGCTGCACCAGCTGCTGACCTATTACCGCACTCGCTACGCCGCCTTCCCGCCCGCGCGCAAGAAGTTTCTGATCAGCCGGCTTGGCGACGTGGCCCTGCTCGCCGCGATCGGCCTGATCGCGTGGCAGTGGAACACGCTCGACCTGAATAGCTTTCTGGCCCGGGCGGGCGAGCCGGCAAGCTGGCCGGGGGCGCCCGCCGCCGTCGCGCTGCTGGTGGCGGTGGCCGCGCTGACCAAGTCGGCCCAATTCCCCTTCCACAGCTGGCTGCCGGAAACAATGGAAGCTCCGACGCCCGTCTCGGCCCTGATGCACGCGGGGATCATCAACGCGGGCGGCGTGCTGCTGCTCCACTTCGCCCCGCTGCTGGTCCAGTCGCCCGCCGCGCTGTTCCTGCTGGCCCTGGTCGGCACGGTCACGGCTGCGCTTGGGATGCTGGCGATGTGGGCGCAGACAAACGTCAAGCGCAGCCTGGCCTGGTCGACGGTGAGCCAGATGGGCTTTATGATGGTCCAGATCGGGCTGGCGGCCTTCCCCGCCGCGATCCTGCACCTGGTCGGCCACGGCTGCTACAAGGCCTGGTCGTTCCTGCGCACGGGCGACCTGCCGCGCCGCGGGGCGCCCGCCCCGAAGCTTCCCCCGGCCGCGGCGCTGCGCCTGGCCCTCGCGGGCACGCTGGCGGCGCTGCCGGCCCTGGCCCTGGCGGCGGCAATCACCGGGTTCGACCCGTTCCACTCGCCGGGCGAGCTGGCGCTGACGGGGGTGGTCGCGCTGTCGCTCGGCCAGCTCTGGCTGGTCTTCTTCCAGGCGCCGCACCGGCGCCCGCTCGTCCCCGCCCTGGCCGCCCTGGCGGCAACCGTCGGCGGCGCGCTGCTGGCGCTCGGGCTGTACCACGCGGCGGCCGGCTTCTACGCGCCAGTGCTCGGCGGTCTGCCGGTGCCCGCGTCCCCGCTGGCATGGGCCGCGGCCGCGCTGCCCCTGGTCGCCTTCACGGTGTTGGCGGGGCTGCACGCGCTGCTGCCGGCCCTTGGCAGCACGGCGGCGGGGCGGGCCTTCTATGTCCATGCGCTGCACGGGTTCTATGTTGGGGCGATCGCGGACCGGCTGGTCGAGCGGGTCTGGGGCGGGGCGCAGAAGACGGGGGTGGAGCATGCTTAAGCTGGCCAGCTCGTTCACCACGGAGTACGTGACGGCATCGGTGCTCGACGACGCGACCGCGGTCTGCCGGCGCATCCCGCCGCTGTGGGACCTGGAGAACTATGTGGCGGTCAACCCGTTCCTGGGCTTCGCCGGCCAGCCGCTGCCGGTGGCGGCCAAGGCGATCGGGGACGGGATCGGCGCGCGGGTGTTGCCCGGCGTGGCCTTCTACCAGGAGCGCTGGCGGGCGGGGGCCTTCGGCCGGCCCGAGCTGGAGCGGGCGGCGCGCCGGGCCGGGCAGGAGCCGGCGGTGCTGGAGGCGATCCTGCGCGGCCAGGCCCCCATCCCGCTGCGCCCCTGCGGCGGGGCGCGCACCTTCGCCGAGCGCTACGACGAGCAGCACGGCACCCACTGGAACGAGCGGGCCATCCGGCACGCGGCCGCCTGGTGTGCCGCCCGCGTCCCCGCCGACGCCCCCGCCTGGGGCGCGGCCCCAGACGAGGGGCTGTACGCCTCGTGGCGCGAGGCCGCCCGGGTCGACCGCTCCCTCGAGCTGCGCGGCCTGGCCGGCTGGCGGGCCTGGGCCGGCCGGCTCCCCGCCGACCCGCTGGCGGCGATCGAGGCCGCGCTGGCCGCGCTGCCCGTCGCCCCGGCGGAGCGGCAGAGCTATCTGTACCGGCTGCTCGGCGGCGTCTTCGGCTGGGCCTCGTTCCTGCGCCGCGACGTCTGGGCCGCGGGCGACCGCGACGCCGGCCCGCTGCTCGACCTGCTGGCGATCCGGGCCTGCACCGACGCCGCCGTGGCCCAGCTCGCGCCTGGCGCCGCCGCGCTGAGGCCCGCCCCGGCCGCCGGCGCCGTGGAGGACGAGGAGGTGCGGGTGATCTTCCAGGAGGCCCTGGAGGACGGCTATGCCCGCGGGCTGATCGGCGGGATAAAGGCCCCCCCAGTCGGCGTGGCCGACCGGCCGGCCGTCCAGGCTGTGTTCTGCATCGACGTGCGCTCCGAGGTGCTGCGGCGCCACCTGGAGGCCCGCTCGCCGGCGATCGAGACGCGGGGCTTCGCCGGCTTCTTCGCCGTCTTTCTGGACTGGCAGACCGAGGCCGGCCACAGCGCCCGCTGCCCCGTGCTGCTCCAGCCCGGCGTCAGCGTCCACGCCAGCGCACCGGCCGCGGCCTGGGAAGGCCGGAGCGCCTTCAAGAAGCTGGCCAGTGCCCCCGCCGCGGCCTTCACGTTTGTGGAAACTCTGGGCCTCGGCTACGCCCTCGGCCTCGCCGGCGACGCTCTCGCCCGTCTGACCGCGCCGCGGGCCGACGAGGGCGCGGCCGCCTTCTCGCTCGACCCGGACGGGCAGGGCGGGGTGGCGCCGGAGGCCCGCGTCGACATGGCCGCGCTGATCCTGAAGAACATGGGCCTGCGCGACCGGTACGGCCGCATGGTGCTGCTTGCCGGCCACGAGGGGCGGAGCGAGAACAACCCGCACCAAGCCGGCCTCGACTGCGGCGCGTGCGGAGGCCACGGCGGCGCGATCAACGCCCGGATCGCGGCGGCGGTGCTCAACGACCCGCACGTGCGCGCGGCCCTGCCGGCCCGCGGCTTCAACGTGCCCGCCGACACCCACTTCTTGCCCGCCGTCCACGACACCAGCGACGATCGGGTGCGCCTGCTCGACCGCGAGTGCGTCCCCGCCAGCCACCGGGCCGACCTGGCCCAGCTCGAGCGCTGGCTCGACGAGGCCGGCGCGGCGACCCGGGCTGAGCGCGCGGCCGGGCTGGGGATCGCGGCGAAGCCCCAGAGCTTGATCGACCGGCTGGTGGGCCGCCGCGCCCGCGACTGGTCCGAGGTGCGGCCGGAGTGGGCCCTGGCCCGCAACGCCGCCTTTATCGCCGCCCGGCGCGACCGCACGCGCGGCGTCGACCTGGCGGGCCGGGCCTTTCTCCACGAGTATGACTGGCGGACCGACCCGGATAACTCGATCCTGACCCTCATCCTCACCGCGCCGATGGTGGTGGCCTCCTGGATCAACTTGCAGTACTTCGCCTCGACCGTCGACAACGACACCTTCGGCTGCGGCACCAAGACGCTGCACAACCGGGTCGGCTCGGCCGGCGTGGTGCTCGGCAACGGCGGCGACCTGCGCACCGGCCTGGCGCTTCAGTCGGTGCAGGCGCCCGACGGGAGCTGGTACCACGAGCCGCTGCGGCTCCAGGTCGTGGTCGAGGCGCCCCGCGCGCGGATCGAGGCGGTGCTCGCCGCCCACGCCGGCGTGCGCGACCTGGTGGAGAATGGCTGGGTGCGCCTGTTCGCCCTCGACGCCGACAGCACGGCGGTGGCCCGCTTGGTCCCCGGCGAGGGCTGGGAGGAGCAGCGCGGGTAGAACCTGCCCCAGGCAGGGCCAATCTGAGCTCAAGTGTCCCTCGAACGCCGCCCGCGCCTCGCGCGCAGGCGGCGTCCTTTTGTATACTGCGCGGCCCTGTCGCAGCCGCTATGCTGGGGGCGGTAACCGAAGCGCAAGAGGAGCACCCGATGCCGACACAGATACCGGCCCTGCCCACCTCCGCCGTTGCGGGCGCGCCCCTATTCGGCAGCCTCATCGCCGTCGGCGGGCGGCGGACCCGTGTCGTGCGCCAGGGCCAGCGGAGGCGCGGCGCGACGGCCGGGCGAGGTGGCCGGCGTGGTCCTGGTCGACGCGAACCCCGAGGATGAGTGGAGCGAGCGTTTCCCCGAAACCCACCGGGCGGGGCTGCGCCTCGTGGCGCGCGGGCTGGGGGTGATGGCGGCGCTGGCGCGGGCCCGTATCCCGCAGCTGCTCGCCCGCCTGGGCGCCTTTCCCGCCGTGCGCCGCGTCTGGCAGCAGGCGGGCGGCCGGGGCGGCTCCGAGAGCTGATCGGCCCTTGGCGCGCCGATGCAGACGGCTGGGGAGGCGCACGACCCATTATTAAGCCGCTGTCACAAGAATGATGGGCGCAGCACGATGATACCCGAGCCAGACGCGTCGTGCCTGGCTCGGGTATCAGTCGATGGGGGAGGCCGGGAGGGGGCTCCGGCGGTGGCTTACTGGCCGGCGCGCTGGAGTAGCTGCTGGCGCTCCTCGGCGGTGATCAGGTTGAAGCCGCCGTCGCGGTTGATATAGACCATCTCCTCGTCCTTGACGCGGACGACTAGGTCGTTTGCGCTGTCGCCGTTGACGTCGGCGAGGCGCATCGTCACCGGGGTCAGGTCTTCGCCGGCGCCAAACAGGTAGGGGCCGGGGAGGGCGCGGGTCTTCGTCGCGTCGCCGCCCGGGATTTCGAGGATAACCACCTGCCGGTCGAGGTTCATGGCGATCAGGTGCGAGGGCGCGCTCGCTTCCTCGGGGCGCCCCACATTCGCCGTCAGATGGAAGGTGCGCGGGCGGCCGTAGCGGACATCGTCGTAGAGGACGCCGGCCCAGCCGATCACGCTGCTTAAGAGCACATAGATTGCAAGCAGGGCGAGCAGGCCGGTGACGATATAGGCGACCGAGCCCATCTTGACCGCCGGGATAGAGACCGACGGGCGCCGCTCCTTTCGCAGATCCCGACTAGTGACTGCCATCGCCCTTCCTCCCTTTGCGCGTGACTGCGGAGCCGCGCTGTTCCCGAGCCCGCGCTGGATGCGACAAGGATGGCGTTCACGAGGACGCGGGATATTGCGCTCTTATGTGCTAAAGTATAGCAAAGGTTGGGGCGCGCGTCAAGAACAGATATGCTACTCTGCGCCGGCGACTTTGACGTGGTTCGGGCCCTATGCTATCCTCACCACGGCGAACGACGTTGCCCCACCCGGCGCACTATCTTCGCGGCGGGAGGCCCGCGCATGGACGAAAGCCATTTGCTTCAATCGCGCATCCTGATCGTCGACGACCAGGCCGCCAACGTCCGCCTGATCGAGGACCTGCTTCGGCAGTACGGCTTTCGCTCGCTGCTCGGCGAAACCAACCCCCGCGTCGCCCTTGAGCGCTTCCCCGAGTTCCAGCCCGACCTGGTGGTGCTCGACCTGCACATGCCCGACGTGGACGGCCTGGCCGTGCTCGCCGAGATCCAGCGCATCACCGACCCGAACAGCTACCTGCCGGTGATTGTGCTCACGGCCGACATCACGCGCGAGGCGAAGCGGCGGGCCCTCGCGAGCGGCGCCCGCGACTTTGTCACCAAGCCGATCGATATCGTCGAGCTGACGCTGCGCATCCGCAATCTGCTGGAAACCCGCTTTCTGCATATGGAGCTGGCTCGCCACAACGAGCAGCTCCAGGGGCTCGTGCGCGAGCGCACCGAGGAGCTGGAGGAGTCGCGCCTGGAGATGCTCCACCGCCTGGCCCGCGCCGTGGAGTACCGCGACGACGAGACGGGCGACCACACTCGTCGCGTCGGCGAGATGTCGGCCCGCCTCGCGGCCGCCCTCGGCCTCCCCCCCGACGAGGTCGAGCTGATCCGCCTCGCCGCCCCGCTCCACGACGCCGGCAAGATCGGCATCCCCGACACAATTCTGCGCAAGCCCGGCGCCCTCACCCCCGATGAGTACACTGTGATCAAGGAGCACACGACGATCGGCTCGGGCCTGCTCGCCGACGGCCGCTCCCGCCTCATCCAGTTCGCCGAGGAGATCGCCCGCTCCCACCACGAGCGCTGGGACGGCTCGGGCTACCCCCACGGCCTGAGCGGCGAGGCCATTCCCCTGCTCGGCCGCATCGTCGCCGTCGCCGACGTGTACGATGCCCTCACCCATGCCCGCCCCTACAAGGCCGCCTGGCCGGTCGAGCGCGCGATCGCGCAGCTCCGCGCTGACTCGGGCCGCCTGTTCGACCCGCGCGTCGTCAACGCCTTTCTCAGCATTTACCACGATCTGCCGGCATAGAAGCCGCGAATCTACCGCAGATGCGCCGAGGGCCGAGCGGACCGTGGCCAAACGCCGGACCGCTCCGATCGACGCTGTTGCATTGATCGGAGCGGTCCGGCGTTGGTGTGAGGCTGATTGCAGCTTCTCTGCGTCCGCGGTCCTTGTTTCCGCACCTACGAGACGTAGGGCGGCAGGTCGAGAACGCGGGGGCCGGCCGGGCTGGTGGACACGCGCAGCGGGAACTCGGTGCGTGGCTGGCCCTCGGCGCCGGGCGGCGGGGTGAAGACAAAGGGGCTGCCGTCGGCCTGCGTGAAGGTGACGCCGAAGGTCAGCTCGTCGGCGCGGTCGCCGATCACGCGCAGCTCGGCGGGCTGGAGGCACATAAAGCCGTTGGCGGTGCAGGCGGCCTGGAGCAGGGCGGCGTGGTCGGCCGGGTCGATCGGCGGGTTGTAGCCGCGCAGCACCTCATAGTCGCCCCCGTAGAGCTCGGCGGCGGCGGCGTAGTCGCCCGCGGCGAGGGCGCCAAGAAACTGCTCAAGGGCCGCGCGCGCCGCCGCGATGTCCGCGGGCTCGCCGGCGGCCGGAGACGTCGGCTGCGCCGTGGCGGGGGCCGGCGCACTTGTCGGCGCGGGGGCGGGTTGGGCCTGCTGGGCGCACCCGGCGAGCAGAAGAATGGCGATCAGGGCGCCTGCGACGATCGCGGTGGCTCTGCGGATGTTGATTTGCATCGGTCGCTCCTGGTATAGCAACGCGGCCTGGCCGCGGGTGGTTTCGGCGGGGGCGGCGCCTCCGCTTATAAGACGCCGCCGCTGTCCAGGAGGTTCCAACGGGGGAGCGGCCCTGGCCCGCTCAGCTGAAGATCGCGCGGCCGGGGCCGGCGAGCCACTGCGACAGCCAGCGCCCTTGCTCAAGCACCTCCAGGTGGTAGTTGGGGTCGCCCTCGGGGGTGAGCAGGACGCGGCGGAGGTTGCCCTGGAGCCAGACCGTCTCCACCAGCACGGGGAGGGCGGCGCGCTCGGCCGAGCTCAGGCCGGCGGCGGCGTCGTAGGCGTCGAGCAGGAGCGCCGCCCGGTCGGCGCCGAGGGGGCCGTCGTAGACACCCCAGGGCGACCAACCCTGCGGCGGGTCGCCGGGAGCCAGGCCCACCAGGGCGTCGGCCAGGTCGACGATGCGGGCGTCGCAGGTCACCTGGTCGAAGTCGAGCAGGGCGGCCACGGCGTCGCCGCGGAACAGGAGGTTGTCGCGGTGGATGTCGCCGTGGATGAGCAGCTGGGGCAGCGCGGCGTAGGCCGGGTCGGGGAGAACGGCGCTCAGCGCGGCGGCTCGCAGGTCGTACCAGCGCAGGGGCTCGCTCAGCTCGCCCATCACGTCGCGCTCGATCAGCCGCTCGGAAAGGCGGTTGAGCGTGGAGGGCGGGTAGCGCGGGGCGTCGGGCGGGGGCGGGTCGGGGAAGTCGGCCACGGCGCGGTGGTAGCGGGCGAGGATGGCACCGGCGCCGGCGAGGTGAGCCGGGCGCTCGGGGTTGAAGTCGTCGCCGTCGACAAAGACAAACAGCTCGAACAGCCGCCCGCCAACCTCGACCGCGGTTTCGCCGGAGCGGGCGGCGAGCAGGCGCGGGGCGGGGAAGCCGCGGGCCCGCAGGTGGGCGAGCAGGCGGTGGCGGAGGGCGAGCGAGGCCCGGCCGAGCCGGCGCTGGTTGCGGCGCACTACCACCCGGCCCGAGTCCAGCTCGACGAACGCCGTCTCGTTGACGGCGCCGTGGCTGGCCGCCCGCACCGAGCGCGGCGCGCCGAGGTCATAGTGGGCCAGGGCCCGCGCGATGTCGGAGCTGGTGAGCAACGCTACACCCCCGTATCCAGCCCGCGGTCGGCCCGGGCGTAGGCAAGGGCCCAGGCCAGGCGCAGCAGCTTGAGCCAGACCCACAGCAGGGCGAACAGCTGGGCGAGCGCGAGGTCGACCCACACGACGCTGGTGCCGCGCCAGGCCAGCCAGGCCAGGCCGGCGTGCAGGCCGAAGCCAAGCAGGCCGAGTAGGAGCGCGCCGGGGCGGCGGGCGCACAGCGCTATCGCCTCGCGCATGGCCCGCGCCGGGTCGCGCCGCCCGTCGACGACGACGACCGCGCGGGCGTACTCGCCGAGCAGGTTGGCAAGCTGGAGCAGCACAGCCGCTGTCACCAGCCCGGGGAGCACGCCGAGGGCGGAGCCGACGATCGCGGCGAGCACGACGGCGAAGCCGGCGAAGAGCAGCAGCAGCGCGCCGAGGCCGGTGAAGCTCCAGAAGCTGTGGCGGCAGCTCGCCCAGAATCGGCCTCCCCCCGCCCAGCGGGCGAGGATGCCGCCGGAGAAGAAGTTGTACGCGGCGCCATAAAGCGTGGCCGCGGCGAGGGCGCCGGCCACCCACAGCGCCGCAGTTCCGGCGGCCGCCGGCCCGCCGCTGATGGCATACATGGCGAGGGAGTCGCCCCCGCCCCGCGACAGCTCGTAGATTGTGGCGGCGTCGGAGCCGGCGGCCAGGGCCGGCCAGGCCTGGAGCAGCCCGAGCAGCAGGCCGGTCAGGTAGAGCGGCAGGGCGGGTGCGGGGTTGGCGGCGCGCGAAAGGCCCTCGCGCAGGGCGTGGACGAGCAGGTGCATGGCGTCACCCGAACAGCCCGATCGACTGGGCGACCAGCTGGGCCCAGGCGGTGAGGCGGGCGGTGAGGGCGAGGAGGGGCAGGAATTGCACCTCGGCGCTGGCCCCGTTGTCCTCGCGGTCGAACTCAGCGAACAGCTTGTGGTCAGGGTCGAGCGCGATGGACCGCAGCGGATCGCCCGGGGGAAATGCGAGCAGGAGCTCGCCGCCAGCGCCGTCCCACTGGCGGGTTTCGACGCGGCCGCTGGCGAACCGGAGGCGCAGCTCAACGGGGGCGGCTACGTCGCCCTGGCGGGAAACGCGGGCCCGGCTGCCGTCGGCGTCGCTTTCGATCGGGGCGACGGCGTAGTCGATCACCGCGCCGGTGGGGATGAGCTGGTCGAAGAACCAGGGCTGCGGGCCGAGCTCGGCCTCGAGCGCGGCGCGGAACTCGGCGGCGGTGGGGTGGCGAAAGCGCTGCTCGCGCAGGTAGCGCGCCATCGCGGCGCGAAAGCGCTCGGTGCCCACCGCCCGCTCAAGCGTGATCAGGCTGACCGCGGGCTTGTAGTAGACGCCGACGGCGTAGTTGCCCCCGTACTCCCAGGCCGGCAGGTTCGCGGCCACGCCCGGCGCGGCGGCGTACATGCTCAGGTCGAAGACGGGCGCGCTCACGGCAAGCCCGGCCCCGATCGGCCGGCCGCTTTCCTCCAGGAAGCGCACCGAGCTGTACTCGGTCAGCCCCTCGTCGAGCCAGGGCTCGCGCCCCTCGTTCGTGGCCGTCTGCATCGGCCACCACTGGTGCGCCACCTCGTGGGCCACCACCATGGCGAGAAAGCCCGAGCTGGCCGGGGCGCCGAGGGTGCCCCCGGTGATCAGGGTAGGGTACTCCATGCCCCCGGCGCCGCCTGCGCTTTGCGGCACGTCGATCACCGTCAGGCGCGGGTGGGGGTAGGCCCCGTACCAGGCGCTGTAGGCCAGGAGCGAGTCGCCGGCGACGGCAAGGTACTCGTCGGCCAGCGCGGCGTGTTCGGGCAGCACGTATAGGGCGACCTCGAAGTCGCCGGCCTGGCGGGTGCGCATCTGGAAGTCGGGCGAGGCGGCGAAGGCAAAGTCGGTCACGTTCTCGGCCACGAAGCGGCTGACCTGGAGCGCGCCCCGGCGCTCGGGGGGGCCGGCCGGCACGCCGGCGCCGGCGATCACATACTCGGGCGGGGCGGCGACGCTGACCTCGTAGCGGCCGAAGTCGTGGAAGAACTCGGCGTTGGCGTGCCAGGGCTCGGTGTCCCAGCGGCCGCGGTCGTAGACGGCCATCTTCGGGTACCACTGGCCGACCATGAAAAAGGTGTCGTCGCGCCCGCCGTAGCCGGTGCGGGCGAAGACGCGGGGCAGCTTGCTGACCCACTCGACCTCCAACTCGGCCGTTTCGCCGGGGCCGAGGGGCTGGGGGAGCGGCGCGCGGAGCAGGGTGTCGGTGAGGGTGCTTGTGGGGAGCAGGTCGGCCCCGTCGCGTAGGGCCAGCCGGCTGACGGTGATGTCGCCGAGCTCGTCCGGGCTGAGGTCGAAGCCGCGCAGGGCCCCGCCGGACTCACGCATCCACAAGGTGTCGAGGCTGCTGAAGGCTTTGAGGTACAGGCGCAGCCACAGCTCGTCGAGCCGGTCGGCGGACGGGTTGCGGTAGGTGATCGTCCCGCGCCCGCTGACCGTCTTGGCGGCCGGGTCGAGGGTCACGTCGAGCGCGTAGGAGGCTATCTCGGGCGCGTCGGCCAACGGCTGGCGCATCGCCTCGGGCGTGGCGAAGGCCGCGAGCAAGAGGCCGTTCCAGAAAACAATCACCAGCATAACGCTAACAGCTCTGCGGCGCATAACCCCCCTCGGCTTCAACCATCCTCCGCCATTGTACCGCAGACGGGCGCGTCCTTCCGGAAAATGCCGCCGCGGGGCGCGGGCCGGGAAATGGCGGTACTATGGAGGTATGAAGCGATCGTCGATGGTGCTGGCCGCGGCCGCGCTGAGCCTGGGCGGGGCGGTGGGGCAGGGGTTCGGGCGGTTCGCGTACGCGCTGCTGCTGGAGCCGATGCGCGGGGAGCTGGGGTGGAGCTACGCCGAGGCGGGGGTGATCAACAGCGCGAACGCGGTGGGCTACCTGCTGGGGACGCTGCTCGTCGGCGCGGTTGTGGGGCGCTGGGGCGCGCCGCGCACCGTGCGCGCAGGGGCGCTGCTGACCAGCCTGAGCCTGATCGGCACGGGGCTGCTCAGCGCCTACCCGCTGCTGCTGCTCATGCGGGTGCTGGCCGGGGTGGGCGGCGGGCTGGTGTATGTCGGCGGCGCCGCCGTGGTGATGCAGCGGGCCGCGCCCGGCGAGCGCCCCCCGCTCGGAGTCTACTACAGCGGCCCGGGGATCGGCATCGCCATCTCCGGCCTGGCGGTGCCAGCGCTGCTGGCGGCGCCGGTGGGGGGGTGGCGGGCGCTCTGGGTGGCGATGGGCGGGTGCGGGCTGCTGGCGCTGCTGGCGATGGAGCCGCACCTGGGGGGGGCGCGTCCGGCAGCCGTGGGCGGGCGGGCGGGCGGGGGCTGGGCCGGCTACGGGCGGATCTGGCCGCAGCTCGCCGCCTTCGCGATCTACGGCCTCGGCTACATCGGCTACATGACCTTCGCGGTGGCCTTTCTGCAATCCCGCGGGGCCGGGGCC
>Ga0164290_1000583_pt1 | contig 107498 bp, 95 predicted proteins | sample Micstemetagenome_FD_108782 | JGI IMG/M metagenome (GOLD analysis project Ga0164290, IMG submission 108782) | Contaminated culture microbial community from soil near Moab, Utah, USA - Microcoleus steenstrupii SON62 (Illumina Assembly) | ecosystem: Environmental > Terrestrial > Soil > Soil crust...
AGAACCCGCAGGGCAAGAAAATGCCGGCCCTGACCGCCGACTCCACCCCGCTGCCGCAGTTCGAGCCCGTGGACGGGGTGCGCCGCATCCTGTTCACCGGCATCGGCGGCACGGGCGTCACCACCGTCGCCTCGATCCTGGCCATGGCCGCCCACGTCGATGGCCGCAGCGCCAGCGTCGTGGACATGACCGGTCTCGCCCAGAAGGGTGGCTCGGTGTTCAGCCATGTGAAGATCGGCGAGACCGAAACCACCATCGTCGGCGGCCGCGTGCCGGCCGCCAGCGCCGATGTGCTGATCGCCTGCGACCTGCTGGTCGCCGCTTCCCCTGAAGCCCTCGCCCTGTTCTCCAAGCAGAAGACCGTGGCCTTCGGCAACGCCGACTTCTCGCCGACCGCCGACTTCGTGACCAACCGCGACGTCCGCTATGACACCGCCGGCATGGCCCGTCGGATCAAGGGCGCGACCAAGGACTACCAGGCCTGTCCGTCCCAGGCCCTGTCCCTGCACAAGCTGGGCGACGAGATCTACGCCAACATGATCATGCTGGGCTTCGCCTGGCAGAAGGGTGTGATCCCCGTTTCCAGCCGCGCCATGTACCGGGCCATCAAGCTGAACGGCGTCGACGCCGAGGCCAACATGCAGGCCTTCGAGGTCGGCCGCAAAGCCGCCGTCGACGAGGCCTTCAAGGGCCTGCCCGAAGACGTCACCCCGACCCCCGAAACCATGCCGCTGGACGAGCTGATCGCCCACCGCACGGCCGAACTGGTCGGCTACCAGAACCAGGCCTACGCCGACCGCTACGCCAGCCGCGTCGCGCAGGTGAAGGCCGCCGAGCAGGCCGTCGGCGGGGCCGAGGCCCTGACCCGGGCGGTGGCGACCAACCTCTACAAGCTGATGGCCTACAAGGACGAGTACGAGGTCGCCCGCCTCTACACCGACGGTCGCTTCGCCAAGGAGCTGGCCGGTGTCTTCAAGGGCGGCAAGGCCAAGATCTGGATGTCGCCGCCGCTGATCGCTCCCAAGGGTCCGGACGGCAAGCCGCAGAAGATCGCTCTGGGCGGCTGGATGCTGACGACCGTCCTGCCGATGCTGGCGAAGATGAAGGGCCTGCGCGGCGGCGCCCTGGACATCTTCGGCAAGACCGAGGAGCGGCGCATGGAGCGTGGCCTGATCGCCTCCTATGAAGCCAACCTCGACCGTCTGCTGGCCGGCCTTGACGCCGACCACCTGTCGCTCGCCGTCCGCATCGCCGCCATCCCGGACAAGATCCGCGGCTTCGGCCATGTGAAGGAAGCCAGCGTCAAGGTCGCAGAGCGCGAGGAAGCGGCGCTGTGGGCGCAGTGGGAGAAGCGGTCGGCTGCCTAGGGTCTCGCCGGTTTACGATTTCGGGACTAGGCTTTCGGCATGAAGAAGATCTCGGAAGCCGAGTTTGTCGCCGGGAGCGCGCTGGCCGATCAGGTGGAGTTTGATGCCCGGGACGACGTCGAGGCTATTCGACGATCTATCGAGGCGTCTCGCGCGGCTGACGACTACGTCGATGCGGAGACGGTCATCGCCGATCTGCGCCAGCGGTTTCACTGACTGAAGGGGCCGACCCTTCAAGGGGCATGTTCTCAACTTGAATCTGCCTAAGCCGCCTTAGCCACCTTCACCCGCGTAAACCCATACAGCGCCAGCGCCAGCAGGATCATGCCGCCGGCGATGGCGGGGGCCTGCCAGTTCCCGGTGCTCACCCGTACGACCAGCAGGGCGCCGCAGCTGAGAACGCCCAATAGCGGCACGATGACCGGCGGCTCGAAGGCGCCCCTCGGCTCGCCCTTGCGGTGCTTGAGGACCAGGTAGGCGGTGTTGACGACCACGAAGACGGTCAGCAGCAGCAGCACCGTCGCCTCTGCCAGCCGGGTGACGCCGCCCGACAGCACCAGCACGATCAGGATGGCCAGCAGCAGGCCGATGGCGACGTGGGGCGTGCGCCGGGCCTTGTGGACCCTGGCCAGGGCCGAGGGCAGGCGACCGTCGCGGGCCATGCCGAACAGCAGGCGGGAGGCGGTCACGTAGTTGACCAGGGCGCTGTTGGCGACGGCGGCGATGGTGATGATGATGAAGGTCCAGGCCGGAAACCAGGGGGCGGCCTTCTGCATGACGTCGGCCAGCGGGGCCTTGGCCTCGCCCAGCGTCTGCCAGGGAATGACCGAGACGGCGGTGATGGCCACGCCGATGTAGAGAATGGCTGTGATGCCCATGGCCAGGATCATGCCCAGCGGCAGGGTTACGCGCGGGTTCTTGACCTCTTCGGCGACGTTCAGGCTGTCCTCGAAGCCGACAAAGGCGAAGAAGGTCAGGGCGGCGCCCTGCAGCACCAGCAAGGGGGCGAACACGGCGGCGTTGCCGGAGGCCGAAGGGGCGAATTCCAGCAGGTTCGCCTGGCCCCAGAAGCGGGCGCCGACGACGATGACCAGGATCAGGCCGCCGGCCTCGATCAGGGTGCAGACGGTGTTGACCCAGATCGACTCCCGGATGCCGCGAAAGACGATGCCGGCCATCAGAAGGATGTAGCCCAGTCCCAGGACAACGGTCGGAGCCGCGCTGAGGATCGGCGCCCGCTGCAGGTTCTCGGCGATGACCAGGGCCCCGGTGGCGATGGAGGTCAGCCCCGAGAGGGCGGTGGCCATGCCGACCACATGGGTCAGCAGCGGCCGGCCGAACGCATGATGGGTCATGAAGGCGGCGCCGCCGGCCCTCGGATAGCGCGAGCCCAGGGCCGCGTAGGAAAGGCCGGTGAACAGGGCCGCAACCAGGGCGGCCAGGAACGAGAGCCAGACCGCCGAGCCGATCTGCCCGGCCGCCTTGCCGACCAGGCCATAGATGCCGGCGCCCATCATACTGCCGGCCCCATAGAGCATCATCTGCACCGGGCCGATGGCGCGCAGAAGTTGGGGTTGGCCTTCAGTCGGTGGCTCGGCGGTCATCGGCTTCCTTTGGTGTCGCCAAGGAGTACGCGCGCCGCAGGGCGCCGTTCCGCGTCAGTTGCTAGCGCGGGAGATTGACCCGCGCCCACTGGACGATGGCGTCGGCCGGCAAGCGCCGCTGGTGCGGGCAACCTCGCGGCCCTTGTGGAAGAGGATCATCGTCGGGATGGAGCGGATGTTATAGCGGGCGGCGATGGCCTGATGGGCCTCGGTATCGAGTTTACCGAGGCGGATCGCGGGTTCCAGCTGCCCGGCGGCCTTGGCGAAGGCCGGGGCCATGGCCTGGCAGGGCCCGCACCAGGCAGCACAGAAATCGACCAGGAGCGGGAGGTCGGAGGCCTTGGCATGACGGTCGAAATTCGTCGCGGTGAGCTCCACCGGCTTGCCTGCGAAGAGCGACGATTTGCAGACGCCGCACCTGGGCCCCGCCGAGAGTTTGCCTTTCGGAACACGGTTGAGCGCGGCATCGACGGGGCAGGCGATAACCAGAGTGTCAGTGGCAGCGGTGGTGTCGGTCATGCGGGGGGCTCCACCGGAATAAACCCGGTGTACCAGAAATGGTTTCGAAGCCGCCCCGCCTCAAGCTGTGGCCGGCGGATTTCCGCCCGGCCGCCCACAGATCAGGGCGCCGCATGCCATCTGACACATAAGGTGTTGCAATTGGAAAACCGCTTCCTATCTAGGCTCTCGATGGCGCAAACAACCCGCCAGACAGGACTGCTCACATGATTGATCACCGCCCCTTCGACAAGCTGGGCCACGCCAATCACGGCTGGCTGAACGCCCGCCACCACTTCTCCTTCGCCAACTGGTACGAGCCCACCCGCATGGGCTGGGGCGACCTGCGTGTCTGGAATGACGACGAGATCGCGCCCAGGTCCGGCTTCCCGCCGCATCCGCACGCCGACATGGAAATCATCACCTATGTCCGCAGCGGGGCCATCACCCACCAGGACAGCCTGGGCAATACCGGCCGCACCGAAGCGGGCGACGTGCAGGTGATGAGCGCCGGCTCGGGCATCCGTCACGCCGAATACAATCTGGAAGATGAAACCACCCGCATCTTCCAGCTGTGGATCCAGCCGCAGACCCGCGGCGGTGAACCCAGCTGGGGCGCCAAGCCCTTCCCCAAGGGTGACCGGTCGGGGAAGTTCGTGGCCCTGGCCAGCGGCCTGGACGACAAGGACGCCTTGCCGATCCGGGCCAGGGCCCGGGTGCTGGGCGCGACCCTCAAGGCCGGCGAGACCGCGACCTATGATCTCGCTGACGGCCGCCACGGCTATCTGGTCGCGGCTGCCGGAGAGGTCGAGGTCAACGGTGTTTCGCTCAAGACCCGGGACGGGGCGGCCATCAGGGACGAGGGTGTGTTGCGCGTCACCGCCCTCAGCGACGCCGAACTTGTTCTGGTTGATTCCAACTAGACGAACGTATTCCGGGAACTTGCGGGCCGGTCGCGATGCGACCGGCCTTTTTCGTTGACTGCCAAAGGGTTAGCCTCGTATCGCTCAGATTGAACAGTGTTCAGGACTGCGACTAGCGTGCGCTTTGACCTTCTAAAAATCCTGCTGGTGGATGACAACCACCACATGCGTGTGCTGATCGGCGAGATCATGCGGGCGATCGGTGTCACGGGGGTGTTCGAAGCCAACGACGGGGCGGAGGCGCTGAGCATAATGCGCCAGCAGAACATCGACATCGTCATGACCGACCTGTCCATGCAGCCGCTGGACGGCATCGACTTCACCCGCCTGCTGCGCAACTCGCCCGACAGTCCCAACCAGATGTGCCCGGTCATCATGATCACCGGCCACTCGACCCAGAAGCGGGTCAAGGAAGCCCGCGACGCCGGGGTGACCGAGTTCCTGGCCAAGCCGGTGACGGCGCGCGGCATCATCGACCGCATCACGCGCGTGGTCGAGTTCCCCCGGCCCTTCATCCGCAATGAGGACTATTTCGGACCTGACCGCCGCCGCCGGGCTGATCCGGAATACACCGGGCCCAGGCGCCGGAGCACGGACAGGTAAAGGGCGGTGTGAGCGGCTCAGACCGAGAGCGCGCAGCTCTCGTTGATCGTCGGCCGTGAGATGACCACCCGGCAAAGACCGGGGAAACGGTCCTTCAAGGCGGCCGCGAAATACAGGCAGAGGTGTTCCAGGGTCGGCGTCTCGAGCCCGGGCCTGTCGTTGAGCAGGCCGTGGTCGAGCTGGGCGGCCACCGCCTTCAGCTCGGTGTCCAGTTCGCCCAGGTCCGTCACCCAGCCCATCGGGCCGCTGATCTCGCCGCGCACGGTGGCTTCGACGCGAAAGCTGTGGCCGTGCAGCCGCGTGTAGGGGCTGTCCGCCGGGCCGTTGGGGAAATGGTGGGCGGCGTCGAAGGTGGCGGCCTTCGTGATCTCGAACTGGGGCGTGGTCATCTGTGCTGGAAAATAGGGGCTCGCGGGCTGAAACGCCTAGGCGATGCCGAGATATTTGTGGGTTTGGGTGCTTAAACGCCACTTGGGGTGCGAAAGGCAATAGGCGATGCAGGCGGCGGTGGCGCCCTCGCGGTCCGGGCCATCCATCGGCTGCAGGTAGAAGCGCTCGAAATCCAGCCCGGCGAACCGTTCCGGATCAACCCCGGCCTGGGGCCAGACCAGCTTCAGTTCCTGTCCGCGGACCTGGACGACCGGAGCGTCGGCCTTGGGGCTGACGCAGACCCAGTCGATGCCGGCCGGCGCCTCGATCGTGCCGTTGGTCTCGACGGCGATCGAGAATCCCCGGCGGTGCAGGGCGTCGATGACGGCCGCGTCCAGCTGCAGCAGCGGCTCGCCGCCCGTGCAGACGACCAGCCGGTCGTCCGGTCCGCCGGTCCAGGCCGCCTCGACCGCCTCCGCCAGCTTGTCTGCGGTCTTGAAGCGGCCGCCTCCCGGGCCGTTCACGCCGACGAAATCAGTGTCGCAGAAGGTGCAGACGGCGCTCGCACGGTCCTTCTCGCGTCCGGACCACAGATTGCAGCCGGCGAAGCGGCAGAATACCGCCGCCTTGCCCGCCTGGCCGCCTTCGCCCTGCAGGGTGAGGAAGATTTCCTTGACCGCATACGTCATGGCGCGGGGTCTACAGGAAGCCGGCTCCGGCTGGAACTCCCGTGCGGTAACCTGCCGACTCAAGTTGTCAGAGCGTTCTTGACTGTCGTTGGGTCAGTTTCCGTGGCGTCAGTTCTCCTGTGGATGGAGGAAGTCGCCTGAAGGCAGGAAAGCCGCGCGTTTATTGGGCCACAGTCAGGTGAAAAGCCGTAACCTATCGGTGATCACCTAGCTGTTGGACGTTGACAGTCTTCTAACGCACGTATGTCATTGCACCCAGCTACGGGGAATTGTCGCGCGTCCCCGATGGCAATCAAGACGCGACATTTGAGGAAACATCACGGCGACCGTTGTTCAGGCCCAATGCGGCCGGCGGCGCCCGGGGAGGGTTAGAATGCACAATTCTCTGCGCCTGCGGAGGACGCTGGCTGTCGGCGTTTCCGCCTTTGCCATCATGGCTGTCGCCGCTCCGGCCTTCGCTCAGGACGGGGGCGCCTCCGAAGGCAACACCGTCGGTGAACTGATCGTCACGGCGCAGAAGCGCGAGGAAGCCATCCAGGACGTTCCGATCGCGGTTTCGGCCTTCAACCAGGAATCCCTGGAAAAAGCCAAGATCGACGGCGGTCCCAACCTGGTTCTGGCCATCCCGAACGTGAACTTCTCCAAGGGGAACTTCACCGGCTACAACTTCCAGATCCGCGGCATCGGCTCCAAGCTGGTGGCGGGCTCGGGCGACGCCGGCACCGGCATCCACCTGAACAACGCCCCGCTCACCGCCAACAACCTGTTCGAGTCGGAATTCTTCGACCTTGAGCGTCTGGAAGTGCTGCGCGGTCCGCAAGGCACGCTGTACGGCCGCAACGCCACCGGCGGCGTGGTCAACGTCATCACCGCCAAGCCGACCGACACGTTCGAAGCCATGGTCAAGGGCGAGTACGGCAACTACAACTCGATCAAGGCCCGCGGGATGATCAACATCCCGATCGGCGACAAGATCGCCGTCCGCGCCGCCGGCAGCCTGCTGCAGCGTGATGGCTACGGTGAGAACCTGGTCACCGGCAACGACATCGACAACCGCGACCTGTGGAACACCCGCATCACGGTCAGCTTCGAGCCGACCGACACCTTCAGCACCTACCTGCTGTGGGATCACTTCGAGGAAGACGACAAGCGCTCGCGCATCGGCAAGCAGTTCTGCACCAAGGACGATGGCCCGGCCACCGTCGCCGGCGTCGGCTACTCCGCTGATCCGGTTCGCGCCCAGGCCACCCGCGGCCTGTTCAGCCAGGGCTGTTCGGCGACGTCGCTCTATTCGGCCAACGTTCTGGGCACGCCCAACTCGCAGGCGACCCTCGGCGGTCTGCTCGGCAACCTGTCGGGCCTGATCACTGGCGACGCCTACGCCGGCAAGGTTCAGACCAAGGACATCCGCGACATCGAGTCGGCGGCTGACCCGATCTACCAGGCCGAAACCGACATCTTCCAGTTCGGCGTCAGCTGGGACATCACCGATGAGCTCCAGGTCATCGCCCTGTCCAACTACAGCGAAAACAGCCTGTTCACCCAGGCCGACTACAACCGCGTCACGCCGATCAATACCTTCAACACCACCCCCGGCGCCTGCAACAACTTCGCCGGCGGCTGTGGCACGGTCGGTGTTCCGGCCCTGACCTACGCCGGCCTCTACGGCTCGGTGTTCCCGGGCGGCAACGTCGCCGACCCGCAGGTGGGCGTCTCCAACAAGTTCACCACCTTCGACATCTCCAGCGCCAATGTGGAACAGTTCTCCCAGGAACTGCGCCTGGCCTCGAACTTCGATGGCCCGGTCAACTTCAACATCGGCGGCATCTACCTCGACCTGAAGAGCACCGACGGCCACTACTATGTGTTCGGCAACACCCTGACGGGCCAGGCGATCATCGCCAACGCCCTGACCACGGGCAACCCGAACTGCACGGCGGCGACCCCGGGCTGCATCGTTATCGATCCGGGCTCCACGCCCTCCGGCGCCGGCCGCAACTACTTCGACAGCACCGGCGCCTATCACCTGAAGTCGCGCGCGGTGTTTGGTGAGGTCTATTGGCAGCTGACCGACACCGTGAAGCTGACCGGCGGCCTGCGTTACACCCATGACCGCAAGCTGCAGACCGCTCGCACGACCGCTCTGCTGGCTAACAACGTGGCCGCGCCGGGCAACGAGAGCACCGTCTCGGCCACCCCGCCGGTTCTGGAAGCCGACTTCAAGGAAATGACTGGCCGCTTCGGCGCGGACTGGAAGTGGGCTGACAACAACCTGCTGTATGCCTTCTACTCGCGCGGCTACAAGGCCGGGGGCGTCAACCCGCCCTGCGCCATTGGCGTCGCCTGCGACGCCCCGACCTTCGATCCGGAGTTCGTCGACGCCTGGGAGTTCGGCAGCAAGAACACCCTGTTCGACGGCCGCATGGTCCTGAACGCCACCTACTTCAACTATGACTACATCGGCTATCAGGTCTCCAAGATCACCAACCGCCAGTCGGTCAACGAGAACATCGACGCCAAGCTTCAGGGCCTCGAGTTCGAGACCATCTGGGAACCGGTCGACAATCTGCGCCTCAACATGCAGATCGGTCTGCTCGAGTCCGAGATCACCGACGGCTCCTCGATCGACGTGTTTAACCGCACGCAGGGCAACGCCAACCTGACGCTGCTGAAAGCCAGCAACGCCAGCAACTGTGTGGTGCAGACCTCGCAGCTGGCCCCGATCATGGCCGGTATCCGTGACGGCGTTCTTTCGCCCTACACCCTGCTGGGCGTCTGCAGCGGCGCCTATGCGTCGGCCGCCTTCCCGACCAACCCCCTCCAGAACCCGCTTCTCGGCCCGTACCGGACCCAGATCAACACCGTCAGCGACGGCGTTGCGGTTGACCTGAAGGGCAAGGAACTGCCCAACGCGCCGAAGTACACCTTCTCGTTCGGGGCCCAGTACACCTGGGAACTGGGCGATTGGGATGCGACCCTGCGCGGCGACTACTACCGTCAGGACGACAGCTTCTCGCGGATCTACAACAGCACTCCGGATCACATCGAAGGCTGGCAGAACGTCAACGCCACCTTCACCGTGGCCAACCGTGACGCCGGCTGGATCTTCGAAGCCTACGTGAAGAACCTGACCGACGAAGAGTCGATCACCGACACCTATCTGACGGACGACTCCTCCGGCCTGTTCCGGAACGCCTTCTTCACCGAGCCGCAAACCTTCGGCATCTCGGTGACCAAGACCTTCGGTCAATAAGCCGAACACCGGTATCTAAAGTAAGGGCGGCGGAGACCTCGGTCTCCGCCGCTTTTTCTTTGCGCGTTCGCAGGCTTAACCTGTCCGAAAGCGAGATGGTGCAGGATCACCCTCCAAGCCTGCAGGTCAGAACGGCCAGCGGCCCCCAGAGACCGACCTGATGGATCGCCTTGACAGCCTGATCGACCGACGCGCCCCGCTGTCTCTGGACGCGGATGTGGCGACGGCCAGCCGGGCCTTCGAGAGTGATCCCGACGCCCAGGTCCTGGCCGTGGTCGACAGTGATGGCCGCCCCGTCGGTCTTCTGCGCCGCCAGGCCTTCGAGGCCGCCAGCCTTAACGGCGCCGCCCCGTTCGCTTCGGTCATGGACCTTGCCCCACTGCTCGTCGACGGCGCCATCCGCCCGGCCCAGTTTCGCGACGAGATGCTGGCCGAAAACCGCCGCGCGCTGAGCGCCGGCTTCATCGTCACCGAGGCCGGCCTCTACCTCGGCGTCGGCACGGCGGTGAATCTGCTGGCCGCGCGCGGCGACCGCTCGCAGGCCCTGCACGACGCCACCATCGCCACAACCCAGGTCCTCGCCGCCGAGATCCTGCGCCAGCTGGATGACGCCCAGACCTTCGTCGACGCCCTGATCCGCCAGCCGCTGCCGGCCGACAGCAAGAGCTGCGCCCAGGCTCTGGCCGACAGTTTCGCCGACCTTTGCCGCCTGCTGCACCGGGCCCGCGCCATTCAGGCGACCGAGGCCGGCCTGGCTCCCCTCGCGCCCCGGCCGACCCTCCTGCGCGAGGTTATCGACAGTCTTGATGCCCGCTGGGCGGCCCGGGCCGCCACCGCCGGCGTCACCCTGCTGACCGCCTATGACGGCGCCCCGGAACTGGCCGCCGACCTCGATTCCGACCGCCTGGCCGAACTACTCGACGGCGTGGTCGAACGCGCTTTGAGCGCTACCCGCCGCGGCGCCGTCGAAGTCACCCTCAGCGCCCGCCCGGCCCTGGAGGGCCTGTCCCTCGAAGCCCGCGTCCGCGACGCCGGCGAGACTCCGGACCCGGCCCGTCTGGCCCGCATCTTCGAAGCCCTCGACGGCGAAAAGCCGCTGGCCATCGGCTTTGGCATGGCCCACGCCGCCAGCCTGGCCGGGGCCATGAATGGCGTCATCCGCGCCGAGACCAACCCCGGATCCGGCGCCACCGTGGTCTTCAGCCTGCTGGCCCCCGAAGCGGTGGAACAGGTCGCCGCCCCGGCCGCCGGCATGATCGCCGCCAGCGCCGCCCATATCCTGATTGTCGACGACAACGCCACCAACCGCATGGTCGCCGAGGCCCTGTGCGAGATGTTCGACTGCACCAGCGAACAGGCTGTCGACGGCCTTGAAGCCGTGGAAATGGCCACCATTGGCCGCTACGACCTGATCCTGATGGACATCAAGATGCCGCGCATGGACGGCGTCGCCGCCACCCGCGCCATCCGTGCGCTTGCCGGCCCTGCCGGCATCGTCCCGATCGTCGCCCTGACGGCCAACGCCGATCCGTCCGACGTTCGCGGCTATATCGCCGCCGGCATGAACGACGTCGTCGAAAAGCCGATCAAGGCCGAGCGCATGCTGACCGTCTTCGACAAGGTGCTGAACGGCGACCGCGAGGCTGCCGCCGCACAAAGCTCGGCTGCTGCCTAAGTCGCTAAATTCATTCAGGAAACCCTGGTAGCTGGGGGCGGGATCGAACCGCCGACCTGTGGGTTATGAATCCACCGCTCTAACCATCTGAGCTACCCAGCCATATAGGCCTGCGCGCCAGGGAGGCGGCCTTATAGTGGCGATGAAACCTCTCTTCAAGCGCCGCTGACCCCAGGCCTCCAAAAGTTTGTTCCAGGCGGCCAACGGAGGTTCCGTTCCGCGCCCTCGCGCTCTAGGGTCACCGCCTCATGAGCGTGCTGCATCTTCTGGGATCCGGTGGCGAAGGCGGGGCGGAGCTCTACTTCGTGCAACTGGTCAGCGCCCTGCGTGCCGGCGGACCCGACCAGGCTGCGGCCATCCGCAAGAACCCGGGCCGCGAGACGGCCCTTGCCGCCGCCGGCGTTCCGGCCCGCACCTTCGGTTTCGGCGGCCCCATCGACTTCTGGACCCGCCTTGGCGTCTCGGCCCTGGCCAGGGACGTGAACGCGAAACTGCTGGTCGCCTGGATGAACCGGGCGGCGCGCCATACGCCGAGGGGGCCGTGGACCCGGATCGGGCGCCTGGGCGGCTACTACAAGCTCAAGAACTACCAGGGCTTCGACCACCTGGTCGGCAACACCCAGGACATCGTTGACTGGGTCATCGGCCAGGGCTGGCCGGCCGACAAGGTCAGCTACATTCCCAACTTCGCCGCCGCCCCCGACGAGGTCACCCCGGTCGACCGCGCCAGCCTGGACACCCCCGAAGGCGTCCCCCTGCTGCTCGGCATGGGCCGGCTGCACACGTCCAAGGCCCACGACATCTCGCTCAAGGCCCTCAAAGCCCTGCCTGAGGCCTATCTCTGGATCGCCGGCGTCGGGCCGCTGGAAGAGCAGCTCAAGGCCCTGGCCAGCTCCCTTGGCGTCCTCGACCGGGTCCGCTTCCTCGGCTGGCGGGGCGACGCCTCGGCCCTCTATCGCACGGCTGACGTCTGCCCGTTCCCGTCGCGCTACGAGCCGCTGGGCAATGTCGTCATCCAGGCCTGGGCCCACGGCCTGCCGGTGGTCGCCGCTGAGAGCCAGGGTCCCAAGGCCCTGATCCGCGACGGTCAGGACGGCCTGCTGATCCCCATCGACGACGAGGACGCCCTGGCGGCGCGGACCGCCGCCCTGCTGGCCGACCCCATGCAGCGCATCAGACTGATCCAGAACGGCCACGCCCGCGTCGAGGCCGAGTTCAGTCAGGCCGCCGTCTGCGCCGAGTGGAAACAGCTCTTCGCCCGCTTCGGAGCCACCTGATGTGCGGCATCGCCGGGGTGCTGGCCGAAGGCGCGGGAGACACCCGCTCCGCCGCCCCCCTGATCCAGCGCATCGCCCACCGGGGCCCCAACGGCATCCGCACCGAGCATGGTCCCGGCTGGTCGATCGGCCACGCGCGGCTGTCGATCATCGATCTGGAAGGCGGCTGGCAGCCGCTGCATGCCGCCGGCTCGACGGTCATCGGCAACGGCGAGATCTACAACTATCTCGAGCTGACCGAGCAGTTCGGCCTCAAGGACCGACTGGCCACCGGGTCCGACTTCGAGCCGCTGCTGCATCTCTATGCCATGGAAGGCGAGAAGGCCTTTGACCGCCTGCGGGGCATGTACGCCTTCTGCCTGATCGGTCACGACGGCAAGACCTGGCTGGTCCGCGACCCCTTCGGCATCAAGCCGCTCTACTTCCGCGATGGAACGAGCGGCCGCGAGGAAGGCGAGGGGGTGATCTTCGCCTCCGAGCCCCGATCGCTGGTCGACCGGCCTGTGCAGGTCAACGAACACGCGGCCGGCCAGCTGCTGGCGCTGAACTACAGCTTCAGCCCCATCCTGATGCGGGACTGCCATCGCCTGCCGCCGGGCGCCGTCGCAGAGGTCAAGGGCGACTTCGTCGAGGAACTGCGCGTGCGGCCGGCCCTGCCGCCGGCCGGGGTGACAGCCGGCGACGAAGCCTCGTTGCTCAGGCAGCTGGACGCCGTGCTTGAGGACAGCATCCGGGTACATCAGCGCTCCGATGTCCCCTACGGTCTGTTCCTGTCGGGCGGAGTCGACAGCGCTACGGTCGCCACCCTGATGGCGCGGCTCAATGAGCGGCCGGTCATCGGCTACACCTGCGGCTTCGACGCCCCCGGCGCCCGCGACGAACGGGCCCAGGCCGAGCGGGTGGCGAAAGCCCTGAACCTCGACTGGCGCGAGACCACCTTCACCGAGGAAGACTTCTGGGACATCGCCCCCAGGGTCGCCTGGGCGCTGGACGACGCCACCGCCGACTACGCCACACTGCCGACCTTCAAGCTGGCCCAGGCGGCGCGGGCTGACCTGACCGTGGTGCTGACGGGGGAGGGCGGCGACGAGCTGTTCGGCGGCTACGGCCGCTATCGCCGCGCCATGCGCCCCGCCTGGCTGGGCGGGCGGCCGGCCGAGCCCCAGGCCGGGTCGCCCTGGATCGACGATTGGCGGGATGCGGCGGCCCAGGTGGCCGTTCCCGGCCGCAGCCGGTTGCAAGAGGCCCAGGCGGCCGATGTCGCCACCTGGCTGCCCGACGACCTGCTGTTGAAGCTCGACCGCTGCCTGATGGCCAACGGGCTGGAGGGGCGCACGCCCTTCCTCGACCCGGAGGTGGCGCGTTTCGCCTTCAACCTGCCCGACCGCATGAAGCTGCGCGGCAAGTATGGCAAATGGCTCCTGCGCAAATGGCTGGAGCGCCACTGCCCGGCGGCCGATCCCTGGGGCAGGAAGAAGGGCTTCACCGTGCCCGTCGCCGCCTGGATAGGGCCCCGCGCCGGCGATCTGGGCCCCCGCATCGCTTCGGTCGCTTCGGTCGCCCGGCTGCTGGACAGCGACGCCGTGCGCGCCGTCTTCTCCGACGAACGGCATGAGGCCCGGCGCTGGCCGCTGCTCTTCTTCGCCCTCTGGTCGCTGATCCATGTCGAGGACGCCGACCCGAAAGCGGCGATGGGGGCTTTGCTCGGCGGCGTTTGATCCTATCTGTGACGCAATCTCACAGCTTCGGAGCCCCTCGATGCGCACCCTGTCCCTGATCGCCATCGCCGCCGTCCTCGCCGCCTGCGGTGGTCAGCCGAGCGGGGCGCAGACGCCTCCGACCGCCGGCGGATCGCTGGAAACCCGGGCCGCCAACGCGCCCTACACGCCCGCCTTCGCAGGCCAGACGCGCGCGCCGCTCAAAACCGCCAACGTCGCCTTCGACGTCGTCACCGTGGCCCAGGGCCTCGACAAACCCTGGGGCCTCGCCTTCCTGCCCGACGGCCGCATGCTGGTCACCGAGCGCAGCGGCGCCCTGCGCATCGTCGGCAAGGACGGCAAGGTGTCGGCCCCGCTGACCGGCGTGCCGAGCGTCGACGCGCGCGGCCAGGGCGGTCTGCTCGACGTCGCCGTGCATGATGGCTGGGTCTACCTCAGCTACGCCGAACCCCGTGAAGACGGCAACGGCACGGCCGTGGCGCGCGGCAAGCTGGCCGGCGAGACGCTCAGCGACGTCGCCGTCATCTGGCGCATGACCCCGACCCTGGACAGCACCAAGCACTACGGCTCGCGCCTGGCCTTCTCCCCCGACGGCTTCCTGTTCATCACCACGGGCGAGCGCTCCGACCTCGCCGGCCGTATGCAGGCCCAGAAGCTGGACTCCGCTTTCGGCAAGGTGATCCGCATCCGTCCCGACGGCGCCGTCCCCAAGGATAACCCCTTCACCTCGGTGGCCGGCGCCCTGCCGCAGATCTGGTCTTCCGGCCATCGCAACATCCAGTCGGCGGCCATCAACCCGGCGACCGGTGAGCTGTGGACCGTCGAGCACGGCCCGCGCGGCGGCGACGAGCTCAATATTCCGCGCCGGGGCAAGGACTACGGCTGGCCGACCATCAACTACGGCCTGGAATACAGCGGCAAGCCGATCGGCGAGGGCATCACCGCCAGGGACGGCATGGAACAGCCCGTCTACTACTGGGACCCGGTCATCGCGCCGTCGGGCATGGCCTTCTACAGCGCCGACCTCTTCCCGGCCTGGAAGGGCAGCCTGTTCGTCGGCGGCCTCAGGGACAGGGATCTGGTGCGGCTGACCCTCGACGGCGACAAGGTGGTCGGTGAGGAGCGGCTGCTGGCCGACCTCAAGCAGCGCATCCGCGACGTGCGCGTCGGCCCGGATGGCGCGGTCTATGTGCTGACCGACGGGGGCTCGCTGATCAGGCTGGCGCCGAAAGCCTGACGGCGACCGCTTCGCCGATGGCCAGCGAACTGGTCAGGCCAGGGCTCTCGATTCCGAAAAGGGCGACCAGGCCAGGGATGCCGTGCGTATCGGCCCCCCGGATCTGGAAATCGGGCTGCGGCTCGTTCGGCCCGTGCAGCTTGGGGCGGATGCCGGCGTAGTCGGGGCTGAGGTCCTCGGCCGGCAGGTCAGGCCAGAACTTGCGGATATACTCGGCGAAGGCCTGGGCGCGGGCCGGGTCGACGCTGTAGTCCTCGGTCTCGACATACTCCAGATCAGGCCCGAACACCGCCTGGCCGCCCAGATCCTTGCGGTAGTGGGTGCCCAACGCCCCGTGGATCGGCGGCGGATAGATCAACCGCTCGAACGGCGCCTTGGCCTGCAGCCGGAAATAGACTCCCTTGCCGTAGTGACCGGCGGGAATCTGGTCGGCGGGGAAGCCGTCGACATGTCCCGCCACGCCCTGCGCCGACAGGCCGGGCGCCGTGACCAGCAGACGGCAGGTCAGCTCGGTCGCCTCCTCGCCGCCGGCCCTGACCCGAAAGCCGCCGCCGGGCAGGGGGCTCGCGCCCTCGAACGGGGTCGAGGTCACCACCGCCCCGCCGGCCGCCTCGATCTCGCCCGGCAGGGCCAGCATGTAGCCATGGCTGTCGAACACGCCCGACTGCGGCGACAGCAGCGCCGCCTCGCACTTCAGGCCCGGCTCCAGCGCCCGCGCCTGCTCCCCGGTCAGCCGCTCCATGCCCTCGACATCGTTGGCCAGCGCCTGGTCCCAGATGGCGTCCAGCCTCGAGACCTCGTCCGGCGTGGTGGCGACCACCAGCTTGCCGCTGCGCCGGTAATCGACGTGATGCAGGTCGAGGAAGGCGTAGAGCATCCGCCGCCCTTCGACGCAGAGCCGGGCCTTCAGCGAGCCGGTCGGATAGTAGAGCCCCCCGTGGATCACCTCGCTGTTGCGCGAGGAGACCCCCTGGCCGATGGCGGCTTCCTTCTCCAGCACCGCGACCACCAGGCCGCGCTTGCTCAGCGCATAGCCGCAGGCGAGGCCAACCGCGCCTGCGCCGACCACGACCGCGTCAAAATCAAACTGGCTCATGGGGTTATTGGTAGCGGGCGGGTGGAGCGGCGGCTAGGGGCGGCACCTGTCTCTGAAAATTTGAATTCCGGGTATGTCGGCTGGCTGGTCGCGATGTCGCCCTGCCGCACCCTGTAGGTCGCGCCGACCTCAATCAGACCTGCAAACACGCAGCGGCGACCTACGCTCCGACCTACGCCGCGACCTACATCTTCACAGGCCGAGGCTACCGGAAAACCCACAGGGCCGGGCGTTCCGGCGCTGAACCGGTCTCAATCGGATGTCGTCGGCTGTTTATGTAGGTTTCACCCGGACGGGCCGGGCGCGGTACAATGGTCCGCCGCTTCGATAGGCGACGACGGCGCGGCTACCCGACCTGGCCCCGATGGCGAAGGAAGGCGTCGGCCAGCACACAGGCGGTCATGGCCTCGACCACCGGCGGCGCGCGGACCCCGACGCAGGGGTCATGGCGGCCCTTGGTGCGCAGCTCGACCTCCTCGCCGGCCTCGTTGAGGGTCTGGCGCGGGGGGAGGATCGAGCTGGTCGGCTTGAAGGCGACGCGGGCGATCACCGGCTGTCCGGTGCTGATCCCGCCCAAAACGCCGCCGGCGTGGTTGGACAGAAAGGTCGGACCATTGTTGCCGGCCCGCATCTCGTCGGCGTTCTCTTCCCCGGTCAGGGCGGCCGACGCGAAGCCGGCCCCGATCTCGACGCCCTTGGCGGCGTTGATCGACATCAGGGCGGCGGCCAGTTCGGCGTCGATCTTGCCGTAGATCGGCGCGCCCCAGCCGGCGGGCACACCCTCGGCCTCGACCTCGACGATGGCCCCGGTCGAGCTGCCGGCCTTCCGGATGCCGTCCAGGTACTGGTCCCAGTGGGCGGCGGCGCCGGCGTCGGGACAGAAGAAGGGATTGTTGGCCGTCTCGGCCCAGTCCCAGGCGCTGCGGTCGATGGCGTGGGGGCCGATCTGCACCAGGGCGGCGCGAACGCTGACCTGCGGGATCACCTTGCGGGCGATGGCCCCGGCGGCGACGCGGGCGGCGGTTTCCCGGGCGCTGGACCTGCCGCCGCCGCGATAGTCGCGCCGGCCGTACTTGGCGATGTAGGCGTAGTCGGCGTGGCCGGGGCGGAAGGCGTGGGCGATCTCGCCGTAGTCCTTGGACCGCTGGTCCTCGTTCTCGATCATCAGCGAGATCGGCGTGCCGGTGGTGAAGCCCTCGAAGACGCCCGACAGGATCCGCACGGTGTCGCTCTCGCGCCGCTGGGTGACATGCTTGCTGGTGCCGGGCTTGCGCTTGTCGAGGAAGACCTGGATGTCCTCCTCGGTCAGTACGATCCCCGGAGGACAGCCGTCGACCACACAGCCCAGGGCCGGGCCGTGGCTTTCGCCCCAGGTGGTGACGCGGAACAGATGACCGAAGGTGTTGTGCGACATCGTGCTGGCGTCTTAGCGCATCGGGCCGGCGCTACAAGGCCGGGGCGGGCGCCCCGGTCGGCATCCAGGCCGCCTGAAAGGCGCGCAGGCGACTGCGGGCGCCGCTTTCGACGGGAGCCGGCGGCGCCTTCAGGGTGACGATCAGGTCGCCGGCTGCGTGCGGGCCCCGGGCCGGCAGGCCCTGACCGGTCAGGCGCACCAGGCCCCGGGCGATGTCACGACGACCGACCCAGATTTCGCGGGGTCCGCCCGGGGTGGCCAGCGGCAGGCGGCCGCCGGCGCTGTGGGGAAGTTCGGCGCTGAGCCAAAGGTCGTCGCCCCGCAGGGTCAGGCCTGCGGCGGCCTTGACCGAGACGGTCAGCAGGGTCTCGCCGGCCCGGACCTGATCGCCGGGGCGCAGACCGGCCGGCAGATCGAGCGCCAGGCGGCGGCCATCGCCCAGTCGGGTGAAGGCGCGGCCGCCGGACGCGGCGAGGGCCGGGCTGATCTCTATGCCGTCCGCGATGACCGGCGCCGGGGGTGGCGGCGCAGGGGGTTGGGAAACCGGGGCGGCCTTTAGCAGGCCATAGGCCTCGACCACCTCGCGCAGCCTCGCGGCGTCGCCGCCCGGACGGTCGGGGTGGGACGCCTTGACGGCTTTGCGGAATGCGGCGCGCAGGGTGGCCTCATCGGGCTTCCCGCGCACGCCCAGCACCGCCCGCGCCCGGCGGCTGTCCATCGTCCTTGTCGCCACCACCATGGCCCCTTTGTTTGTTGGGCTCACTGTGGACCGCGTGGAGTCAATTCCGGGTTAAGCGTGACGGACGGGGATGAGCGGCCTACATAGCCGCCATGGCCGATGACACCCTGATCCCCGCCTCGCCGAGCGAAAACGACTACGTCACCCAGGTGACCAGCGCCGCTCCGCTGCCGCTGCTGCCGGAGGCCGATCCGATCGGCCTGTTCGAGACCTGGCTGAAGGCGGCTGTGGAGTCAGAGCCCAACGACGCCAACGCCATGACCCTGGCCACGGTTGATGAAACCGGCCTGCCCGACGCCCGGATGGTGCTGCTGAAGGGCGTGGACGCCGCCGGCTTCACCTTCTTCACCAACCTGCAGAGCGCCAAGGGCCGCGAACTGGCCGCCAATCCCAAGGCGGCGCTGCTGTTCCACTGGAAGTCGATGCGCCGCCAGGTGCGTGTTCGCGGAACGATCGAGCAGGTCAGCGAAGCCGAGGCCGACGCCTATCACGCCACCCGCGCCCGCCACAGCCAGCTGGGCGCCTGGGCCTCGGACCAGTCCCGGCCGCTGCCGGATCGCTTCGCCCTGGAGAAGCGGGTGGCCGAGATGGGCCTGAAGTTCGGTCTCGGAAAGGTGCCCCGCCCGCCCCACTGGTCGGGGTTCCGGCTGACGCCGCAGAGCATCGAGTTCTGGCGCGACCGGCCGTTCCGGCTGCACGAACGGTTGGTGTTCGCCCGTTCCGGCGAGGGCTGGAGCACGTCGCGGCTTTATCCCTAGAGCGCGTCCCGATAAGTGGCGGCCGGTTATCGGAACAGACGCGCGGCCACTATGCGCGGTAGCGAGCCAGGAAGGTCTCCACGGCGTCGGCGCAGATGTCTTCGAGCGGGCGTCGGGGAACAGCCTCATCACCGGCCACCAGTCCGAAGATCAGGGTGACGTGCTCCAGCATGCCGAGCAGCTGACCGGCGGCCCAGGCGGGCTTCTCGACCTTGAGCTGGCCCTCCTCGACCAACTGGCCGATCAGTGTGATGGCGTTGCCGCCGAGGGCATGGCGGGAGCGGCTCCGGAAGTGGTCGGCCAGTTCGCTGAAGCGCCGGCGCTCCCCGGTCACCAGCCGGAAAACGGCCCGGGACAGCGGGTCTGTGTAGAACCGGGCGTAGGCGAGGGAAAAAGCCATCAGCCGGGCGCGGGCGTCGCCGGTGGTGTCGAGCGTGTCCTCGATGTCGCTGGCGAGGCTGGCGACGGCCGACTCGACCACGGCCACGAACAGGTCGCCCTTGCTGGGGAAGTGGGCGTAGAGGGTCGCGGTCGAGACGGCCGCCTCGCGGGCCACCACTTCCATGCCGGCGCCGGAATAGCCTTCCCGCAGGAAGACCGACTGGCCGGCCTTGAGGATGTCGCGGCGCTTGCGTTCGCTGCGCGTCTCGCCCCCTCGCTCCCGCATGTCGCCTCTGCATAACAACGATCATTCTCCCCTAGGGCGAAAACCCTTATCGGGCAAGGGATTGGCGAGGGGACGAAATCGCGAGGCTTGTGATATGCAGCGGCCATGAGCCAACCGACGCCGCAAGAAGCCCAGCAGGAAGCCGAGATCGCCACCTGGCTTGGCGCGCGGGCCGACCGCATGATCGAAACCAGCTGCGCCCGGGTCTATCTGAGCGGAGACCTGGCCCTGAAGGTCAAGAAGCCCGTCAACTTCGGTTTTCTCAACTACGAGACAGCCGCCCTGCGCCATTGGGCGCTGGAGCGGGAACTGGCCTTCAACCGGGCCGCCGCACCGGACATCTACCGCCGGGTCGGCGCCATCACCCGCACGGCGGCCGGTGGGCTGGAGCTCGACGGGGCGGGCGAGCGGGTCGAGTCGGTCCTGGAAATGCGCCGGTTCGACGAGACGGCCGTCCTCGCCGAGCAGCCCTACGCCGTCGACGGCGAGCTGTCCGATCAACTGGGCCGGACCATCGCCCGCCTCCACGCCGAGGCGCCTGTGACCCGCGAGGCCGAACCGGCGGGCGGCATGAGCTACACCATCCGCTCCAACGCCGCCCTGATGAGGGACCTGATCCCGAAACTCGGCAAGGCGCCGGTCGAAGCCCTGATCGCCGCCACCGACGCCGAGCGGGCCCGGCTGGAAACCCTTCTGGCGGCGCGGCTGGAAGCGGGCTGGGTGCGCCGCTGCCATGGCGATCTGCACCTGGGTAACATCCTGCTCGAGGGCGGGCGGCCGATCCTCTTCGACTGCATCGAGTTCAACGACACCCTGTCCGAGATCGACGTCCTCTACGATGTGGCCTTCCTGCTGATGGACCTGGATTTCCGCCGTCGTTGCGACGCCGCCGTTCGGGTGCTGTCGGCCTGGCTGGACGAAGGGGCGAGGCTGCTGCCCGGCGGACTTTGGACCGGGCTGGAAGCCCTGCCGCTGGCTCTGTCCGTGCGGGCCGGCGTGCGCTGTCACGTCCAGGCCCACGGCGGCGACATAGACGCCTCCCGAGCCTATCTGGCCGCCGCCCTGGCTCATCTGGAGCCGGTGAAGCCGGTGCTGGCGGCGGTCGGCGGCCTGTCGGGTTCCGGCAAGTCCACCTTCGCCCGCATCGCGGCCCCGGGCCTCGGCGCCTCACCCGGAGCCGTCATCCTGCGCAGTGACGAGATCCGCAAACGCCTCTGGGGCGTCGCCCCGCTCGACCGTCTGCCGCCCGAGGCCTACGCCCCCGAGATCAGTCCCAGAGTCTATGGTCAGATGTTCGAGGACGCCCGGCAGGCCCTGGCCGCCGGCCGCGCCGTCATCCTCGACGCCGTGTTCATGAAGCCGGAAGAGCGCGCCGCCGCCGCCGACGTCGCCGCCGCGGCGGGTGTCGCCTTCGAGGGCGTCTGGCTGGAAGCGCCGCCTGCCCTGCTCCATGATCGCATCGCCGGCCGCAGCGGCGACGCCTCCGACGCGACCGCCGAGGTGCTGGACACCCAGCTAGGCCGCGATCTGGGCGAGATGACCTGGCGCCGGGTCGACAGCGACGGGGCCTTCGAACCGGCGGCCGAGGCCCTGGTCAAGGCTCTCGGCTGAAACTTCACGGGACCTCGTTGACCACCGCACGCCAACTTGGAAGTCTGGAGTCGCGGACAGGTCGGAACCTTTCATGAGCCACACGCGGCGGACCTTGCTTTTGGCCATTGGCGCTGGCGGCCTGCTGCTGGCCGCCGCGCCGGCCGTGGCGGCCGAAGATGCCCCGTTGCCTGCCAGCGGCTGGTCAGGCGTCTACCTGAACATCGCCCCTGGCGTCGCCAGCATCCGGGACCTCGACCCGCTCGGCCCGGCGGCGCGCGCGGGACTGAGGCCCGGCGACCTGGTCACCGGCTGCAACGGCGGCGGGCTTGACCAACTGCCTGTCGCTTTTTCCGGCCCGCCGGGCACGCTGGTCGAACTGGCCGTCCGCCTAGGTCAAGCGCGGCGCACGGTGCGCCTGGTGCTTGAAGTTGAGGAATCTGCTCGCCCGTAGGCAGCGCCGGTTTGCACTGCGGCGCCGGGACCGTTAGCGTGCCGCCGTAAGGAAATACACTCGGGGAAGGTGAAGCTTATGCGCGGCCTAATGCAGGACCAGGCCTTGACGGTCGACAAGATCCTGGACCACGCGAAGAACTGGCATGGTCACATGGAAGTGGTGTCGCGATCGGTCGAGGGACCCATCGTTCGCACCACCTATGCCGAGATCCATAGCCGGGCAAAACGGGTGTCCAATCTGCTGCTGCAGCTGGGCGTCACCCTTGGCGACCGGGTTGCCACCCTGGCCTGGAACACGGCCCGCCACATGGAAGCCTGGTACGGCATCATGGGCATCGGGGCGGTCTGCCACACGCTCAATCCGCGCCTGCACCCCGAGCAGATCGCCTGGATCATCAACCACGCCGAAGACAAGATCATCTTCGTCGACCTGACCTTCGTGCCGATCCTCGAAGCCATCCTCGCCAACTGCCCGAGCGTCGAGCATGTGGTGGTCATGACCGACCAGAGCCACATGCCGGGCTTCAAGATCAACGGTGTGCCCGGCATCAAATGGGGCGGCGCCCACTGCTACGAGACCGCCATCGCCGGCCAGTCCGAGAACTGCGCCTGGGGCGGCTTCGACGAGAACACCGCCTGCGGCCTCTGCTACACCTCCGGGACGACGGGCGACCCCAAGGGCGTGCTCTACTCGCACCGCTCCAATGTCATCCACGCCCTCGTCGGCCTGCAGAAGGACGTGCTCGGCATGTCCGGCACGGACGTGGTGCTGCCGGTGGTGCCGATGTTCCACGCTAACGCCTGGGGCACGGCCTTCGCCTGTCCGGCCGTCGGCGCCAAGATGGTCATGCCGGGTTCCAAGATGGACGGCGCCTCGGTCTACGAACTGCTCGACACCGAAGAAGTCACCTTCTCCGCCGCCGTGCCGACCGTCTGGCAGATGCTGCTGGCCGAACTGGACGCCAAGGGCCTCAAGCTGCCGCATCTGACCAAGGTTGTGATCGGCGGTTCGGCCTGTCCGGAAAGCCTGATCCGCGGCTTCAAGGAACGCTATGACGTCGACGTGCTGCACGCCTGGGGCATGACCGAGACCTCGCCGCTGGGCACGCTGGGCTCGCCCAACGCCCGGGTGGCCAAGCTCTCCTACGATGAGCAGATGCCCTACAAGCTCAAGCAGGGCCGCCCGCCCTACGGCATCGAGATGAAGCTGACCGACGATGCGGGCAATCGCCTGCCGCATGACGGTCACACCTTCGGCCACCTGATGGTCAAGGGACCGTTCGTGGTCGGCCAGTACTTCAAGGGCGCCGGCGGCGACATCCTCGATCCGGAAGGCTTCTTCGACACCGGCGACGTGGCGACCATCGACGCCGAAGGCTTCATGCAGATCACCGACCGCGCCAAGGACGTCATCAAGTCCGGCGGCGAGTGGATCAGCACCATCGATATCGAAAACATCGCCATGGGCCACCCCAAGGTCGAGCTGGCGGCGGTGATCGGCATCCTGCATCCCAAATGGGACGAGCGCCCGTTGCTGCTGGTCAAGCTGAAGCCCGGCGAGACGGCGACCAAGGAAGAGTTCATCGAGTATCTGACCGGCAAGATCGCCAAATGGTGGATGCCCGACGACGTAATGTTCGTCGACGACATCCCCCTGGGCGCCACTGGCAAGATCGACAAGAAGGTCCTGCGCGCCCGTCATGCCGACTATGTTCTGCCCGAAATTCCGCTGATGGCCGCCATGGCCGCTGCGGCGGCCGCGACCCCGGTCGCCCTGCGCGCGAAGCCCAGTCCCGTACTCCACGCGCCGGAACCGCCGGCGGCTCACGAAGAGCGTGGGGAGGCCGCCGACCCTTTTGAAGAAGCGGCGGCCGGCGCCGAGGCGGAGGGCCTCAGCTCCCCGACCGCCGCTGAAACCCCGGTCGGATCGGACGACTCTCAAGCGCCTGCCGAAGACGTCCTTCGGCAGCCTGAAACCGGCTCGACCCCGCAGCCGCTGATGGCGGCGGCCGATAGGGCGGAGCCCGGACCCGAGTCTGTCGCCCGTCCGACGGCCTCGGCGCCGATCGCAGAGGCCTTGATCGCCGGAGCCGCCGCCGCGGCGGCTGGCGGCATGCTGTTCACCCGTGACGATTCTCACCGCGATGAGCCTTTGAAGGTCGAGCCCGTACGCGAGCAGCCCTCCGCTCCTGCTGCCGAGGCCACGACGCCGCAAACCCAGTCCGCCGCACCGGTCCAGCCGGCTCCACCCGTGTCGGATGAAATCCCGGAAGGCGATCTGCCGCTGACCTGGACGCCCGGTGGCGCGGCCTAACCGGCGCGCACCGAGCACGTCGTTTCCAAGCCCCGGAAGGGCGAAGGGGAAGTCCCCGCCGCCCTGCCAAGCATGCCGGGCCTGACGCCGCTCGTCGCGGCGGCAACGGCGGCAGCCGGCGCGACCCTGGTCAAAAGCCAGATCGACAGCCCCTCGACGGGCAAGTCGGAGGTGTCCGACGGCGGCCTGACCTTCCCGGCCAGTCTGAAAAGCAGCGCCAGCGTGCTGGCGACGAGCGACGAGCCGTCGCTGTCCTTCACTCCGGTTCCGGCCGGCGGGGCGAAGAAGGTCAAGCCCAAGGGTGGCATGGTCGATCATTTCCTGACCCTGGCGGTGGCCCTGTCACTGGCCCCGGCGCTGATCATCCTGGCCGGCGCAGCCGGCATGTGGGCAGGCCTCTGGGACTGGCGCGACGGCTACCAGTCGGTGCTGACGGCCGGCCCCGCGCCGAACCTGGGCTGGGCTCCGGCCGCGGCCCTGGTCAGTGTGTTGTCCAGCTTCGTCGGCCTGCTGATCGCTGCGCTGGCGGGCTGGAAGCGGCACTGGAAGAAGGCCATGACGGCGCTTGTCCTGACTGTGGCGACCCTCGGGGGCTTCGCGGGCCTCGGCTGGTGGGAAAGCCAGTCGCCGCGCATCCACGATGTTGCGACAGACTGGTCCGAGCCGTTGCTGTTCACGTCGAACATCATGTCGGCGCGTGGCCCGGACGCCAATCTGGTTGAGCCCAACCCCGTGGTCCCCATCGACGCCGGCAACGGCGCCGGCCGGCCAATCGCCGAGATCAACAGCGAGACCTGCGGCGCGGCCCGTCCGGCCATGGTTTCCATGCAGCCCGACCAGGCCTTCGCGGCCATCAGGTCGGCCATGCTGGCGGAGGGTATCGCGCTGGTGACGGAAGACGTGCGAGCCGGCCGGCTGGAAGGCACCGCGACCAGCCTGATCTACCGCTTCAAGGATGACGTGGCGGTTCGGGTGCGGCCCCAGGGCGTCGGCTCGCGCATCGACATCCGCTCGGTCAGCCGGGTCGGCAAGGGCGATTTGGGCGGCAACTGCCGGCGGATCGGGCGGCTCGCCGCCGCTCTGAACCCCTAGAGCGCGTTCCGATAAGTGGGAACCGGTTATCGGATCAAACGCGCGACCACAAAGACGCTAGAGCGGCCGATTTGATTCCCTCAAATCGGGTCCCGCTCTAGACCGTCGTCGAGGCGGTCAGCCGGTAGTCGCTATCCAGCGTCGGTTCGCCGTCGGTGACCAGCCGGCCGTCGCGGACCATCTGGACGACGTGGGCCATCACCGAATGCGCCGCGGCGGGATACAGCCGCGAGTCCACGTCCTTGTAGAGCTCGGGCACCATGGCCTTGATGCGCGTATGGCCGCCGGCCAGGGCGCTGAGGATCTGCTTCTCGCGGGCCCTGCGGTGGTCGATGTAGGCCTGTACGAAGGGGCCAGGGTCAGTGATCGGCGGGCCATGGGTCGGCCACAGGGTGGAGAAATCGTGCGCCTTGATCCGGTCCAGACTTTCGAAATATTCGCCCATGTCGCCGTCGGGCGGACTGATCACTGTCGTCGACCAGCCCATGATGTGATCGCCGCTGAACAGGGCGTTTTCTTCAAGCAGGGCGTAGCAGATGTGGTTGGAGGTGTGGCCGGGAGTCGGAATGGCCTCAAGGGTCCAGTCGCCCCCGGAAAATACGCCACCGTCGCAGAGACCGACATCGGGCCTGAAGTTGCGGTCGTCGCCCGCTTCCATGCGCACCTCCGACTCGGTCGGCACGCCCTGCTTGGCGCAGGCGTAGATGGTCGCCCCCGTCCGCTCCGCCAGCGGCCGGGCGAGAGGCGAATGGTCGGCGTGATTGTGGGTGACGAAGATGTGGGTGATCCGCTCGCCGGCCGTGGCGGCCAGGATGGCTTCCAGATGGTCGTCCATGTCCGGGCCCGGGTCGATGACCGCTAACTCGCCCGTTCCGACGATATAGGTGCCAGTGCCCATGAAGGTGAACGGGCCGGGGTTCTTCGCAACCACGCGGCGGATGAGCGGCGAGACGCGGTCGCACGCCCCGTACTCGAACTCGATGTCTCTGACGAAAGGAATCATGCGGCGACGCCCGTTCCGGAATCTTGATTGATAAGAGTGAGGAAAGCAGCAGCGAGCAAGCGAGTCGCGTTCAGCTTGTCCTTGAGAGGCAGCGCGATCGGCGGTCCCATGTCGGTCTTGTTGACGTCCACGACATAGATACGTCCGTCCTTGTCCCGAAGGATATCGAGGCCGCCCCAATCCAGCCCCATGCCCGCGCAGAAGGCGGCTATGGACTCGAGTTCGGCTTCCGAGAACACCGCCTGCGGCGTTGTCAGGGTGGTCGAGCTGTTGTGGTTGGCGAAACGCTCGGCGACCGGCCGGCGCTTGATGAAGACACAGGCGGGCCGGCCGCCAACGCAAGGGGTTCGCAGGTCGGCGACGAGATCGCCCTCGGTGTTGTCGATCAGCTTCTGATAGGTCTTGCCGGGCAGGGCAGGGCAGGGGGCCATGACGATCCGGCCGTCGTGGACGCCGTTATCTTCGCCTTTTTCGACAAGCGGGCCCTCGGCGGTCGCCGGGTCAATCATCAGTGGATAGCCGAAGGCCTGTTCGAACACCCGGGCCACATGGCTTTTTGTCACATCGGTGCAGCGCCAGTTGAAACGGCGCTCGGGTCCGGTGTTGGGCGGAGCGCCCGTGGCGCTGTCATCAAAATAGAAGCCGGCGACAGCCTCTTGCGGCGTGCGGGCGATCCGGGCTCCGGACCAGGCTGCGACAGCCCAGACCAGATACCAGGGCCGAGGACGGTCCGGCGCGAACCAGACGGCCGGGCCTGGCCTGGTCAGCTGCATCCAGGCGGCCTTCAGGCGGACGGGAACATAGTAGCAGATCCAGACGAGACTCTCGGCCACGAGCGCACCGTCCAGCGCCAGGTCGGCGCCGGTCTTGTGAACCCTGATCCGCCCGCCAGACACGGTAAAGTCCGACGCCCAGGATGCTCCAGCCATGCAAAACTCCGCGCCCCCGAGACGCTGAAGCCGCATAACTAAGGCAATTCGCATCACAGACAAACGACTTGCCCGCGAGGCGTGCGTGATCGGCCCGGAAGTTGCGCAGGCGAGCCCAGGACTGGTGGGAAAGCGCGTAAAATGGCCCTCGATGCGATGATCTTTGTTTCAAAACGGCTCCAGCGGGTGGCCTTCGCAATCCTCTGTCTCATGGCGGCGCAACTGGTGCTGGCGTCCTGCGAGCCGGAACCCAGCGCCATGGCCGCTCGGGTCACGCTTGAAGGACAGTAGCGGCCTTGAGGCGCTGCCGGTTTGGCCCTTAATGCGGCCATGGCCGATGCCGATCTCGAATCCCTGATTGCCCGGGCAGGCGCATTGCGTAAGGCGGGCCGCGCGGCCGAGGCCGTCGCCGCATACGAGCAGGTGCTGCAGCTGCGGCCGGCCCTGCCCGACAGCTGGTACAATCTGGCGCTGATGTACCGACGGACGGGGCGGTTCGAGGACGCCCTGGCCGCCTACGACCAGGCCCTGGCCCATCGCCTCAGCGGGCCGGAGGAGGCGCATCTCAACCGCGGAGTCATCTACGCCGACGACCTGCGCCGCCCGGACCTGGCCGAGCGGGAACTGGATGCAGCGCTCCGGCTGAACCCGCGCTACCTGCCGGCCCTGCTGAATCTGGGCAACCTGCATGAGGACCGGGGTCGCAAGGGTAAAGCTCTCCAGGCTTACGACCAGGTTCTGGCCCTGCAGCCCGACCACCCGACGGCGATGGCGCGGGCAGCCGGACTGCACACGCCGACAGGCCTCGACGATCCGATGATCGCTCGCGTTGAGCGCGCTCTGGCGCGGTCCGGTCTCGCGCCGGCCGACAAGGCGGACCTGCAGTTCGCCCTGGGGCGGTTGCTGGATGCGGCAGGCAATTTCAATGAAGCCTACGCCACCTATTTTGCCGCCAACGCCTTCAGCCGCCAGGCCGGCCGGGCACCGCCCTACGATTGGGCGGGCCATCAGCGGCTGGTCGACCAGCTGATCGCCGCCTCACCGGCGACAGAATCCCCGCCCCCGATTAGCGGCGCGCGACCGCCGCCTGTTTTCATCTGCGGCATGTTCCGCTCCGGCTCTACCCTGGTCGAACAGGTGCTGGCCAGTCACTCGCGGGTCACTTCGGGCGGCGAGCTGACTCTGCTGCCGGCGCTGGTTCGCCGTGAGCTGTCACCCTGGCCGGCCGCTCTGGCGAGCGTGGTGGGTCCAAACCGCGACCGGCTGGCTGGGGCCTACCTCGCCGATCTGGCCCGCCTGTTTCCGGGCGCCGACGTCATCACCGACAAGCGGCCGGACAACTTCCTTCACATTGGCCTGATCAAGCGGCTGTTTCCCGACGCCAGGATCGTCAACACCGTCCGCAACCCGCTGGACAACATCCTGTCGGTCTACTTCCTTCACCTCGACCACAGCATGGCTTACGCGTTGAGCGTCGAGGATACCGCCCACTACCTGGTCCAGGAACGGCGGCTTATGGCCCATTGGAAGAGTCTGTGGCCGAACGACATCCTCGACTTCGACTATGACGCCTTCGTCCAGGACCCTCGGCCGCAAACCGAGCGCCTGCTGGCCTTTTGCGGGCTCGATTGGGACGACGCCTGTCTGGCCTTCCACCAGGCCGACAGCAATGTGCGTACGGCCAGCGTCTGGCAGGTGCGCGAGCCACTCTACAAGCGGGCGTCTGGGCGCTGGCGGCACTACGCGAGCCAGCTGGAGCCGGTGCGGGTCTGGCTGGAGGAGCAGGGGGCGCTTTAGCCGGGTAGCACGCTCGTCAGATCGTAGCCCGCCGCCGCGCCCTGATCGACCAGGGTCTGCCGGTCCTGCCGGCCGGCCAGGGCCTGGCCGATGCTCCCGCTGACGATCGAGCGCGTGCCGGAGCGACAGAAGGCCAGCACCGGCCCGTCCGCGCCATCGACGGCCTCGCGGTAGAGGTCGACCTGGTCGGGCGTCGGACCGCCGCGCACCGGAATGTGGACGTAGTCCATGCCGGCCGCGCGGACGGCGGCTTCCATTTCCCCGCTCGAGGGCTGGCCCGGCGCCTCGTCGTCGGGGCGGTTGTTGATCACCAGCTTGAATCCGCGGGCGGCCGCGTCAGCCATATCTTCAGGCGCCAGCTGCGGGGCGACGGCGAAATCGGGGGTCACCTGACGGATATCAGTCATGCTGCGTTCATCCTGGGTTGGGTTTGATTGACAACATCGTCGTGGGCCGCTCACTACGCAACGCCGCCTGGCTTCGGCCAGACGGGAATCCTGAATTTTTTGGAACGTGACAGCGCCGCCGAACTGAAGTCTGTCGTCGGAGTCTGCGTTCCGGGGTCCTGAGGGGCTCACCTGTCGAAGGCCGTCATGCTCCGATTCCTGTCCCGACGCCTGCTGGTCGCCATCCCGACGATGTTCCTCGTCGTCACCCTGGCCTTCTTCATGATGCGCGCCGCCCCGGGCAGCCCGTTCGTCAACGAGCGCCAGATGACGCCCGAGGTGCAGAAGGTCGTGGAGGCCAAGTACGGCTTCGACCGGCCGCTTTACGTGCAGTACGGCCTCTATCTGCGCGACGTGGTGAAGGGCGACTTCGGCCCCTCGCTGAAGTACCGCGACAAGACCGTGCTGCAGATCCTGGCCGAGAACTACAAGGTCAGCCTCTGGCTGGGCCTGTCCGCCATCCTCGCCGCCTCGATCATCGGGGTGTTCCTCGGCGTGATCGCGGCGCTTCGACAGAACAGGGCCATCGACTACGCCACCATGGGGATCGCCATCCTCGGGGTCTGTATTCCCACCTTCGTGACCGCCCCTCTGCTGGTGCTGGCCTTCGGCTCGATCCTCGGCTGGTTGCCCATGGCCGGCTGGGGCTGGACCAAGGTGGCCGGGGTCGAGTTTCCCAACATCAAGAACATGATCCTGTCGGTCGCCGTGCTGGCCCTGCCGCAGATCGCCATCATCTCGCGCCTGGTGCGGGCCGGCATGATCGAGGTTCTGCGGTCCAACTACGTTCGCACCGCCCGCGCCAAGGGGCTGCCCGAGAGCCTGATCGTCCGCAAGCACGCCCTGCGCGCCGCCATCCTGCCCCTGGTCAGCTACCTGGGACCCGCCTGCGCCGGCCTGCTGACCGGCTCGCTGGTCGTCGAGAAGATCTTCGTGCTTCCGGGCCTCGGCAAGTTCTTCGTCATCAGCGCGCTGCAGCGCGACTACACCGTCGTCATGGGCATGGTCATCTTCTACGCCGCCCTGATCCTCATCCTGAACCTGATCGCCGACATGCTGTACGCGGCGCTTGATCCCCGCGTGAGGCTGTCGTGAGCATCTCCATTCCAGGCTCCCCCGAGCGCGCCGCGCTGCTCGAAAAGGCCGTCAAGGGCCGCTCCCTGTGGGATGACGCCCGCCGCCGGCTGATGCGCAACAAGGCGGCCGTGTTCGGCATGATCGTGCTGGCCCTGATGGTGGTCATCTCTCTCATCGGTCCGCTGTTTGTGCCCTACGCCTACGACACGGTGACCAAGACGGATGTCTGGGCGGCGCCCGGGGTCAGGAACCACGTCATCGGCGCCGATGCGCTGGGCCGCGACCTCTTGGCCCGCCTGTTCGCGGGCCTGGGCGTTTCGCTCGGCATCGGGGTGGTCGCCACCGCCGTTTCGCTGGTCATCGGCGTCGCCTGGGGCGCCACCGCCGGCTATCTGGGCGGCAAGGTGGACGAGGTGATGATGCGTATCGTCGATACGCTCTACAGCCTGCCCTTCATCTTCTTCGTCATCCTGCTGATGGTCACCTTCGGCAAGAACATCTTCCTGCTCTTCCTGGCCATCGGCGCGGTCGAGTGGCTGACCATGGCCCGCATCGTGCGCGGTCAGACCATGAGCCTGAAGCAGAAGGAATTCATCGAGGCGGCCCGGGCCGCCGGCCTGACCTCGCGCGACATCATCGTTCGCCACATCGTGCCCAACCTGCTGGGGCCCGTGGTCGTCTATGTCACCCTGACCATCCCGGCCATCATCATCGCCGAGAGCTTTCTGAGCTTCCTCGGCATGGGGGTTCAGGCGCCGATGGCCAGTCTCGGCACCCTGATCTCCAACGGCACCCAGGACATGGAGATGGCCCCCTGGCTGTTGATCTTCCCGTCCATCACCATGGTGGTCACACTGATGGCCTTCAACTTCATTGGTGACGGCCTGCGGGACGCCATCGATCCGAAGGACCGGTGAGCGATGTCAGTTCTGGCGTTTGGCGCGGATCGTGCCGTAGCCCTTCACGGTCAGGAAGTAGCTGCCGAGCGTCGCGGTCTTGACCGTCACCGCCGCACCGGCCGGGATCTTGCGCATCTTCTCGGTGTCGATCTGAACCCAGGTGGCGCCGTCGGCCAGGGTGATGATCCACTTGCCGTGGGGATCCTGGCGGGCGGACTTGACCGTGCTGTCCAGCCGCGAAATCTCCTCCTCTTTCTCGCCCTGGGTCATGAAGGAGGGCATCTGGAAGTTGAAGCCGAAGGCGGCCTTGCGGGCTTCGCGCACCTGGCCGCGATCGACCACAACCACATCGCCCTTGGCCTCTGCCGCGTCGAGCGCGGCGGCCGCCTTGTCGTAGCAGGCCAGGCGTTCACCCGGCTCGGCGATGGCGCGGCAGTCGACGACGGCCTTGAAGGCGGCGGCCCTTTCGCCGGGCTTGGACTGGGCGGACGCGCCGCCGGCCATCAGTATCACCAGACCAGCCACAGCCAGTCCTTTTCCCATCCCTGCGGGGCGTAGCGTCATGACCGTCTCCGACTCCAGAACAGCCGCCATTGAAGGCCGACCCAGCGTGATCCGCAATCTCTTCCTCGCCGGCCTGTCCCTCGCGGCGCTCTCTCTTGCCGGTTGCGGTGAACAGGCGGCCTCCCGTCCGCCCTGCGCGCAGGGGAAGATCTGCCTGACCATCGGCAACACCAACGAGCCGGCGACGCTCGACCCGCACAAGTCGACCGGCACCTGGGAAGACCGCATCCAGAGCGACCTGTTCATCGGCCTGACCCAGTCGGCGGCCGACGGCTCGACCATCCCGGGCATGGCGGAACGCTGGGAGGTCACCCCGGATGGCCTGACCTGGACCTTCCATCTGCGTGAGGCGGTCTGGTCGGACGGGGTTCCCGTCACCGCCGAGGACTTCGTCTACTCCCTGCGCCGGGTGCTCGATCCCGAGACGGCGTCGGAATACGCCTCGCTGATCTTCCTGATCAGGAACGCCGAAGCCGTGAACAGCAGCAAGGCGCCGCTGGAGGCGCTAGGCGTTCGCGCCATCGATTCGCGCACCCTGCAGATCACCCTCAACCACCCGGCCGCCTATCTGTCGGAACTGACCCGCCACCACATCCTCTACCCCGTGCCCAGGCACGTCGTGGAGAAACTGGGCGACCAATGGGTCAAGCCCGGCAACATGGTGAGCAATGGCCCGTATCTGCTGGCCGACTGGAGGCTGGGCGACAGCGTCCACACCGTGAAGAATCCCCGCTTCTGGGAGGCCTCCAGCGTCTGCATCGACGAGGTGTACTGGTACCCGACCAGCGACGCCATTTCCGCCGAGCGCCGGGTCGCGCGCGGCGAGCTCGACATCAACACCGACATCTCCTCGAACCGGATCGCCCGGCTGCGCGAGAAGATGCCCGGCTATGTGCATACCAACACCTGGCTCGGCGTCACCTACATCGCCTTCAACCGGCGTGAGAACACCAAGGTGCCAGCCTTCAAGGACGTCCGCGTCCGGCAAGCGCTGACCATGGCCATCGACCGCGACTTCATCACCAAGGGGTTGCTGCGCGGTGGTCAGTTGCCCGCCAACACCAAGGTTCCGCCCGGCGTCGCCAACTACAAGCCATCCCCCGGGCCCTACTGGGCGACCTGGCCGCTCGCCAAACGCCAGGCCAAGGCCCGCGAACTGCTGGCCGCCGCCGGATATGGCCCCAGGAACCCGCTGAAGTTCGAGCTGAAGCACCGCAACAGCGCCGACCCCATGCAGTTCACCCCGGCCCTGCAGTCGGACTGGAAGGAGGTCGGCGTTCTGGTCACCCTCGCCCAGCAGGAGGGACAAGTCTCCTACGCCGACTATCGGGTGCGCAATTTCCAGGCCGCCGACGCCGCCTGGATCGCTGACTACAACGACCCGACCAGCTTCCTCGACATGGAGAAGTCCAACTACGGGCCGCAGAACTATGGCGACTACAACAATCCGGCCTACGACGCCCTGATGGCCAAGGCCGACAATGAGCCTGACGCCGACAAGCGGGCCGACTACCTGCGCGACGCCGAGACGATGATGCTCAATGACGCGCCGATCGCGCCCATCTACTTCTACATCAACAAGAATCTGGTGAACCCGCGCATCACCGGTTTCGTCGACAATCTCGTCGACCACCACCGTACCCGCTGGATGTGCGTCAAGGGCGCCCGCTGAGTCGCAGGCTTCGGCCTTCTCGACCTCCTGCTGGAGGGCAGGACCCGCTTCGTCCTGCTTTGAGCCACAGGCGCGGTCCGCCCTTGGCAACAATCACAGGCTCGCTCTGGCGCGCCAACGCCCGGTTTACGGGCGATTTTTCGCCCTGCGACGCGGCTGTGGCGCCCATGCGACAATCTCACGGCGTTCTCATTACGGAAATGCAATGGGCGTTGACCGCCGTTCGGCCCCGGGCCTATTGCTGGATCAACCGGACGTATCCTTACGCCCGGGAGGCCCGAATTCATGCTTTTGAGGGGAAGCGCGACCGTCAACCGGCGCGCTGGCTCGGAGGGACTAAGTTGAGAATCCAAACCACGCGCGGCCGCCTGCTGGCGTCCACGATGATCTGCGGCGCCGCCTTCGCCGCCCTGGCGACCGCCGCTCCGGCCTTCGCCCAGGACGACACCGAAGTCGGCGAAGTCTTCATCACGGGCTCGCGCATCCCGCAGCCGAACCTGGTGACCACCAGCCCGATCACCCAGGTGACCGCGGAAGACATCCAGACCCAGGGCGTGACCCGCGTCGAAGACCTGGTCAACCAACTGCCGCAGGCGTTCGCCGCGCAGAACTCCACGGTCTCGAACGGCGCTTCCGGCACCGCCACCGTCGACCTTCGTGGTCTCGGCTCGGTCCGCACCCTGGTGCTGGTCGATGGTCGCCGCATGCCCTACGGCTCGCCGAACGATCCGGCCGCCGACCTCAACCAGATCCCGGGCGCGCTCGTCGAGCGTATTGAAGTCCTGACCGGCGGCGCCTCGGCCGTCTACGGTTCGGACGCCATCTCCGGCGTCGTCAACTTCATCATGAAGCGCGACTTCGAGGGCGTTCAGCTCTCGGGCCAGTACAGCTTCTATCAGCACCACAACGACTACGACGGCCCGGGCAACATCCGTGAGGAAATCGCCCGTCGCGCCTCGACCAACCCGGCCAACTTCCAGCTGCCCGACGACAACGTCACCGACGGCTTCGGCAAGGAAATCTCCATGCTGCTCGGCGTTTCCTCGCCGGACGACAAGGGGAATGTGACGGCCTACGTCACCTACCGCAACAACGACGAAGTCATGCAAGCCGACCGGGACTACTCGTCCTGCTCGCTCGGCGCGCCGACGGGTCCCCTGGGTCCCGATACCTTTACCTGCGGCGGTTCGGGTACGTCGTTCCCGGGTCAGTTCACCGACTTCAGCACCTTCGCCTTCACGGTGGGCGGCGCTGGCGGCAACCAATTCGTGCCCTACGCGGCGGCCAACAACGCCTACAACTTCGGCCCGATCAACTTCTACCAGCGTCCCGACGAGCGTTATTCGCTCGGCGCCGTTGGCCGCTACGAAGTGAACGACCACGTCGAAGTCTTCAGCCAGCTGATGTTCACCGATTACAGCACGGTCGCCCAGATCGCGCCGTCGGGTAACTTCTTCAGCACCGGCACCATCAACTGTGGCAACCCGCTGCTGTCGGCCCAACAGTCGGCCGCCATTGGCTGCTCGGCTCTGGAAATCGCCAACGACACCGACGAGGACCTGTACATCGGTCGCCGGAACGTTGAAGGCGGCGGTCGTCAGGACGACCTGCGCTATCAGTCGTACCGCGCCGTCGTCGGCGTTCGCGGCAGCCTCGACGACAACTGGTCGTACGACATCGCCGGCCAGTACAGCCGCGTCCAGCTGTCGCGCATCTACCGCAACGACTTCTCGGTCACGCGCCTCGGCCGTGCGCTGGACGTCGTCTCGGTTGGTGGCACCCCGACCTGTCGCTCGGTCGTTGACGGTACGGATCCCAACTGTGTTCCGTACAACATCTTCACCCTCGGCGGCGTGACCGACGAAGCCCTGGCCTACCTGCAAACCCCGGGTATCCAGCGCGCCTCGACCACCCAGCAAGTCGTCACCGCCTCGGTGGCCGGCGACCTGGGCTCCTACGGCGTGAAGACGCCCTGGACCACCAATGGCGTTCAAGTCGCCTTTGGCGCCGAGTACCGTCGCGACGAACTGGAATCGGACACCGACAACGCCTTCTCGACCGGCGACCTCGCCGGCCAGGGCGGCCCGACCATCGGCCTCAGCGGCGCGACCGAGGTCTACGACCTCTTCGCCGAACTGCGGGTGCCGCTGATCGAGGACATGCCGGGCGCCAAGCTGCTGTCGGCCGAGTTCGCCTACCGCTTCTCGGACTACGGCACGGGCGTCAACACCGACACCTACAAGATCGCCGGTGACTATGCTCCGGTGGAAGACCTCCGCTTCCGCGCCAGCTACCAGAAGGCCGTCCGCGCCCCGAACGTGATCGAACTGTTCACGGCTCAGGGCCTGGGTCTCTTCGACATGGATGAGGATCCCTGCGGTCCGGCCGCCACCGCCACCCTGGCCCAGTGCGTCGCCACCGGCGTTGCTCCCGGCCAGTACGGCGCGGCCTCGCTGGATAGCCCTGCCGGCCAGTACAACCTGTTCGGTGGTGGTAACCCCAACCTGTCGCCTGAAGAAGCCAAGACCTACACCATCGGTGTGGTGTTCACCCCGACCTTCCTGCCGGGCCTCACCTTCTCGGTCGACTACTTCAACATCGAAGTCACCAACATCATCACCACCTTCGGCGCCGGCAACACCGTCGCCGCCTGCTACGAAGACAACGATGCCACGGCTTGCGCCCGCATCAACCGTAACGCCCTGGGCAACCTGTGGACCAACGGCAGCTTCGTCGAAGACTTCAACATCAACGTTGGTTTCCTCGAAACCGAAGGCTACGACTTCGTCGGTAACTACTCCTATGATCTGGGCGACCTCGGTGGCCTGTCCTTCAACTTCGTCGGCACCAAGCTGGAAGTTCTGAACTCGGCCAACAACGGCGACTGCCTCGGCAAGTTCGGCCCGAGCTGCGGCGTTCCGGCTCCGGAATGGCGTCACCGCTTCCGCGTCGGCTACGACACCCCCTGGGGTATCGATGTCGCCGGCACCTGGCGCTACATCGGCGAAGTGGAACTCGAAACCGGCGACCGTCCCCTGGACGGCACGTTCGATGCCGAAAACTACTTCGACCTGTTCGCTTCGTGGAAGGCGACCGACAACGCCTCCTTCCGCGTCGGCGTGAACAACATCTTCGACAACGATCCGCCTGTCTCGCGCAGCGTGGGCACCACGGGTAACGGCAACACCTACCCGCAGACCTACGACGCCCTGGGCCGGTACATGTTCGTCGGCTTCACCCTGGACTTCTAATCGTCCCGGAGTGATGTGAGTAACGGAGGCGGCGGACCCCAAAGGTCCGCCGCCTTTCGTTTGGGCGGTCCCCTGATGGAGACTTGTCGGTCCGCTGTCGGCCTTTTGTCGGCCTTTTGTCGGTCCCTTGTCGGCGCAAACGGGGGTCAACTGACGCTGGCCGTTCCTTCACTGAGCACAGTTGCCCGCCGGTGATCGCCTGAGCCGGGCGACCACCCTGAGCATGGCCTGAGCGCCTGGCCCGTCGATCAACAGACCCGCCCGGCGCCACGAGCAGCCGCCTTCCCTGAGCTCGAACGGCCAGGCCCGTGGCGATGTCGATCCAGCCCAGAACCACAAATCGGCCGGGCAGGGGGGGCGAAGCCGCGGACTCGCCCGGCTCGGCGACGTCGGCCACTGCACCGACGTCATCCGGGCTGACACCCAGGCGGCCCAATCTCCACCGCTCGGCGATGAAGGGGACGGCGTGCGCCGCTCTTCTGTTGGTCCGGAGCCATCCTTTGCCCCGCCTGCCTTGTCGATAGCGGCAGGAGTGTCGTCTGCGCCTTGGCTCGTCTGCCAGCCTACGGATCGTGATCCGCGCCCTGAGGCAGGCCTCACAAGGCTCCGCCCACCTTATGCAACGCGCAATGCAACGCGCAAAAAGAAAGGGCGGGGATTGCTCCCCGCCCTTTCGGTCACTGCATGCAGTCAGGATTGGATCAGAGGCCGCCGGGGCCGCACTCCGTCCGCAGGTAGTTTTCTACGGCGGTCAGAACCTCGGCGGCCTGTCCGGGCATCCAGGTGTTGCCGCTGTGGCCCATGTCCTTGAGCTTCAGGAACTTCACCGGCTGGCCCGACTTCTGGGCCGCGGCGACGAACCGCTCTGACTGATCGATCGGCACATTGGTGTCCCGGTCACCGTGGTAGAGGAAGATCGGGATCTTGATGTTGCCGGCCTGGCTCAGCGGCTCAAGGCCGTTGACGGTCGGGCGCTGGAACTCCCGCTGGATGCGGTTCTGGTTGTTACGCTCGCGGAAGCTTTCCAGCTCGGCGACGCCGGCGCCGGCGACGGCGCACTGGTACAGGCCGTTAGGCCGGACCGAAGCGGCCATGGCCGCATAGCCGCCGTAGCTGTAGCCGTGCATGGCGATACGGTCGGCGGGGGCGATCTTGTTCTCGATCAGCCACTTGACCCCGTCGTCCTTGTCGTCCTGCATCTTCTGACCCCATTCGGAGTCGCCGGCGCGCCACAGCTTCTGGCCCCAGCCGTCGGTGCCGCGGTACTGCGGCTGCATCACCACATAGCCGCGGGCCGCGAAGTACTGGGTCCAGCCGCTGAAATCCCAGCCCATGTCGTCACGCGCCCACGGACCGCCGTGCGGCGTGATGATGGCGGGGTAGGGACCGGGGCCCCAGATCGCCGGGTTGGGCTTGGTGACGAAGGCCGGCACCATCAGACCGTCACGGGCCTGGAACTGGATGAGGGTGGTGTTGCCCAGGGTGGAGGGATCCAGCCAGGGCTTGGCCTTGCCCAGCAGGGTGACCTTCGTCCCGTCGGTCATCAGGTAGTACTCGGGCGGCTGGTTGGAGCCGGACTTCGCGATGATCACGTATTTGAAGTCGTCGGACCAGCTGATCATCTGCACGTCGGCGCCGTCGGCGACACGGAAGGTGGTCTTCTCGCCGGTGGCGATATCGATCCAGTTGACCGGGTTGGTCTTGACGCCGAAGGCCTTGCGCAGGCCCTTGGCGATCGAGCCCATCTTCTCGTCGATCCAGAAGGTTTCGCTGGTCGCCGAGTTGTAGGTGAAGCCCAGCACCCGACCGAAGTCCGCCTGCGCGCGCGACTGGCGCACGCCGCCAGCGTCGAACAGCTTGATCTGGAACTCAGGCTCCAGGATCTTCCGCTGATTGATGTCGTAGAGATAGATGGCCGACTTGTCCTGGCCCTCGTTGGTGCCGATGTAGATCAGGTTCGGATCGTTGGTGAAGCCGACGATCTCCTTGGGTTCGCGGTTGGCCGCGTACCAGCGGAAGTGCTCTTCCCAGTTGCCGTTGGCCGGGTTGCGGATCCACTGGGCGATGTAGACCTTGCCGCTGTCGAACTCGACCGACTGACGGGCGCGGACCTCGCCGTTCAGGTCGAACTGGGGCCCGCCGAACTTGTCGGAGCCCGTGTACACCTTGCCCTTGGTGAACTTGTAGACATCCAGCTTATAGATATCACCGTCGATGGCGACGAGGATGTTTCTGGGGTCCTTGGCCAGGCGGTTGACGATCTGGACCCGGCGCAGTGCGTTCTGGTCGATCTCGCCAGAAGCGTCGCGCAAGGACTTGCCTTCGACGTCACTGATGAAGGTCCGGAAGATGTGGCCGTTGAAGGCGCCCTCGGTGTAGGTCTGGCGCACGGTCATGGCGATGCGGTCGTTCTTCAGGAACGAGACACCCATGCAGTCCGAGCGCGGACCACAGCCCAGGTTGACCGGCTTCTGGTCCATGGCGTCCGTGCGCCAGATGGTGACGAAGCTGGTCTTGCCGTCCGGCGAGGTGATGCCGGCGATGTACTTGCCATCCTGCGAGATCGAGACCCCGCTGATCGCCTCCTGGCGACCGAACGCCTCGGCCGATGGCGGCGCTGGCGCCTTGGTCTGGGCGAGGGCGAAACCGCCCCCGAGCGCTATCCCGGTGGCGGCAAGCGCCCCCAAAACCTTCAACGACAATTTCACGGTAAAACCCCGATTCTCGAGTGATCGCGTAACAGGGGACAGTCTGCCGGAATTCGCTTAACGGCGTTCATCCCGGCTTGGACCTCCCTCATGTAGGGGCAATCTATCCTGAAACGGCGGCTCGCCAAGTTAAGTTTCCCTCAGGTGGGGCGGTCGCATTGTGTCTCAAACCGGCGCCTTGCGAGGCGACTGTGGCGAGATTGTAACGCCCTCATGACGAATGGCCCCAATGCCGTCATCATTGTTGGCAGGCCCGTCCAAGCTGCCTAGTGTCCGGGATACCTCGCGGAATCTCGTATTTCGCGGTCGGCCGCCTGTGCGGTCGAATGGGGATCATCGGGCTACTGGGGAAAGTGCTCACAATGCTGGATCGCAAGTTTTTGCTCGGAACGACTCTGATCGCCGGCCTCGCCGCCGCCGCTCTGGTTGCTCCGACTGTCGCCGTGGCGCAGCCCACGGCTCCCGCCGCCGCTCCCGCCGCGGACGACGAAGAGGAAGAAGATGCCGACGTTTCGGCCCTTGTCATCACCGGGTCGCGCATCAAGCGCTCGGAGTTCAACAGCTCCGCTCCTATCCAGGTGATCACCTCCGAGCAGTCCTCGCTCGAAGGCCTGGTCGACACCGCTGAAATCCTTCAGCAGTCGTCGGTGGCCGCCGGTTCGTTCCAGGTGAACAACCAGCTGACCGGCTTCGTGACCGACGGTGGTCCCGGCGCCAACACCATCTCGCTCCGCGGGCTGGGCGCCACCCGCACCCTGGTCCTGCTGAACGGCAAGCGCGTCGGCCCGTCCGGTACCCGCGGCACCGTCGGCCCCGTCGACCTGAACGTCATCCCGAACTCGATCGTCGAGCGCTTCGAGATCCTGAAGGACGGCGCCTCGTCGATCTACGGCTCCGACGCCGTCGCCGGCGTTATCAACATCATCACCGAGACGAACCTCGACGGCCTGGAACTCAACGTCTACGGCAATGTCCCCTTCGAACAAGGTGGCGAGCAGTACCGTGGGTCGATCGCCTGGGGCAAAACCTGGGACCGTGGCTACCTGAACGCCTCGCTGAACTACCAGGAAAGCAAGATCCTGCGTCGCGGCGATCGTGAAGACACCGCCTGCGCCGCCGACTACCTGACCGCGGACGCCCGTGGCGGCGCGCGCATCGACTTCGCCAACACCGATCCGACCCAGACCGCGCCGGACTCGACCAAGTGCTACAACCTGTTCGCCCGGGTTCTTCGCACGCCCAGCTTCGGCGACCTGATCTACAAGGACGCCGGCGTCGTCTATCCGACCGCTCAACAGGGCAACAACGCCCCGGCGGCGATCACCGTCGGCGGCACCACCTACGATCTGGCCCGCCAATCGCGCGCCGGCTTCCCGCTGACCCACCCCTACGCCCACCAGGACGACGAGCTCTACGCCCGTCAATCGATCCTCAGCCCGGTCAAGAACACCTCCTTCTATGCCTCGGGCGGCTTCGACATCCTGCCGGCCCTCGAGCTCTACGGTGAGTTCCTCTTCAACAAGCGTGAGTCGGCTCAGTACGGCGCTCGCCAGTTCTTCCCGTCGGTCTCCGCCGCCAACGGCGCCATCCCGGCGCCGTTCAAGTCGGTGGCCCAGGGCGGCACGGGTTACTTCAACCCGACCGGCGGCTCGCTGCTGCCGATCATCCCGTTCCGTTCGGACCGCTCGCAGGAAGTCGACTACTTCCGTTACGTCGCTGGTCTGCGCGGCGATCTCGGCCGGTTCAGCTGGGACGTTTTCTACCAGCACAGCGACTCCGACGCGACGTACAAGGCCTACAACCTGTACAACGACCGCGTGGTGGCCATCACCCAGGCCGGCTCTGCCTGTAACCAGGCTCTGATCACCATCTCCGGTGGCCAGTGCTCGGCTCTTCCGGGTGGCATCGACTTCACCTCGCAGCGGATCCTTGAAGGCAACTTCAACGCCGCCGAGCTGGCCTTCCTGACCTTCGACGCCGTCGGCAACACGTCCTACAAGCAGGACCTGGTCGAAGGCACGATCTCGGGCGACCTGTTCAACCTGCCGGCCGGTCCGGTCGGCGCGGCCGTCGGTGTCACCTACCGCAAGGACGAAATCGACGACAATCCGGATGACAACGAAAAGGCCGGCAACTTCTGGGGGTCCTCGGCCGCCGGTCGCACCCGCGGTGACGACACCGTCACCGAGGCGTTCGCCGAAGTCGAAGTTCCGATCCTGAAGGGCCTGCCTGGCATCGAAAGCCTCGACCTGCAGGTGTCGGGCCGCTACACCGAATACGACTCCTACGGTGATGGCAGCACCTACAAGGTCGGCCTGAACTGGCAAGTGACCCCCGCCTGGCGCATCCGCGCCACCAAGGGCACCTCCTTCCGCGCTCCGGCGCTGTACGAGCTGTACCTGGCCAACCAGACCTCCTTCCAGAATCAGGTCGCTATCGACCCCTGCATTCAGTGGGAACTGGATACCAACCCCCGGATCGTCGCCAACTGTTCGGCGGCGGGCGTTCCCATGGGTTACACGGGCGCTGGCACCAGCTCGGCCCTCATTATCACGGGCGGCGGCGCGGGCATCCTCACCGCCGAAACCTCCGATGCCTACACGGTTGGCGTGATCTGGACCCCGTCGTTCATCGACCTGTCGGTGGCCGTCGAGTACTTCGACTTCCTCGTCGAGGACGAAGTGCGTCAGTTCGGTTCGGCCAACATTCTGAACCAGTGCTACACGTCGGAATCCTTCCCGACCGACCCCTTCTGCACCCTCTTCACGCGGAATGCTCCGGGGGCCGCTCTCCGTCCGAACGAAATCATCTCGGTCAACAACAGCTATGTTAACATCGCTGAGCAGATTAACCGCGGTATCGACCTGACGGTCCGTTACACCCATGAGTTCGACTTCGGTCGCCTGACCTTCGACAGCCAGTTCACCTGGCAGACGAAGGATACGGTCAACCTGCTGGGCGGCGCCACTGAAGACGACAACGGTGAAACCACCGAGCCGGACTTCACGGGCAACATGTCGCTCCGCTTCGACCGCGGCGACTGGACGGTGTTCTGGAACGCCGATCTGATCGGCAAGCAGTCGGACACCGAAGCTTTCGGTGGCGACATCTTCAACAGCACCAAGTTCAGCGGCAACTGCCGGTTCACCCCCACGGGTGGCGTGGCGGTCACGGGCGGCTGCTCGACCTTCCTGAACGCGGCCGGCACCAACGCCGTCCCGGGCACGCTGACGGTCCTGTCGGTTCCGGTGTACTACAAGCAGTACAACGAGTTCACCGCCTACCACTCGTTCTCGGTCCGCAAGAAGATGGACGACTGGACGTTCTCGGCCGGTCTCCAGAACGTGTTTGACGAGCGCCCGCCGGCGCAATCGGCCGGCCAGTTCCGCGCCGGTACTGCGGCTCTGAACCTCTACGACATGCGCGGTCGCCGGGCGTTCTTCAGCGTCACCAAGCGCTTCTAGAACGCTCGACCGTCAGGTCGAACGACAAGCCGGGCCGGCGAGGGAAACCTCGCCGGCCTTCTTGTTGCCTGGAGCCCAGCGGCGGCTGGCTCCGCGAGGCAAAGCTGAGGATGGCCCGGCACACATCGCGTCAGGGCGATCCCTCACGGGCCCGGCCTTGCCGGGCAAGCGACGTTCAACCCGGGGCGGCACGTTCATTGCGGGCAGATCGGTTTGATGGCGCGGTCGAGATGCCAGAGCGCGTTCCGACAAGCGGGAGCCGGTTCTCGGATCAAGCGCGCGACCACAAAGAAGCTGAAGCGGCCGATTTGATTCCATCAAAACGGGTCCTGCTCCAGACTTGTCTAGCGTTGGTTCCAGCAGGTCGCGCCAGAGGCCGGTGACCCACTGTCGGGCGCAGCCGCCGGATCAAGCGAGAGGCGGGGTGCGCAGCCTGATCAGTCGCCGTTCATTCGCCGCAGCGCCGCCACCAACGACAGTGCCCGCCTGTCAGGATGGGACATGCGCCTTATGTCCCGCGCGGCAGGGCCAGGCAGGTCGCACTGCCATCTCAACCGCGTTTGAATCGTCAGGGCCCTACCGGGAGCGCGGCTTAGAGGACAGCAAGGTCCTGGTGTTGGTTATCCGACAGGAAAAGGGCCCCGGATTGCTCCGGGGCCCTGGCCCTGATCCTGGCGTGAACGCTACCGATCCAGGCGTGGGCTGGGCGCCATCACCGTGGCGCCGCGTTCCCGCAGGCGGGTCTGGGCCATCTCGTCCATGAGCGCCTCGGCGCGCGGGTCGCCAAACACCCAGGCGGCGGCGGCCAGGGTCTTGATCGAGGCCGAGCTGACGCCGAACAGCTTCTCCAGCGCTTCGAACGGCGACTTCGGCCCGCCCATGACCTTGAGCTTCACATCGCCCTTGATGCCGGCCAGCCGCTTGGCTTCGTCGACGGCGTCGTAGAAGCCGCCCAGCTTGTCGACCAGGCCCAGTTGCCGCGCCTTGGCGCCGGTCCAGACGCGTCCCTTGGCCAGCTCGCGCACCTTCTCGACGGGCATCTTGCGGCCACTGGCGACGCGCTGCACGAAGCCCTCATAGATGGTGTCCATCCATCCGGCGAAAGCCGCCTTCTGGCCCTGGTTGAAGCTGGCTTCGGTCCCGAACGCCCCGGCGTAGTCGCCGCCGACGGTGGTTCCGCGCACATCGACACCGAACCGTCCCAGGGCGTCACCGAGCACGAACTTGCCGCCGTAGACACCGATCGATCCGGTCAGGGTGGTGGGCTGGGCGACGATGGAGTCGGCCTGTGAGCTGATCCAGTAGCCGCCGGAGGCCGCATAGGTCCCCATGCTGACCACAACCGGCTTGCCAGCCTTTCGCGCCGCGTTGACGGCGGCCAGGATCTGTTCGGACGCGGTGTCCGATCCGCCCGGCGAGGAAACGCGGAAGACGATGGCCTTGACGCTCTTGTCCTCGGCCGCGTCGTAGATGGCCTTGGCCACCTCGTCCGACCAGACGGTCTGGTCGCCGCCGAACGGGCTGGCGCCGCTGCCATTGCCGGTCATGATGGCGCCCTCGGCCCCGATCACCGCAATGGTCTGGCCCGAGCTCGTCGAGGGGCTGGCGGTGTAGTCGTCGAAGTCGATCAGCTTGGCGTTCTTGCCGGCCTTGGCGAGCAGGGCGTCAGAGGCTTCCTTCACCTGGCCGACGTTGTCGATCAGCTTGCGTTCCTTGGCCTGCGCCGCCGACCAGGGGCCGCCCTCGATGGCGGCCACAACGGCCTCCGGCGCCAGCTTGCGGTCAGCCGCCGCGGTTACCAGGCTGGTGCGATAGATTGAGCCCATCCATGAGAGCTGGGCTTCCTTGTGCGACGGTGTGTAGTCGTCGTGCAGGTAGGGATTGACCGCGTTCTTGTATTCCTTGCGCTGCTCGAAGTCGGCCTTGACGCCGTACTTGTCGAACAGCCGCTTGAAGAACATGTCCTCCACCGTCATGCCTGTCGCCTGGAAGGCGGCGCCGGGCTGCATCCAGACGTCGCCGGTGGCGGCGGCCAGCATGTAGGTCGAGGTCACCGCCCCGCTGGGATAGAGTCCCTGGCTGTGGGCCATCATCGGCTTGCCGCTGGCCCGGAAGCGGATGAAGGCCTGGCGCAGCTCATCGGCCGCGGCCGGGGCCATGCCGCCCTCGGGCAGGCGCACGAAGACGCCCTTGACCTTGTCGTCCTTCTCGGCCGCCTTCAGCTTTTCGATGACCCCGATGACCGAATTTCCGCTGCCGCCGAAGACGGCGAAGGGATTCTGCGGGTCCTGGTCGGAAAGGCCGATGCGCAGGTCCAGCGCCAGCACGGCGGCGGCCGGCGTCACCGGTCCCTCGGCGCTTTTCTGGGCCAGGCCGACCAGGCCGAAGATGAAGATCATGGGCACGATGACCATGAACAGCATCAGCCCGACGAAGACGCCGGCGATGGTCAGAAGGAACTGTTTCATTGATATCCCCAATCGCTCGACCCCGGCCCGGCCGGAATTCGAACCTTTGCGCCACGCTTAACTGGGGACGCGTTGGCGTCAAATGAAGACGAGGCAACAATTCGCTTTCGTTCCGGGGTGTTGCGCCCGGAACGGCGGTCGAATTCTGGATTTGGGGAAAATGGTCGGAGTGGCAGGATTCGAACCTGCGACCCCCGCGTCCCGAACGCGGTGCTCTACCAGACTGAGCCACACTCCGACTTGAGGAGCGGGCTTATAGAGGAGCGCATCGTGCGCCGCAACACGTGAAATACACCCGTTGCATCCTCCGTGCGCCTGCGCTATCTCCCCCCACCTCGCCGGGGCCCTCAGGGCCTCGCGCCGTTCCTGCTGGGGAATGGTGTAATGGTAACACTGCGGTTTTTGGTACCGTCATTCTAGGTTCGAGTCCTAGTTCCCCAGCCATCTCCTTCATCTCTCCTTCGCGCCACGCGGCGCCCCTGCACGCCCGCGCCGGCAAGTGCCGCGCATGGTCCGGCTCCTCCTCGTTCTCGCCCTTGTCATACTGCCTCTCGCCGCCTTCGCCGGCTGGCGCGCCTTTCGAAGCTGGGAGCCCGATCCGTACCGCTATCCGGTGCGCGGCATCGATGTGTCCCATCACCAGGGCGGCATCGACTGGCAGGCCGTCGCCTCCGATCACGTCGCCTTTGCCTACCTCAAGGCCAGCGAAGGCGGAGATCATCGCGACCGCGAGTTTGCCGCCAACTGGCGTGCGGCCAGGGCGGCGGGCCTTAAGGTGGGGGCCTATCACTTCTTCACCTTCTGCCGGCCGGGCGCCGACCAGGCCCGCAACTTCCTGGGCGCTGTGCCGGCCGATCCCGGCGCCTTGCCGCCGGCCGTCGACCTGGAGTTCGGCGGGAACTGCGAGGCCCTGCCGACCGATGGCGACCTGCGCCGCGAACTGGAGGCCTTCCTGGCCCTCGTGGAGGCCCGCTATGGCCGCCAGGCGGTGCTCTATGTCACCCCTGACCTTTTGCGGTCCTATGGCCATGTATTGCCCATGCGCCCCCTGTGGAAACGCAAGATCGTCATGCCGCCATTCGGCGGCCGCCCCTGGACCTTCTGGCAGTTTCACAATCGAGGGGCGGTGGAGGGGATCAGCGGGCCGGTAGACCTCAACGTCTTCGCCGGCGACGCTGCTGCTTTCGAGGCCTTCGCTGGCCGGGCTCCGTAAACCCTGGACACACCCGACAGCTATTCCGGCAGGGGAGCTGGAGACGCGTGATGGGCCTGGGTGAAGGCCTATGTGGCCTTCACCCAGGTCACCGCCCTGCGCAACCGTTGTCGCTGGGCGCGTCAGAGCTTCGAGCTGCTGGACACCAGCTGCGGCGACTTCGCCCTGGTTCAGGGCGCCGCGAACGGCCAGCGCGGCTATCTGCCGATCTGCGCCGGGACCGACCTCGAGCTCTACGCCGCCGCCGCCCTGACCAGGGTCATCGGCCGGGTCACTGCACCTTGAGACGGACGAACAGCATGCCGCCGCCGGGATCGCCGTAGCTGGCCGATAGCGGCGAGGGGATGTCGTAGGCGTTGACCAGGCCGCCGACCCCGACCCGCACGGTGTCGGTGACCCACCAGTCGTGAATCACGCCCAGCGAGGCCTTGCGGACGGTGTACTGGGGCCCGTGGTGGACACCGAGGGTCAGTTCCGACTGATCGACCTGCTCGACGCGGGTGAAGATCGTCCAGGGGCCGGGCTGGACGGCGCCTTCGACCGCCCAGGCCTGCGACGTGTCGCCAGGCACGATGTCCTTGCGAGCCCAGGCCAGCGTCCCGGAAACCTTGGTGTCGCCGAACTGTCGCGTGTAGAGGGCGCTCAGGGAGACCCGCCTTTCGTCATGCTCGGGCTCGAGGGCTTCCGGGCTCTCGATGCTGGCCCAGCTCGCCTGCAGGGCCCAGTTCTCCGTTGGGTTCCAACTGAAGCGGACGGCGGTCGAATCGAGGTCGCCGGATTCGATGTTCCAGCGCTTCTCGTCCGGCTCACGGCCCCGGAACTGCGAGGCCTCGATCTTGAACGGGCCTTTGGTGTAGCCGGCCGTCAAAACACCGAAGGTGATGTGTGTGCTGTCCAGCCAGTGGTGGCTGATCGGCGCCTCGGGGCTATCCATGGCGGCGGGGCGATGCATGAAGGCCGGCGGGCCGAAAGCCGGTTCGCCGGGAAGACCGCCGTAGAGAAAGACGCTCTGGTCGCCCCCGAAGCGGAAGGAGAGGCTGGCCGACAGCTCCATGAACAGGTCATGCGGATGCTGGCGGTCGACCAGCGGCTCGACCCCGTCGGCCGTCTCGCCGGCGGCCAGCAGCAGAGGATAGCCTTCCTGGCCCATCAGCGGATCGGGGCTGAGCATGGCGCGCAGGTTGAGGGTGGTCGGACCGGCGTCACGGCTGGCGGAAATCATCGCCATGCCGGCGATGAAGCCCTTGTCGTCGCCGCGCGGGCCGGTCTGGTCGCTGTACACGGCGTTGAGCAGGAGGTGGCTCATCACCATCCACTCACCGGCGCTGGTGTGAACGCCGCCATGGCCGGCGGCCTCCGGTTGCCAGCTCGTACCGCTGGCGTCGCGGGCCATGGGCCAGGGGCCGTAGGGGCTTTGCATCCCATCGTCCATGCCATCCATGGCGGCGTCCGCGTCCGCCGGATCCATGCCGCCGTGGTTCATCCTGGCGTGGTCGGGCGCGGCCGGCGGCGTCTGGGCGAGGGTGGGAAGAGCGGCGCTTGTCGCGGCCAGCAGGGCCGTTCCGCCCAGCAGCGCGCGTAGGGTATTCGAGGTCATGGGACCTCCTCCTTGTGCTTGAACTTGATCCGATTGGTCGCGTCCGGCGACCGTGAAGGGGTCGGGTCAGGCGCGGGGAGGCGGTGTCTCGGGGGCGAGGGGACGGCCCATCAAGGTCGGGCTGACCGGGGCATAGGTCGCCCGCGCCGCAGATTTCGAAGCGCCGATGGGCGCCGGAAGCAGATTCGGCGCAGGCATGCAGCCGATGCAGCAGCTCATCGCCAGGGTAGCCTTGCCCGGATGCTGGGCCGGAGCCTCATGACAAGGCGGCTCAGCGGTCGGCGTCTCGGCGCGCGCAAGGCCGCCGAAGGCGAAGATCATCGCCGTCAGGACCAGCAGCAGGGTGCGCAGAGCCGTCATGCCGCTCCCATAAGCCTGCCCGCCCCGGGGCTCAAGGCCTGACCGGCGGAGTAGCGTCGCCGTCGTTCAGCGCCCGCTGCATGAAGACGATATCGACCCAGCGGCCGTGCTTGCGCCCAACGGCCTTGAAGACGCCGCTATGCTCAAAGCCCAGAGCGGTATGCAGGGCCAGCGAGCCGGCGTTCTCGCTGTCGCCGATCACCGCCGTCATCTGGCGCAGGTCTATGGCCTCGCACCGCCTGATCCGCTCTGCCAGCATGGCCCGGCCGACGCCCTTTCCAGCCTGGCCGGGGGCGACATAGACGCTGTCCTCGACGGTGTAACGATAGGCCGACCTCGGCCGGAACGGCTTGGCGTAGCACAGGCCGACCACCTGGCCGCCGGACTCGGCGACCAGGTATGGCAGGCCGAGGCTCTTCACCTCGGCCAACCGGCGCGCCATCTCGGCAGGCGGCGGCGCCTCCTCCTCGAAGGTGCCGAAGCCGTGCAGGCAGGCGTCGCCGTAGATGGCGGCCAGGGCCGGGACGTCGGCCTCGGTGGCGTCCCGTACGATCAAACCTTCGTCCAGCCCTTCTCGACGGCCCAGACCGCGTAGGCGTAGTCGAGCGCGATCTCCTTGAGGAAGTCGAAGCGGCCCGAGGCGCCGCCGTGGCCGGCCTCCATGTTGATCTTCAGCAGGATCGGATTGCCGCTGGTGGTGTTCTCCCGCAGCTTCACGGCCCACTTCTCCGGCTCCCAATAGGTGACCCGGCCGTCGGAGAGGCCACCCGTCGCCAGGACGCTGGGATAGGGCTTCTTGCCGACGTTATCGTAGGGGCTGTAGCTCATCATGTAGTCGTAGGCGGCGGCGTCCTCGAGGGGATTGCCCCACTCGGGCCATTCCGGCGGGGTGAGCGGCAGGGAGGTGTCGCTCATGGTGTTGATGACGTCGACGAACGGCACGGCGGCGATAATGCCGGCGTAGAGGTCAGGCCGCATGTTGGCGACCGCGCCTACCAGGAGGCCGCCGGCTGATCCGCCATAGGCGACGGTCTTCGCCGGCTTGCCGTAACCGTTTTTGTGCAGGTGCTCGGTGCAGGTGATGAAGTCGGTGAAGGTGTTCTTCTTCTTGAACTTGCGCCCGTCCTGGAACCAGCCCCAGCCCTTGTCGGAACCGCCGCGGATGTGGGTGGTGGCCCAGATCCAGCCGCGGTCGACCAGAATGAAGTTGCGGATCGAGAAGCCCGGCTCCTGAGGGATGCCGTAGGAGCCGTAGCCGTAGACCAGCAACGGCGCCTTGCCGTCGAGCGGAACGTCCTTGCGGCGCAGGACGGTGATCGGCACCTCGGCGCCGTCGCTCGCCTTGGCATAGACGCGGTCGACGACATACTTCGACGGATCGTGGCCCGAGGGAATTTCCTGGGTCTTGCGCAGGGTCCTGGCTCGCGTGTTCATGTCGTAGTCGAACCACTGACGCGGCGTCGTCGGCGAGGTGTAGGTGTAGCGCATCACCGGGGTGTCGAACTCGAAACCGCCCTCGACACCCAGCACATAGGCCTTCTCGTCGACGGCGATGGCGTGCTCGGACTTGTCGGCGCGCCTGGTGATGATGATGGAGTTGTTGGCGTTGACCCGCTCGATGCGGATCAGGTGATCCTTGAAGGCGCCGATGCCGACGATGAAGCGGCCCGGGCTATGGGCGACCCAGTCTTTCCAGTCAGCGGCCTGCGTCTTGCCCGGCTCGGCGGTGCAGAGCTTGAAGTCAACGGCGCCGCCGGCGTTGGTTCTGATGACGAACTTTCCGTCCCAGTGTTCGACGTCGTAGAGAACCCCCGGATTTCGGGCGGCGAAGACCACCGGCTCGGCCGTCGGGGTCTCGGCCGGAATCAGCCGCAGTTCGCTGGTCTCCTGGTTGCCGATGCCGATGGAGATGAAGGCGTCCGAGGCGGTCGTACCGACGCCCATGAACATGCCCTCGTCCTTTTCCTCGTAGACCAGGCTTGTTTCGCCGCCGCGGGCGGGGCGACGGAAGACCTTGTTGGGGCGGCCTTCCTCGTCACGGTTGGTCCAGAACAGCCAGGCGCCGTCCGGTGAGAACGCCAGGTCCCCGTAGCCGGCCGTGATGGGCTCTCCAACCAGCTGTCCGGTTTCCAGGTCCTTGACGTACAGGGTGTGAAATTCCGAGCCCTGGGCGTCCTCGGCATAGGCGAACAGCTTGTGGTCCGCGGTGTGGGCAGTGGCCGCGACCTCGGAGTAGGCCTTGCCCTCGGCCAGTTTGTCGGCGGCCAGCAGGATCTGCTCACCATCGGTCTTGCCGCGCGGGCGGCGGCAGAACAGCGGATGCTGACCGCCCTTGTTGAAGCGGGTGTAGTAGTCCCATTGGCCGTCGGGCGCAGGGACGGACGCGTCGTCCTCCTTGATGCGGCCCTTCATCTCCTCGAACATCTTGCCCTGCAGCTCTTCGGTCGAGGACAGCATGGCCTTGGTGTAGGCGTTCTCCTCGGTCAGGTGCGCCTTGACGTCGGCCTTGACGATGGTCGGGTCTCGCAGGACCTGCTGCCAGTTGTCGTCCTTCATCCAGGCGTAGTCGTCGGTCCGCTTGCGGCCGAGCTGTTCGATGACCTTCGGCTCCTTCTTCACGACGGGCGGCACGGGCTTGGCTTTGGTTGCGGACATGACCTGACCTGGAAGGAGGGCGGCGGCGGCGGCGCCGGTCGCCAGGATTTCACGACGGTTCATAGGGAGACAGCCTCGGAGCGTGGAAGGGCCGCGTCGCGCGGCGCGATGCGGCGACCTTGGCCCGAGCGTCTGCGCGCGGTCAACGGAACGGACCGCTTCATGAAGGGGTTTTCATGGTCCGGCCGACGATCATCGCCGGTGAAACATCCAGGCGTGAAGGGATCAATCCATGTGGGACCGCATCGAGGGCTCGTGGAAGCAGCTCACCGGCAAGGCGAAGGAACAGTGGGGAAAGCTCACCGACGATGATCTGACCGAGATCGCCGGCAAGCGTGACCAGCTCGCCGGCAAGATCCAGGAGCGCTACGGATACGCCAGGGACGAGGCGGAGGAAGAAATCCGCGCCTTTGAGGCCCGGCACGCCGAAGACAAGAGCTTCAAGAGCTGATCCATTGACGCCACGGTTACCGAGCGGTCACCTATTGGCACAGCCATTGCTCCAGACCGGGTGATCGGCGCCTTGCCGCCCCGTTCTGGAGCATTAAGTGACCTACACTCTGCGACCCTTTCGACTCGCTGACGTCCCCGCCGTCAGCGCGCTCTGCGACTGGGCCTGGTGGCCGCAGCGCAGCGCCGCGGGCTGGGCGTGGCTGGCCGATGGTCCACCCGGAGCGCGTGAGCAGGGCGATGCCGGCCCCGCCGGTTGGGTCTGCGAGCTGGAGGGCGAGGTCTCGGCCTTCCTCGGCAACTTCGTCCAAAGGTTCCATTTCGGCACACAGGTCGTGCGCGGCGCTACCGGCCACACCTTTCTGGCCCATCCGCGCGCCAAGGGGGCGGGTCGCATGGTGCTGCGGGCCCTGGCCGAACAGCCCGACCGGTTCAGCATCTATCTGTTCAACGCCAACGCCGTATCGTCGAGCCACTACCGCCACTACGCCCTTGAGGCGTGGCCGTTGGCGACCCATGCCGTGAAGTACAGCTGGTGGGTGGACCTGCCGGGGGTCATCCACGAACGGCTGCTGTGGCGCTACAGCCGCCTGCGTGGCTTCGACGGCGTGAGGTCCGGAGGCGAACGCTTCATCAGTGACCGGTTGCGCAAGGGCGGGGTGACCCGGCTTCAGCCTGACGTCCGGGTGCTGTTCGAGCAGGAGGTCGATGGCCGCTTCGACGGCCTTTGGGCGAGGCTGCAGGAGGATGGCCGACTGCTCGCGGCCCGCGACTCGGCGACGCTTCGCTGGCGACTGGCCGATCCGGACCTGACGCTGCGGCCGGTGCTGCTGGGCTATGAGCATGAGGGCCGGCTGGCCGGCTATCTCCTGGCCTATTTCTCCAAGCAGACCGAAATCGATCAGCCCTGCCTGGATATTGTCGACCTGATCGCCACTGCGGAGCATGAAGCGATCGCCATTCCGGCTCTGGTCCGCACCCTTGTCGACAGTGCCCGCGAACTCGGTGTCGCCCGGGTCAGGTTGCAGACGGTCTCCCCTGTTCTGGACGGGATCCTGGCCGGGATGCCCGGCGCGCAGCGCCAGGTGACCCACGGCCACTGCCATGTGGGCTTTACGCCGGATGTTGCCCCCGCCATGACGGCGGCCTGGCAGCCGACCCCCTACGACGGCGACTACAGCTTCTGCCTGCGGCCCCCGCCGCTCGGCGAAGGCTGGGCCGCCGATACGCAAACGGCCGCCCCGAAGGACGGCCGCCACGTCTCCTAGATCAGGAAGGGTTCAGGCCCCGTAGATCACCGAGATGGTCTCAGCGACGCAGGCCGGACGGTCCTCGTCCTCGATCTCGATGGTGCATTCGTTCTTCATCTGGATGCCACCCGACTTGGGCTCGGCGGCCAGCAGCTTCTGACGCATGCGCACGCGCTTGCCGACGCGCACCATGTTGGTGAAGCGCACCTTGTCCGAGCCGTAGTTGATGCCGCGGGTCACGCCGGTGACGCGCAGCAGGCCGGCGCCGAGGAAGGGGATCAGCGACAGGGTCAGGTAGCCATGGGCGATCGGGCCGCCGATTTCCTTGGTGGCACGCTCGACATCGACATGGATCCACTGGTGGTCGCCGGTCGCTTCGGCGAACTGGTTGACCCGCTCCTGGGTAATCTCGACCCAGTCGCTGACGCCGATCTCCTGGCCGACCAGCGTGCCCAGATCCTTGATATCGACTTCCTTCATGACGTTTACCCCTTGTGTTGAACAGTTGTTTGAGGGTGTGCCACGGCTCGCTGGCCGCCTCAAGTCGCCGCCGGACGGATGGCTGTCCCAAAGACAATGGAGCCGCGCCGCCCGGCCGGTCAGGCTCCGCCCAATGACCAGGCTTCAGACCTTCGGCGATTTGGCGCGTGAGTGGCGCGGCCGGCGGCGACATACCGCCCCGGGTCTCATGGCCGACCTTCCAGCGACCCGGACGGCCAAGGCTAAGGCGGCCTGAATCGGTACGGATTCTTCCACTCGTCAGCCTGCGTTCGGTGTGCCAAACGTCCGGCCATGACCGATACGACCACCGCCCACGCCGCTGCTCCGCCCCAGGAGGCCTTCGCGCTGACCACCTCGCGGGGTTTCCCCGACTGGCTCCAGCGGATGGGCGCGTCGATCAGCTTCACCACCTATCAGGCGGGCAAGATCTTCTTCCTGGGGATCAAGGAGCCCGGCCGCATCGCCGTGTTCGAGCGCACCTTCGCCCGCTGCATGGGCCTGGCCCGCAGCGAGGACGCCCGCAAGCTGGCGCTGGCCACCCACTACCAGATCTACCGCTTCGACAACGTCCTGCCCCCCGGCCAGATGAGCGGCGTCCACGACGCGGTCTACACCCCGCGCGTTTCCTGGATCACCGGCGACGTCGACGCCCACGACATCGCCTTCGACGCGGACGGCAACATCGTTTTCGTCAACCCCCTGTTCTCCTGCCTGGCGACGATCAGCGAGGGCTACAGCTTCAAGCCGATCTGGCAGCCGCCCTTCATCACCAAGCTGGCCCCGGAAGACCGCTGCCACATGAACGGCCTGGCCATGGAGAACGGCCGCCCGCGTTATGTGACCATGGTCTCGAAGTCAGACGTCGCCGACGGCTGGCGCGACCGCCGCTCGGATGGCGGCATGATCATGGATGTGACCAACAACGAGCGCGTGGTCGAGGGGCTTTCGATGCCCCACTCGCCGCGCGTTCACGAGGGCAAGCTGTGGGTGCTCAACTCCGGCGCCGGCGAGCTGGGCTTTGTCGATCCCGATACCAAGGCCTTCAAATCGGTGGCTTTCTGTCCCGGCTATGCGCGGGGCCTGTCGTTCATCGGCAAGTACGCCTTGGTCGGCCTGTCGCAGGCCCGCGAGAACCGCACCTTCCAGGGCCTGCCCCTCGACGAAGCGCTGGCCAGCCGTGACGCGGTGGCCCGTTGCGGCATCCTGGTCATCGACACCGAAAGCGGCGACACCGTCGAATGGGTGCGGATCGAAGGGGTGGTGCGCGAGCTGTTCGATGTCGTCGCTCTGCCCGGCGTTCGTAACCCGTCGGCGATCGGCCTGATCGGCGACGACGTGCGCCGGGTGATCAGCATCGACGAAGGCTGATCGTACCGGATTATTACACTGCCACGCGCTCTTGGACCCGCATAAGCGCGGGTTCGCCAATTGGAGGGCGAGCCCATGTTTGGTCAGGCACGCAAGCGACGGATCGAGAAGGCGGTGCTGGAAGAGGTCGCCTATATGCTCGATCTTCACGGCGCAACCGACCGGGCGGTCGAGGCTGCCAAGGCGAGGGCCGCCCGGCCGAATGTCAACGCCAGCCGCGCGCGCGTTATCGCGGAAGCCGCCGAACGGCTGAAGGCCCGCGTATCAGTCGGAGAAAAAGTCGAAGGGTAGGGCGCCTGACCTGCGCCGCGCCGGGCTCAAGGGGTGACGGCGCGGCGAAGACTGGCATCAACGGCTGCAAGGGCCTGGTCGCCGCACCATCCCAGGTGCAGAATGTAGGAAGCCATCAGCACGCGGATCTGCAGGTCGAACGTCTGAGTGAAGCTCAGGCGTCCATCAGCTCCGGTGCGCCAGAAGCCGGCCTTCTCGCCGACCTTCAGAACGTTGCGGGCGTGCTGGCGGGAAACGCCGCTGCGCTTGGCCAGTTCGCTCAGGTTGATGACGGCCGGACCGGTCGGCGGAAAGTCGCCGCCGGCCATGCTGACCAACTGGCCCAGCACGACCAGGCCGGCGTTGCGCTCGGAGATACCGTCGAGGTTGGGCGCCTTGCGATCATAGGCCAGGAAGCTGCCCGCCATGAACCGGCCGGTGGCGGCCATGAAGGCCTCGAACACGCCTGGTTCGTCCCAGCGGTCGAGCACCGCCTGTGCGCCGCTGAGCAGCGGCAGGCACAGGCGTAGCTCACGGCGCCAGCGAGCGCGGAACAGAGCTTCGAGAGCGGGGGTCGGCGCATAGCGCTTGATGCGGCCGTCGCCCTGCGCGGGTATGGGCCTGATCAGGCCGATGACCTGAAGATAGACCAGCATGGCATGCACCCGGCTGCGGCTGCCGAGCCCCAGGGGCTCGACCAGGCGACTGAGGCTGGCGTGGTTGAAGCCCTCCGACGAGCCGTGCAGCCCCAGGGCCCAGATGCCGGCCATATAGTGGCCGACATCCCGAAGGGTTCGGGTCATCGACGCGTCATCCTCGGCGTGGGGCGCCCAGTTGTCGAGCAAGGCCAGGCTGACGTCGCCGAACCGTGCTTCCTGGATCATGCCGTCGAGCCGATCCTGATCGAGGACCGCCAGGACCAGCGCCGCCATTTCACTGGCTGCGTCTTTGTCAAGTTCGCCGCTCACCGCAATGCCAACTCTACGCGCACTAACCTGCAACCCTCGCCAAAGGGAAATAAAACAACGTTATCCAGAATTAACCGTGCCTGAAAGTTCTGAATACGCTGTTGGCCCAACAAGTAAAAAGAAATTCGTCCGGAAAGTTACAGGGCCCAGACTGGGGCCTGATTTAACGACGTCGCGAATCTTTCAGGCAAGGGCCAGTGTAGGGCGCTCCACCAAAGACCCGGCGTTGTGCAACAACTCTAACGGGAGGGGCGTGAGGCCATCCAACGACGCCGACGCCGACGCCGGCGCCGGAGGCCCCGGCGTCTTGGCGATCAGACGATCTTGGTGTCGGTCTTGCCCCAATAGGCGTCGCGGATCAGCCGCTTGTAGAGCTTGCCGGTCGGATGGCGCGGCAACTCCTCCATGAAGTCGATGACGCGCGGCGTTTTCACATGGGACAGGTTTGCGCGGCAGAAGGCCAGCAGTTCGGCGGCCAGTTCGGGATCGCCCTTGCCGGTCGCCGGCTGGATGACAGCGATGACCTGCTCGCCCATCTCCTCATGCGGCCCGCCGACCACGGCCACGTCGGTGACCTTGGGGTGGGTGACCAGCAGATTCTCGATCTCCTGCGGGTAGATGTTCACCCCGCCGGAGATGATCATGAAGCTCTTGCGGTCCGTCAGGTAGAGGAAGCCGTACTCGTCCATCCAGCCGACATCGCCAAGGCTCGTCCAGCCGTGCTTGTTGTAGCTGTCAGCCGTCTTCTGCGGGTCGTTGTGATAGTTGATCGGCGGGCCGTCGGCGAAATAGACCTGACCTTCGGCGCGGGCTGGCAGGGGGTCGCCCTCCTCGTCGCAGATGCGCAGGGACCCGAGCACCGCCTTGCCGACCGAGCCCTTGTGGGCCAGCCAGTCCTGCGAGCCGATGTAGCAGAATCCATTACCCTCTGTGCCGGCGTAGTATTCGTGGATGATCGGGCCCCACCAGGCGATCATCTGTTCCTTGACCGGCATCGGACAGGGGGCAGCGGCGTGGACCGCCGAAACCATCGAGCTGAGGTCATACTTGGCCCGCACCTCTTCCGGCAACTTCAGCATACGGACGAAGTGGGTCGGCACGAACTGGCCGGTCTGGATCCTGTACTTTTCGATCAGGGCCAGGGCGGTTTCCGGATCGAACCGCTCCATGACGACGACCGTGCCGCCCAGCTTGTGGACGCTCATGCACCAGCGCAGGGGGGCTGCGTGGTACAGCGGCGCCGGCGACAGGTAGACGCAGCCGTCGGGGAAGCCGAACAGGCCGGTGGTCATCATCTGCAGGGCGTTGGGCGCGTCGATCGGCAGGCCGCTCAGCGCCGGCTTGACGCCCTTGGGGCGGCCGGTTGTGCCGGAGGAGTAGAGCATGTCCGACCCGGCCGTCTCGTCGGCGATCGAGGTCGTCGGCATATGATCACGGTCCGCCTCGAAACTCTCGTAAGGGCCGCGGGTCCCGCCGACCATATAGAGCTTAAGGTCCGGAACCAGTTTGGCGACCTCATCGGCCAGATCGCCCATGGCAGCCGAGGTGATCAGCACCTTGGCCCCGCAGTCGCGCAGAATGTACTCCATCTCGCCTGCGGTCAGCTTGGACGAGATGCAGGTGTAGTAGAGGCCCGAGCGCTGGCCGGCCCAAGCGATCTCGAAGTAGCGGGCGTTGTTCTCCATGCAGACGGCGATGACGTCGCCGACCCCCAGGCCCAGCGACCGGAACAGCTGCGCCCCCTGGTTGGAGCGCTCGTCGAGCTCCTTGTAGGTCACCGTCTCGCCGGTTCCCGCCATGATGTAGGCAGCGCGGTCGGGGTGGCTCTTGGCGAAGATCGTCGGGTGCATGAGGCTTCCTCGGGAGCCCGGTCTTGCGCCGGGTTATCGGTGTTCACTTTAAGCGCGAATAGAAGCGCGTTGCGCCGCTTCGCTCAAGGGCGCCGTCGCGGCAGGATGGCACAGTTATTTCACTTCAGCGCGAATGGCTGCGATTTCGGCCGCCAGACCGCGCAGGGCGGCGGGGGTGTCGGCCAACATGGCCTTGAGTTCGAGCCGCTGGCGGCGGTTGGGCGCCTTCGCGAAAGGGTCGAACCCGGGGGCGACGGGCGCCTCTTCCCGGCTCTGGGCTCGAAGGCGGTCGGCGCCCGTGTCATCGCTGGACAGGCTGGCCGTCAGAACGGCCTCGCGAAGCCGGCGATTTCCGGTGGCTCGGCCGCGTACCAGGGTCGCGGCGGCCTGGGCGTGGATGGCTGCATCCCCCTCGGCGAGCTTGCGGATCAGCCGGTCGGCCTGCCCGGCGGCGGCGGTCAGGTCCTCGATCAGACGCCCGGCGAGATCGCCGATGGTCGGGTTAGCCCCGCCCCAGGCCAGGATCGCCTGACGTTCGACCGCCGCCAGAGCCGACTGCAGGTTCTCGGCGCTATGCATCCAGGGCGGGGCCGGCTGGCCCTGCTGGTCGAGGATCCGGCGGTGGAGCAGGGCCCCGTCGAAGCCCGCGGCGAGCAGGCCGAGCAGCCGGCGTTCAGCCATCTGCCGCGGCGCGGGCGGCGGACCGCCGCTGGCCGTCTCCATCAGGAGGCAGTCCATCGGCGTCTGCCACTGATCCCGAAAGTGGGCGCGGCCGGCGATGCGGGCCAGGGAGGCCGGCAGGGTCCGTTCGGCGCCGGGAATCTCGCGGCCCGAGAAGAAGGCGGCGATGTCGCGGGCCACGGCGCGATCGGCGAAGGCGGCCAGCCCGGCCACGGCCCCCCGGCCGCCCCAACCGACGAGGCGGTGGCCGACCTTGTCCCAGTTTGCCTTTAGCCAGCTCCAGGCGCCGGGCGCCGTGGCGGTGTTGGCGAGCAGGGCCTCGCAGGCCAGCTGAGCCTCGGCGTCGCTCAATGCCGGGTCGGCCAGCAAGGACAGCTGGCGCGGCAGGGCGGCCGGGTCACGGATAGCGCACAGGCTGGCGATAATCCCTTCGCGGTCCGTCGTGCTGCCCAGCTGGGCCCGGAGAGCATCGAAGTCAGGTGAGGGGTCTTCAGCAAGTGCTGGCAGGTCCGCGCGCCAGCGATCGAAAGCCTGCCGCCGGGCGCCGCCGGCCAGGAGATCGCCGATTTCCTGCAGGTGGTTGCGCGCCGAGCCGAGAGCGAGCCCGGCGTCGGCCGCGTCGCGGATCAGCCTGAGGCAGGCGAAGAGGTCGGTCTCTCCGATCCAAAGGCTCAGCCAGGCGTCCTCGAGGACCACGGTCGCTTCCGCGTCGGACAGCAAAGCCAGCGGCGGAAGGGCGGGTGCGGGGAGCGCTCTGACGTAACCGCTCGCGCCGGCGTTGGCGAAGGCCCAGGCGATCGGGCCGTCGAAGGCGATTTCGGCCCTGCCAGCGAGCAGACAATTGGCCCGGACGATCTGACCGTCCCGCAGCCCGACCTTCAGGCACAGCGGCAGAGGCCCAGACCCCAGGTCCTGACGCGTCACGCTCAGGCCCTCCGCCTGCCAGTCCAGCCGGACAGCAGGGGCGCCGGCCAGATCGACCAGGGGATCCGCCACGGCGGCGACAGGCTGGCCTGACGCGGTCTCCAGCGCGGCCCACAGGTCGGCAGACCGGGCGATACCGAGGGCATGGCGTTGCAAGTAGAGCTTCAGGCCCTGACGCAACGCCGTCTCCCCCAGCCAGCCTTCAAGGGTGCGCAGCAGGCCGGCGCCCTTTCGATAGGCGATGACGTCGAACAGCTCGGCGATCTCGCCGGAGCCGGCGGCGCCCTTGCGCAGGGGACGGCCGGTCGGCGCCCAGTCGGCGTGCAGGGCTTCGCGGATCGCCCGCGTCTCGGCCGCCTCGTCCAGCAGCTCGGGCGCGATGGCCGCCAGCGACGTCGGCGCCAGCCAGGTTGCGAAACCCTCGTTCAGCCACAGCTCGTTCCAGCCGGCGGGGGTGACCAGACCGCCGAACCATTGGTGGGCGACCTCATGGGCGATCAGGGTGGCGGCCTCCCGCGTCGGCCGGGCTACCGACGCCTGACGCAGGAAGATGGCGCCGGTGTTTTCCATACCGGCGGCGCCGGTCCCGGGCAGGAGGACGAGGTCGAGCATGTCGAACGGACAGGCGACGCCCAGCCAGTCGCCGAAGAAGGCCAGGGCGGCGACAGCGGCGCCCAGCACCCAGGCGTCGTTGGGGCCCGGGGCGAGGGTATGGAGAGAGAAGGATCCTTTGCTGATCGTCTGGAAGCCGCCGATGGCCAGAGCCATCAGGTGGGTCGGCAGGGGCGGGGTGGGCGCGAAGGTGATGACCTGGTCCGTCGCGCCCGCGATGGCGGCGTTGGAGATGGCGCTCCAGCCCTCCGGAACAGTGACGGTGAGGTCCAGCGCCGCGCGCACGGCGGGATCATCGAGACAGGGAAAGACGCGGCGGGCGTGGTCCGGCTGCAGCTGGCTGGCGATGAAGCCTTCGCCCCGGTAGAGGCCGCGCGGGGTGTCGGACAGGCGGCCGGCGTAGGTCACGCGGACGTTGGCCGTGCCGGTCAGTAGCCCCTGCGGCGTCACCACCAGCTTGTCGCCATCCAGACACCAGGCGGCCGGGGCGCCGTCGACCCAGGCTGCCTCGATGTCGAGGTCAAGGCAGTCCAGCGTGATCGCCTCGGTTCCTGCATCGATGGCGAAATCGAGGGTGAGATCGCCGGCGAAGGTTCCGGCGACGGGGTCGGGCGCGAGATGCAGGCGGTAGCGGAGCGGCGTCACACCCGACTTTTGGCGCAAATGCCGGTGCTGTCCATGCTTCAGGCAGCCGCCTCCCACAAAGCTCCGACAAACCCCGCGACCAGGGTCGTGAGGCACAGCCAGAAACCGAACGGGACCGGACCGCTGCGGCCGGTCAGGCGCTGCAGCAGAAGCGGCGCGAAGGCCGCCAGCGCCAGCATCACCACCGCGACGCGCCAGCCGACCAGCGCGGCGGCCATGCCGGCCAGCAGGACGTCGCCGAGGCCCAGCTTCGGGGGCTTGCCGGACCATTCGCGAAGGCTGAACAGGAAGATTCCGGTGACGACGCCCACCGACAGGCGTTCCCTGGCCGTCTCCGGCGACAGCGCGACATCCACCCCGACGGCCACCGCCAACGCCAGCAAGCCTGACCGGGGCAGTGAGAAGCGGCGCAGATCTGTAAGGGCCAGATAGATCAGGGCCGCGCCGGCCGGCAGCAGCGACCAGCGGCCGAATGAGGCGAGGGCGGCGAAGGCGAGAACAAGGCCCGCTGCGATCCACAGGGTCGAGGGCCTGGCGCCGCTCAGCTTCGGCCAGGCAGGCCAGGCCAGGCCAAGGGCGGCGGCAAGGCTGCCCAGCGCCAGAGCTGTGCCGATCAGGGCTGCGGTGGCTTGCACAGCACGGCGCCGGGAGCCAGGCGCAGGCGGCGCCAGTCGTGGATATGCCAGGGCTGGCCCGAGGTCCCGGTGTAGCGCAGCCGCTGCCAGAGGATGTCGCTGTAGCGATCGGTGCGCAGGGCGGCGCGGACCTCGACGACGTCGCCGGGCGCGAGCGGCAGGATTTCCGGCGACAGGGCGGTGGCGGGCGGCATCGGCAAAGGCTCTGGCCCCTGGCGACCGAAGGTGACCAGGGCGCGCAGGCAGTCTTCCTCCGACGGCGAGGCTTCTGCGGCCTTCAGGAACTCGCCCAGGCGGGCGAAGGCGGCGCGGGGCGCGTTCGGATCCGGGCTGCTCAGGGCGCCGACCACCCGCTGCCGCAGCGCCGGCTGGACGATCCGGGCGGCGATATCGGGGGCCGGGTCCTGCTGGGCGTCAGGTTTGAAGGCGACCGACAGGAAGGTCAGCTCGACCTGCCGGCTGTTGAGCCGCTCGCTCCGCTCCCAGCGCGGCGCCTGCGGGGCGCCGTCCTTCTCCAGCGCGGTCAGACCGGCCTGGGTCGCCGACTCCAGGGTGATCAGGGCGAAGAGGTCGGCGTCCTTCTGGCGGGCCGCCTTGGCCTTGACGGTAACGAGGCCGGTCAGGCCGGCGGCCGTGCTCATGATGGCGAAGGCCAGCGCCAGGGTCAGGGGCAGGGTGAAGCCGCGCAGTCTCGCTCTCTTGGGGCGGGTCCTAGCGCCGGTCACGCCCGAACCCGAGGGTGGTCAGGCCGGATGCTATGTCCTTGGTCACCCGGTCGGCGTCGGCCCGGTCGCGCACCAGGGTCGCCTTCAGGAAGACCACCAGTTCGGTCCGACCCTTCACATTGGCCCGTTCGCGGAACAGGGCCCCGGCGAAGGGGATCTGGCTGAGCAGAGGCACGCCGCTGTCGCCCTTGGTGCGGGTCGAACGGATCAGGCCGCCGAGCGCGATGACCTGGCCGTTGTCGACGGCGATCTGGGTGCGGAACTTGCGCTGCGAGATGGTCGGGCTGTTGATCTCCGAGGTCGTGGTCTCCGACACGTCAGAGACCTCCTGCTCGATATCGATGAAGATGCGGCCGCCCTCGCCGACGCGCGGGGTGACGGTCAGCAGCACCCCGGTGTCGCGGTAGTTGACCGAGTTGACCGTCAGGCTGGTCTGCTGGTCGCCCTGGGCCGTCTGGGTGATGATCGGCACCTGGTCGCCGACCTGCAGGGTGGCGGTCTCGTTGGCCAGCACCAGCAGGCGCGGGGTGGAGACCACCTCGACGTCGGTGACCGACGACAGGGCGTTGATCACCACCTTGAAGTCCGGTCCCAGGTACTGAAGCGACAGACCCGGGAAGGTCAGGTTCAGATTGCCGTTGCCGACCGTGGCGAAGCCGCCGGAGACCTTGGGGTCGTTCTGCAGGAACCACTGGACGCCCAGGTTCAGCTTGTCGTTCAGCCGCACCTCCGCGACCGTGCCCTCGATGAGGATCTGCGGCGGCGGCACGTCCAGCCGGCGCACGATCTGCAGCAGGTTCTGGTACTCGGCGTCGCTGGCGTAGAGAATGATGGAATTGCTGCGCGGGTCGGCCGTCACCTGGCCGCCGCCGGGCGAGGAGGCGGCGCTGTCCTGGCCGGCAAGGCCGCCGGGCGGTGGCGGGGCGCCGCCGAAGAAGCCGCTGATGACCTTGACCAGATCCTCGGCCTTGATGTTGGCCAGCGGCACGACACGGATGCGCTGTTCGCTGGGCGAGGCCGGCTGGTCGAGACGCTCGATCCACGTCATCGTCTGCTCCAGCAGGGCCGGCGACTTGGCGATGACGATGATGGCGTTCAGCCGTTCGATGTCGATCATGTCGACCTGGGTGCCGATCGGGCCCTCCGCGCCGCCGTAGAGACGGCGCACATCGTCGGCCACAGCCTTCGCCCCGGCGTACTTCAGCGGATAGAACTGGAAGCTGTTGCCACGCAGCCATTCGACATCGAACAGCTCGGCGGTGCGCACCAGGCTATTCACCGTGCCCGGATCGCCGGTGATGTAGACGTATTCACGTGTGGAATCGGCCCGCACCTGGGCGCGGCCTTCCGCGATGGGGGTCAGCACCCGGACCATCTCCTGGGCGCTGACATTCTGCGCCCGGTAGATGGCCGTGCCGCCGGCGAAGAAGCTGCGCTGCTGGGTGACGCCGCCCGGCAGCACCGAGAAGGCCGGCACATTGGCGGCCGGGACCACGGCGACGCCGCCGCCCGGCGACGCGACGAGGGCGGCGCCCGCGCTGCGCAGGGCCTGGTCCAGGGTGGTCAGGATATCGGCCTCGGTCATCTCGCCGGTCATCCGGAAGGAGACCTCGCCGCTGACCTGGGGATCGATGCGGAACGGCCGGCTCAGAACCTCGCCCAGCACCGCCTCCACGGCAGCCGGGATTGGAGCACGGTCCATCAGCACGTTGACCGGGATCCGCTGGGTCGAGCCGCTGGTCGGGACCGGCGGCGCAGCGGCGATGGGAGGGCCGACCGCGTCGTCACGCCAGCCCTGGCGTTGCGGCGGCGGCTCCTCGCCGACGCGGGTGGCGGCCGCCGCCTCGGCGGCGGGAGAGGTGGGTTGCGACTGCGGTAGGGTGGCGCTGCCGCCGGGCCGACGCGGATCGCTGGCGCAGGCGCTCAGCAGCATCGGCAGCGCGACCGCGCCGCCTCGGATGATCTTGTTCATGGAGCGCGTCACTGGACCGAAATGTCCCGGTCCGCGCCTTCGCCGCCCGGCTTGCGGTCGGCGCCGAGGGTGCTGACGCTGAAGTCGCCGCTCTCGCCGCTGCTGTACCGGAACGGTTGGCCCCAGGGATCGAGCAGTTCGTCCTTGGTGCGCAGGTAGGGGCCGGTCCAGCTGTCCAGTCCAGCGGGGCGCTGGACCAGGGCGTTCAGGCCTTCTTCCTCCGTCGGAAAACGACCGGTATCGCCGGAAAAGAGTTCAACGGCGGCGGCCACCGTCTGAGCCTTCAGCTTGGCGGCGCGCGACTGGGCCTTGCCCATCTGGCCCATGACCTGGGGAATAACAACTGCCGAGATCAAACCAATAATCGCAACTACGACGAGCATCTCGGTCAGCGTATAACCGGCCCGCTCTCCGCGACGTTGTTTGATCTTCCTGCCGGTGTTCAAACCCGCCATTGTATCCACCGACCGCCCCCCGAACTTGCAGCAGGTTATGCCCCAGTCCGTTTCGCAGAGTCCATATGGCGACAGGTTGCGCCCGGACTCCGGGCCCGCGCTGCCGACCCTGGCCCAGGCCCGCGCCGAGGGCGCGAAACGACTGGCCGAGGCGCTGGGGCTGCTGGCCACAGACCGGGAACGCCTGCGCGCCGCCGTGGCGACAGCCGGACAGCCGCCGGCCGTGGCCGCCAGCCTGCTGGGCCTGGCCGGAGACGCCGCGATCGCCGCCGCCAGCGCGGACCTGCATGCGGCGCCGCTATGGGACGGCGACGGCGAGCCGCCGGCAATTGGCCCGACGTCGCTGAACGAAACCTACCTGGCCGAGAACCATGCCCTGGTGCTGGAGGACTATCCCGACCGGCTGGTCATCGGCCTGGTCGATGCCGGGGCAGAGGAGGTTCGGCGAGGCCTGCGGTTTGCGGCCGGCAAGCCCGTGGAGCTGCGGACCATCCCTTTCGGCCTGTGGCGGGCGGCCCGGACCCGGGCCGTCGCGGCCGAGGTGGACACGGTAAGCCCTGCTTTCGGCTCTCCGGACGACGCCGAGCGGTTGCGCGACTTCGCCCGGGACGCGCCGGTGGTGCGCTATCTCGACGGCCTGCTGGAGCGGGCGCTGGCCGAGCGGGCCAGCGACATTCACCTGGAACAGAAGGCCGACCGTTGTCTGGTGCGCATCCGGGTGGACGGCGCGCTGCGCGATCTGGAGCCGCTGGCGGCCGCGTTCGGCTCGGGCGTGGTGGCGCGCATCAAGGTGCTGGCCGATCTCGATGTGGCCTCGGTGCGGGCGCCGCAGGATGGCCGGGCGACGGCCTCGATCCGGGGGGCGCTGACCGACCTGCGGATTTCCACGACGCCGACGGTGTTCGGGGAGTCGGCGGTGGTCCGCCTGCTGACTCGCCAGGGGGTCGATTTCACCGTCGACAGCCTGGGGTTCGACACCCGGTTCCGCGAGACCTTCGCCCAGCAGCTGCGCCGGCCCTACGGCCTGATCCTGGTCACCGGCCCGAACGGCAGCGGCAAGACCACCACCCTCTATGCCGCCCTGCGCAAGCTGGCGACCAGAGAGCGCAAGGTGCTGACCATCGAGGACCCGATCGAATACGTCTTCGACGGCATCAACCAGACCCAGGTCAACGAGGCGGCCGGGGTGACCTTCGCCTCCTCGCTGCGCGCCTTCCTGCGTCACGACCCGGACGTCATCCTGGTCGGTGAAATCCGCGACAGCGAGACGGCCAGGCTGGCGGTGCAGGCCGCCCTGACCGGCCACCTGGTTCTGGCCACCCTGCACACCAACGACGCGGCCACCGCCCCGGCCCGGCTGGCCGACATGGGCGTCGAGCGCTACCTGCTGGCTGGGGTGCTGATCGGCGCCTCGGCCCAGCGGCTGACCCCGCGGCTGTGCGAGGCCTGCAAGACGCCGCGGGCGGCGACCACGGATGAAGCCGTCCTGTTCCAGGCCCACGGCATCGCTTCCGGCGACCTGAACCTGCACGAGGCGGCCGGCTGCAAGGCCTGCAACGGCGCGGGCCGGGTTGGCCGGGCGCCCCTGGGCGAGATCTTCACCGTCGACGAGGCCATCGAGCGGATGATCTCGACCGGGGCGCCGACCGCCGACATCCGCCGCCAGCTGTCCGGCCGGGCGGACTTCGCCACCCTGGCTCATGACGCCCTGCGCCACGCGGCCCGGGGAGAGGTGTCGCTGGAGGATGTCTACCGGGCGACGTCCCTGTGAGGTTGGGACTGTGAGAACCTATGCCTGGCGTGGCATGGACGCCGCCGGCCGGCCGGCGCGCGGCCGGCGCGAGGGGCTGAGCGAGGCCCAGGTGCGTGACGACCTGCTGGCCAGCGGGGTGACGCCGACCGCCATCACCGCCAGCACCGCCGCCTTCGTTCCGGCGCGCACCGGCCTGTCGGTCAATGACGCCCAGGGCGCCGCCTTCGCCGCCGACCTGGCGCGGTTTCTCAAGAGCGGCCTGTCGCTGGGCCAGACCCTGCACATCATCGAGACGACCTCGGAGGTCCCTGTGCTGGCGCGGCTGGCGAGCCATGTGCGGGGCGAACTGATGGCCGGCCGACCGCTGTCGGCGGGGCTGTCGGCCATTCCCGGCCAGACCGGCCGCTATCTGCAGGCGTTGGCCAAGGCGGGCGAGGCGACCGGGCGGCTGACCGATATCCTGGCCGGCGGGGCGGCGGCGTTGAAGGCCTCGGCGGCGACCCGCACCCGACTGATCACCATGATCATCTATCCGCTGTTCGTCATGGCCATGGCGGCGGCGGCCATCCTGCTGTTCGCCTTCGCCGTGCTGCCGGCCCTGGAGCCGGCCTTCACCGGGCTGGGCGGCGAGCTGCCGGCGACGACCAAGGCTGTGATGGCCGGCGGCCGATTCCTGAGGCTGGCGGCGCCGATCCTTGGCCTGGCGGGCCTGGGGCTGGCGCTGGCCCTGACCCTGTCGCGGGCGGCCCGTGAAGCGGCCATCCGCCTGTTGCACCGGTTGATGCTGACCCGCGCCGGCTTCGGCATCCTGCCGGACACGGTGTTTGGGGGCCTGGCCCAGCGGTTGTCGATCGCGATAGGGGCGGGGGTGCCGCTGGCCACCGCGTTCCGCGTCTCGGTGGAAGCGATAGGGGTGGAGCCGGTGCGGCAGGCGCTCGAGGCGCAGGAGCCGCGTCTGCGCGAAGGGACCAGGCTGTCGGAAGTGTTCCGCGCCATCGCCTTCGCACCGCCGATGCTGGTCGGCCTGACCAAAGTGGGCGAGAGCGCCTCGGACCTGCCCAGGGTGCTGGGCGAGGCAGGCGACGCCCTGTCGGCCAGGGCCCAGGAAAAGACCGAGCGGTTCCTGTCGATCCTGACGCCCGCCATCGTGCTGCTGATCGGGCTGGTGGTCGGCGGCATCGTGCTGGTGGTCTTCCAGGGGCTGATGTCGATCAGCGACATGGTCGAGCTGTGAGGAAGTCGGGGTTCATTCTCGCCGAGGCCCTGGTCTCGCTCGGCCTTGCCGCCCTGACCGGGACCCTGGCCCTGACCCTGCTGGTGTGGGCTGCGCGGACCATCGACCGGGCCCAGGCGCGGATGGCGGCGGCGACGGTCGTCGAGCGACTGTACGAAGAAGCCCGTTTGACCACGCCGGCCGACCTGCGGGCGGTGACCTCGGGCAGGACAGGCCGCTACCGCTGGCGGCGGCTGCCGCGCGGGCCGGTAGAGAGCGCCATCCCGAACGGAGCGCAACGGGTGCGGTTGGAAGTGACCTGGACAGCGGGGGCGCGGCCGGACCGCAGCGTCATCGACGCCGTCGTTGTCGGAGGCTCGCAATGAAGCGGGTCAATGGGTTCGCCGCCAAGGGGTTCGCCCCCAATGGGTTCGCAATGACCGAGGTGCTGGTCGCCGTCGGCATCGGAGCGCTGATCATGACGGCGATGATCTATCTGCAGGTCGACTTCATCGGCTGGACCCAGCGCGCGGTGGCCCTGGGCCGACCGGACCCGTCGGACCGCGCCCTGCAGGCGAGCGTGCGGGACGGGGATCGATGCGCGGGGCCGGGGCGGGTTCTGGCGATGGATGACACCGGCGGGGTCGGGCTCAAGGCCGAGGCGGAGATGATTCCCCTGTTGAGCCTGCCCGCTGGAACGAAGGCCAGCATCGTGACGGCGCGCAGGCCTGATGGGACCGGGCGGCCCGGCTGGTCGGCGGCGACCATCGCCCGCGACGATACGGCGATTGCGGTCGCTGCCCTGCGGTGCGATCTGCCGGAGGTCTGCGCCTATGATCCGCAGCGGGGGGATTGCGGCAAGCGATGAGCCTGTTCGAGGCCGAAACCGAAGGGGAAGTGGAAGTGGAGGCGGAGGTCTTCGTGCGTCCGCTCGACCTGCCGACCAACTCGCTGAAGGCGGCGCGGGAGGCGGTGGCGCTGCAGCTCGACATTCTCTCGCCCCTGCCCGCCGACCAGATCGCTTTCGCTGTCGAAGTCGTGGGCCCGGCCGAGGGCGGCCAGACTCGGTTTGCGGTCGCCTTCGCCCCGCGCGGCCTGTTTGGGCCGACGGCGAGCATCGCGGCTCAGGGCCCGGCCTTCGTCGACCGGCAGGGCGAGCTCGACGGCGAGAGGTACGACTTCCGGTTCGACAATCCCTACCGGCGCGGCGCCGATCGCAACGACCGGCGGAAGACGCTGGAGCTGGTCTGCGCCTTCGCGCTCGGCCTCGTGCTGGTGCTGGGCGCGACCTCGCTGCGGCTTGGCCAGTCGGTCGAGGGGGCCCAGGCGCGCCTTGATACGACGACCGACCTGGTCCGGTTCACCAGCCGGCAGGTGCGGTTATCGGGGGACGCCCAGCGGGTCTGGCGGACCGCTGCCGACCAGCGCCACGCGATGATGATCGATTGCGCCTTCGACACACTGGCGGCGACGGGCAGCGAGGTGGTGCTGACCGACCTGTCGGCCGCCGACGGCCAGGTGATGGCGGGCCTGGCCCAGCCGATGACGCCCGAGCAGCTCGCCATCCTTTCCGGCAAGGGGGCGCGGGCCAGCAATGACAACGGCAACGGGGCCGGCAACCGGGTGATTCTCGATCCGGAGGTCTGCCAATGAGCCGGCCCCTGCCGCAGATCCCCCAGCGCTGGCTGCCGCTCGCGGCTGGCCTGCTCTTGTTCGTCGCCGCGCTGCTGGCGGTTCGGGTCGGCCTGCAGCTGCAGGACCTCAGCGCCACGCACAAGCAAATCGCCCTGCAGGAGGGGCTGGTTCGCGACTACGCCGCCCGCATCGGGACGGCGACGACGGGTGAGGCGCTGCTCGCCGCCCCGGCCAGCCAGGCCTCGCTGGCCGCCGCCGAACGCATGCGGCAGGTGCTGACCGAGGCCGGGATCAGGGTCGTCGAGCTGGAGGTGCTGGAGCGCCGGCCTGGCGGGAGCAACCTTCAGGTCGTGCGACTGGGCCTGCGCGGCTACGCCGACGCCCCGGCCGCCGACCGTCTGGCTCGCTGGATCGAGAAGCGCGGCGAGGCGGTGGTGCTTGAACGGCTGTTGCTGGCCACGGGGGAGCCCTGCGCGTCCGGGGCCGAGATCAGCGCCGACCTGGCGGTGCTGGTCGCCATCCAGGGGGGCGGCTCATGATCCGGCCCCCGCTGATCATCCTGGCCGGCGCCGCGGTGCTGGCCGCTCTCGTCACGTTCTGGCCGGGCGAGGAGCAGGGCACGGTCGCCGCAGACCTGTTGCCGGCCAGCAGCGGTCCCCGCATCGCCGCCGCCGGTGTCGAGGAGCCGTCCAGCGCCGCCCGCATGACCCGCTTCGCCGGGGCCGGGACGCCGGTGAGCGCCGAGGGCGCCGCCGCGCCGACGGAACCCCCGCCACCGCCGCCGGCGGACGCCCTGCCGGTTCTGGTCGGGGTGATGGGCAAGGACGGGGCGTTGACCGGCTATTTCTCGTCCAACGGCCTGAGCGTGCGGGCCCGGCGCGGCGACAGCGTCGATGGCTGGCGGGTCGTGTCGCTGGGCCGCCGCGACGCGCGGCTGGTGAAGGGGCGCAAGCGCCTGACGGCGTCGCTGTTCACCGCCCGCAGCGGTCCGCTCAGCCCGGCCATGACCACGCCGGAGCGCCGCGCTTTCGCCCCCGCTCCGCCGGCCGATGGCGGGGCCATCGCCCCCGCCGCGTCCATGAGCCCGTCCGCCCCCAGACGCCCGCGCAAGCCGCTGCCGCCGCCGCCCAAGGGCAGCAAGGGGTGGTGGAGCGGCCCTCCGGGAGAACCGGTCCCGCCTGGATTCACGCCGATCCCGAAGCTGACGGACTAGAATTTTCCCGTCTGCCGCCCAAGCAAAACGCCGCCCGGCGGACCGGGCGGCGTTTGAAAGTTCGGCGATGAGCCGCCGATCAGCCCATGACGGCGTCGGTCATCACCACGGTGGCCACGGTGCGGCTGAAAGCGTCCATCTGGCGGCCTTTGTAGAACTTGCCCTTCACGGTCACCAGGCCGAGCGTCATCTTGGCGGCGTCCTTGGGATAGACGCGGATCACGTCGGTCGGCCAGGCCGCATAGTTGGTAGTTTTCGGGTCGGTCTTCTGCGCCGTCGGGGCGATGGCGTAGATGTGGGTGGTGATGCGTTTGAGATAGCCGCGAACGGTCACGATCTCGCCCTTGCCGGCCCCCGTGGTCTGAGCCTGAGCCAGCACGGGAACGGCTGCCACCGCGCCGGCGCCGGCGATGAACGCGCGTCGATCCATTTGAAATCCCCACCCAAAAGGCGACCCATCAAGGCCAACGACAAATTAACAGCGGCAGGGGGGAAACGTCATCAGGAATCGGCAGATACGACCGCAGTAATCCATGATTTCAGCCATGGGTTGTGAAATAAACCATAGGGTTCACCAAACAGACGCCGGATTTAACTTAATGACCGTCAGCACGAACGGTCGGGCTGGACAGCAAATCTCTCGCCGCCTCCCTGAGCAGGCGATCGACCCAGGCGTTGACCTCCCCGTCGATGGTCAGATGGATGCGATCGACAGTCGAGCGGTTCGACACACTGTGAATCTGGTTCAGGTCGGCGTACCAGACTTCGCCGGGCCGCATGTCCAGGCGGCGGCCGGCCACGGTGAAATCCACGTCCGGACTGGTGATGATCGGCAGATGAAACCGGACCTGCCCATCCTGATAGCCCAGGCCATGGTCCGAATGCGCCTTGATGCTCGCGCCGGCGCCCAGTCGCAACAGACGCACCGACCTCAACGGCATGGGAAAGGCGGCTATCGCCGCCCTGAAATTCGCCAGGGAGGCCAGGATGGGTGTGTCCGCGTATTGTTCGGCGGCGACCGGCGCCGAAAGCGTGCGACGCGGATTGCCCCCCAGCGACCGCAGGGACAGCACGCTCCAGTCACGGTCGTAGTCGGCCTGGTTGGGGTGCGGATACCAGGGCTGCGCCATCACCGCATCGAGGTCGGCCAGCAGGCCGGCCGCGTCGACCCGCATGGGCAGCCGAAAGGCCGGTGGAGCCGGGGCGCCGGTCACGCCGCCCGCCAGGTCATCTCGATATACTCCAGGCTCTCGGTCAACACCTCGAAGCCAAGCCGGCTGTACAGCCTCATGCTGGGATCGTTGGCATTGGAGACCTTCAGGGTCATGAACAAGCCCTCGGCGGCCGCCTCGTCCATCAACTGACGCATGATCGCCGTGCCAAGGCCCTGGCCACGCAGGGTGGGGACGATGGCCTGGTCGACAATGTGGATGGAGTCGCCCGGCCGGTTGACCACGATGCGGCCGATCGGCTCGCCGTCCAGTTCGATGATGTCGAATCGCGCCTCCGGAAAGCGGGCCAGATAGGTTTCAGTCTGCGCCCAGAACTGCTGATTCATCAGCTGGGTCAGTTGCTCGACCGGCAGAAACACCTGATCCCATTCGGGCGGCCGGGAGCGGATGAACAGCTGGAAGCGGAACGGCAGGTCCGCCTGCGTCTCGGGACGCAGGGTCAGGCGGCCGGCGGCGCAGGGAATTTCGACGGTCTTGGAGCGGTCGGTCATCTGAACTCGAACAGGGCGTCGCCTGCAGGTGTGGAACGGGCTTGCGGGCGAACCCCGGGCCGCCATAGTAGCGGTTCGCATCCTCTGGTGGAAACCGCCCTGACCATGTTGACCCTCGAAGACTTCAAGCCTCATCTGGAAAAGACCTTCAAGGTGCGCGACGGGCGCCACGCCTTCACCCTGGCCAACATTGTCGAGCATCCGGTGGCTGAAGCGGACCTGCCCAAGGTCAATCGCCTGCCCTTCACCCTGGTCTTCCGTGGCCCGCCGGGCGACGTGTTGCCGGCCGGCCTGTTCACCTTCGACGTTGACGGCGAGGATGCCAGCTATGAGCTGTACGTCATGCCGATCCACACCCACTTCGCGGGCCAGCAGGACTATCAGGCGTCGTTCAACTGACGGGGCGCCGGCGGCGGGGGCTCGCCGCAAACTGAAAGCCGCCCGCGGCGAGGGCCGGGGCGGCTTCAGAACATTGCAGCAAAAAGCCCGGAAACTAGTTCTGGCTGGGGAAGATTCCCTGCAGGGCGATGACGAAGTTCAGCACTGAGTAGGGCATCATGTTGGTGTGTGGCTGGCTGCCGCCGACGCTGGTCAGCATGTCGGGGGCCATGGCCGTCAGGCCGGCGGGCTGGCCGTACATGTTGACGGCCTGGGTGTTGCCGCCCTGGGAGAAGACGGTGGCGCCGCCGAGGTACTTGTTTGTTCCGTCCTGGCCGTTTTCATCGGCTGAGGCCGCTACGTTGATGACGTTGGCGAAGTGATTGTGTTGCGGCAGCTCCTGGATGTTGAGCGTCACCGACGTCGACCCGGCCGCCTCACCCAGGGTATGGCCGTTGCCCATGTGGATCGGCAGCCGGCCGCGCAGATTAGGCAGGGCGAAGTTCGTCTGGCCGTTGCCGCCGTAGGTCGTTCACAGCAGGGAGAACAGCGCCTGGTTCTGGTTGATCGGCAACAGCTGCCCGTTGGCCAGCGCCCAGCCCCTGGGCGCGAAGTTGAACGAGACGATCTTGATTTCAGACAGGAAGGGTTCGGACATCTCTGGTCGCTCCGACGAATTCTCGTGATGCCGGAGCAGGTCCGGCGAGGGGCCTCAAGGCCTTAGCGGCGATCAGGGCCGCGGCGGGAAGATGCCCTGCAGGGCGATGCAGAAATTGAGCGTCAGGTAGGGCTGCATGTTGTTGTGCGGCAGGCTGCCCCCGTTGACCGATATCGCCTGGAAATTGCCCTGTGTAACCGGCCCGGCGCCGTTCGGCAAGAAGGTGCCGGCCAGGCCGCCGCCGGTGCCGGCGTCCCACAGACCCTTGGCCGGATAGGCGCTGGTCGGCGTGGCCGTGGTGGCGTCCTGGGTGCTGACCTGCATCTGGTGGGTGTGGATCGGGATTTCCGACTGCAGGAGGGTGACGGTCTCGATCCCGCCGATTTCACCCAGGTCGCGCACGCTGAGGCCCGCTCCCTGGCCGGGCTGCATCGGCACACTGCCCTGCAGGTCGGGCAGGGCGAAGGTCGACTTGCCGTTGCCGCCGTAGGTGGTGCCCAGCAGCGAGAACAGGGCCGTGTTCTGCGAGATCGGCAACAGCTGACCGTCACAGAAGGCCCAGCCGCTCGGCGGGAAGTTGAACGGGAAGATGCGGATTTCCGCGACGAACTGGTCTGACATGGCTTTTTCCTGACTCCGTTAGGCGTTTCCGGTGGCGCGCCGAACAGCGGCGCAGAGAGCTCGAGGGTTAGTTCGGGCTCGGGAAAATGCCGTAGAGGGAAATGATAAAGTTGATGCAGAGGAAGGGCTGGGTGTTTTCGTGCGGCTGGTTGCCGCCGACCTGGGTGACCGCGTTGGTGTTGAGACTGACCAGAGGGGTGTCGACGCCATACATCTTGACGCCGGCCTGGGCGCTGGTCGCCGGGGCGAAGATGGCGCCGCCCGGCATCTGGCTGGAGGCGGCGTTGCCGGCCAGCACCGTGTGGGTGTGACTCGGAATCTGCTGAGGCGTCAGGGTCACCTGTTCGACCCCGGCCATTTCGCCGATCGTGTAGGTGGTGCCGTCCGGGCCGGTGCCCATGTGGACCGGAACCCGGCTGAGCAGGTTGGGCAGGGCGAAGGTATCCTGGCCGTCGCCGCCGTAGGTCGTACCGATCAGTTGGAAAAGCGTTTCGTTCTCGGCGATGGATTGGAGAGAGCCGTCGCAGAACAGCCACCCACTGGGCGGAAAGTTCCCGGCAAACATCCGGATCTCTCCAACGTACGGTTGCGCCATGCCCGCCTCCTTGTCGTCGGCGGCTCGCTGCCGCGACGTTGTTTGATATTGCACGAGAGGGCAGCGCCACAACTTCGGCGCGCCGTGATCCCCCCGTCACGGCGCGGAGCCTAGACCAAGGTTATCTCGGTCACAATAGCGCAAAGTGCGGTTGTGCCGACCACGGAGAACCGTTGGCTGACAAGGCGTTTCACTACCGGGGAATTTCCATACCAATGTTCGACGCAAGGGGGCGGGGCTAGCGTGATCGCACTAGCTTCCGGCCCTTTAAGCGCTTTACTTTTCGTTGAGCATAGTTCTCACTACCGCGCGATTGCGCCAAACTCGCGTATGCCTTGTATTCCGCTGCATGCGACGGCCTTTTTGGGGCTTCTTGGTATTCGAACAGCCACTCGCAAAGGACGAAACGTTCGCGGGGGCGCATGGGCGGGCGCTGACCCGACCCTTTGGGGGAAATGATCATGCCTGCTGCCGGCGACATCGCAATCATTGGTTACAATAGCGCGCAGACCACCGCCCCCGTGGGCGCGGCGCAGTCACTCACCTTCGTCGTCCTGCGGCCGCTGGCGGCCGGCACGGTGATCTACTTCACCGACCGCACCTGGAACGGCACGTCCTTCTCGGGCAGCGGCACGGACGGCACCTTCAGCTACACGGTTCCCGGCGGCGGGCTGGCGGCGGGGACGGTGATCACGCCGACGCTCACCGGTTTCGGCGGCACGGAGTTCGCCAGCAGCGGTGAAGCCATCTACGCCTACACCGGCGCGGACGCGAACACCCCGACAACCTTCCTGTTCGCCCTGGAATTCGCCGACGGCAACTCGACCTTCTCGGCCACCCTGACCAACACCGGCCTGGTCGCCGGGGTCAGTGCAGTGTCTGTCCCGACCGACATCGGCTCCTACCACGGCCCGACCAACGGCGGCGGGGCCGAGTACTTCATGCGCCAGATCTCCGACGCCCAGAACTGGGCCGGGGACGACATCGACGGCCAGCAGGCCCACCCCCATCCGGTCGACAGCCTGTTCCAGGTGGCGCCCGACTTCCAGCTCTGGGTCACCGGCGCCGGCGGCGGCGATGGCCTGATCAAGGTCGATGGCGACGGCACGATCAGCGGCGGCAACCTCGGCCACAACATCAACCGCCTCTACACTGACTTCCTGTCGGGCGGTAACGACATGCTGTACCGCCCGGCCGACATCACCTTCGATACGGTTCACGGCAAGTACTACATCGCCGACAGCGATCTGAACGGCCATAACCGCATCCTGCAAGGCAGCATCGCCGACCTGTTCAACCCGGCGGCCACCCCGACCCTGACGGTGCTGTTCAACAACACCGCCACCGACGCCACCGGTCGCATCGACCACATGGAAGTCGATCCCCAGACTGGCAGCGTCTACTTCACCCTGGGCAGCGGCTTCTGGAAGGTCAGCTCCGACACCGCCAACCAGGCGGGCACCCAGCTGGCCAACTTCGGCACCGGCTCGGGCAACCCGATCGGCACCGGCAACAACTTCTTCAACGACATGGTGATCAACTTCACCACTGGCGACGTCTATTTCACCAGCACCCGCGTCCTGGCCAGCGCCGGCGGCGACTCCATCTCCAAGAACTACCTCTACCGCATCAGCGGTCTCGACAATTCGGACGGCGCGGGCGCCTTCACCTTCGGTGGCGGTAACCTCACCGTCATGCCGTTCAGCCCGCACGACAGTGAAGTCGGCACTGCCAGCAACCTCACCGGCGAGGGCTTCCCGAAGGAGTACGGCACCCTCGACGGCCTGGCCATCGATACGGTCAACAACATCCTCTACTTCTCGACCGGCGAGGTCCTGCTCGACGACGACCAGAACAGCGGCACCGCGCCCGTCTACCATCCGGGCGGCATCTACGCCTACGCCCTGACCGGCAACGCCGCCGGGACCTACACCGTCGTCTGGCAACAGACCTCCGGCCAGGGCCCGCAAGGCATCCTCAGCGACCTGGAAATCGATACGGTCACCGGCCGTTGGTACGTCCTCGACACCACCGGCACATCGGGTGTTGTCGCCGGTGACGGCGCAGGCATCTGGTCCGGCAACCTGAACGGCACGGGCACGCCGGTCCTCTTCTCCGAGGTCCATAACGAAAGCGGCCTGACCGGCATCGGCCTGCATCTCAACCGCGCCCCGACCATGACCACCGGGGCCAACGGCTCCCTGGAGGCCACCGAGGCCTCCAACGGTGCGGGCTCGGGGACCTCGACGGCGGTCGACTTCATCGCCGCCCTGGACGTCACCGACTTCGAGAACGCCGACCAGACCGACCAGCTGGCCGGCGCCAGCGTCTGGATCGCAACCAACCTGCAATCCGGTGACCAGCTGACCATCAACGGCACGACCTCGGGCAGCAGCGGCGGCATCAGCTGGTCCTACGACAGCGCCACCGGCGTCATGAGCCTGACCGGTGTATCGACCTTCGACGCCTATGAAACCCTGTTGCAGACCGCCCGCTTCACCGTCAGCGGCGACAATCCCACCGCCTACGGTGCGGCGACCAACCGGGTCATCAACTGGACGGTCAGCGACGGCATCCTGAACGCCGACGCCGGCACGGCGACGGTGACGGTTACCGGCATCAATGACGCGCCGGTGAACAGCGTCGGCTCCGGTGGCACGATCGCTGAAGGCGTGGGCACGCTCGCCGTCACCGGCATTTCGGTTTCGGACGTCGACTCCGATCCCGCGACGCAGGACATCACCGTCACCCTGACGGCCGAGTACGGCGTCCTGACGGTTCTGACCAACGTCTCCGGGGGGCTGACCGCCGGCGAAGTCAGCGGCAATGGCACCGCGACGGTGACCCTGACCGGCACCCAGAACCAGATCAACGCCGTCCTCGCGGCCGTCAACGGCCTGGTGCTGAGCGGCCTTCCCACCGACCTGAACGGTGGCGTCGATATCACTGTCGTGACCAACGACGGCGGCCTGAACGGTACGGATCCGGGCCTGACCGGCACCGGCAGCAGCGAGCAGGACAGTGACGTCCGCACCATCACCGTCACCGCCGCCAACGACGCCCCGGTGGTCTCCGGCGACGGCACCGAAACGGCGGTCCAGGTCACCGAGGACACCAGCAGCAACAGCCTGACCCAGACCTTCAGCAGCCTGCTGTCGGGCCAGTACAGCGACGCCGCCGACGACCAGTCGGCCAACGGCGGCTCCAGCGCCGGCGCCTTCACCGGCGTGGCGGTCATCGCCAACGGCAGCGCCTCCGGCGTTGGCCAGTGGCAGGCCTGGAACGGCGCGTCCTGGATCAACATCGGCACGGCCAGCGAGACGGTCGCCCAGATGTTCAGCGCCAGCACGCCGATCCGCTTCGCGCCGGCCGCCAACTTCAACGGCCCGGCCCCCAGCCTGACCGTGGTGCTTGTCGACAATTCCGGCTCGGCGATCACCTTCGGGGAAGACCGTGACGTCTCCACCCGCGGCGGCACGACCCCCTACAGCACCGGCACGGTGGTCATCAGCCAGCCGGACATCACCGCCGTCAACGACGCCCCGACGGTGAGCGGCGGCACGAGCGTGACCCTGCTGGCGGTCAGCGAAGACAGCACCAATCCGGCCGGCGACACCGTCGCCAACATCTTCGGCTCGCGTTTCTCGGATGCGGCGGACAACGTTTCCGGTGGCAGCACGCCCAACAGCTTCGCCGGCATCATGATCGGCATCGACAACTCGAACGGCGCCCAGGGTGTCTGGCAGGTGTTCACGGGCGGCAGCTGGAGCGACCTGCCGGCCCTCAGCCCGACCAACACCTACCTGATCTCGGCCAGCGACTCCCTGCGCTTCGTCCCGGCCCCTAACTACAACGGCACGCCGGGGACCCTGGTCGTCCTGCTGATCGACGACTCCTCGGGCGCGGTGGTGACCGGCACCCGCCTGGATTCTTCGCTGACCGGCTCGGGCGGTACGACCGTCTACTCCAACTCGACGATGACCCTGGGCACCTCGATCACCGCGGTGAACGACGCGCCGGACGTCAACGCCGACACCACGGCGACCTTCACCGAGGGCGCGGGCGCGGTCGCCGTGACGCCGGCCTTCACCGTCACCGACATCGACAGCGCCAACGCGACCGGCGCTACCATTTCGATCGCCGACTTCGTGGCGGGCGACGATCTGATCTTCGTCAATCAGAACGGTATTACGGGGATCTACAACTCCGGCACCGGTGTGCTGACCCTGTCGGGGACCGCTACGGTCGCCAACTACCAGGCCGCCATCCGTTCAATCACCTCGACTTCGTGGGTGACGCCAATGCCGGCGGCACGGACAACACCCGGACCGTCAATGTCATCGTCACCGACGGCGTCGATCCCAGCAGCCAGACCGCAACGGTGATCACCATCCTCGACGGCGGCGGCGATGCCCAGGACGACGCCTTCTCGACCACGGAATCGACGGCGATCACCGCCGGCGACCTGCTGGCCGACAATGGCTCGGGCGCCGATACCGGCGTCTCCGGCATCATGGACGTTAACGGCAATCCGATCACCTACGGCGTGCAGTTCGCCCTGCCGAGCGGCGCCCTGTTGACCGTCTACGCCAACGGCACCTTCGATTACGATCCGAACGGCGTTTACAACAACCTGGTCGACGCCTCGGCCGGGGCCGGCAACAGCGTGGCCACCGACACCTTCACCTACACGGTGGACGGCGGCGACGTCGCGACGGTGACCATCACCATCAATGGTGAGACCGACACCGGCGATATCTACCAGGGCACCCTGGGCGGTGACACCATCACAGGCAGCGGCACGGGCAACACCGTCAACGCCGGCGGCGGCAATGACACCGTCAACGGTCTCGGCGGCGGCGATGTCATCAACGGCGAAGCGGGCGACGACACCCTCAACGGTGGCGATCAGGCCGACAAGCTGAACGGCGGAGCCGACAACGACCAACTGAACGGCGAGGAAGGCAACGACATCCTGAACGGCGGCGCCGGCGCAGACGACCTCGTCGGCGGCAACGGCAACGATACCCTGGATGGCGGCACGGGCGCCGACGACATGAACGGCGGCGACGGCAGCGACATCTACTTCGTGGATGACGCCGGCGACACCATCACCGACAGCAGCGGCATCGATACCGTCCGGTCGACGGGGACCTATATCCTCGGCGCAGGGCTGGAACACCTGACCCTGCTGGGCTCGGGCGACTCCGACGGCACGGGCAACGCCTCGAACAACACCATCAACGGCAATGACGGGGTTAACATCCTCTCGGGGATGGATGGCGCCGACAAGCTGTACGGGTTCGGCGGCAAGGACGTTCTCAACGGCGGCGCTGGCAATGACGTCATCGACGGTGGCGACTCCAACGACGTCGTCAACGCGGGGGCGGACAACGACACTGTCGCCGGCGGCAGCGGCAACGACATCCTCAACGGCGACGACGGCAACGACCAGCTGGACGGTGGCGTCGGGGCCGACAAGCTGTTCGGCGGGGCCGGCATCGACCAGCTCACCGGCGGCCTGGGCAACGACTACATGTACGGCGGCGATGGCGTCGACACCATGAACGGCAACGACGGCAACGACTATCTGGATGGCGGCGCCGGCCCGGACAAGATGTACGGCGGGGTCGGTAACGACGTCTATATCGTCAACGAATACAACGATTTCATCCTCGAGAACGTGGGCGAGGGCTTCGATGTCGTCCGCTCCTTCGCCTCCTATGTCATGGGTGAGAACCTCGAGGCGCTGGAACTGCAGGCCGGCGCCGGCGATATCGCCGGCACGGGCAACAACGGAGCCAACACCATCACCGGCAACGAGGGCGTCAACGTTCTCGACGGCAGGGGCGGGGTCGACACCATCAGGGGCGGCGACGGCAACGACGTCATCTTTGGCGGCCTCGGCAACGACCTGCTCTACGGCCAGGCCGGCTGGGACGTCTTCGCGGTCCGTCAGGAAAGCGTCAGCCTGATGACCCTCGAGACCGACCGGATCTTCGACCTCAACATCGCCGGCGGCGATCGGGTCGACCTGTCGGCCATCGATGCCGACAGCACCACCATTGGCAACCAGGCCTTCCAGTTCGCCACGGTGCTCAGCACCTTCAGCGGCGTGGCCGGCGAAGCGACGCTGACCTACGACGCGGCGACGGCTTCCACCTTCCTGCGCCTGGACGTCAACGGCGACAAGAAGGCGGACTACTCGCTGCGCATCGACGGCGATCACACGGGCACCAGCGGCAACATCATCGCGCCCGGCGCCTTCCTCGACGGCTCGGGCGGCTGGATCCTCTGATCCACGCCTTCCGCGTCTGAACTTTGGCAGCCGGCTCTGGTCATCCAGAGCCGGCTGTTTCATGTCTGGACCTCCAGCAGGAGATCACCGATGGCCGGCAGCCAGGATTTCGCCCTCGACCCGCGCAACGCCGACGCCCGCGTCTGGCTGAACGGCGACCTTGTCCGCAAGGAAGACGCCAAGGTCTCGATCTTCGACGCCGGTTTCGTGGTCGGTGATGGGGTCTGAGAGGGGCTGCGGCTGCACCGGGGCCGGCTGGTCTTCCTGGAGACTCACCTGGACCGCCTGTTCGCCGGGGCCGCCGCCATCGGGCTCGACATCGGCATGAGCCGGGCTCAGGTGGTCGCGGCGCTGGACGAACTTCTCGCCGCCAACGGCATGGAGGACGGTGTTCACCTGCGGCTGATGGTGACGCGGGGCCCCAAGTCCGCGGCCAACCAGGACCCGCGAAACGCGCTCGGAACCCCGACCGTCGTCATCCTGGCCGAGTGGAAGTCGCCCAGCCCGGCGATCGTCACCCGGGGCCTGAAATTGGCCACCGTCTCCATCCGCTGCAGCCCGGCTGAGATGTTCGATATGCGGCTGAACTCCCACAGCCGCCTGAACCTGATCATCGCTCTCAACGAGGCCATCGCGCTGGGCGCCGACGAGGGGATCATGCTCGACCCCCACGGCTTCATCTCCAGTTGCAACGCCACCAACCTCTTCTGGGTCAAGGATGGCCAGGTCCGCACCTCGCGCGGCGACTACTGCTTCAACGGGGTGACCCGCGGCAATGTCATCCGCCTGTGCGAGCAGAACGGCATTCCGCTGGTGCTCGGCGACTTCCCGCCCGACGACTGCCGCACCGCCGACGAAGCCTTCGTCACCGGCACCTTCGGCGGCCTGACCCCGGTGCGCGAGATTGATGGCGTCACCCTGCCGCTGACCTTGCCGGGCCCGGTGACGACGACGCTGCGGGCGCGGTACGACGCCCTGAAGGACGCGGAGGCGGCGCAGTGAGAGCAAACACGTTTGGACGGCCGCTCTTTTCCTTCTCCCATAGGGAGAAGGGGGGACCCGCCGCGCAGCGGTGGGGGGATGAGGGGTTAGGGACGGTTCAAGACTTGGCTGTGCTGGACTTGAAGTCGCGAAACCCCTCACCCTCCCACGCCTGCGGCGCGGGCCCCTCCCTCTCCCTTTGGGAGAGGGTTTCCGAAAGGGGCCTGAAGGATTGTTCTCCCCATAAAGCGGAGGGAGAACAGTCATGACCATCCGCATCGCCATGTGGTCCGGCCCACGCAACATCTCCACCGCCATGATGCGGTCCTTCGAGAACCGGTCCGACACCGCCGTCGTCGACGAGCCCTTCTACGCGGCCTACCTGGCCGCCACCGGCCTCGACCATCCGATGCGGGATGAGGTGCTGGCGTCCCAGTCCACCGACTGGACGGCGGTCGCGACCGCGATGGCGGGGGAGGGGCCCGGCGCGCCGGTGGTCTACCAGAAGCATATGACCCACCACATGCTGCCCGGCGTCGACCTTGGCTGGACCGCGGCCTGCACCAACGCCTTTCTGATCCGCGACCCGGCCGCCGTCCTGGCCTCCTATGTGCGCAAGCGGGGCGAGGTCAGCCTGGCCGATATCGGGGTCGAGCGGCAGGGTGAGCTGTTCGACCGCGAGTGTGATCGTCTCGGACGCAGCCCTCCGGTGGTCGAGGGCGCTGATGTGCTGGCCGATCCCGAAGGCGTGCTGACGGCCCTCTGCGCGGCGCTCGGTATTCCGTTCAGCGAGCGCATGTTGTCCTGGCCGCCCGGCCCACGGGACAGTGACGGCGTCTGGGCCCCGGCCTGGTACGACGCCGTCGAGCGTTCGACCGGCTTCGGGGCGCCACCCGGCGAGACCGCGCCTGAACTGCCGGACGATCTCGCCCGCATCGCCGACCAGGCCCGGCCCTTCTACGAGCGACTGGCGACCCACAAGCTTGGCGGCTGACGCCACGTCAGGCCTTGGCGCCGGGGCTGGCTGCTCTAAGGTCCCGAGTTAACAGTGATAACTTACCAGGGAAGTGACCGATGGAACTGCTCAGCCAGAGTGTTCAGGAGGCCCGTCCAGGTCCTGATACGCCGCTCGCCTACCCGGTGGTCGAGGGTGTCGATCTGACCAACCCGATGAACTTCGCCCATGGCCAGCCCTGGGCCGACTTCGCCCGCATGCGCAGCCAGGCGCCGGTGATGTGGCACGCCGAGCCGCGCGAGGGCCCCGGCTTCTGGGCCGTCACCCGTCACGCCGACATCATGACCGTCAATGGCGATCCGGAGACCTTCTCCTCGCAACGCGGCGGCATCCTGATGGCGGTCGGCAAGCCCGAACAGCGCCACGCCCTGCTGTTCCGCGCCTCGATGGACGCCATGATCAACATGGACCAGCCCTGGCACCTGCAGCTGCGCCGCGAGCACATGCCCTACTTCACCCCCGGTTATCTGCGCGAGCTGCAGGTCAAGGTGAAGGCCGAGATCACCCGGCTGCTGGACGAGATGGCGGGCCGCGGCGAGCTCGACTTCGTCGAGGCCTATTCCTCGCAACTGCCGCTGTTCACCCTCTGCGAGATCCTCGGGGTGCCGCCGGAAGACCGGCCCAGGTTCCTGAAATGGATGCACTATCTCGAGCTGGCCCAGAACATGGCCACCGAGCAGGCCAACCTGGCCGCCGGCCCGACGCTCGAGCTGATGCAGTTCATCCAGGACTTCAACACCAACGTCGAAGAGATGTTCGACTACGGCCGGCACATGCTGCACAAGCGCCGCCTCGATCCCCAGCCCGACCTGATGAGCGCCATCGCCCGGGCCCAGCTGGAGGGTGACTTCCTGTCCGACGAATATCTCGACGGCAGCTGGCTGCTGATCGTCTTCGCGGGCAATGACACCACCCGAAACACCCTGTCGGGTTCCGTGAAGCTGGTGACCGAAAACCCGGCCGAGCGCGCCAAACTTCTGGCCGACGAAAGCCTGCTGCCGGGCGCGGTCAACGAGTTCATCCGTATGGTAAGCCCGGTCATCTACATGCGCCGCACCGCCACCCGCGACGCCGAGGTCGCCGGCCAGCGCATCCTCGAGGGCCAGAAGGTGATCATGTACTACGGGGCCGGCAACCGGGACGAAACGGTCTTCCCCGATCCCGACCGCCTCGATGTCACCCGCGCCAACGCCGACAAGCACATCGCGTTCGGCTACGGCCCGCACGTCTGCATCGGCAAGCGGGTCGCCCAGCTTCAGCTTGAGGAAACCTGGCGCCAGCTCCTGGCCCGCTACCCGGACATCCGCTGGACCGGCGACATCGACATCGCCCCCAACAATTTTGTCCACGCCATCCGCCGGCTTGGGGTTGCCTTCAGCGGCTGATTTCGGCCAGCGGCGCTAAAATAGCGCCGCTGTTTCAATGGCTTCTGGAATATGTCTAGACATATTCACGTCAATTGGCGTCCCTTCGTCGGGACTCCGGGGCGACGCGGCGACCTGCGTAGGTCGCCGCGACCTCGTTGCGGGCTACAAACCCACAGCGTCGACCCACGCCCCGACCTACGTCCGGGACTACATTCCCAAAGCCTCAACCCACGCAAAAGCCAACGTTTGCCAGGGTTTCGAGGCGCTGACGGCCCTCAATCGGCGACGTCGCCTTTTTTGTAGGTCGGACCGTCGGCGGTATAATGGTCGGCGGTTCGATAGGCGTCTTGCCTTACCTCGGGTCGGGCAGTTTCTATTCCGCCGGAACAACAGAGGGAGCCGACCGTGGCCTACGAAACCATCCAGTACGTCGTCGAGGACGGCATCGCGACCCTGACCCTGCACCGTCCGGAGCGGATGAACGCCTTCACCGCCCAGATGATGCTGGAGATGATCGACTGCTTCGACCAGATCGACGCCGACGACAACGTCAAGGCCGTGATCGTCACCGGCTCGGGCCGCGCCTTCTGCGCCGGTGCGGACCTCGGCAGCGGCGGCTCGACCTTCGACTATGCCTCGCGCAACGAGGACGCCCGCGAGAGCGGCAAGGTCGATGAGATCTACCGCGACGGCGGCGGTCGCCTGACCCTGCGCATCTATGAGTGCAAGAAGCCGGTCATCGCCGCCGTCAACGGCGCCGCCGTCGGCATCGGCGTGACGATGCAGCTGGCCATGGACATCCGCCTGGCCTCGACCGACGCCAAGTTCGGCTTCGTCTTCGCCCGCCGCGGCATTACGCCGGAAGCGGCGTCCAGCTGGTTCCTGCCGCGCCTGGTGGGCATGCAGCAGGCTCTGGAATGGTGCTACACCGGCCGCGTCTTCCCGGCGCAGGAGGCCAAGGATGGTGGCCTGGTGCGCTCGCTGCATGCGCCCGAGGACCTGCTGCCCGCCGCCCGCGCCCTGGCCCGCGAGATCGCCGGCAACACGGCGCCGGTGTCCATTGCCCTGACCCGCCAGCTGCTCTGGCGCATGGCCGGCGCGCCGCACCCGATGCATGCCCACCGCGCCGACAGCCGGGCCATCCAGTTCCGCGGCGCTCAGGGCGACGCCAAGGAGGGTGTGATGTCCTTCCTCGAGAAGCGGGCGCCCAACTATCCCAACAAGGTGTCGAGCGAACTGCCCGACATCTGGCCGGACTGGGAAGAGCCCCAGGTCAAATAGGCAAGATCCGGTACAGCATTCGGGCCTGGTTTCCGTCGCGGAACCGTGACTCGTCAAAGTAGCCGCCTGGGCGCAATCTTCCTCCCGCAGAGACCACACAGAGTCTCGCGGGAGGATTTGCCATGATGGATCGCGTGTTGAGCTGGTCGTTCGGCCTGGCGCTCGCCGGGCTGTTGCTGGTCATGAGTTTTCAGAAAGTCTTCGGTCTGGACCCTAATCCCGTCTTCGGCCTCATCGCGGCCCGGTCAGGGATCAGCCTGTTCGAGCCCGGCCTGCGGTATGTCACCGCCGTTCTGGAGTTGATTGCGGCCGCCCTCGTCCTCTGGCCCGCCATGCGTCAGCGCGGCGCCATGCTCGGGCTGTTCGTCGCGGCCGGGGCCATCATCTTCCATCTGTCGCCCTGGCTTGGCTGGCAGGTACCCAAGGCCGGTCCGCTGTCCCAGGCTCTGGCCCAGGGCATGACGGCGGCGCAGATCGAGGCCCTGAACCTGCCGACCGACAAGGGAGCCATGTTCCTGCTGGCGGTCGCCATCGCGGTCCTGGCCGGGATCAGTATCTTCGTCGAGCGCAACAACCTGTTCGCCGCCACTCACCCGGCCTCCAAGCCGGAGCGGGCCAGTTTCGCCTGAGACCGGTTGAACCCTGAACAGAAGCGGGGCGTTCGTCACCGGTAGTTAACGGCGTTGGCGTAGGCTGTCGCCGAAACCGGAGTCCTGATGAGCGAACCCGCCGCCTTGCGCCCCCAGGATGACGTCCCCGACCTGTCGGGGGCGGCACCCGTGGCTGCGCCCGTGGCCCGGTCGCGGGCCACCCTGCTCAAGCGTCTGGCCGATGTGGTCTGCCTGCCTGGCAGCCGGGTCAATGCGTTCGAGCGGGCGATGACCTCCGATCTGCTGATCGAGATGTTGCGCGAGGCGGCGCCCGAGGAACGGGCCAAGGTGGCCCGCAGGCTGGCCAACATCGCCGACGTGCCGCCGGCCCTGGCCCGCCTGCTGCTGCGCGACCGCATCGAAATCGCCTCGATGATGCTGGAACACAGCCAGAATCTGGGCGACGCCGACCTGATCGACTGCGCCCTCCACGCCGATGTTGAACACCGGCGGCTGATCGCCCTGCGCCGGGGGGTCGGGGAGGCGGTCGCCGATGCCCTGGTTCGTCGCTGTGAGCAGGCGGTGCTGGAAGCTCTGCTTCGCAACGACCTGGCCCGGCTCAGTCACGGGGCGCTGGAGACCATCGTCGGCTGCACGCGCGACAATCCTCGTCTCATCGCCCTCCTGCTCCGACGGCCGGAGCTGCGCCCCAGCCACGCCTACATCATGTTCTGGTGGGCCGATTCCGAATGCCGCCGCCTGATCCTTCAGCGGTTTGCGGTGTCTCGCGAAGTCCTGCAGGACGCTGTCGGCGACCTCTTCTCCCTGGCTGCCGAGGAGGGCTGGCAAGACCCGTTGCCCCGCAAGGCGCTGCAATTCATCGAGCGCCGGCAGCGCAACCGCGCGGCCATCGAGAAGAGCCCGTTCGGAAGCCTCGACGAGGCCATCGCCGCGGCCCAGAGCGACATGACGCGTGAGCTGGCCGAGGAGATCAGCTACCTCTCCGGTCTCAAGCCGATGACCGGCGCCAAGATCATGACCGATCCGGGCGGCGAGCCGATCGCCATCCTGTGCAAGGCCACCGGTCTGCCGCGCGGCGCGGTCAAGGCCTTGTGGCGCGGCCTGCGTCGGCCCGAGACCGACGGCGCCGGCAACATCACGCCGACCCTCGAGCGGGTGCTGACCTGTTTCGACTCCCTGGCCGTCGACCGCGCCCAGACGGTGCTGCGCTACTGGAACTGGGCTCTGTCCTCGGCCCTGACGCCAGCGCTGGTGAAGGCCATCCGCGACGGCGACGACGACGCCGTCGATGAATTCTCCGCCCCACAGCGGGCGGCCATGCTCGCATTGGGTCGTGATTTCGCCCGGTAAGCGCGCGAAACCTCAGGTTTCGAACGTCAACTGACGACTATCCGCTTGGGCACAGCCTGTCGGACAACAACGCTGTACTGTTGTTCCAAATATCGCCGCCGGGGTTGTCTTCATTGGCGACACGGCTTATGCAGCCAGCAGCCGGGCGACGCGTCCGGGCAAGAAACAACCCAACAAGTCCCAAATGGAACCCCCGGCCATGGAAGATAAATCCGCCATCATCGAGCTGACGACCGACATCGTTTCCGCATATGTCGGCAACAACTCCGTGTCGGCCAACGACATTCCGGCCCTTATCCAGTCGGTGCACAAGGCGCTGAGCGGTGTCGCCACCGGCGTCGAGACCGTTGAAGTCGCCCCCAAGGAGCCGGCTGTCCCGGTGAAGCGTTCGATCACCCCGGACTTCCTGATCTGCCTGGAGGACGGCCGCAAGTTCAAGTCGCTGAAGCGCCACCTGCGCACCAAGTACGACATGAGCCCTGAAGAATACCGGGCCAAGTGGGGCCTGGCCAAGGACTACCCGATGGTCGCCCCCAACTACGCCAAGGCCCGTTCGGACCTGGCCAAGCAGATGGGCCTGGGCCAGGGCGGCCGTCAGGCCAAGAAGCGCCGCTAAAGACTCTAGCTCGACCCAGGTCGACTCGGGGGCGCCCGCCGGAGATTCCGGCGGGCGTTTTCGTTGACTCGCCAGGCGCCTCGAAAGACCGCGGTTCTCTTTTCGATTGACTCAAAAACAGAATCTTCGCCCGCGCGGCGAAAAAACCCTTGCCCCCGATTCGTCGGTTAAGCGATAGTGAATCACAGGTGATTCAAAGGGTTGTTAAGGATTCTGTAGATGGTTGCGCAACTGGGCGCCTCGGCTCTAGCAGCCCGCGCTCACGAAGAGCTCCTGCGATACTGGGCCTCTCAGCGCCAGTCGGGTCGTCTTCCGTCCCGCGCGGACATCTGCCCGGAAGCCTTCAAGCGTCTGCTCCCCACCGTCAGCCTGATCGACGTCATCCGCCAGGAAGACGGCACGATCGACTACCGCCAGCGGCTGGCCGGCACCGGGCTCTATTCGGTCTACGGCCGCGAGATCACAGGCATGAAGCTGACCGACCTCTACAACAGCACTGCCGCCGACTACTGGAAGGCCGAGCTGAACGCCGTGGTCGCCGAGCGCAAGCCGCGGGTCGGGTCGCACAGCATGGCCTGGCGCGGCGCGTCGCATGTTTCGACCCTGTGGCTGCGCCTGCCTCTGGCCAGCGACGGCCGGGAGGTCGACATGATCCTGGGCTACGACGCGGTCATCGGACTGAAGTCCGAGCGGACGGCCTATCTGTCCGGTATCCGCGCGGCCTGAAGCGCGCCCGCCGCGTCCCGGCGGATTCGTTCCACCATCGAGGCCAGGCCGTTCGAACGCTGCGTCGACAGTGTGCCGTCCAGGCCCAGGCGCTTGAAGCCGGCCTTGGCGTCGAAGGCCAGAATGTCGGCGGCGGTGTTGCCGGAGTAAAGCTTCAGCAGGATGGCGATCAGGCCGCGCACGATGTGGGCGTCGGAGTCGCCCCGGAAATTCAGCACCGCGCCGTCCTGCTCCGTCACCAGCCACACCTGACTGGCGCAGCCGCGCACCTTGTTGGCGTCGGCGTGCTCGGCCTCGCTCAGGGGGCTCAAGACCTTGCCCAGGTCGATGACGTAGCTGATCTGCTCTTCCCAATCGCCGATCAGGTCGAAGTCCTCGGCAAGTGCGGCGAGTTCGGCGTCGATAGGGGAGGTCATGCGGCGGGCCATAGCCCTCCGCTAGGCGGCGGGCAAGCTCAGCCGCGCGGTCAGGCCTTCACCTTTCGAGGACAGGATCTCCAGCCTGCCGCCCATGGCCCCGCTGAGCGCCTCCACGATCGGCAGGCCAAGACCGGCCCCGTTGGACTTTCGGGTGAGGGCGCATTGGCCCTGTTCGAAAGGCTTCAGCAGGCGCGGAATGTCGGCCGGATCCACGCCAGGGCCGGCGTCGGTGATGACGATGTCGATCATGCCGGCGCGGCTTGCCGCCGAAACACGGACCACGCCGCCAGGCGGCGACCAGGTCACCGCGTTCTGCAGCAGGTTGAACAGCATGGTGCGCAGGCCGCGGCCGTCGGCCATGACACTGGGCAGGGCGGTATCGTCGCCGATATCGATGGTGACGCCGGTCTCGCGCAGGTCGACGCAGAGTTGCTCCAGAGTGTCTTCCAGAGCGTGGTCCAGAGCCTCGGGCTCCAGCTCCATGTCGGCGGCGTGGCCCTCAAGCCGGGCGATTTCCAGCACCTGGTTGACCAGGCCCAGCAGCTTGTGGCCGCTGGCCAGGATGTGTTCGGCGTACTCCCGATACTGCGGCGCGCCGAGCGGGCCGTACAGTTCGCAGGACAGGATCTCGGAAAAGCCGATCACCGCGTTGAGCGGCGTGCGCAGCTCGTGGCTGACCAGGCGCAGGAAGGATTTCTTCTGCTCTTCGAAGATCGCCCGGCGCTCAGCGGCGAGCGCCTCCGGCGAGGGCGCCGGCGGTTCGAAGGGGACGACAGTCTGGCGGGCCGCGCGGGTCATTCTGGCCTTTCGCGCCGCTCTTCCGAGCGGCTGTTTCCAAGTAATGCCGGTCGCCGCTTACGAATCCGTTTCCTTGATTCGACAGATCGCTTTTCCGGGCCAAGCAATCGACGACATCTCCCGCTGACCGGCTCACCCTCTGTCCACAGCGATCCCCGCTTGATCCGTCGCCCGCCGATTGTGCGCGCTTCTGCTGAGGGGCGCGGGCGGCTAATGTCTTAACGACCAGCAGTAGGGCAGGGACGCCAAGCTTAAGGCCGTTGACCGACGATCCGACCGATCACGTTGCCGACGCTCAATCCGAGGCGCGCCAGCCCGCGCGCCCCGATCCCTTGCTGCTGCTCGGACTGTCGGCCGCCGCCGGAGTGCTGGGCGCCCTGTTGGCCGGCGGGATCGGCGGACCGCTGGGCGTCTTGTGCCTCAGTCCATTGGCGATAGCGCTGGTGATGGGACAGGACCGGCTGACCGTGGCCGGGGCTCTGCTTTCGATCGCCGCCGCTGCTGTCGCCGCCGCCGGCCAGCTTCTGGGCGTCTCGCTGTCTCCGCCCAGCCCGCCGGTGGCCATGGCGCTGGGCCTGCTGGGCATGGCGGTGATCGGCATGACTCTGGGATCGGGCCTGTTGCTGTCCCGCCGCAGCACCCGCGAGCTCGGAGAGCGACAGGACGGTGAGGCTCAGCGACTGACCAGCCTGTTGTCGAACCAGCCGCACCTCCTCGTCGCGCTGTATCCCCATGGCAAGGTGCGGGCGATCTACGGGCGGGCGCCGGAAGGGATCGACGCCGCCACCCTGATCCGCATGGGCCTGCCGTCCCTGGCGGCGCAGCGCGAGCCGGTCGCCGCAGCCTTGAAGACCGCTGCCACGGAAGGGCGAGCCGAGGTCGCCTTCGCTCCGCTCGCGGCCCAGGATCGCTGGATCGCTGTGTCCTTCCGCCGGGCCGAGGACGACATGATCCTGGCCGTCATCCGCGACGCCACCACCGACCACGCCCGCGAGGCGGCCCTCGAACAGGCGAAGATCGACGCCGAGACGCTGGCCAGCGGCAAGTCCCGCTTCCTGGCCAACATGAGCCATGAACTGCGCACCCCGCTCAACGCCATCATGGGCTTTTCCGACATCATGCGGCAGCGTCTGTTCGGCCCGATGCCCGACAAGTACGGCGAGTACAGCGGACTGGTGCACGAGGCCGGCAGCCATCTGCTGGATCTGATCAACGATGTCCTCGACATGTCGAAGATCGAGGCCGACCGCTTCGAGCTGTCGCGCGAACCGTTCGACGCGCGGGAAGCGGTCTCCGCCGCCTTGCGGCTGATGCGGCTTCAGGCCGACGGGGCCGGGGTACAGTTGCGCGGCCTCCTTCCGGCACAGCCGCTGGAGATCGACGCCGACCGCCGGGCGCTGAAGCAGATCGTTCTCAACCTGGTGTCCAACGCCCTGAAGTTCACCCCCAGGGGCGGAGCGATCACGGTGACCGCCCACGGGTTCGAAGGCTTTTTCGAACTGGTGGTGGCCGACACCGGCGTTGGTATCGGGCCCGAGGACCTTGAGCGGCTGGGTCGGCCCTATGAACAGGCCGGCGACCGCGATCGGCGCGCCATGGGCACCGGTCTGGGGTTGTCTCTGGTGCGGTCGTTCGCCGAGCTGCACGGCGGCGAGATGGGGATCGAGAGCACGCTGGGGCAGGGGACGACGGTGACGATCCGCCTGCCGGTGCTGTTGCCGCCGGTGCAGCCGGCCGAGCCGGCAGGCGACAATGTGGTGGCCTTCAACCCGGTGCGGTGAACGCTATCGCGCCCCGGCCGCCAGGAAGGCCCGGCCCGCCGCGAAGTCACCGACCTCGACATGGGCCTGGCGCACCCGGTCGCCGTTCGGACCGGCGAAGACGAATTCAACGATCACAGCCTCGCGCGGATCAAGCCCCGCGAGCGCAGCCTGAGCAGCCGGGGAGAAGCGGAAGGCCCAGCCTGACTTGGCGCCCTCGGGCAGCAGCATTGGGTCGCCGCCGCCGCGGGCCTCGGCGGTGAACACCCGCGATACCGAGCGGGGCGAGGTGCGGGCAACGAGGGTCAGCCGCCCGCCCTTGCCGCGAGAGCGACTGTCCAGGTAGGGGCCGCTGGTTCGGGTCACGTCACGCACGACCAGCCGGGCCGAATAGGGCGTGGCGTTGTCGGCGAAGACGGCCACGGCGGTCAGTCGCGGGGGGCCGTACTGGCTGGCCAGGCCAAAGCGCAGGCGGTCCCATCCAAAATTGCTGACCTGCGACAGTTTCCAACGCTCACCCATCTTGGACACCGAGCGATCGGCGCTCCAGCCGGCAACCTCACCGGGGTAATCCATGCGGGCCAGCTTGGCGTAGCCGGCGAAGGCGCTACGCACCCGTCCGGCCGCGGTGGCGATATCGGGCGAGCGACAGTCGGCGGCGCGACCCTTTCGAAGGGCGCGGCCCTCGATCTCGGCGAGAGTGTCCTTGGACGCGCCGGCCCGCAGGGCGGCGCCGCGGACCTGAAGGCGCGAGGCGTCGAGCGCCGCCTTGATCTGCGGCGTGAATAGCGCGCAACGCTGATCGGCCGCGCTCATCACGGTTCGCTCATACAGCAGGTCCAGGGCGCCCCCGGCGGCATGCGCGGGACGGCTGGTCACCACCAGGGCGACACAGACCAGACCCACCGACCACCAGGCGACCCGACCCTTGATCTGCTCGCGCAGGCTCGTCATCGGTCCGCATTTCTCTATTGTTATCGCCGCACCTTAGGGCGGCCCGCCTTGCCATCCCGTTAGCGCCCGCCGTTGAGAGTCTGATTTTGCTGCTGTCCACCGACATCTGGGTCGCCGCCCTGATCCGCCGCGCCGAACTGGCGGGCGCTTTCGCTGTTGTGGGGCGCAAGGGCGACGCCCGGGCCGGCTCTGTGTTGGTCAAGGCGGTGAACCGAGGCGTGGGCGAGGCGCGGCTCTACAGCGAGGCGACGCGCGGCGACGGCGAGCGGTTCTGGATGCAGCCGTTGGCCAGCACGGTAGAGGCCGACCTCGATGCCTACATCGCCCGCACCGCCCGCATCGACCCCGACGTCTGGGTGGTGGAGATCGAGGACCGCGAAGGGCGTCACTTCCTAACCGAGGCGGTGGAGGCCCGTTAACCCCGTTCCTTGACGGTCCCGTAAGCGGCTCTGGTGCAGTCTTGTTCGCCCCCAGAATGAGTGCGCCATGCTTTTCCTGCTCAACGACGTGGTCCTGAACCTGGCCCCTACGGAAATGACGCCGCCCGTCGCCTCCCCGCGCTTCAATTCGCTGAGCATGGCCTTCCTTGAGAAACTTGGCCGCGAACTGTTTGCCGAAGAGCCGCTGCTGCACCGCTACCATCCCGAGCGCTCGCGCCGCCTGGCCAGCCTGATCCTGCTCAAGCAGCCGGAGATCAACGCCGCCCTGTTCGTGGCCCCGGCCCGGGGCTGCAAGGCAGACCTGGTGGCGACGCGCTATGCCCAGATCAGCTTCGAGGTCATGGGCCTGCTCTACGCGCGCCAGCAGCAGGGCGCCCTGACAACGGTCGAGGCCGACCGGCAGGTTTGGCGCCGCCTCGCCGCCTGATCTTCTGGACGAAGCCCTCTAGCTTTGCTTAGGTCTCTCAGGGCGAGTTCAGGGGGTTTTCAATGTTGTCGCGTATTCTGACGGCTCTGGCTGCTGTCGTGATGCTGTCGGTCGCCGCCAGCCCCGCGCAGGCCCGGTGGATCAAGGCCGAAAGCCCCCGTTTCATCGTCTACAGCAACGGCTCCGAGAGCGTGCTGCGCGACTATGTCACCAGGATGGAACTGTTCGACACCTTCCTGCGGGCCCGCCATGGCCTGCCGGAAACCGGCGTCCCTTCGCGCAAGCTGCCGATCTATCTGGTCCGCACCCGCGACGACCTGCAGGAGACCTGGCATGGGGCCGGGGATGCGATCGCCGGCTACTACCTCCCCGGCGCCTCCAACGTCTTCGCGGTGGCCACCAGCGAGGGGCGCGGCGACGATTCCACCATCCTCCACGAGTACGTTCACCACTTCATGCTGGGCAGCTTCCCCGGCGCCTATCCGTCGTGGATGGTCGAGGGCTATGCCGAATACTACGGCGTCACCAGGATCTCCGACCGCTTCATTGAGGTTGGCCAGGTGAATGACATGCGTGGCGAGGAGCTGCTATCGGGCAAGTGGATGCCGATGGCCAACCTGCTCGGCAACAAGCGCAGCAGCACCGACTGGGGCTCCTTCTACGCCCAGTCCTGGCTGCTGACCCACTACCTGATGAGCGACCCGGAGCGGTACAAGCAGTTCCAGGCCTACGCCGCCGCGGTCGCCAAGGGGGGCGATCCGGTGAAGTCGATGACCGATGTCACCGGCCTTTCTATGGAAGCGCTGGAACAGACGCTGCGCCGCTACGCCCGCAGCGGCTTGAAGATCACCCAGTTCAACCGGGGCGGCTTCGCCCCGCCGCCGATCACATCACCACCCTGCCGCCGTCGGCCGATGACCTGCTGCTGCCCCGCGTGCAGATCGTCTCGCAATACTACAAGGAGGCCCCGCCCGGGTTCCTTGGGATGATCCAGCGTCGGGCCGCCAAGTATCCTGGCGACCAACTGGCGACGCTGACCCTTGGCCAGACCGAGGCGGAACTCGGGGACGACCTCAAGGCGCGAAAGCTGCTGGGCGACTGGATCGCCGCTCATCCGGATGACGCCGAGGCCATGTATGTGCTGGGCGTGGCCCTCTACGACGACGCGTTCGAGCGGGATCCCGAAGAGGACGTCAAGAAGGACGACCCGGCCAAGAAGGACGACAAGGCCAGGAAGGAAGAGGATGAAGCGACGGCCGAGCCGAAGATCCGCAAGGTTGCCGACAAGGCGCTGATGGCGGAGGCCGAAAGCTGGCTGAAGAAGGCCTCGGTTCTGGCTCCCAACGACTATCGCATCCTCTACGCCTACGCTCAGGCGCGGCGCTTCAGCGGCAGCTATCCGTCCGCCGCCGACCAGGACTATCTGATCCGGGCCTACAAGCAGGCGCCCCAGGTGGTTGGCCTGCGCTTCGAGCTGATCCAGGTGCTGATGGCCAATCGCCACTGGCGCGAGGCCCGGGCCTTGCTGGCGCCGCTGGTCAACAACCCGCACGGCGGCCAGACCGCGGCGGCGGCCAAGGGGCTGCTGCAACGCATCGAAGAGGCCGAGAAAGCCGGCCGCTAAGCCAGAGGCGCGGGAGGCGTTCCGCCGCCCTCGGCGCGTGACAATCGGTCCCTACGCCGCTACAGCCCGCCTCATGTCCAATACCCCCGCCGCCGAGGCCGCGCGCCGGCGCACCTTCGCCATCATCAGCCACCCTGACGCCGGCAAGACCACCCTGACCGAGAACCTGCTGCTGGCCGGCGGTGCGATCCGGGCGGCCGGCGCGGTGCGCGCCCGTGGCGAGAACCGCCGCACCCGGTCCGACTGGATGAAGATCGAGCGCGAGCGCGGCATCAGCGTCTCGGCCAGCGTCATGACGTTCGACCACGCCGGGCTGATGTTCAACCTGCTCGACACCCCCGGCCACGAAGACTTTTCGGAAGACACCTACCGGACCCTGACCGCCGCCGACGCCGCCGTCATGGTGCTGGACGCCGCCAAGGGTATCGAGCCCCAGACCCTGAAGCTGTTCGAGGTCTGCCGCCTGCGCGACATCCCGATCGTGACCTTCATCAACAAGATGGACCGCGAGGCGCAGGACCCGTTCGAACTGCTCGACGAGATCGCCACCAAGCTGCAGCTTGATCCCGCGCCACTCTACTGGCCGGCCGGCTCGGGCGGGCGGTTCAAGGGCATGATCGATCTGCGCGGCCAGAAGTTCATCCCGTACAACCGCAACCGCGAGGAAGGCCACGATCCGGCCGTCCCGCTGAACGGCAATGCGATGGACCGCTACCTCGAGCCCGCCGAGCGGGAAGAGGCCGAGGAGGGCGCCATGCTGGTGCAGGAGGCCTCCAAGCCGTTCGATCCCCAGGCCTTCCTGGAGGGTCACATGACGCCGGTCATCTTCGGCTCGGCCCTGCGCCACTTCGGCGTGGACGAGCTGCTGGCGACCCTGGGCGCCTTCGCCCCACCACCCAAGGCCGTGAAGGTGGAGAAGGGTGGGCAAACCGCCGAAGTCTCGCCGGGCGACGCCGAGGTGTCGGGCTTCGTGTTCAAGGTCCAGGCCAATATGGACCCCAACCACCGAGACCGCATCGCTTTCTTCCGGCTGACTTCCGGCAAGTTCCAGCGCGGCATGAAGCTCAAAAGCCAGGGAACGGGCAAGCAGATGAGCGTCAACGCGCCCATCATGTTCTTCGCCTCCGACCGTGAGCTGGCCGAGGAGGCTTTCGCCGGTGACGTCATCGGCATTCCCAACCCTGGGGTCTTAAGGGTCGGCGACAGCCTGTCGGAGACGGGGACCCTGCGGTTCGCCGGCCTGCCCAACTTCGCGCCGGAAATCCTGCGCCGCGTGCGGGTTCGTGATCCGCTGAAGGCCAAGCACCTGAAGAAGGCGCTGGAAGGTCTGGCCGAGGAGGGCGTCACCCAGCTTTTCCGGCCCGAACTGGGGGCCGACTTCGTGGTCGGCGCGGTCGGCCAGCTGCAGTTCGAGGTCATGGCCGACCGGCTGGGCAACGAATACGCCCTGGACGTCATCTTCGAGGCCTCGCCCTTTGCCGAGGCCCGCTGGCTGGGCGGGACCGACGCCGCAATCGAAACCTTCCGTTCGACCCACCGCACCGCCATGGCGACGGACATCGACGACAGCCCGGTCTTCCTAGCCAAGTCGGCGTGGGAAACCAACTATGTCGCCGAGCGCTACCCGAAAGTCAGCTTCCAGCGGACGCGAGAGCGCGGCTAGAGCGGGCCCCGATCTGATGGAGTCAAACCGGGTCCCGCTCTGACGTCGTCGTGGTCGCGCGTTTGCTCCGAAAACCGGTTCCCACCTATCGGAACGCGCTCCAGGCGCTAGTCCTTCACCCAGCGCACCTCGCCCACCATCGAGGTCAGGCGCTTGTACTCGGTGGCGGTGATGCAGCGGGGCGTATCCCAGCCCTTGCTGGTGGCGGCTTCCTTGGCGGAGATGAAGATCACCTCGCCATGCTCCCGCTTGAAAGCCCGGCGCGAGGCGTCGTCACGTGCACAGACATAAAGCTCGCGGCCGGCGCGCGGCGCCACATCGCTCTGCGTGACAGCCTTGACGGGCACAGCTTCGGCGGCGCCGGACAACAGGGCGATGACGGCGGAAAAAATGATCATTGCAGCCTCCTGAATCTCCCGGCTCAAAAGGCCGGGTTCGGAGCAATGTTACGCTTTTACGACAGTTTGTGAAGGATATTTGTCAGCATGTGGATAACCTGTGGATAACTGGACAGATGGGGTTCGAACTTGACGAGATTCAGGGCCGTAGGCTTCGTGGAGCCCTGGGAGGGCGGGGCATCATGATCATCGCTCGGAGCTTGATGCTTGCTGCATCGGAGGGGCCGAAGCCCTATCCCAGAGCCTTGCACTGCGCCGGCCTGACCATGGCCTGGTCCGACCTCGAAACGGAGAACAGGTCGGCCGGAGCGAGCCTGGCTCGCAGCAATGCGGAATTCTGGCGCTTGGCGACCATGGATGCGGCAAGGCGGGCGGGATCGTTGAAGGCGCCCGAGGTCGAAACCGCCACAACTGAGGTGACGCAAACCGCCAGGACCCGCTTCCAGGTCCGCGACGACAGCGCCGCCCGAGACCTGCTGGGTTGCCAGATGATGGTCCCGCAGAAGGGGCGAGCGATCGACCCGATCGGGAACTAGCCTTTCACCGCCCCTTCGGCCAAAGCCCAGCGATGGGAGTCCGGACCGAGCGGCAGCCGAAAGGGCCGCGGATCGTCACGGCCTTCGCCCAGATGACGTTCGAAAGCAGCGATGACGTCGCGGGCCAAACCGTCAATCTGCCGTCCCGCCCTGCGATGGGTCGCCTCGATGAACTCGATGACCTGCTTGCGGTGGCAGGCGCCCCGGAAGTAGCGCAGCGCCTCGATGATCTCGGCCGTCAGCGGCTCGAGCACCGTTATCGTGGCCTCATCGATAGGCCGAACAAGCCTCAATGCCATCACCGACCCCCGTCCGTCGTGGTGGAAACCAGGCTCGCCTTTTAGGGGAACCCACGCGGCGGCACCATGACCCGGATCGAAGGATATGGCGAATCGATTTCGCACTTATGACGGTTGACCCTCGACCTTGGAGCCGCAGCCCGCTAGGAGGCAGCCCTCCCATGCGTCCTCCCATCCTCGCTCTCAAAGACGTCCGCCTCGTGGACGGCGCCACCACCCTGTTCGATGGGGTTGATCTGGCTTTGGAGCCGGGGGTCAAGGCCTGCCTTGTCGGTCGAAACGGGGCTGGCAAGTCGACCCTGATGCGGCTTTTGATGGCCGAGATCCAGTCGGACGCCGGCGAGCGGTCGGTCAGCCCGGGCGCCCGCATCAGTGTGGTGCCCCAAGAGCCCAAGATCACCGGCGAGACCCTGCTTGACTATGCCACCGCCGGCGGGGCGATGGACTACCAGGCGGAGGCGACCCTGACCGAACTGGGTCTCGACCCGACCAAGAGCACAGCCGGACTGTCGGGCGGCGAAATCCGCCGCGCCGCGCTGGCCAGGGCGTTCGCTGAAGAGCCCGACGTGCTGATGCTCGACGAGCCGACCAACCACCTCGACATCCTGGCCATCGAGACCCTGGAAGGCATGCTGAAGAGCAGCCGGGGCGCGGCCCTTATCGTCAGCCACGACCGCGCGTTCCTGGAGCGCACCACCAGCCGCTGCTTCTGGCTGGAGAGCCGCCGGGTGCGCCGCCTCGACAAAGGCTTCGCGGCCTTCGACGACTGGTCGGAAAAGCAGCTCGAGGCCGAGGCCGACGAGTTCCGCCGCCTGAATGTCGCTCTGGCCAAGGAAGAGCACTGGCTGCAGCGCGGCGTCACCGGCCGCCGGGCCCGCAACGAGGGCCGCCGCCGCCGTCTGATGGACATGCGCGAGCAGAAGTCCACCGTCCTTCGCGAGGCGCGTGGGACGTTGAACATGGAGATGTCCGTCAGCTCGGCCTCCGGCAAACGGGTCGCCGAGGCCAAGCACCTCTCCAAGGCGTTCGGCGCCAAGGTGCTGGTCAAGGACTTCTCCACCCGCATTCAGCGCGGCGACCGGGTCGCCATCGTCGGGCCCAACGGGGCGGGCAAGACCACTCTGGTCAAGCTGCTGCTCGGCCAGATCGAGCCGGACGAGGGCACGGTCATCCTCGGGACCAACCTGGAGATCGCCTACATCGACCAGGCGCGGGCCGATCTCGATATCAACGCCACCCTCTGGGAGGCCCTGACCCCGGGCGGCGGTGATCAGGTCATGGTCGGCAATGCGCCGCGCCACGTCGCCGGCTATGCCAAGGATTTCCTGTTCCGCGACAACCAGCTGCGCCAGCCGGTCTCGACGCTCTCGGGTGGCGAGCGCGCCCGCCTGCTGCTCGCCCGGGCTCTGGCGACGCCGGCCAACCTCTTGGTGCTTGATGAGCCGACCAACGATCTCGACATGGAAACCCTCGACATGCTCGAGGATCTGCTGGCCGGCTTTCAGGGCACCCTGATCCTGGTCAGCCACGACCGTGACTTCATCGACCGGCTGGCCGGCTCGACGATCGGCCTGAACGGCCGTGGCGAGGTGGTCGAGACGCCCGGCGGCTGGAAGGATTTCCTGGCCCAGAACCCCGGCTTCTTCACCAGCGGCGTCCAGGTGTTGCGCAGCCAGCAGAAGTCGGCGGCCACGGTCGCGGCCCCGGCTGCCCCGGCCGCGCCGGCGAAGCCGAAGGCCAAGCTGACCTACAAGGACCAGCGCCGGCTCGAGGAACTGGAGGGTCTGGTCGCCAGCCTGCCGAAGGACATCAAGACGCTGGAGGCGGCGATCGCCGATCCCGGCCTCTACGCCCGCGACCCCACAGGCTTCGACCGCACCATGAAGGCCATGGACGCGGCCCGGGCGAAGCTCGCCGCCGCCGAGGAAGAATGGCTGGCCCTCGAGGAAAAGCGCGAGAGCCTGGCCGGCTGAAAACCGGTGGATAACCTCAGGCCCCTTGCCGGGTAAGGGCCAGCGATGACCTATTCCCGCTTATCTACAAGCGGCCCCCAATTGATCCGACCTCGGCGCACAGGCCGGCCTTTTCAACCTGTTGCGGCCGCCCGGGAGTGGTGAGACCCTTCCCTTGTCGAGAGGAACCGCGGCGCGGGCGAGACGGGAAACCGGAAGGCCAGGCGAGCGGAACGGCTCCAGACTTTAGGACCGAGGGGAGACCCGAGGAGACCGGTCAGGGGTCGGTTGGTTGAAGACCGGAGCAATCCGGACCCCACGCCAGCCACCACCACTCGGCCATCAGATCCCTTCGGGGAGCTGGGTAAGAGGGCGAGGCCGCCGGGCGACCGGATGCTTCGCTCTCTTTCTCGTTTTGGCCACCCCCATCACCGCGACCCCTTGAGCCCGCCAGACGGAAGTGTGCAGCGGTTCCGCCGCCGGGGCGGGCTTAACATATAGAGAGCAAGGCCCTTCTCTTCCGGTTTGGACGTCGTCCAAGCCGGGAAGGGCCTTGGCGATGAACGCCGGTCGCCCTACCTTCGCCAGCGATGTGTGGGAGGGTGGCATGACGTCTCGTCGAATGGTCCTGGCCGGTGGATTGGCGACGCTCGCCGCTGCCTGTTCCAAGGCCCCGGAAACCCCGCCCGGCAAGACCCGCATCCGTTTCGCCACCGACTGGAAGGCCCAGGCCGAGCACGGCGGCTTCTACCATGCCCTGGCCAGCGGCGAGTACGCCCGGCGCGGCCTCCGCGTCGAGATCAAGCAGGGCGGTCCGGGCGTCAACGTGCCTCAACTTCTGGCCGCCGAAGCCATCGAGCTGGGCATGGGCTCCAACGGTTTCATCGCGCTGAATCTCGTGAAGGAGAAGGTGCCGGTGAAGGCTGTCGCCGCCTTCATGCAGAAGGATCCCCAGGTGCTGCTGGCCCACCCTGACCAGGGCATCAAGGGCATCGCCGACATGAAGGGCCGGCCGATCCTGCTGGCGGCCGCTTCGAAGGAAGCCTTCTGGGTCTGGCTGCGCGCCAAGTACGGTTTCACCGACGATCAGGTGCGCGCCTATAACTACAGTCCGGCGCCCTTCCTGGCCGACAAGCGGGCCATCCAGCAGGGTTACCTGTCGAGCGAGCCCTATACGATCGAGAAGGAGACCGGCCTGAAGCCTGCCGTCTTCCTGCTGGCTGACGAGGGCTACCCGGGCTACGCCACCATGGTTTTTGCTCCGGACAAGCTTATCGCCCGCAACCCCGACGCGGTCCGCGCCTTCATCGAGGCCAGCGCCATCGGCTGGAAGGCGTATCTGGCTGGTGATGCGGCAGCCGCCGACGCCCTGATCCTCAAGGACAATCCGGAGATGACGCCGGAACTTCTGGCCCATGCCCGCAAGGTCATGAACCAGTACGGCATCGTCGAAAGCGGCGACGCCAAGGCCGGCGGCATCGGCGCGATGAGCGATGCCCGGTGGGCCGAGTTCTTCAAGGTGACAAGCGAGCAGGGAGTCTATCCGAAGGATATGGACTTCCGTCAGGCCTACACGCTGGATTTCGTGACGCCGGCGAAGGCCTAGATGATCGCCGACCTCAAAGCCGTTGAGGTCGAGTACGCCCGCGGGCTGGCGCTGGGGCCCGTAGACCTGACTCTCAAGGCGGGCGAGGTCGTCGCCCTGGTCGGTCCCTCCGGCTGTGGAAAGTCGACAGCCATGCGTCTGCTGGCAGGGCTGGAGACCCCGACGCGGGGGACGGTGACGCGGACCACGGGGCGCGGCGAGACCGCCCTGGTCTTCCAGGCGCCGACCTTGGCCCCCTGGCTGACGGCGGCCGGCAATGTGGCCCTGCCCCTGGAACTGGCCGGCATGCCGCGAAAGGAAGCGCTCGCGCTCGCCGCCGAATGGCTCGCCAAGGTCGGACTGGCCGGCAACGAGGCCGCCCGCCCGGCCCAGCTCTCGGGCGGCATGGCCATGCGGGTCTCCCTGGCTCGTGCCCTGGCGACGCGGCCCCGCCTGCTTCTGCTAGACGAGCCCTTTGCCGCCCTCGACGAGATCACGCGCCGCCGCCTGGCCGACGACGTGCTCAATCTCTGGGCCGAGTTCAAGCCCGCCATCCTGTTCGTCACCCATAACGTCGAGGAGGCCGTCTACATGGCGACCCGCGTGGTGGTGATGACGCCGGGGCCCGGTCGCATCGCCGGCCAGCTGGCCATAGAGGGTCCGATGCCGCGCCCTGGAGGTTTCCGTACGACCGCCGGCTTTCGCGAGGCCGCCGAGAGCATCTCCCGCCTGCTGGCCGGGGGCGTCCCATGAAGCGGCTGATCGACATCCTCGCCCCGCTGGCCCTGGTCGTCGTCCTGCTCGCCGGTTGGGAGATCGCCTGCCGCGCCCTTGCCGTGCCCGTCTACCTGCTGCCGGCCCCAAGCGCCGTCTGGGTCAGCCTGTTGCAGGACTGGCCGGTGCTGGCCTCCGCTGCCTGGACCACACTGTCGATGGCCCTGACCGCCCTGGCGGTGGCCAGCGTATGCGCCTGCGCGCTGGCCGCTCTGGGCGGTCTCAGTCCCTTGATTGAAAAGGCTATCCAGCCCGTCGCCGTCACCATCCAGGTTACCCCCGTGATCGCCATCGCCCCGCTGGTGATGATCTGGACCGGCCTGGATCATCCCCAGCGCGCCATCATCGTGCTGGCCACCATCGTGGCCTTTTTTCCGATCTACTCGGGCGCGGCCACCGGCCTGCGGGCTGCCGATCCGGACCTCAAGCGCCTGTTTGCCCTCTACGGGGCCGACCGCTGGCAGAGCCTGCTGCGCCTGCGCCTGCCCTCTGCCATCCCGGCCCTTGTCGAAGGGCACAAGGTGGCCACGGCCCTGGCGGTCATCGGTGCGGTGGTTGCCGAGTTCGTGGCCGGCTCCGGCGGGGCCCAGGGCCTGGCCTGGCGGATCATCGAGTCCGCCAACCGGTTGCAGACCGCCCGGGTGTTCGCCGCCCTGTTCACCCTGGCCGTCATGGCGGCGCTGCTCTACGCCGCGGTCGATATCCTGGAGCGCCGGATCCTCGCCTGGTGGCGGGGCCGTTAGGGCCGCTTTAAGCCACCAGACCGCATGATGCCGGGAAGCAACCCCCGGTTTCCCATGCGTTTCGGCCTTGTCCTGTTTTTGATCGGTCTTCCCGGCGCCGCCTTGGCCGCCGAGGACCGCTATGGCCCGAGCCGCAGCACTGTTCGGGCCGCAGCCATCAACCCCGTTGCCATGTCCGCCGCACCGGCCATGCGCGCGCCGACCGACTACCGCGGTCGCACTCTGGGCTGGGCGAGCAAGTCAGCGGTCGCGGCGCAAGTCGACCCGCCCGCCGCCGCCCCTCCGCCGCAGGTTTTCGCCTCGCGCGGCCCGGGTCCCGCCCCTCTGCCGACCAGCCTCTACGACACGCCGGCGCCTGCGATCGCCACAGCGCCGGCCTATTCACCGACGTCCGCGCCGGTTCAGCCGAGCGCCGCCTGGCCGCAGCCGGCGCAGCCCAGCCTGCCGCCGCCGCCCGGCACGCCGCCGCTCGCCGGCGCGCCCGGCTACGGCTACAGCCCGCCCCGCTCCTACTCCGTCGTTCGCGAGTGGGGCGGTACGCCTGACCGCATTCCGACCCCGCCCGCGGCCTCGCAGTTCAGCGGGCGCGAGATCGCCCTCGACCCGAACACCCTCGGCGCCGCCGCGCAGCCTGACCAGGCCGCGGATGACGAGGTCGACGAGGAAGGGGCGCAGCAACAACGCGACCAGCAGAAGCAGAACCTCGCCAAGCAGGCCGCCAAGGGAGGCCGCCAATGAGCGCCGAATCCGGACGCCTTCGCGAACTGGTCGACCTGGCCCAGGAGGGATCCAGCGAGCGTCGGCGCGAGCTGCTGCGTGGCCTGACCGACGCCTTTTTCAGTCGTGACGCCCACGCCCCCGCCGAAATAGCCCTCTTCGACCAGGTCCTCGGCCAACTGGCCAGCGAGATGGAAGTCGCTGTCCGCGCCGAACTTTCGGGCCGCATGGCTGCCCGAGGGGACGCCCCGGCGGGCGTGCTTCGCCGCCTGGCCGGCGATGACATCGAGGTCGCCCGACCCGTGCTCAGAAGCGCCGCCGGCCTGACCGAAAGCGATCTGATCGTCCTGGCCCGCACCCATGGCCAGGGCCACCTCCAGGCCATCTCGCAGCGACCCCACCTGTCTTCCGCCGTGTCCGACGTCATCGTCGAGCGGGGCGATGAGGAGACGCTGAGCGTCCTGATCGGCAACGATGGCGCGGAGCTGTCGCGCGAGGCCCATGAGCGGCTGGTCGACAAGGCCACAGAAAATCGCCGCCTGCAGGAGGGCCTGGTCAATCGCCGCAGCCTGCCGGTCGACCTGCTCAATGAAATCTATTTCGTGGCCGAGGCCCGCATCCGCGAGCAGATCATGGCCCGCAACGCCACGATCGATCCCGCAGAACTTGAAAAGGCCCTGGAAAGCGGCCGCAAGCGGCTCGCCGCCCAGGACGGCGCCCTGCCGGCCGACTATGCGCAGGCGGAGGCCGAAATCCGCCGACTGGCCGAAAAGGACGAACTGGGCCCCCGCACCCTGGCGGCCCTGCTGCGCGGTCGCCAGACCACGCGGTTCCTGGTCGCCTTGGCCCACCTGTCCCGGATCGACTTCCACACCGCCCGTCGCATCGTCGAGCGCCGCGAACTGGATGCGCTGGCGGTGATCTGCAAGGCGGCCGGCTTCGAGGCCAGCCTGTTCCTCACCTTCGCCGTCCTGATCCTCGACAGCGACGGTGACGCCATGGCCAAGGCCAGGCAGTACGGTCAGCTCTACAATGACCTGCCGCTGGAGGTCGCCCAGCGCACCATCCGCTTCTGGCGCCTGCGCCGCGGCGCCGGCGATGTGGCCGCCGCCGCCTGAGTCCGCTTACGGAAGCTTCGACTTCACGTCCGGAAACTCCAGCACCACCAGCCGGCCCTTCGTCGGCTTGCCGTCGACATCGAGCGGCGCGGCGGTGAACTTGCGGGCCGTCCACTTGGCCGGACCGTCGTAGGCCTTGCGGGCGCCCGGTTCTGCGCAGGGCGTCAGCTTTCCGGTGGCGCCGATGCGGCACACCAGCCGCAGCGTCCTGACCTCGCCGATGGTCTTGGTCGGGCGAACCCGGCCGGTCCATTGCAGACGATCCAGTGCGACCAGGTCGTAGGGCAGGCCGTCCGCGGCGAACTTCCCGGGCGCGCTCCACACGACCGGAATGCGGACCAGTCGGCCGGCGACCGAGGCGCCGTGTGGCCCGATCGCCTTCATCTTGTAGAGCCGGGTCAGCTTAAGGCTGGGCTTGGCGAAACCCGCTTCCGGGTTGGTGTCCTTGATCACTTGGCAGCGGTCGAGATCACCCAGCGCCGTGGCGCGGCAGATCATCGTCACGGTCCCGCCCTGGCCGGTCTCGTAGGCGGAAACAGGATAGGCGTCGGTCAGGTCGGCGGGAGCCGGCTTCGCCACCCACTCCGGTCGGCCGAACTCCGGTTCGGGCGCGGCGGCGGGGGTGTCCTGGGCGATCAGGGCCAGGGCGAGCAACGAAAGCAGCATGACCTAAACTTCGGACCGTTCCCTGAGGCGTTCAAGCCCCTGCGCGGCGAGGTCGCACAGGGAACGCAGACCCTGTTCGGAAAAGACGTCCAGGGCGGCGTCGTATGCCATGGCCGCGTTCGCCAGTCGATGGTCGCCGCGGCCGGTGATCTCGACCCGCAGTTCGTACAGCCGCGCGAGGCCCAGCTGGGTCAGGGCCCAGGCGACCGGATCGGTGGTCGGGGCGCGAGCCGCCAGGTCGGTCAGCATCGCCGCCTCGGCCGCGTCGAGCACGGCCAGATCCCCCGTCAACTCCGCCAGGCGGCCCAGGCAGTTGGCGCGGCCGGCGGCGACGCAGGCGTGCAGGGCGAGCGCGGTCTCGCGGCCGAGGCCGAATAGAGCGCGGTCATAGCAGCGCAGGGCCTGGTCGAAGGCGCGCGGCGCGTCGGTGAGTTCGCCCAGCGTCTGCAGGGCCAGGCCAAGCTGGGCCTGGATGCGGGTCCAGTCGAGTGGGCTGTGGTCGCGCGGGATCAGCTCCAGGGCGTCGGTCAGCTGCTGCACGCCGTCAGCGGCGGCGCCGGCGTCGGCGGTCAGTTCGGCCAGGGTCGCACGGGCGGCGCCGGCCTGGGCGGTGATGCGGGCGGTCAGCAGAGGTTCGTAGTCGGCGTCCAGTGTCTTGCCGGCATGGGTCAGCTCGCGCAGGGCGCACGCGATCAGCGGCTGGTCCTTCAGGCGCGCGCCGCAGCCGGCCAGGATATCGGCCAGCACGGCGCGCTGCTCGGCGGCCGCCATGCGCAGGGCCACATTGCCCTTGCCCGCCTGGTCCAGACGACGAAGCGGGGCCTCGAAGCGGCCCGCGGCGGCCAGGGCGTCTTCCAGACCACCGCTGCGGAGCGCACGGCGACCGGCGACACCCGCCAGCCCGCAAAGAGCGAGGGCGCCGGCCGGTCCCGGATCGGCGGACACAGGGGTCAGGGTGGCGACCACGGCGGCTTCCAGGCCCTCGTCGCTGAACAGCTCGCCGCCGAGCAGGGCGCAGAAGGCCTGTTCGACCCGGGCGCGGGCCACGCCGGCCGGGCGGCGCGTGGCTTCGAATTTCGTCGCCGCGCTCTCGGCGGCTGCGGCGGCCTTGCGCAGGGCGACGGCATCGCCCGAGCGGCGGGCGACCTCGCGCCAGACCACGGCGGCGTCGAGCTGGCGCATGGCGGGGTCGCGGGCGCTGACGCGGCCGGCGGCGACATCGGCGGCGCGGGCCTCGGCTTTCAGCAGGCGCAGGTCCAGCAGATCCAGCAAGGCCGCGTCGCCGCCCGTCATCCCATCGCGAGGCGGGGAGGAGGGGGTCTCGAAGGCGCGGCGCAGCTGACGACCGAACTCGAACATGCGGAACTCCGAAACCGTCCCGGACCGGAACAGTCCGGTGGGGGTCATGTCGGTTCAGAGCAAACCCCGATCCAGTCGTGTTTACAACTCGTTAACCATATATTCCTGTTGAGCGGTCACAAGTTCCTGCCACGGCGACGGGCGACACGATCGCTCCGACCGCCTTGAAAGGGTTGCCACCGGCCGTGGCGAAGGCCCGTCAGCCTGCTCAGCCGTCGGCTTCGCCGACACCCTCTCCCGCGAAGGGAGAGGGTGAGCCCGGAGGTGAAGTTCCAATCAGTAGGGAATGGCTTCCGACGGCGCCGGCGGCGCGCTGGCCCCGGGCGGGGCCTGTCCGGGCGGAGGCTCCACCACCGGGTCCGGATCCCGGGTCAGGATTTCCAGTTCGCTGGCGGCGCGGCTGAAGTCGGCGCCCAGGCCCTCATAGAAGCCGTTGCGCGGATCGGGCTCCGTTTCCGGCTCGACGTCGGGCAGCAGCCAGTCG
>Ga0164290_1000584_pt1 | contig 107239 bp, 104 predicted proteins | sample Micstemetagenome_FD_108782 | JGI IMG/M metagenome (GOLD analysis project Ga0164290, IMG submission 108782) | Contaminated culture microbial community from soil near Moab, Utah, USA - Microcoleus steenstrupii SON62 (Illumina Assembly) | ecosystem: Environmental > Terrestrial > Soil > Soil crust...
CTCGCCCCAGAGCAGCAGATGCCGCCCCGCCAGCGCTTCACCACGCCAGAGCGGCTTGCCCTCACCCCAATCACGCTCAGCGTAGATCCCACTGCCCCACCGAGACTCGTAGAAAACCCAGCCATCGGCGAAATCGCCACGCGAAAGGCGGAACATGGCGTAGTCGAGCCGCGCTTCGCCGAAATCCGGCGACAACGCGAGCACGCGGCGGAAGGTGGCGTCCGCTTCATCCAAACGACCAACAATGCCAAACGCGAAAGCCAAATTCTTATGCGCGGCCACCAAGTCGGGGGCCACGCTGATGGCACGCTCAAACCAATCGATCGCCACCGGCAGATCATCGCGATCCTGGGCCAGCACACCGAGCCCGTTCATAGCCAGGGCCATATCGGGCCGCAGCCGCAGGGCGAAGCTGAAAGCGGCAGCGGCGCCGGTTTCGTCACCAAGCTGGCGGCTGGCAATGCCAAGCTGCACCCAGCCATCGGCATCATGCTGGTGCAGGGCCAGGCCAGCAGCCAAGGCCTCAACGGCGCCAGCGGCATCCTGCAATTGCAGCCGGGCACGGCCGAGCAGAATCAGCGCCTCGGCGTGGCGCGCATCGAGTCGCAGTATCGACTGGCAGGCCTCGGCGGCACGGCGCGCGTCGCCAGCCGCCAGAACCTGGCGGGCGGCCTGCAAGGCCTGGGCGATGGCAGCGTTCAAATCAGTAGGCATCATCTGCTCGAATAGGCCATAACCTGTAACAGAAGGGTAAACCCGCCATGGCCGCCGCTGTGCAAACCGCCGATTGACAGACGCCAGACGACTTTCCCCGCGCCTTGCGCCGCGACCATGCCGGGTATCTGGTTTCCATCGGCCTGCTGGCGCTGGGCAACCTGCTGTTGCTGCCGCTGGTAACCACCGCGCTGACACCACAACAGATCGGACTCTACAGTCTGGTGGAAGCCGGCACGTCGCTCGGCAGCACCATAAGCCTGCTCGGCCTGAAATTCGCCTATCTCTACCATCATGCCCGCCTGCCGGCCAGCGCACGCCCAGCTCTGCTCGGCACCGCCCTCCTTGTGGCGGCAGCCACGGCCATCGCCACCGGCACATTATTGGCCCTCCTCTATGGCAGCAGCACAGCCATGACCTGGTTCGGCGCCACGCCGCTGGATCATCTCTGGCTATTGCCACTGCTGATGCTGGGCGGCGTGACACAGGCTTTGCTGATCACCGAGTTGCGCGCCGAACGCCGCGTGGCTTTGGCCGGCAGCCTGGCCGTGGGCAACCTGGTGGTCTGGCTCAGCGCCAGCACAGCCTTCGTGCTCTGGGCCGGCCTAGGCGTGCCTGGCTTGTTTGCCGGCCAGATTTGCGGCCAAGCCGTCGCCATCCTGATCGGCCTCAGCCGCATCACCCGGCGACCGCTCTTCGCCTGGGACCGTACACAGGTACGGCCACTGGTGAGTTATGGCACGCCACTGATGCTTGGTCTGCTGCTGCGCTATGCGCTGGATAGCCTTAGCCGCTTCCTGCTCGCCGCCTGGGTCGGCATCGCCGCCGCTGGCGACTTCCTGATCGCCGCCCGCGTCGCGGTGCTGTTCGAGGCATTGCTGGCCCTGCCCTTCTTCATGGCCTGGGGCGGCCTGGTGCATCATGCGCTGCAGCGCCCGCAGGCCGCGGCGATCCTGGAGCGCGTGGCCGGCGTCACACTGGCGGGCGGCGCCCTGATGCTGACATTGCTGCTCGCGCTACAGCCTTGGCTGTTTCAGCTTTTCGCCGGCGCGCCACGCCCCGATCTGGCGCCACTCTTCGCCTTCACGCTGCTAAGTCAGTATTTCGTGCTGATCAAATCGCCACTCAGCGCCGGGCTGCTGCGCATCCCCAATACCGGCTGGTCCTTGCGCAACAACCTGCTGGCCCTGCTGCTGTTCCTGCCCTTCGTTGGACCGGCCATGCATTGGGCCGGTGCGGCGGGCGCGGCTGCTGGAATCGCCGCGATCAATCTGGTCACCGGCCTGGTGGTGTTTCGCCAAGCGCAAAAACTTTGTCCACAGCATCCCAGGCCAGAGGCCGGCTTGCTGCTGGCCGGCCTGATTGCACTCTGTATGCTGACTCTCATCATGGGTAGCCTGCCATCCTGGTACCTGCTGCCGCTTTTCAGCCTCGCCGCCTGGTTGCTGTGGCAATCTGCGCGTCCCGTCGCGGCGCCTGACCCGCTATAGTGGCGCCATGACGATCCGCAACCTCGACAAACTCTTCGCACCGCAATCGGTGGCGGTGATCGGCGCCTCCGAGCGCCCGGCGCGGGTTGGCACCGTGGTATTGCGTAATCTGCTGCAGGGTGGTTTCGCCGGGCCGGTCTGGCCCGTGAATCCGAAATACCGCATGCTGGAAGGTATTGCCTGCTATCCCACCATCTCAGCCCTGCCAGGCATTCCCGATCTGGCGGTGATCTGCGTGCCGCCCGAAGCCGTGCCGCGCTCTATCGCCGAACTGGGCGCCAAAGGCTGCAAGGCCGCCGTGGTGCTCACAGCTGGGCTGGGCAAGCTGAGCCAGACCATGCTAGATGCAGCCAAGCCGCATCTGCTGCGCATCCTGGGGCCGAATTGCGTTGGGCAACTGATCCCAGGCATCAAGCTGAATGCCAGCTTTGCGCATACTTCTGCCGAACCCGGGCGGCTGGCTTTCGTAAGTCAATCCGGCGCGCTCTGCACTATCGTGCTCGATTGGGCGCGCGAACATGGCATCGGCTTCAGCCATTTCATCTCGCTGGGTGATTCAGCCGACGTGGATTTCGGCGATGTGATCGACTATCTGGCCAATGATCCCAACACGCGGGCCATCCTGCTCTACATCGAGAGCGTGAAGCAGGCGCGCAAATTCATGTCTGCAGCCCGCGCTGCGGCGCGCAGCAAACCCATCGTGGCGGTGAAATCCGGCCGCAATGCGCGCGCGGCGAAGGCCGCCGCCTCCCATACCGGCGCGCTGGCTGGCGGTGATGATGTTTATACCGCCGCCCTGCGGCGCGCCGGCATCCTGCGCGTGGATGGCGTGGAAGAATTGTTCGATGCGGTGGAAACCCTGGCGCATATGCGCAAGCTGCCCGGCGAAAGGCTGGCGATCATCACCAATGGCGGCGGCCCCGGCGTTATGGCCGTGGACAAGCTGATTCATTACGGCGGCACCTTGGCTGATCTAGCGCCTGAGACGCTTGCCGCCCTGGATGCCGTGCTGCCGCACACTTGGTCGCATGGCAATCCGGTGGATATCGTTGGCGATGCGCCGGCAGAGCGCTATGCGGCGGCACTGGATATAATCCTGCGCGATGAACATGTGGATGCCGTGCTGGCGATGTATGCGCCCACCGCCATCGTACCGCCCCTGGAGCCGGCCAAGGCGGTGATCGCCGCAGCCGCCAAGACTGATAAGAACGTGCTGGCCTGCTGGTCTGGCGGCGAAGCGGTGCAGGCAGCGCGGCGCGCTTTCGCGGTCGCCAACGTAACCTCCTACGAAACGCCGGATGCCGCTGCCCGCGCCTTCTCACATATGATCGACTACCGCCGGAACCAGAAGAACCTGATGCAGATTCCGGCCGAACTGCCAGAGGATTTCGTACCCGACCTTGTCACCGTTCGCGCGGTGATCCAGAAGGCGCTGGGCGAGGGCCGCCGTATGCTGAACGAGATCGAAGGCAAGCGCATCCTGGCCGCCTACGGCATCCCCACTGTGCCAACCGAACAGGCCGAGACACCGCAGGCGGCGATGAGTGCGGCACGGCGCCTGGGCTATCCGGTGGCGCTGAAAATCCTCTCGCCCGATATCACGCATAAATCCGATGTTGGCGGCGTGGCGCTGAACCTGGATGATGTAGCTGAAGTGCGCGCTGCCGCCGAAGCCATGCTGGCGCGCGTGAAACGGCTGCGGCCTGATGCCAAGATTGACGGCTTCAGCGTGCAGCCCATGGTGCGGCGCGCCCGGGCGCATGAATTGATCGTCGGCGCTCTTACCGATCCGATCTTCGGCCCCGCCATTATGTTTGGCCAGGGCGGCGTGGGCGTGGAGGTGATCGGTGACCGCGCCATCGCGTTGCCGCCCTTGAACATGCATCTGGCCAACGACCTGATTGAGAATACCAAGGTGAGCCGGCTGCTCTCGGGCTATCGCGATTTTCCTGTGGTGGATCGCACCGCCCTGGCCGCCCTGCTGGTGCGGGTGGCGCAGCTGATCGCCGATCACGCGGAAATCCAGGAACTGGATATCAACCCGCTCTATGCTGACGATCAGGGCCTGGTGGCCCTGGACGCGCGGCTGGTGATCGCACCCAGCCAATTGACCGGGCATGACCGCCTGGCGATCCGGCCCTATCCGCAGGCATTGGAAGAAACTGCGGAGTTGCGGGATGGCACACCCATACTGCTGCGTCCGATCCGGCCCGAGGACGAACCGGCGCACCAGGATTTCCTTGCCCGCGTCTCGCCTGAGGATTTCCGGCTGCGCTTCTTCTCACCCATGCGCGCCTTGCCGCATCGCGAGATGGCGCGCTTCACCCAGATCGACTACGAGCGCGAGATAGCCTTCATCGCCACACGGCCCCTACCTGAGGGTGGCGCCGAAACCCTGGGCGTGGTGCGCGCCATCACCGACCCCGATAACCAGCGCGCCGAATTCGCCGTGCTGGTGCGCAGCGATCTGAAGGGCCAGGGGCTGGGCGATCTGCTGATGCGCAAGATCATCGCCTATTGCAAACAGCGTGGCACCGGCGAGATCATCGGCGACATCCTGCGCGAGAATCAGGCCATGCGCAGCCTGGCGGCGGAACTGGGCTTTGAGACCATTCCGGTGATGGGATCGGATGCCCTGGAAGTGCGCCTGCCGCTGTTAAGCAAAATAACCTGAACAGGCCCGGTTGCCCCAATAGGGCCCTGGCACTATCTTGAGGACGTGGAGGAGCCCCAATCCATGATTTTCCATCGATGATCGATCCGTTCGGCCGTTCTATCAGTTATCTCCGCGTGTCGGTCACCGACCGCTGCGATTTCCGCTGCGTTTATTGCATGGCCGAGGACATGACTTTCCTGCCCAAGGCGGAGGTGCTGAGCCTGGAGGAACTGGACCGGCTCTGCGCCGCCTTCATCCGCCAGGGCGTGCGCAAGATCCGCCTTACCGGCGGCGAGCCGCTAGTGCGGCGCGGCATCATGACCTTGATCGACAGCCTGGGACAGAAACTCGGCCATGGCCTGGACGAGCTGACCCTCACCACCAATGGCAGCCAGCTGGAGAAATACGCCGAAGGCCTCTACCGCGCCGGGGTGCGCCGCATCAATGTGTCTCTGGACAGCCTCATGCCGGAGAAATTCACCGAGCTGACGCGCTGGGGCAAGCTGGAAAAAGTGATGGCCGGCCTGGCCGCCGCCAAAGCCGCCGGCCTGACGGTGAAGATCAACGCCGTGGCCCTGCGCGGCGTCAACGATATGGAATTCGACCGCCTGATCGCATGGTGCGGCGAAGAAGGCTTCGATCTGGTGCTGATCGAGGTGATGCCGATGGGTGATATCGGCGAGCAGCGTGTGGACCAGTATCTGCCGCTCTCCATGGCCCGCGCCCAGATCCAGCGCACATGGACACTGGACGAAACTGATTACCGCACTGGCGGCCCGGCGCGCTATTATGTGGTGCGCGAAACTGGCCGCCGCCTCGGCTTCATCACGCCGATGACGCATAATTTCTGCGAAAGCTGCAACCGCGTGCGGCTCACCTGCACCGGCATGCTTTATATGTGCCTGGGGCAGAATGACAGCGCCGATCTGCGTAGCCCGTTGCGTGCCTCCGAAAGCGATGAGCGCGTAGATCAGGCGATCATCGAGGCCATTGCGCGCAAGCCCAAGGGCCATGATTTCGTGATCGACCGCCGCCAGCCAGCGATCTCGGTGCCGCGCCACATGAGCGTGACGGGCGGCTGAACTTTTTTTTGCCGCATTGTCGAAGTCGGCCTATCTCGAGGCTCATTGGGTCAGGGGCGGCATGGTGCCGCCGCCGCAATCGACCGGAGAGCCCCATGCAATACATGATTCTTTGCTACGAGACCCCTGCCCAGTTCCAGGAACGCGACAATCCGGCCACAGCCGCAGCCTATTGGGGCGCCTGGAGTGCCTATGTGCAGGCGATTGCCGAATCCGGCATCCTGCAGAGCGCCGCCGGACTACAGCCCCCGAGCACCACAACCACGGTGCGGCTGCGAAACGGCCAGCGTCAGGTGCAGGACGGCCCTTATGCCGACACCAAGGAGCAATTGGGCGGCTTTTTCTTGATCGACGTGCCGGATCTGGATGTCGCCCTGGCCTGGGCAGCACGCAGCCCTTCGGCCGGCTATGCCGGAGCTGAGGTACGTCCCGTGCTGCCGCCGATGTCGTGAGTCAAGATCCCAACGCCTCTATGGAGCATGCGCGCCGCACCGCCGAGCGGACGGCGCGCAACTCTTATGGCCGCTTGCTGGCCTTCCTAGCCGCCCGTAACCGCAACATCGCGGCGGCCGAGGACGCGCTCGCGGACGCCATACGCGCTGCCTTGGAGCATTGGCCAAAGCAGGGCACACCGGATAATCCGGAAGCATGGCTGCTCACCGTTGCCAGACGCAATCTGCAGCATACGAGTCGGCACGAGCGGGTGCAGACCGATGCGGCGCCCACCCTGCTCCTGATTGCTGAAGAGGCGAGCGAGGCCAGCATCGCTGCCTTTCCCGATGAGCGCCTGCCCCTGCTGTTCGTCTGCGCGCATCCTGCCATCGATCCACAAGTACAGTCACCCCTGATGCTGCAAACCGTGCTGGGCTTGGATTCTGCTCGCATAGCCAGTGCTTTCCTGGTGGCGCCGGCCACCATGGCACAGCGCCTAGTGCGGGCAAAAACGAAAATCCGCGATGCCGGCATCGCCTTTGCCCTGCCAGAGCCAGCCGATCTGGCCGCGCGGCTGGACACGGTGTTGGATGCCATCTACGCCGCCTATGGCAGTGGCTGGGATGATGCGCTCGGCGCCGATCCACGCCGCAAGGGGCTGAGTGAAGAAGCGATCTGGCTCGGTCGTGTACTCTGTGAGCTGCTGCCCGATGCAGCCGAGGCACGCGGCCTGCTGGCCCTCATGCTGCATTGCGAGTCACGCCGCGCGGCACGGCGCGACGCCGCAGGCGCCTTCGTGCCGCTGGACCGCCAAAACCCGACCCACTGGAATGCCGCGATGATCCTGGAAGCTGAAGGCGAGCTGCGACGAGCGGCAAACGCCAGGCAACCAGGGCGGTTTCAGTTGGAAGCGGCTATCCAATCAGTGCATGCCCAGCGTGGCATCACCGGGCAAACCAACTGGGCAGCCCTGGCGGCGCTGCACCAGGCCTTGATAACGCTGGCACCCAGCATCGGTGCCGTGGTGAGTCATGCCGCCGTGCTCGGCAAACTGGGCCAGGCGACAGATGGCTTGGCTAAACTTGACGCCTTACTGCCTGAGCGGGTGGCAAGCTATCAACCTTATTGGGTGGTACGCGGTGATCTATTGGCTCGCCTGGGGCAGATCGAAGCCAGCATTGCCGCCTATCAGCGCGGCATTGGCCTGACGGAGGAACCCGCGCTACGCAGTTTTCTAAACCAACAAAAGGCCGCTATTTCAACTCAATCTGATGCGCGAAAGTCTCCCCATCCGAAAGCGTGAGTTGGCTGAAACCAAGCAGGCGCGCCAAATCCAGAAAGGTGAATAGGTCTTCCACCGCGAAATCGCGCAGCAACTGGCTGGTGCGCGACACCGCCGTGAGCTGCGCCAGCAGCGCGCGACCCTGGAAGATACCACGGAAGCCCTGGTCGCCCATGCTGACGATGATCATCTTCTCGGCTTCATCGCCCTTGGCGAAGATCGCGAAGTTGGGGGGATAGGGCCGGGTGAGCTGCTGCTGGGTCAGGCCGGTGACGAAGGCCAGCCGGGTCTCGCGCGTGGCTTGCGGCAGCACCCCGCCGCGCGCCTTGTAAATCTCGCTCGAGGTAAGCGGCGGGTAGTAATAGCCGGCATGGCGGCTCTCCTCGTTGACGATGGCCTGGGCCCGCGCCTCAATGGCGCCGCAGCACAGCAAGACTGCCAGCATGATCCAGATTCGTGTGCCACTACCGCCAAGCATCATCGCCCCCATCAGCCAATCCCTATGTCACGGGGCTGGTTTGCCCCCGCACTGTGGTTATACTGCTTTTGCCGGCGGTTGCGAGCCGGTGATTTTGTCAAACCCGGTGCAGCATGACCCAGGTGGAACGTATCGCCCTCGTCGCCGCGAAAGGGGGCCAGGCCGATGCCGCCCGCGAGCGGCTGGCCGCCCGCTACACGACGGTGAAACCCGACGAAGCCGAGGTGATCGTGGCTTTGGGCGGAGATGGCTTCATGCTGCAGACCCTGCACCGCCACATGCACCGGAATGTTCCGATCTATGGCATGCACCAGGGCACGGTCGGCTTCCTGATGAACGAATACAGCGAAGATGACCTGCCGGCCCGCGTGGCGGCTGCGGTGGCCACCACCCTGCATCCCCTGCGCATGAAGGTGCAGTCGGAATCGGGTGGCGAGCGTGAGGCACTGGCGATCAACGAGGTATCGCTGCTGCGCCAGACCCGGCAAGCGGCCAAGCTGCGCATATCGGTGGATGACCGCGTGCGGGTGGAGGAACTGATCTGCGATGGCGCGCTGCTCAGCACGCCGGCCGGTTCCACCGCCTATAACCTTTCGGCCCATGGCCCGATCCTGCCGCTTTCCGCCGGCGCCCTGGCACTAACACCGATCAGCGCCTTCCGGCCTCGGCGCTGGCGCGGCGCTCTACTCTCGCGTGCCGCCAAGGTGCGCTTCGAGGTGCTGGATAATTTCAAGCGCCCGGTAAGCGCCACGGCCGACGCCTATGAAGTGCGCGACGTGGTGGATGTGGAGATCGTGGAAGCCCGCGACATTATGCTGCGGCTGCTATTCGATCCGGGTCACGACCTGGAAGAGCGCATCCTGGCCGAACAATTCACGCCATAAAAAACGCCGCGGCATTGCTGCCGCGGCGCTGTTTCGTCAGACGTTGAAGCGCCTTATTCCTTCACCACGCCTTGGGCGAAGGTGTATTGATCGGCGCGCGCCTTGTAGGCAAAGCCCTTCCGGGTCGCCCATGGCGTCACTTCGATATGCAGCGGAATGATGCCGTAATCATCCAGCGCCATCTTGCTGCCCTTCTGCAGCAACTCCTCGCGCTTCTTGTCGTCAACGGTCCGCAATGCCTCTTCCAGCACCGCGTCCATGGCCGGGTTGGAGTAACGGCCCTTGTTGGTGCCGCCCATGCCCTTTTCGCGGTTCGGCGTGGCCACCAGGGCGCGCAACGGATCCGACATTTCGCCGGTGCTGGCGCCCCAGCCAGCGAGATAAGCGGAATACTTGAACTCGTCACGGTTCTTGAAGAACACAGTGCGGGTTACGGCATCCACCTTGGTCTTCACACCGATGCGGGCCCATTGCGAAGCCACCGCCTGCGCCACTTCAGCATCATTGATGTAGCGGTCATTCGGCGAGCCGAGCGTGATGCTGAAGCCGTTGGGATAACCGGCATCGGCCAAAAGCTTCTTGGCGGCATCCGCGTTATACGCGTCCAGCTTGGCATCCTTGCGGGTGCCAAACATCGGATGCGGCAGGAAGTCGCTGGCGGGCACGCCAAGGCCTTCCATGATGCGGCTGGTGATGGCATCGCGATTGATTGCCATCGACAAAGCCTTGCGGACCTTCGGGTCCTTCAGCGGATTCTTGCCCGCCGGCGCGTCCGGGATACCCACAGGTGCGTCCGTGAAGCTATCCATGTGGATGTAAATCAGCCGGTTGGATACCGCCTGGCTGATCTTCACGTTCGGATTCTCGCGCAGCTTCTTCATATCGGCTGGCGGCGGATTCTCGATCATATCCACATCGCCCGCGAGCAAAGCTGCAACGCGCGCCGCATCATTCGACATCGGGCGGTAGGTCACCTTCTCCCAAGCCGGCTTGCCGCCCCAGTAGGCAGTATTGGCGGCTAGCACGAGGCGATTGCCGCGCACCCATTCAACGAACTTGAACGGACCCGTGCCGATCAGGCCCTCGCCCTTCGACAGGCCCTCGGTGGTCATGCCCTCGGCAATATCGGCCTTGGCGGCCTTGGCCGACATGATGGCGACATTCTTCACATCACTCGGCAGCAAGGGCCGCGGCCCATCGGTGATGAATTGGATGGTATGGTCGTCGATCACCTTGATCTCCTTGAAGGAGCGGGTGAACAACGTGAAGGGAGACGGGCTGTTCGGCACCTTCGGCGGCCGCGCCATGGAGAAGACCACGTCAGCAGCCGTGAACGGCGAGCCATCATGGAACTTCACGTCCTTGCGCAGCTTGAATTCCCAGGTGGTGTCGCCGATCGGCTTCCAGCTTTCGGCCAGGCCGGGAATCGGCCGCTGCGCTTCATCGTCGCGAATCAGCGTGTCGAAAATGGTACGAGCAATCTGATTGTTGGGGCCAAGATTGTGGTAATGCGGATCCAGCGCGCTCGGTTCGGCGGAGAGGCCGATCTTCAACTCCTGCGCCTGGGCCTGGCCCGGCGCGATGCCGCCAACGGCCAGCGTCAGACCGAAAAGCGCCGTGGAGGCAAGATAGTGGAAAGACCTGCGGGTCGGGTGGCGTCGCATCGTTCAACCTCCTGTCAGTGGCGCCTTTACGCGCCGGTTATCCGCAAGCTTGCCTATTCGCGGGCTGACTGACAAGGGTTGCGGCTCAATTCGCCCACAGCGCGAGCCAGACTGCCAGGGCCATGATGCCAAGCCCGGCAAACCGGTTGATCCGGCCAAGCCAGAGTGGCGTGACGCGGTGGCGCAAGGCACTGACGCCGCCACAGAGAATCAGCCACCAAGCGAGCGAGCCGAGAAAAACACCCCCAACCAGCAAAGTGACGTCTTCGCTGTTGCCCGCCTCTGCCAGGCCCAAACCAGCAAATAGTGCCACAAAGCTGATTATAGTGGCCGGATTAGCCAGGGTCAGCGCGAAGGTGGCGGCGAAACTGCGCAGCAGGTCGCGGCTATCCGCCACGCGGGCCGCCTTATCCGCTGGCGGCTGGCGAAAGGCCTGCCAGCCGAGCCAGGCCATGAAGGCGCAGCCGGCATAGCGTAGCGGCAGGGCGGCATCGCCAAGCTGGGCCGCCACCGCCGCCAGACCAGCGGCCCCCAGAATGGCATAGACAGCATCCGCCACAGCCGTGCCCAGCCCCCCAGCAAGGCCGGCCATGAAACCCTGTGCCAGGGTGCGCTGGATGCAGAGCAGCCCAATCGGTCCCACCGGCATCGCCACGCCCAGGCCCAGCAGCAGCCCCTTCAATGCCCATTCCATCGGATCATATCACTGGCAGGGTCGGCGTTTCCTTGGCCGAGGACAGCGCGATCACCGTATGGCTGCGCGGAATGCCGGGCAGGCTCTTGATACTGCCGGCGATCAGCGCCTCCAGCGCCGCCATGCTGGCCACCCGCAATTTCAGCAGATACGACCATTCGCCGGTGACATGGTGGCATTCCAGGATTTCCGGCGTGGTGCGCACCCGCTCCAGGAAGGCCGCCTCATGCTCCGGACGCTCGATGGCCACCTGGGTGAAGGCCAGGATCGGGCAGCCGGCCGCGGCCGGGTCCACCCGGGCGCCCCAGCCGGTGATGGCCTGGCCGCGCTCCAGCTCGCGCAGCCGCTCATTCACCGCCGAAACCGAAAGGCCCACAGCGGCACCGATCTCGGCATAAGAATCTCGGCCGTGACCCTGGATATAAGCAAGTATTTTTCTGTCTATATCGTCCATATCGGCAAATATTGCCGATATGGACTCATATTTCAATATATTTTACTGAGAAACACCCAAGCCGACCGGGCAGCTCACACCGGTGCCGCCCAGGCCGCAATAGCCGCCCGGATTCTTGGCCAGGTATTGCTGGTGATAATCCTCGGCATAATAGAAGGTCGGCGCCTCCAAGATTTCCGTGGTGATCCTGCCGCGTTTCGCCGCCGTCAGCGCCGCCTGATAGCCCTTCAGCGAGGCTTCGGCCACCGCGCGCTGGCCTGGCGAGGTGACGTAAACCCCGGAGCGGTATTGCGTGCCCACATCGTTGCCCTGGCGCATGCCCTGGGTCGGGTCATGGCTCTCCCAGAAGGTCTTGAGCAGATCGGCATAGGTAACCTTGGCCGGATCGAACACCACCAGCACCACTTCGTTATGCCCGGTCAGGCCGCTGCAGACTTCTTCATAGGTGGGATTGGGCGTGTAGCCGGCTGCATAGCCTACGGCGGTGCTGAATATGCCGGGCAACTGCCAGAATTTGCGTTCCGCGCCCCAGAAACAGCCAAGCCCGAAAATCGCCTGCTCCAGCCCTTCGGGAAACGGCCCCTTGATCGGATTGCCATTCACAAAATGCTTCGCCGGCACCCGCATCGCTTCAGACCGGCCCTTCAGGGCGCGGCTCGGTTCGGGCATCGCCACCTTGTGGCGCGGGGTCATGAAGAACATGGCGGTCTCCTCTGCGGATCACTGGCAGCAAGCTTGTGCCACCGGACGCCAGGGTCAAGCACTTATCCACTCACGAGCCGGTTACAACCCTGGCGACCCCGACCATTGAGGGGTAGATTGTATACAAACAATCAATGCCTCGCCCGCCCCGCCCTCTCGTCGCGCCATAAAAAAACATGCGTTTTCTGTCCCTGCTGTTCGGCCACGGCAATCGCCGCGGTATCACCTCGATGATTGTCGGGATGATGCTGTTCGTCTCCAACGATGTGCTGATCAAACTGGCCAGCGAAACCGTGCCGCTGGGCCAGCTCATGCTGGTGCGTGGCGCCATCGCCAACAGCGCCATCCTGCTACTGATCTGGGGGAGCGGCCTGCTGCAAAGCCTGCCACTGCTGCTCAACGGCGTAGTGCTCGGCCGTGGCCTGCTCGATCTGCTCGCCTCCGTGCTCTACCTGCTGGCGCTATTCAACATGCCGATCGCCAATGTCAGCGCCATAGGCATGACATCACCCTTGCTGATGACCGCCGTGGCCGCGCTGTTCTTGCGCGAAAGTGTTGGCTGGCGACGCTGGACGGCGGTGGCCTGCGGGTTTGGCGGCGTGCTGCTGATCGGGCAGCCGCGCGCCGAGGGCTTCAATTTCTGGTCGCTGGTGGCGGTGGCTTCGGTGGTCTTCATTGTCAGCCGGGATCTGATCACGCGGCGCGTCGGCGCCGGTATTCCATCACTGATCGTCACCGCTGGCACCTCGATCTTTGTCATGGTGGGCGGCGGCACGATGACAATGGTGCACGGCTGGGTGCCGATGACCGGCCATAGCCTGCTCTTGCTCGCCCTGGCCGCCACCTTCCTGATCGGTGGCTACCAGTTGATCATCGACGCTATGCGCCATGGCGAACTCTCGCTGGTCAGCCCTTTCCGCTACACCGCCCTGGTGTTTTCACTGCTCGCGGGTTTCCTGGTCTGGGGCGACGCACCTAATCCCCTGGCCTGGGCCGGGATTGTGGTGGTGGTTGGCTCCGGCCTCTATGTGCTGCATCGCGAGCGCATCCGCCACCGCGAAAGCCTGCCGGCCGTCACACCAGGAAATACTGCCCAGCCATGACCTGCTCGATACGGCCCGGTTGGCCTAGCGGCAGCATCACGCCTTCATAATTCAGCGGCCGGGAATCCTGCAGCAGGCGCCGGAAGCGGCGGAATGGCCGCTGCGCCTGCAGCACTTCGTTATAGGAACGATTGAGATAATCGCGGTATTCCGGGGCTGGCCAGTCATCCAGGGTCTTGCCCGTCATGTCGAAGCCGAACCAATGGACAAAACTGGTGCCAAACAGCCGGTATTTGAATACTGTCAGGCCGCCACCCGGGCGCGGCGCCACGTCCAGGATAGCAATATGGCCCATCACCGGGCGCATTTCCAAAGGGTCAAGATCGGCCCGCGACGGCCAGGGCCGGTTGCCGCGCTTGGCGTTCCAATAATCCGCCAGCCAGCGCAGGCGCGGCAATTCAACATCGGCCAGAGTGTTATGTAAGGCTTCCGAGACTGTATCGCCGGCATATTGCATGCTCCCCGTTTACTGCAACGCCCTGGGCAAGCCAAGCCGCCCTGCCCGGATTTCGCCCCATTTTGGGGGCTGGATATGCGGCGACAGATGCAATAAGTTCCGGCCGCCCGGAGGGACCCGGGCCTTACCCTTTCTTCGGAGGACGATCATGGCGTTGGTGTCGATGCGGCAGCTCTTGGATCATGCAGCCGAGCATGGCTACGTTCTGCCTGCTTTCAACGTCAACAATATGGAACAGGTGCGCGCCATCATGGACGCCGCCCAGGAAACCAACAGCCCGGTGATCCTGCAGGGCTCGGCCGGCGCACGCAAATATGCCGGCGAACATTTCCTGCGCCATCTGGTGGTTGCTGCCGTTGAAGCCTATCCGCAGATTCCGGTGGTGATGCACCAGGACCACGGCGCCTCGCCGGCCATCTGCATCGCCGCGATCCGCTCGGGCTTTTCCAGCGTGATGATGGATGGCTCGCTGAAGGAAGATGCCAAGACCCCTTCCGACTATGCCTACAATGTCGCCGTCACCAAGAAGGTGACCGACTTGGCGCATAGCATCGGCGTGACGGTGGAAGGCGAACTCGGCTGCCTCGGCTCGCTGGAGACCATGCGCGGCGACAAGGAAGACGGTCATGGCGCCGAAGGCACCATGACCCGCGAGATGCTGCTGACCGATCCAGATGAAGCGGCGAGCTTCGTGGCCGAGACCCAGTGCGACGCACTCGCCATCGCCATCGGCACCTCGCATGGCGCCTACAAATTCTCGCGCCAGCCGACCGGCGACATCCTCGCCATCGACCGCATCAAGGCCATCAACAAGCGCATCCCCAACACCCATCTGGTGATGCACGGCTCCTCCTCGGTGCCGCAGGAATTGCTGAAGGAGATCCGCGAATACGGCGGCGACCTGAAGGAGACCTACGGCGTGCCGGTCTCGGAAATCCAGGAAGCCATCAAGTATGGCGTGCGCAAGGTGAATATCGGCACCGATATCCGGCTGGCCATGACCGCCGCGATCCGCAAGCATCTGGCGACCAAGAAGAGCGAATTCGATCCGCGCAAGTATCTCGCCGATGCCCAGAAGGCCGCCACCCAGGTGTGCAAGGACCGCTACATTTCCTTCGGCTGCGCCGGCATGGCCGGCAAGATCACGCCGGTGGATTTGGAAGAGATGTCGCGCCGTTATGCCACTGGCAAGCTGAAGCAGACCGTGAACTGACTCAGCCTTATTGGTTAGGAGCGCTTGGTGACCGACCCCACAACAGGCAAAGCTCCCCAGACCACCCCGTTCCGTACCTTCTCCGTCGACGGCGAAAGCCGTACCGATACGACCCACCGGGTTCAGATCGTTGAATCGATCACGCCAATCGCCGGCCGATCCTTTATCGATATTGGCGCCTGCGATGGCTATGAAGCGCGTGCGCTGGCGGTTCGCGGCGCATCCCGAGTGGTCGCCCTGGAAGGCAAGCAAGTACACTGGGAACAGGCCGTCCGCGCCGCCGAAGCCCTTGGTATCCCCAACCATCAGGCGATTCTTGGCGATCTGCGCGAGATCGAGCGCTATGACCTGGGCAGCTTCGATTGCGTCTGCTGCTTCGGTGTTCTTTATCACATGTCCAATCCCTTCAATGTGCTGAAGCGCCTGGCCCATGTGACCGAGGATCTGCTGCTGCTGGAAACCCATATCGCGCCCGAGCCCTGGACCGAAGCCGAGTTACTGCCGAAGCATCAAGGCGCCTTGCTGCATGGGACCCGCACGCTTTATCTGGATGGCGCCCGGTTCGAGGGCCGCATCTGCATTCATCGTGGCGAGCATGCGGTATCGAAAGGCAGCCTGGATGAAAACTGGACCTTCTGGTTAACTGCTTCGAGCCTTGCAAAGGCGTTAACGCGGGCAGGCTTCTCGATCCTCGAATGGCATCACGAGTTGGATGCGCAAACGCCGGACACCATCGACAAGCGCGGCCGTGAATTGGGGCTGGGCTATGCCAACACCAAAATTTTGGTGGTCGCTAAAATTGATCCTGCGCGCCGCCAACCGATCACGCCCGGCACCGTTAGCAGCGATGCGGCAGGCACAATGCCACCGCGCATCCAAGAAACCCTGCTTGATCGCCTCTACTTCAACGCCGCGCGCGTTCGCCGGCGTTTGCGGCTCTAAGGCTGCAGCTCCCGGCTAACCCCTTGAGCTTCAAGCGTCTGGTGTATTTTTGTGCCGGAATCGCGCTGAACAGAACTTGACAGCGCCGCCCCGCGCCCCTATGTCTGCCGCCGCGCTCAGAGTTGCCGTGGCGGGGTAGCTCAGTGGTAGAGCAAAGGACTCATAAGCCTTGGGTCGGCGGTTCAATCCCGCCCCCCGCTACCAACTCTGGGCGCCGATTTCCTGCAGAAAACTTAAGCTGCCTGTGCCGCTGAGTTCAGCCGCGCGATCCAGCCGCCGCCGATCAGGCGTTCGCCGTCATAAAGCACCCCGGCCTGGCCTGGCGCCACACCATATTCCTCCGAAAGCAATTCAAGCCGTGCTTCACCCGATGCCTGGCCGGGATAGACCATGGCATCCACGGCCAGTTGCGCCGAACGCAGCTTCACGGCCAACCGACGGCCTTCCAGTCCCAAGGGTGCGGCATCAAGCCAGTTCAGGTCCGTGAGACGCAAAATATTCTGCGCCAGCGCGGCCTTAGGGCCAACGATGACGCGGCGCTGGCCGGCCTCGATACGCACCACATAAAGCGGCTCGGGATGCGCGATGCCTAGCCCCTTGCGCTGGCCGACGGTGAAATGGATCACGCCGGCATGGCGGCCCAGCACCTGACCATTCACATGCACGATCTCGCCGGGCTCGGCGGCCATGGGCCGCAGGCGGCTGACCACGCTGGCATAATCGCCATTGGGCACGAAGCAGAGATCCTGGCTGTCGGGCTTCTCGGCCACGGCCAGATCCAGCTCGGCGGCTATGGCGCGCACGGCCGGCTTTTCCAGATCGCCCAGCGGGAAGCGCAGGAAATCGAGCTGTTCGCGGGTGGTGGTATAGAGGAAATAGCTCTGGTCGCGGCGCGGATCGCTGCCCCGGTGCAGTTCCGCCCCACCCGGCCCCAGCACACGGCGCACATAATGACCGGTGGCCAGGCAATCGGCATCTAGGTCGCGGGCGGCGGCCAGCAGGTCGCGGAACTTCACTGTCTGGTTGCAGCGGATGCAGGGAATTGGGGTTTCGCCGCGCATATAGGACTCGGCGAAATCGTCCATCACGCTCTGCTTGAAGCGGCTTTCGTAATCCAGCACATAATGCGGCATATCCAGCCGCGCGGCCACGGAACGGGCATCATGGATATCCTGGCCGGCGCAGCAGGCGCCCTTGCGCCGGATGGCCTCGCCATGGTCGTAAAGCTGCAGCGTAATGCCCACCACATCATAGCCCTGGCGCTTGAGCAGCCCGGCCACCACCGAACTGTCCACGCCGCCAGACATGGCCACCACCACCCGGGTCTGGGCGGCGGGTTTATCGAAACCGAGGGAATTCATGGGCGGGCACTATAGGGCCGGGCGGCCCAGAGGCAAGCAAAAGGCACAAAAAGGCACCAAATTCCGCTTGCGGGCCAGAAAACGATGTGTATAGTCCGCCGCCTACATAGCTCCTTGCTGGAACTTTAATGGTTCCGGCTAGGTTCGTATCGCTCGGCACATGGGGTGCAGGGCAGCGGGCCGCTAACAGCCAGAAGGAGAGCTGCCGATGACGTTCTATGAGAACGTTTTCATCGCGCGCCAGGACATATCGACCGCGCAGGTCGAGGCCATGGCAGCGCAATTCACCGACATCATCAAGGGCCAGGGCGGCGAGGTCACCAAGACTGAGAATTGGGGCCTGCGTAACCTTACCTATCGCATCAAGAAGAATAAGAAGGGCCACTATGTCCTTCTGAACATCACCGCCTCGGGCGGCGCGGTGGCGGAGTTGGAGCGCAACATGCGCATCAACGAAGACATCCTGCGCTACATGACCGTGCGTGTGGAAGAGCAGGAGGAAGGTCCCTCCGTGATGCTGCAGAACAAGAACCGCGAAGATCGTCCGCGCCGCGAAGGCGACCGCTTTGATCGTGGTGACCGCTTCGACCGCGGCGACCGCCCGGATCGTGGCGAGCGTCGCCCGCGTGATCGTGACGAAGCTTCCGTTGGGGAGAGCGAATAATGGCCTTTCAGCAGCGTTCCTCTTCGCAGGGTGGTGGTGAGCGTCGTGGCGCCGGTGGTGCCGGCGGCGCGGGTGGTGCCGGTGGCGCCGCCGGTGCGGCTCGCCGTCCGTTCTTCCGTCGTCGCAAGACCTGCCCGTTCTCGGGCGCCAATGCGCCGAAGATCGATTACAAGGACGTGAAGCTGCTCTCGCGCTTCATTTCCGAGCGCGGCAAGATCGTGCCGTCGCGCATCACCGCAGTTTCGGCCAAGAAGCAGCGCGAGCTGGCGACCGCCATCAAGCGCGCGCGCAACCTGGCCCTGCTGCCGTTCGTGATCAAGTAATGTGAGTAAGGGCCGGGCGGCGCCGTTTCGGTTTCGCCCGGTTTTGGCACCGCGATGACCCGCAGCCTCGTTTTCGGCAGTCTTGCCGGTTGTGCCAGCGCTTTGCTGGTCATGACCGTGGCAGGCTCTCCCTTCGGGATGCTGCTGGGTTATCTGGCGCCGATGCCGCTATTCTTCGCCGGTTTCACCAAAGGGGTGGGCGCGGCGGCGGCGGCGGCGGCGGCAGGCACGCTGGTGTCGGGATTTGGCGGCTTGGCGCATGCGGCGGTGTTCGCGCTGCTGTTCGGGCTTCCAGCGCTCTGGCTGGTTCGGCAGGCTCTGCTTGCCCGTCCGAGCGAGGAAGCCGGCTCAGGCGCAGAGTTGGTCAACGGACTGGAATGGTATCCGGCCGGTGGTTTGGTGGTGCGGTTGGCGGGTTGGGCCGGTTTGCTCTTCGCGCTGGCACTGCTGCTTACAATGGGCCGCGAAGGCGGACTGTTGGGCATGCTGCAGCCGGTGCTGATGCAGTTCTTCATCGCCATGAAAATGGTGGAGAATGGCGGCGACCCGGCGGCACTGGCAGGCACGATGGCCCGGCTGGTGCCGGCGATTGTGGCGGTGAGCTGGCTCACCATGACCACGATCAACGGCACCCTGGCCCAAGGGCTGGCGGTGCTGGTGAAGCAGAATGCCAGGCCGACGCCGCAATATGTGGCGTTGACCTTGCCACGCCTTCTGGCCGTAGGCTTGGCCGGTGCGGTTACGGCAGCCCTGGTGTTGCCGCCGGAGACGAGTTTCATCGCCGCCACGGCGGCGGCGATCCTGGCCTTCCCCTATTTCCTGCAGGGGCTGGCCGTGGTGCATGTGCTGGTGGCGAAAGCCCCGGCATCTGGTTTGGTTTTGGTCGTATTCTATGCGGCCTTGGTGGTGGCCAGCGCATTGGTAGGCATACTGGTGCTCGGCCTGGGATTGATCGAGGAATGGGCGGGTTTCCGCCGGCGCGTCGCCGGGGCAGGAACCAGCCGGGAGAGTGACTGATGGACGTTATCCTTTTGCAGCGTGTCGAGAAGCTCGGCCAGATGGGCGACGTGGTGAAGGTGAAGGACGTCTTTGCCCGTAACTTCCTGCTGCCGCGCAAGAAGGCGCTGCGCGCCACTGCCGCCAACAAGGCATTGTTCGACACCCAGCGCGCCCAGCTTGAGGCGCAGAACCTGGCTCAGCGCGCGGAGGCCGAGAAGGTCGCCGAGAAGATGAATGGCCTGTCGGTCACCATCCTGCGCCAGGCCGGCGATTCGGGCCAGCTCTATGGTTCGGTCAGCGCCCGCGACATCGCGGAAGCCGCCACCGAGGCCGGCTTCACCATCAACCGCGGCCAGGTCAACCTGGTGCTGCCGATCAAGACCATCGGCATCTCCGAGCTGCAGGTCAGCCTGCATCCGGAAGTCGCCGTGACGGTGAAGGTGAATGTGGCCCGCTCGGCTTCCGAAGCCGAAGCCCAGGCCGGCACCGGCGAAGCCTTCTTCGAGCAGCCGGAAGCCGCCGAAGCGGCCGAGGCCGAGGCGGAAGAGACCGAAGCCTAAGCTTCAGTCGCTTTCACTGGCTCCATATGATTGACCCGCCGGGCATGCCTGGCGGGTTTTTCATTTTCCATGGAACACTCCCCATCCTGCAGCGTTGCAGCGAGGATCTCCAGCCGCGCCACGCACGCTGTTGATGTAGGTGTGGATAAGCCACCGTAAGTGTTTGGAAGCACTGGTGCACTTATCCACCGCAATGATCCGGTGGATAAAAAAAGAATCCCCTCACAATCAGGCAGTAGATTCCGACTTAATGCGCGCCTCCTATTCCTTTGTCATTGGTTCGTCATTCTGCCGTCATGAGCGCCTCCGTAGCCTTAACCCCCACCGTCGCCAATGCCAGCGAACCGCTCTATCGCGTGGCGCCGCATAACCTGGATGCCGAACAGGAGCTGCTCGGCGCCATCCTGGTGAACAATGATGCGGCGCACCGGGTTTCCGGCTTCCTGCGGCCCGAGCATTTCCATAACGAGGTGCATCGCCGCATCTACGAGGCGGCGCTGACCCTGGTGGAGCGCGGCGAGATCGCCAATCCGGTGACGCTGAAGGCTTATTTCGAGCGTGACGAGTTGCTGGCGCAGATCGGCGGCCCCTCCTACCTCGCCCGCCTCGCCGCCGCCGCCACCACGGTGATCAACGCCGAGGATTACGCCCGCGTGATCCATGATCTCAGCTTGCGCCGCGAATTGATCCGCGTGGGCGAGGACATGGTGAACCGCGCCTATGATCCAAAAGTGGATGAAGCCGCGCGCGGCCAGATCGAGGAGGCCGAGCAGCGCCTGTTCCAGCTTGCCGATGAAGGCAATTCCGATGGCGGCTTCGTCGCCTTCAAGGATTCAGTGCGGCTTTCCATCGAGATGATCGATGCCGCCTGGAAGAAGGGCGGCATGAGCGGCGTGGAGACCAAACTCCGCGACCTCGACCAGAAGCTTGGTGGCCTGCACAAGAGCGATCTGCTGATCCTTGCCGGCCGCCCTTCCATGGGCAAGACCGCTTTGGCCACCAACATGGCCTTCAATGCCGCCAAGCTGTATTTCGAAACCGGCGGCGAACGCGGCGCACCGGTGGCCTTCTTCTCGCTCCAAATGTCCGCCGAGCAGCTCGCCACTCGTATTCTCTCGGAGCAGAGCGGCATCACCTCGGAAAAGCTGCGGCGCGGCGAAATATCGGAAGACGAATTCAGCCGCCAGATTGTACCAACCTCGAAGATGCTCGGCCAGATCCCCTTCTACATCGACGATACCGGCGCCATTTCGATCTCGCTGCTGCGCAGCCGCGCCCGCCGTCTGAAACGCACCGCCAATATCGGCCTGATTATTGTGGATTACCTGCAGTTGGTACGCGGCAGCAATTCGCGGCGCAACGACAACCGCGTGCAGGAAATCTCGGAAGTGACCCAGGCGCTGAAGGCCCTGGCGAAAGACCTCAACGTGCCCGTCGTGGCACTCTCGCAGCTCAGCCGCGCGGTGGAAAGCCGCGACGATAAGCGGCCGCAGCTTTCAGATTTGCGTGAATCCGGCGCCATCGAGCAGGACGCCGACGTGGTGATGTTTGTGTATCGTGAAGAATACTACGAGATGCGCAAGGAACCCGACATGGGTACGCCCGAGCATGCCGCCTGGCAGGACAAGATGGCGCGCATCGCCAACCTAGCGGAAGTGATCGTGGGCAAGCAGCGCCATGGCCCGACCGGCCGCGTGGTGCTGCATTTCGAACCGAACCTAACGCGCTTCAGCGACTATGCCGGCCCCGACCATCTGCCGGAAAGCTATGGCGATTGAGGCACTCTGCCACGCAGGGGAAGCCACGCCCGTGTAGCTTGCGTCAAAAATACCCTTGATAACCGTCTAATCAAGATATTTGCCGCTCGCAAATTTCCCAAACAGGTATCGTCACGCGCTGGAAATCCGGGTCGCGCCATAATAGCGCCTATCTCGTTGCATGCGCAGCAGGGCGGGCGGTGAGCGTATCAGGTAGCGGGTGAGCGGACAGCCGCATCAATCCGGCTCTTCGCAATATAGCCAATGCGGCGGCGCAATCATGCGGCATACTGCCGCCGGATTATATGGCTTGAAATTGTCGACCACCGGTACATGAACAAAATTATAGTGCGTGATTCGGGCGAAGGCGTTGGTCCGTTTGACGTAGAATTCCGTATTTCTCACATGGGTGGGATTCTGCAGCGGCGTTCGGCTTACACTAATGTTCAGTATTTGGTGTTGCAGAATGAAAGCCTGCAGCTGCGCATAAAGTGGGCGGTCACTTTCCCGCTCACCATATTTGGATGTCGTCGCATAATCATCACCATCAATGACATGGATTCGACTTTCCACCAAGCTTTCAACCACGTTTTCCAATTCTTGGCGATGTGCAACAAAGAAGGCTTCAGGATCATGTATGCCATGATCACCACACCGGGTCAGGCCGACAAAAATGATCAAAAAGATGAGCGCGATCCCTGATGCTTCTCGACTGCGCATCAACGCCGCTCTCTCTGCTTCTGGCGATCAAGCCAGCCGCGCATCACAGCTTTAGCATCGCCGGGATTATCACCCCAGGTGAAGCCAATACCGGCAGCCATTTCGACGCCTTCACGCGACCCGTTCACTCCAAGAACACCCAGCAATGCTTCAGTTTTATTGCCACCACCTTGCCAAAAGGCCTGATATACGCCAGCGCCCGCCAATGTAACGCCAAGGTCAAAACCAAACTCATTGGCCATATAGCCGAAATGGTAGTTGCCAAAATCCTGAAGGTCGTACCGCGTGAAACTCCCCTCTTTGCTGAGGTTGATCAGCTCCTTGTTGTTCTTGAGGTCCCACTGTTTGGCATCTGTCGCCGCCTTTACGAACTCAAGCATGCTCATTTTCTTCGCCCTGGCGGCATTGGCCTCAATATCCATCAGCCCTGACTCAAAGATCGGTTTGTAACGCCGCCAATTCTCCTCCGAGACCGCAGATGGGCGCTGCATGGCATTCGCGTTACGGCCAAAGCCATCGGGCTTGCCGCGATAATGCTCGCGCACTGCCTCATCGCCATTACGGGTGTAAGCATCCACATGCACGGTTCCGCTTCCAGACCCGCCAACCGCTGCGCCTTCCCCGGCTACTGGATCATTTGCCGCCAGCCGCCGCAGATCGGCCACCCGGCCTTCGCGTGGCGGCGCGATGATCACCCGGCCGGCAGCATCCTGCCCCTGATTCGGATAGAGCAGCCGATAGCCCTGCTCCACCACGCGCTGGAAATCCGGGTCGCGCCAATAACGCCGGTCTCGTTGCATGCGCTGAAGAGCAGCAGCGGTGAGTGGATCAGGTAATGTGGCTGGCATGCGCCCGTTCTTTTTGGGATCAATACAAGAACATATATAATACATTGGCCGGAATGGCAATCAATATTCCTCAATGGTGGTAAAAATGAGGCCAATGCACCAATGCCTCATTGGCAAACCGGCGCTCTGTATGGGCTTGGTAAGGGGAGGCTTTTGTAGCGGTAAACCCACCCTTGACGAGTATGGTGCGCCGGCCCCATACCGGGCCATCCATGGATGTTACAGCCACCTTCGCTGCTCCCCTCGCGATGCTGCCGCCCTTCTGGGCCGGTATCGCCGCCAGCGTGTTCGCCGGCGTGGTGCTGACCGGCGTCGGCGCCTTTCCGGTTTTCTTCCTGCAGCGCATCAATCCGGCGGTGCAGAACGCCATGCTGGCCTTTGCCGCCGGAGTGATGCTGGCCGCCACCTTCTTCTCGCTGCTGCTGCCGGCCCTGGATGCTGCCGAGACCGGCCTGGGCAGCCGGCCAAGTGCGGCCGGTGGTGTGATCGCTGCCCTTCTGGTGGGTGCCCTGCTGATGCATATGGCCCATGCCCTGGTGCCCCATGAGCATTTTCAGAAGGGCCGCGAGAATGCCGATGCCTCCCGGCTGGCCCGCATCTGGCTGTTCGTGGCCGCCATCGCGATCCACAATTTTCCCGAAGGCCTGGCCGTGGGCCTGGCGGCAGCCAGCGGCGATCCAGCGGCCGGTGTGGGCGTGATGCTGGGCATTGGGTTGCAGAACATGCCGGAAGGTCTGGCTGTAGCTATCGCTCTGCGCGGCGAAGGCTACAGCCGCAGCCATAGCTTCCTGGTGGCGTTTCTGTCCGGCGCGGTAGAACCGCTCGGCGGCGTGTTCGGTGCCGGTGCCATCGTGCTCTCGGCCTCCCTGCTGCCCTGGGCACTGGCCTTTGCCGCCGGCGCCATGCTGTTCATTATCTCCTCGGAAGTGATTCCGGAAACCCATCGCCATGGCACCGAGCGCGGCGCCACCGCGTCGCTCTTTGTTGGTTTCGTGGTGATGCTGTTCCTCGACGTGACCCTGGGATAGCGCGCGATGTTTGGCGATACCGCACTGCTCACCATCGATCTCGGCGCCCTGGTTGCCAATTGGCGCCGGCTGGCCGCCCTGGCACCTGATGCCGAATGCGCGGCGGTGGTGAAGGCCGATGCCTATGGCCTGGGCGCGGCCCATGTCGGCGCGGCGCTGTACAATGCCGGCTGCCGGCGCTTCTTCGTCGCCCATGCCGAGGAGGCCCTGGCTTTGCGCCAGGTATTGCCGAAAGCCACCATCCATTGCCTGCATGGCGTGGCCGAAGGCGCCGAAACAGCTTTCGTCGCGGCCAACATCGTGCCGGTGCTGTCCACACCAGAGCAGGTCCGACGCTGGCAGGAGGAGGCCCGCCACCAGGGCCACAAGCTGCCTGCCGCCCTGCAAGCCGATAGCGGCATGAACCGCTTGGGCCTGCAGCCCAAAGAAGTGGATGCCCTGCTGGCCGATCCCAGCCTCCTTGCCAGCCTGGAGCTGGAGTTCGTGATGACCCATCTGGCCTGCGCCGATGAGCCGGGGCATCCGCTGAACGAGGCGCAGCGCCAGCATTTCCTGGCCCTGCGGCGCCGCTTCCCCGGCCTGAAGGGCAGCTTGGCGAATTCCGCCGGCATCTTCCTTGGGCCGGATTTCCATCATGACATTCTGCGCCCCGGCATCGCGCTTTATGGCGGCAGCCCGGCCCCTGGCATCACCATGCGCGAGGTGGTGCGGCTGGAAGCCACCATCCTGCAGCTGCGCGACGTTGACAGCCCGCAGACGGTTGGCTACGGTGCCGCTTATCGTGTTGAAAAACCGAGCCGAATTGCGACCTTAGCGGTAGGCTACGCGGACGGTTTCCTGCGCGCACTCTCGAATAGCGGCTGGGCCGCCATTAAAGGATTAGAGGGCGATGTGCGAGTGCCGCTGGTCGGGCGTGTCTCCATGGACATGATCACCCTTGATGTGTCCGCCGTGCCGGCAGCCTGCTGCCAACCGGGCATGCGCGCCACCTTGCTGGGCGGTGCCGTGCCACTGGACGAGCAGGCTGGCCACGCCAACACCATCGCCTATGAATTACTCACAGATCTCGGCCGCCGCTACCAGCGAGTCTATGTATGAACCCGCTCGCCATTGTTGGCCGCATCTTCCTCGACTTCCTTGCCTCCATTGGCCGCCTGGCGCAATTCGCAGCTCTGGGCCTCCGCCATTGCGTGACGCCACCTTTCTACGGCCGGCTGATCTTCCGCCAGATGATGAGCATCGGCTATTACTCACTGCCGGTGGTTGGCCTCACGGCCTTGTTCACCGGCATGGTGCTGGCGCTGCAAATCTATATCGGCTCCGCGCGCTTCAATGCCGAGAGCGCCGTTGCCACCATCGTGGTGATCGGCATCACCCGCGAACTCGGCCCCGTGCTCGGCGGCCTGATGGTGGCGGGTCGGGTTGCTTCCGCCATGGCCGCAGAGATCGGCACCATGCGCGTTACCGAACAGATCGACGCGCTGACCACGCTGTCCACCAACCCGTTCAAATATCTGGTGGCGCCGCGCCTCTATGCCGGCCTGCTCACCCTGCCCATCCTGGTGCTGGTGGCTGATATTATCGGCGTGATGGGCGGCTATATCATCGGCACGCAGAAGCTCGGCTTCAACGAAGGCACCTATCTGAAAAACACCTTCGATTTCCTCGAGACACTCGATGTGGTTTCCGGCCTGGTGAAGGCTGCGGTCTTTGGCTTCATCATCGCGTTGATGGGCTGCTATCACGGCTTCCATTCCAAGGGCGGCGCCCAGGGTGTGGGCCGCGCCACCACCGATGCTGTGGTCTCCGCCTCGATCCTGATCCTGGTGGCGAACTACTTCGTCACCGAAATCTTCTTCGCCACCAAATGACCATGACCGGCGACCTCAAATTGTCCCTGCGGGACGTGAAGAAACGCTTCGGCGCCAAAACCGTGTTGGATGGCCTGAGCCTGGATGTGCGCCGTGGCGAGTCCGTGGTGGTGATCGGCGGCTCGGGCACCGGCAAGTCCGTGATGCTGAAATGCGTGCTCGGCCTGATCAAGGCGGATAGCGGCAACATCCTGATCGACGGCAAAGAGTCGATGAAGTTCAATGCTGATGAGCGCGAGGATGCCCTGCGCAAATTCGGCATGCTGTTTCAGGGCGGTGCGCTGTTTGACAGCTTGAAGGTTTGGGAAAACGTCGCCTTCGGCCTAATACAGGGCCGCAAGATGCCGCGCGAACAGGCCAAGGCGATTGCATTGGAAAAGCTCGGCCAGGTTGGCCTCAGTCAGGATGTGGGCGAGCTCTCGCCAGCCGAACTTTCCGGCGGCATGCAGAAGCGTGTGGCTCTGGCCCGCGCCATCGCCGCCGAGCCGGAGATCATCTTCTTCGACGAACCGACCACCGGCCTTGATCCGATCATGGCCGACGTGATCAACGACCTGATCGTTGCCTGCGCCAAAAAGCTCGGCGCCTCCACGCTCTCGATCACCCATGACATGGCGTCGGCACGCAAGATCGCCGACCGCATCGCCATGATCTACAAGGGCCGCATCATCTGGCAGGGCCCGGTGAGCGAGATCGACCGCTCAGGCAACGAATATGTTGATCAATTCATCCATGGTCGCGCCGAGGGCCCGATCAAAATGGATATCCTGAAGCCCTGATGGCCAAGCATACCGAGAATTTCGTCTGCCAGGATTGCGGCGCCTCCTACCGCAAGTGGCAGGGCCGCTGCGATGCCTGTGGCGGCTGGAACAGCATCCTTGAGGAAGCGGCACCGGCGGCATTGCCCAAAGGCCTCTCGGCGGGCAAGGGCAAAGCGCTGAACTTCTCTTCGCTGAACGCGCAACCCGAAAAGGTGATGCGGGCGCAGACCGGCATGCCGGAATTCGACCGCGTGCTCGGCGGCGGCCTGGTGCCGGGTTCGGCGATCCTCATCGGTGGCGATCCCGGCATCGGCAAATCCACTCTGCTGCTGCAGGCCACGGCGCAGATCGCGCGGCGCGGCATCACCGCGCTCTATGTTTCGGGCGAGGAAGCCGTGGGCCAGATCGGCATGCGGGCGCAGCGCCTGGGCCTTGCCGATGCACCGGTGAAGCTGGCGGCGGCCAATTCCTTGCGCGACATCCTGGCTGGCATCGAATCAGTCACCGCCAAGGGCAGCGGGCCTGCGGTGATCGTGATCGATTCAATCCAGACCATCTTCGCCGACAATATCGATTCAGCACCGGGCACCGTGAACCAGGTGCGCGCCTGCTCGCAGGAACTGATCCGCGCTGCCAAACGCTCAGACGCTTCGGTATTCCTGGTCGGCCATGTGACCAAGGACGGCCAGATCGCCGGGCCGCGCGTGGTGGAGCATATGGTGGATACCGTGCTCTATTTTGAAGGCGAGCGCGGACACCAGTTCCGTATCCTGCGCGCCGTGAAGAACCGCTTTGGCGCCACCGACGAGATCGGCGTGTTTTCCATGACCGATGCCGGCTTGGCCGAAGTGGCCAACCCCTCCGCCCTGTTCCTCGGCGGCGCTGAGGAAGCCGGCAAGGTTACGCCCATGAGCGGCGCCGCCGTGCTGGCCGGCATGGAGGGCACCCGCCCCTTGCTGGTCGAAATCCAGGCTCTGGTCGCCCCCTCGCCGCTTGCGACACCGCGCCGCACCGTGGTGGGCTGGGATTCCAGCCGGCTGGCCATGGTGCTGGCGGTGCTGGATGCCCGCTGTGGACTGCGATTCGCCGGTTGCGATGTGTATCTGAATGTCGCAGGCGGACTGCGGGTGGTGGAACCCGCCGCCGATCTGGCGGTGGCCGCCGCCCTGCTTTCGGCGCTCGCCGACAGCCCCGCCCCGGAACGCAGCGTGTTTTTCGGCGAAGTGAGCCTGGCTGGCGAGGTGCGCCCGGTGAGCCAGGCCGAGTCGCGCCTGAAAGAGGCGGCAAAATTGGGATTCCACCAAGCCGTTATGCCCTCTGGGCTGAAAAGTAAGGTAAAAGGCATCAAGACGGTGGAACTGATTCGGCTCAACGAATTGGTGGAATTGTTCCCCGGGGCGCGCCAGGCGGCAAAACGCCATGGCAAGCATGCGGCCTGGGGCGAGGAGTGATGGTCGATGGATAAGCTGCCGGTAAACCCGGTCGACCTTGCGGTTTTCACGATTCTGCTGATTTCGGCGCTGCTGGCGCTGTTCCGCGGCTTCGTCGGCCTAGTGTTGTCTACCGCCGGCTGGATCGCCGCCGTGATCGCCACCTGGTACTTTTTCAACCCCGCCGAGGCTTTTGCCCGGCAATATATCCAGTCCGGCCTGTTCGCTGGCATCGCCGCCGGCGCGGGCATTTTCCTCCCCACCCTTATTTTTTGCTCCCTACTGACCCATTTGATCGCCGAGCGGGTCAGATCCTCAGCGATCAGCGCCATCGACCGCTCGCTGGGCTTCCTGCTCGGCCTCGCCCGTGGCGTGCTGATCGTGGTGGTCGGATTCTGGGTGCTGGACAAGTATGTGATCAAACCAGGCGCCGAACCGGCCTGGTATACCGAGGCCCGCACCCGGCCTCTAGCAGCCCAGGCCTACACTTGGCTGTATGACCGGGCCATCGAGCAACTCACTGGGGCCAAAACCGGCCCCGCCAGCACCGCACCGGCCGGCAGGCCTACCCCGGTGCCAAATCGTCAGCCGGTGGGCGCCGGGACTGACTCCGGAAAGGATTCCGGCTATAAGACCGAGGAACGCAGGGGCATCGAGAGCCTGATCCGCAGTCAAGACAAGCCATGAACCGTCCGGTGGTCTTTCGCCATCGGCCGGCGGAGCAATGATGATGCTGCACACCAACCCCTTCGACGATGACAAGCTGCATGAGGAATGCGGCATCTTCGGCATGTATGGCACGCCCGATGCGGCGGCCAACACGGTACTCGGGCTGCATGCCCTGCAGCATCGCGGCCAGGAAGCTGCTGGCATCGTCGCTTTCAACGAAGGCCGCTTCAACAGCCATCGTGCGCTTGGCCATGTGGCGCCGAACTTCTCCTCCGAAAAAGTGATCCGCGAATTGCCGGGCGATAGCGCCATCGGCCATGTGCGTTACTCCACCTCGGGCGGTACCCTGCTGCGCAACGTGCAGCCGATCTATGCCGATCTGGAACTTGGCGGCATCGCGCTGGCCCATAACGGCAACCTGACCAATGCGCGGCAGATCCGCGACGACCTGGTTTCCAAGGGCAGCATCTTCCAATCCACCATGGATACCGAGGTTATCACTCACTTGGTCGCGCTCAGCCGCAAGACCACCGTGGTGGATCGCATCGTGGATGCGCTGAAGCAGGTGGAAGGCGCTTACGCTCTGGTGGCGCTGACGCCGAAGAAGCTGATCGGCGTGCGCGATCCCTGGGGCGTGCGGCCGCTGGTGCTCGGCAACCTGAAGGGCGCGCCGATCCTGGCCTCGGAAACCTGCGCGCTGGATATCCTGGGCGCTGACTTCGTGCGCGATGTGGAACCCGGCGAATTGATCGTGATCGACGCCGAGGGCATCCATAGCCATCAGCCCTTCGCCAAGGTGCAGCGCCGCTTCTGCATCTTCGAATACATCTATTTCGCCCGGCCTGACTCGCAGGTGGAGGGCTTGAGCGTTTATGAATCACGCAAGCGCATCGGCGCCGAGCTGGCGCGCGAGAATCCAGTGGATGCCGATGTGGTGATCCCGGTGCCCGATAGCGGCGTGCCGGCGGCTATCGGTTATGCAGCCGAGAGCGGCATTCCCTTCGAGCTTGGCATCATCCGCAACCATTATGTCGGCCGCACTTTCATCGAACCAACCGACCAGATCCGCCATCTTGGCGTGAAGCTGAAGCACAATGCCAACCGCGCCTATATCAAGGGCAAGCGGGTGATCCTGGTGGACGATTCCATCGTGCGCGGCACCACCTCCACCAAGATCGTGGAAATGGTGCGCGAAGCCGGCGCCAGGGAAGTGCATATGCGCATCGCATCGCCGCCCACCACCCATAGCTGCTTCTATGGCGTGGACACGCCGGAGCGCAGCAAGCTGCTGGCCGCTACCCATAGCGTGGAAGAGATGGCCAGGTTCATCAAGGCCGACAGCCTCGCTTTCCTGACCATGGCAGGCCTCTATCGCGCCATGGGCAAGCCAACCCGCGATGCCGCCAAGCCGGCTTTCTGCGATGCCTGCTTCTCCGGCGATTACCCGATCGGCCTGACCGACGAGGTGAACCGCACCACCCGCTCGCCGCGTCAGCTTACGCTGCTCGCCGAGTCAGCCTGACCCCAACGAGTTAAGCCACGATGCGTCTCAAGGACCGGATTGCGCTGATCACCGGCGCCAGCAGGGGCATTGGCGCTGCCATCGCCAAGGCTTATGCCCGCGAGGGCGCCCATGTCATCCTGGTGGCGCGTACCGTTGGCGCCCTAGAAGAACTGGACGACGATATCCGCGCGCTCGGTGGCAGCGCCACGCTGATCCCACTGGACCTTGAGAAGACCGAACTGATTGATGGCCTGGCCGCGCCGCTCTATGAGCGTTTCGGCAAGCTGGATGTGCTGGTGGCCAATGCCGGGATGTTCGGCAAACTCACCCCGGCGCATCAATATCCGCCGGACCTGTGGGAAAAAGTCTTCAAGCTGAACGTGCATGCCAATCAACGGCTGCTGCGTGCCACGCATCCGCTGCTGCATGCCTCGGATACGGGCCGTGTCATCATGCTCTCATCCACCGTGGCGCGCGCGCCGCGCGCCTATTGGGGCGCCTATGCCGCCAGCAAGGCTGCACTGGATAATCTGGCGCTCACCTATGCACGCGAGACGGAAGCCGGCACTATCCGCGTCAATGTGGTGAATCCCGGTGGCACCCGCACCGAGATGCGCGCCGCCGCTTTCCCCGGCGAAGATCCGCTCACACTGCCGGCGCCGGAAGCCATTCAAGAGATTTTCATCGCGCTGGCTGAATCCGGCTGTACCCGCCATGGCGAATGGCTGGATGCGCGCGCGTATTGCGGCATCGCCAAGTAATCCGGTGATACCCGAAGCCATGCCCCATCATGCCGACGCCATTGCCCAGCTTCTGGCGGCGCGGCGCGGCGGGCCTTTGCTGAACGTCGCAGACGATCTGAACAGCCCTGCCGATGCCTATGCCATCCAGGCCGGCGTGATGGCGTCACTAGGGCCCGTGGGCGGCTGGAAGACGGGCCGTTCCGCAGCCGATCAACCAGCGATCCGCGCGCCGATCCTGGCCTCTGCCATCCGGCCTTCGCCCGCTTTGTGGCAACCTGCTGAAGTACGCTTGCGCGGCTTGGAACTTGAGATCGGCTTCCGCATTGATGCGGCACTGCCGCCTGCTGATGCACCTGATTTCATGCAGCGTCTGGCAGAAGCTGTGACACCACTGCCGATCTTCGAGATCGTGGATAGCCGGCTCGCTGACCCGCAAGCTGCGAGCACGCTTTGGCGCTTGGCGGATTGCCAGCTGAATGCCGGGCTGGTCTATGGCGCGCCGCTCGAAGGCCCGTGGCGGCCTGAAGATTTCATCAGGCCAATGGCACGCCTCACCGCCGATGATGCGGAAGTATGTGCCGGTCCCGCAACATTGCCCGGCGGCTCACCCTTCGATCTGCTTGCCAATCTGGTGCGTGACTGCGGCAATCATTGCGGCGGGCTCAAGCCCGGCCAGATGGTCACCACCGGCTCCTTCACCGGCCTGCGCTATTTCGCGGCCGGCACTACACTCATTGGCGAGATCGCCAGCATGGCGCCAATCAGCGTAACCTTCGCGGCTTGAAGCCAGCTACGGCTTCATGCCCGCTGGCGCCACAACCGAACTGCTCAGCCCCATGGCATCCAAGGATTTGCGTAGGCTGCCATTGGCCTTCTGCTCTTCTACCACAGCGCTGACATAAGCAAGCGATGCCGCCTTGCCCTTCGGCACCACCACGGCCGTTACCGTATTGAGAAAGCCGCCATCCAGCACGCGTGAGCCAGGCACCTTGCCCAGCAAACCAACCAGGGATTCGCGTGACAGGCCGATGGCATCAGCCTGACCGGCATTCACCAGCGCGACCGCATCATCCACGCCCCGCACATGCACGATCTTGGCCTGTTTCAGAGTGGCCGCCGCAGCGCGCGCCGTAGCGGTGCCTTCCACGCCGGCAATGCGAATATCGGGGCGATCAGCCTCCGCCAGGGTTTTCACGCCGCTGCGTTCGGTGACCAGCAATGTGCTTTGCAGCAGATGATAAGCCGCGCCGAAATCTACCAGCTTGGCTCGCGTCGCATCATGCGGCATGAAAGAAACGTCCCAGGCATCGTTATCGCCCTGGGCAATGATCTCGCCTGTTGAATTATAGGCGACGAACTGCGACGGGCGGCCGATCTTCGCCGCCAGCGCATTGCCGAGATCGACGGTCACGCCCTTGAACTGCCCATTGGCATCCTTGATCGCATACAAGGCCGAAGGCGCAGGTGAAATGGCGATGGCCACGCGCACTGGACCCTTAGGCGCCAGTTCCTGCAACGGAGCGGTCTGCGCCGTGGCGCCCACACCAGTGAAGACAGCAGCCGCGAGGACTGCGTGAAACAGCATGGCGCGCATCATTCCCTCCCAGGGTTTATTGCTGGCAGTCTAGCCAGCGGGGAGTGCCATCGCCAGCCCGCTATGGTTGACAGACCAAGCAAAGCCGATAATGGTCGCCTTCTTATGCGTTTAAACACCCGCTCACCGCTTTTCGGCATGGCCCTTGTGGGCTTTGGCGCCATCGGCTTTGGCCTGATGCCACTCTTCGTGCGCGCCGCCTATGCCGAGGGGCAGACTCCACTCTCGCTGCTGGTCTGGCGCTTCGCCATTGCGGCCGGCTGCTGTCTGCCCTTGCTGGGCTATGTGCTGAAGGCACGGCGCGATTTCCTGATCGCGCTGGTGGCAGGCGGCAGCTATATGGGCTCGATGCTCTTCTACTTCATCGCGCTGCAGCAGCTCAGCGTGGCGCTCACCGTGCTGATCCTGTTCACCTACCCGCTTTTCACCATCCTGGTTGGCTGGCTGGCCTTTGGCGAAAAGCTCACCCGCACCAACCTGATCGCCGCCAGCCTGGTGCTGGCCGCCGCCGCCTTGATCCTTTCGCCCGAGACCATCGGGGAGGCGCCGCTCTTGCCGGTATTGCTCGGCTTCATCCCGCCGCTGGCCTATTCGATTTTCATCCATGTGGCGGCGCGGCGGCTGAGCCTGATCGCCCTGCCGGTGCGCCTGAGCGGCGTGTTCACCGGCGGGCTGCTGGCGATGCTGGCACTCAGCCTGATCTGGGAGGGCGGCGTGGTCTGGCCGGTCTCGCCCATCGCCTGGGCCGCGGCCGCCGCCCTGGCTATCATCAGCACCTTTGGCGCGCTGGGCCTGCTGCTGCTCGGCGCACCCATCGCCGGGCCGGAACGCAGCGCCATTGCCGGCGCGGGCGAATTAATCACCTCGCTGCTGGTGGGCCTGCTGGCCTTCGCCGAACCGATTTCACCCAGCATGGTAGGGGGCGCGGCGCTGATCCTCACCGCGATCCTGGTTTCGGCGCGCAACTCAAGTGAAAAAACATAATTCCAATGTTAAAAATCAATAATTACAATATTTATTGATTGAATTGTCGACCTGGATTAGCGTCTACCGGCACGAGAAACCAGGGAGGGTTCGATGCATCGCCCCACGATGTTCGTCACGGCCATAATCAGCACTTTGAGCCTTAGTCCAGCCATGGCGCAACAGGCCCCGCAGCCGATGATGGAAGCTGCCTTTGTCGCCCAGACCTGCGCGGTCTGCCATGGCGGCCCGGGCAACAACCCGCCCACCATGCCGGCCATTCATGGCGCCGATGCCAAGGCGATCTATGACTCGCTGATTGATCTGAAAACCAACAAGCGCCCCAGCACCATCATGGGCCGCATCGCGCGTGGCTATTCCGACGACCAGCTCAAGGCGGTCGCCGAATACCTGTCGCGCTATTGAGGAGGCGGATCATGAGCAAACAATCTCGACGCGATTTCCTGCAGGCCGGCCTGGCAGGGGGCGCCCTTCTCACCCTGCCCGGCATCGCCGCGGCGCAAGTCAACCGCGGCGCCGCTGCGCGCGTGGTGGTGGTGGGCGGCGGCTTTGGTGGCGCCACGGCAGCGCGCTATCTGAAGCTGTTCGATCCCAGCTTGGACGTGACGCTGATCGACCGCGACGCGATCTACACCACCTGCCCATTCTCCAATTATGTGCTGGGCGGCATCCGCGACCTGAACTCGATCCAGCATCGCCGCGATCCGCTGCGCCAGCGCTGGGGAGTGAAGCTGGTGCAGGGCAACGTGACGGCGCTGGATGTGAGCGCCAAGCGCGTGCGGCTGGCCGATGGCGCGCAGATTCCCTATGACCAACTGGTCGTGGCCCCGGGCATTGAGCTGAAATACGGCGATGTGCCGGGCTATAGCGAGAAGGCCGCCGAGCGCGTGCCCCATGCCTGGAAGGCCGGGGCGCAGACTGCTTTGCTGCGGCGTCAACTCGAAGCCATGCCCGATGGCGGCACGGTGATCGTGGCGCCGCCGGGCAATCCGTTCCGCTGCCCGCCCGGGCCCTATGAACGGGTGAGCATGATCGCCTGGTACCTGAAGAACAAAAAACCGAAGTCGAAAATCCTGGTGCTGGATGCCAAGGATGCCTTCTCCAAGCAGGGCCTGTTCCAGTCCGGCTGGGAATCCCAGTATCCCGGCATGATCACCTGGCTGGCTGGCAAGGACGGCGGCAAGGTGGAATCGATCGACGTTGGCAACATGACCGTGAAGGCCGGCTTCGGTAACGAGAAAGGTGCCGTGATCAACCTGATCCCGCCGCAGACCGCTGGCAAGATCGCCCTGGATGCAGGCCTTGCGGAAGCCAATGGCTGGTGCGCGGTGGACCCCACCAACTTTGCCTCGCGCAAAGCCGCCAATGTCTATGTGCTGGGCGATGCCTCGATTGCCGGCGCCATGCCGAAATCGGGCACCTCGGCCAACAGCCAGGCCAAAGTGGTGGCAGCCAGCATCGTCGCCTCCTTGCGCGGCCAGGCGGCCCCGCCAGCCGTATTCCACAACACCTGCTACAGCCTGGTGACGCCGGATTACGGCATCTCGGTGACCGACACTTTCCGCCCCGGCCCGCAGGGCGTCGCGGTGGTGCCCAATGCCGGTGGTGTCAGCCCCGGCAATGCTGACGCGGCCTTCCGCAAGCAGGAAGCCCTGCATACCCAGGGCTGGTATGCCGGCATCATCGCCGATGCGTTTGGCTGAGGCAGCCATCAAAAACGAAAAAGCCCGGAGCGATCCGGGCTTTTTTTATGGGGTTTTTGCCAACCTCAGGCGATGCGCTGCTGGGCGGGCTGCATGATCTCGCGCAATTTGCGCTCCAGCGCCGGGGTCACCGGGTCGATGCCACGGAGGATCAGGCTCAGCGCCATCCGAGAAAGACCAAGCTGGGGCGCCAGCTCGTCAAGGGTTCGGCCCTGCTCGGCGCACCAGCGGGCGACTGCCACATCGGTGTCCTTGGGGAAGAAGCGCTGGCTGCCAAAGATGAATGATTCGGGAAGCATGATTCCGGATTAAAGCAGTTCGCGCTGCAACGCAATACTTCTCAGTATGACCGGTTGCTAATGCCTATTTCGGGGGCATCAGGAAGTCAAAATCGCAACCCGAATCCGCCTGGGTCACCGTGTCCATGTACAGCTTGGCGTAACCACGGGTTGGTGCCTCATGCGGCAGGTGCAACGGCTCGGCGGCGCGGCGCTTCAGCTCATCCTCGGCCACCACCATCTCGATGCGGCGCGATGCCACATCCAGGCGGATGCGATCACCATTCCGCACCAGGGCCAGCGGGCCGCCATCAGCGGATTCCGGCGTGATATGCAGCACGATGGTGCCAAAGGCGGTGCCGCTCATGCGTGCATCGGAAATCCGCACCATATCCTTCACGCCCTGGCGCGCCAGCTTTTTTGGGATCGGCAGATAGCCGGCCTCAGGCATACCTGGCGCACCCTTCGGCCCGGCATTGCGCAACACCAGCACATCATCGGCGGTCACATCCAGGTCGGGATCGTCCACCCGGTTGGTCATGTCTTCCACCGATTCAAACACCACGGCGCGGCCCTCATGCTGCATCAGCTTCGCCGAGGCCGCCGCCTGCTTGATCACCGCGCCGCGCGGCGCCAGATTGCCATGCAGCACCGCCATGCCGCCTTCGGCTTTCAGCGGATTGGCGCGCGGGCGAATCGCGGTCTGGCCGCGCACCTCCTCGGCGCCAGCCACCACATCGGCCAGCGTGCCGCCGGCTACCGTGGGCGCCGAGAGATCGAGCAGATCGGCCAACTCGCGCATCAGGCGCGGCAGGCCGCCAGCATGATGGAAATGCTCCATGTAATCATTGCCCGAGGGCTTGAGGTCGATCAGCACCGGCGTCTTGCGGCCGATCTCATCGAAGGTTTCCAGATCGAGCGTGAGGCCGGCGCGGCCCGCCATGGCGGCCAGATGCACAATGCCATTGGTGGAACCGCCGATAGCCTGCAACACCACCTGGGCATTGCGCAAACCCGCCGGTGTCATCAACTCGCTCGGCTTAGGCCCACCGGTCTGCGCCATAAGGGCGGCGCGCTGGCCGGTGGCCTCGGCGATGCGGCGGCGCTCGGCATGCGGCGCGGGAATGCTCGCGCCCAGCGGCAGGGTGAAGCCCAGGGCTTCGGAAATGCAGGCCATGGTGCTGGCAGTGCCCATCACCATGCAGGTGCCAACCGAAGGCGCCAGGCGGTTGCTCACCGCCTCGATCTCGGCCGCATCCATCTGACCGCCGCGATAGCTGCCCCACAGCCTGCGGCAATCGGTGCAGGCGCCCAGCACTTCGCCCTGGTGATGACCCACCACCATGGGGCCAACGGGTAGGAAGATGGTGGGTAGGTCCACGCTGATGGCGCCCATCAGCTGGGCCGGCACCGTCTTGTCGCAGCCGCCGATCAACACGATCGAATCCATCGGCTGGGCGCGGATCATCTCTTCCGTGTCCATGGCCATCAGGTTGCGCAGGAACATGGAGGTGGGATGCGCGAAGCTTTCATGGATTGAGATGGTGGGGAATACCATGGGCAGGCCGCCAGCCAGCATCACGCCGCGCTTCACCGCCTCGATCAGATCGGGCACATTGCCATGGCAGGGATTGAAGTCGCTGTAGGTGTTGGTGATGCCAACAATGGGGCGGTCCAGCGCATCGTCGGAATAACCCGCCGCCTTGATGAACACCTTGCGCAGGAACAGCGAGAAATCGGCATCACCATAGCTGGTGAGGCCTTTGCGCAATCCACGGGGTACGGGGCCACGGCTCATCTTGGCGCTCACTTCTTCTTCGAGGCTTCGTAACGCGCCTTGGTCTCTTCATTGGGCGGATACAGGCCGGGCAGCGGCACGCCGGCTTCGATCTCACCCATGATCCAGGCTTCCTGGCGCTCCTGCTCCACGGCGATGGGCAGGATGGTTTCAAGCAAGGCCTGCGGGATCAGCACCGCGCCATCATCATCCACCACGATCACATCATCGGGGAACACCGCCACGCCGCCGCAGGCGATCGGCTCCTGCCAGTTCACGAAGGTGAGGCCGGCAACGGAAGGCGGCGCGGCATAACCGTTGCACCAGACCGGTAGATTGGTGCCAAGCACGCCGGCAAGATCGCGCACCACGCCATCGGTGACCAGGGCTGCCACGCCGCGCTTCTTCATGCGGGCGCAGAGGATATCGCCGAAGATACCGGCATCGGTAACGCCCATGGCATCCACCACGGCGATGCAGCCTGCCGGCATCGCCTCGATGGCGCCACGGGTGGAACGCGGCGAGGACCAGGATTCCGGCGTGGCCAAATCCTCGCGCGCCGGCACGAAGCGCAAGGTGAAGGCACGGCCGACGATGCGTGGCTGGCCCGGGCGCAACGGCTTGGTACCGCGCAGCCAGACATTGCGCAGGCCCTTTTTCAGCAGCACCGTGGTGAGCGTGGCGGTGGAAATACCGGACAGAATTTCGATGGTCTTGGCATCAAGCGGCTTGGCGTCTGACATGAACCGGTTTCCTCCCTGGTCTGGCTATACCTAAGTATATCAGGCCGGTGATGCCGCGTTAGTCCCGGGACAGACTAGTCTGCAGACAAAAAAACACCCCGGCGCCGAGGTCCGGCGCCGGGGGTCCCATGGAGGAGAAAAATCGTGGGGCGGACCGTGGATTACCGGCCCGCCCACGCTGGGAAAAACTCATAAAACCTTACGCGTCGTCGCCGTCGTCATCCTCGCCCGGACCTGCATCGATGGCAGCGGCCACCACGCCGGAATTGGCGCGGATCGCAGCGTCGATCTTGGCGGCCACCTCAGGATGCTCTTTCAGGAAATTCTTGGCCTGCTCACGGCCCTGACCAATGCGCTGGCTGTCGAAGGAGAACCAGGCACCGGATTTCTCGACCACATTGGCCTTCACGCCGAGATCGACCAATTCACCAGTCTTGGAGATGCCTTCGCCATACATGATGTCGAATTCTACCACCTTGAACGGCGGCGCCACCTTGTTCTTCACCACCTTCACGCGGGTCTGGTTGCCCACCACGTCGTCCTTGTTCTTGATCGCGCCGATGCGGCGGATATCGAGACGAACGGAGGCGTAGAATTTCAGCGCATTGCCGCCGGTGGTGGTTTCCGGATTGCCGAACATCACGCCGATCTTCATGCGGATCTGGTTGATGAAGATCACCATGCAATTCGACTTGGAGATCGATGCGGTGAGCTTGCGCAGCGCCTGGCTCATCAGGCGGGCCTGCAGGCCGGGCAGGGAATCGCCCATCTCGCCTTCAAGTTCAGCCTTCGGCACCAGGGCGGCGACGCTATCGATCACCAGCACCTCCACGGCACCAGACCGCACCAGCGTATCGGCGATTTCCAGCGCCTGCTCGCCCGTATCAGGCTGCGAGATAAGCAGGTCAGCGATATTCACGCCCAGCTTGCGGGCATAGGCCGGGTCGAGCGCATGCTCGGCATCGATGAAGGCACAGGTGCCGCCGCCCTTCTGCGCCTCGGCCACCACATGCAAAGCCACGGTGGTCTTGCCCGAAGATTCCGGGCCGTAAACCTCGATGATGCGGCCCTTGGGCAGGCCGCCAATGCCCAAAGCCACGTCAAGGCCAAGGGAGCCAGTGGAAATCGCTTCCACTTCCATGCTCTGGCGCTGGCCCAGACGCATGACGGAACCCTTGCCGAAAGAGCGCTCAATCTGACTGAGCGCGGCTTCAAGCGCTTTACCTTTATCCATGTTTTCCTTGTCCACTAAACGGAGGCTGGCGGACGACGCTGATGCAGCTGCCATGATGATGACCCCATCCTTTCACGGCCCCCGCTGAATTGCAATGAGGCTCGGTTAGGGCCTTATATGTTCCAACTTTGTATGCGTTGTCCAGGGAAATTTATAAGCCGCTGGTTTCTCTCATTTTTTTGCTTTGTTCCGGCTCCATGCCTGGCTCTGTTCTGGCATGTTCTGGTTTCCGGACGGCTACCGCGATTCCCCCGGAACAGCAACGCTTAAAGGCTGTCAGCCCATCACGTCCTTCAACTTACCCGCGAGCTGGCTAAGGGAAAAAGGCTTCGGCAGGAAGGACACATTATCGGCCCGTGCCAGGCTCTTACGCAGGGCGTCCTCGGCATAGCCAGAGATGAACAGGATCTTCAAATCCGGCCGCCGCTGGCGCAGATGTTCCGCCAAAGTAGGCCCATCCATATTCGGCATCACCACATCGGAGATCAGCACCTCCACGCGGTCGAGCTGATCACTGGGTACCGCCAGCGCCTGCTCGCCCGAATTGGCCTCGATCACCGTGTAGCCCTTATTGCGCAAAGCGCGCGCCGCAAAGGCGCGCACCGCGTCTTCATCCTCCACCAGCAGCACCAGGCCCTGGCCCGTGAGATCAGGGCTGGCACCGCCACGACCATCATCGCGGGCCGCGTTCAGTTCGGCCGCCGTGGGCTGATGCCGCGGCAGGTAGATGCGGAACACCGCGCCAGCGCCCTGCCCCCCAGCATCCTGCCCGTTCACCGCCGGCGGGCTTTCCACCTGGATGAAACCGCCGGTCTGCTTGATGATGCCGTAAACCGTGGATAGCCCCAGCCCAGTGCCGGCGCCCACTGCCTTGGTGGTGAAGAAGGGATCGAAAATCTTCGCCATATGCTCAGGCGCGATGCCATGGCCGGTGTCGCTCACCTCGATCAGCACATAATCGCCCGGGGGCATCATTTCACCGCCCAGCGTGGGCGTTGGCTGGTCCGGGCGCCAATCGGCGGTGCGGATGCGCAATTCGCCGCCACCCACGCCCTGATGCGTGCCATGCAGCATGGCATCGCGGGCATTCACCGCCAGATTGATCAGCACCTGTTCGAGCTGGCCCTGGTCCACGCGCACCAGGCCAAGGTCGCGGCCATGGGTGAGTTTCAGATGAATCGTCTCGCCGATCAGCCGGCCGATCAGGTTGCGCAGATCGGCCACCACATCGGTGACATCCAGCACCTTGGGCACCAGAGTCTGCTGGCGCGAGAAGGCGAGCAACTGGCGCACCAGATTGGCGGCGCGGTTGGCATTCTGCTTCACCTGCATGATATCGGCGAAACTCTGATCACCCGGCTGATGCCGCTGCAGCAGCAGGTCGCAGAAACCGATCATAGCGGTGAGCAGGTTATTGAAGTCATGGGCGATGCCGCCGGCCAGCTGGCCCACCGCCTGCATCTTCTGGCTCTGATTGAACTGCGCCTGCAGGCTGCGCTGCTCGGTCGTATCCACCAAATAGACCAACTGTGCCGCCTGGCTATCGGCATCGGCATCCAGCGAGGCGGCAAACAATTCCGCCACGCGAGCACGCGCGCCCTGGCCCGGCTCGCCAGGGAAACGCACTTCCAGCGGCCGCGTCACGGCTTCATGCCGGCGCACCGCCATGAGATGGCGGTTCAGTTCCGGGCCATCTTCCTCGCGCACCAAGGCGGCCAGCCGCTGGCCCGGCCAATCGCGCCGGCCGCAGAGCACGCCGAAAGCGGCATTGGCTTCGATCACGCTGCCAGCCGCATCCAGCACCAAGATGCCGATCGGCGCCTGATCGAAGAAGCGGCGGAACTCGGCTTCCACCGGCCGCAGGGTGCCACGCAACCGCAATTCACGGCTCAGATCGTGCACCACGGCGCTGTAGCGCGTGGCCAGGCCATCGGAGCCCAGCACCGGCGTCTGGCTCACACCCACCAGACGCAATGGCTCGGCGGCGGAATTGGCCGCAATGCCCGGCGGGCATAGCTTGGCCTCGCCGCCATCCCATTCCGGCGTGATCGGCCGGCCCGGGCCGCCACCGGCCTCGTCGCCATGCTGCAGCACATCGGCAAGCTTCAGGGCACCACCGGTGAGTACTTCGACGCTCAAACCGAGCCAGGCGGCGAAGGTCTGGTTGGCGAACAGGAAGTGGCCATCCGGGGCGACGGAATAAAGCCCCACTGGGGCGTTATCGAGGAAGCTGGCCAGCGCATCGCGCTGCACCGCCATGTCCATCAGCTTGTGATGCTCATGGGTGATATCGGCCAAATCCCAGATCAGCTCCACCGGCTCGTCGGGCCGCGCCATCACGCTCACCCGCAGCCAGGTCTCGCCAATCGCAACCTCATCCACCACAGCCCCGCTGGGCGGCACGCGGCGGCCCAGCCGCTCCAGTGCTGCCGTAGCCTGAGCATCGAACTCCGGTGGCGAGGCGCGTTCTGGCGCGCCAAAGCGCTGCGCCAGGCGGCCATAAGCGGCATTGGCGCACACCACCACCAGCCCATGGGCGCCAGAGCGCGTGAGTACGCGGGCATGGGGCGCGGCATCGGCGATGGCTTGGGCCAGCGAGGCACGCGCGGTCGATGCGTCACCACCGAACAGGCGACTGATAAGGCCCTCAGCCATTCGCACCGTCCTTCAGCTTCATCACATAGCTGATGACATCGGCCACTGTCTTGTAATGCTCCACTGGAATCGGATCATCGATCTCCACCAGGAACAGCGCACGCGCCAGGGCCACATTCTCCACGATCGGCACTTCATGCTCGGTGGCGATCTCGCGAATGCGCTTGGCGATCAAATCCGCGCCTTTGGCGGTCACGATCGGCGCATCCATCTTGCCCAACTCGTATTTCAGCGCCACGGCATAGTGGGTCGGGTTGGTCACCACCACACTGGCCTCAGGCACGGCCTGCATCATGCGTTGGCGTACCCGCTGCATGCGCAACTGGCGCAAGCGCGCCTTGATATGCGGGTCGCCTTCGCTCTCCTTGTATTCGTCTTTCAGCTCCTGCTTGGTCATGCGCAGCTGTTTCAAGAAATTGTAGCGCTGGTACAGATAGTCCGCGATGGAAACCACGAACATGATCGCCAGCATGGCGCCAACCAGCTTGAACAGGATGCGCATGGTATGGGGCAGCATTTGCGTGACATCCAGTGCCACCAGGGTCTCGAGCGTATCAAGCTCGGGGATGATGAGGTAGGTGAGCAGGATGCCGATGACACTGATCTTGATCAGGTTCTTGACGAATTCGACAAGCGTGGACGCCGAGAATAAACGCTTGAGGCCGGTCAAAGGATTGAGTTTGTCGAGTTTTGGAATCAGTCGTTCGACACTGAGCTGTGGCGGGTTCTGCGCGAAATTGCCGACGAGGCCGAATATTGCGAATAGGCCAAGGATCGGCAGCAGCACAATGCTCAGCATCACCACCATATCCATGGCCACGCTGGTGAGATGCGAGACATCCATGGGGATGCGGTGCGGCGCCTCGAAGAACACGGTGACCGAGGCGGCATAGCGGCGCGCCAGGGCATCACCTAGCATCCACATGGCGATCAGCGCCGCCAGGAAAGTGAACCAGTGGCCGATTTCCTGCGACCGCGCGATCTGCCCTTTTTCGGCAGCATCGCGCAGCCGCTTTTCTGTTGGGTCTTCGGTTTTAGATTCGGGATCTGCATCTTCCGACATGCGGCGGCCTCCCTATCGCGGCCTGGGCAGCGGCGCCAGGAACTGGGCGGCGTTCTGCTCGAAGGCGGCGGTATAGGCCACACCAATGGCGGTGAGCGTGAAGCCGAACAACACGAAGGATAACGCGATCTGCGGCGCCTGCATGATGAAGAAAATCTGCAAAGACGGCATCAGACGGTTCAACAGGCCCAGCGCCACGTTGAACACGATGCCGTAGACGATGAAGGGTGCGGCCATGCGCATGCCAAGCGAGAAGCTTTCCGCCAGCAGCTGAGTTGCCACCTGCGCGAAATCGCCGAAGGCCGGCACACGCAGCGGCGGAAACAGCGTGTAGCTGTCATGCACCGCCTGCAGCAGCACCAGATGCATGTCTGTGGCAAACATCAGCGCCGTGCCGAGGAATACCAGCATGCCGCTCAGCACTGCGTTCTGGCCGCCCATATTGGGATCAAAGAAGGTGGCGGCCGAGAGGCCGGCCTGCATGGCGATCACCGTGCCAGCCACATGCATGGCGGTGAACAGCATGCGTGTGACCAGGCCCAGCGCCAGACCGAAACCAATCTCGGTGATAACCAGGAAGGCCAGATGCACAGGCTGCGCCGGCAAGGGTGGCAGGCTGGGGCCCAGGATCGGCACCAGCAGAGCTGACATCAGCATGGCAATCGTGAGCCGCACACGCGGTGGGATCGAGGCCTCGCCAACGCCGGGCAGAGACATCATCGCCGAGCCGATCCGGCACAGGATCAGCATGAAGACATAGACGTTGCCGGCGACGATCTGCTGCAGCATCGCTGATGCCCGCTAATTCAGTCCGGCGATGCGCTGCGCCAATTGCTCCATGAAAGCCACCATAGTGCCGATCATAAACGGCATCGCGATGATCAGAACGCCGAAGATCGCCAGAATCTTGGGCACGAAGGTCAGGGTCGGTTCCTGCAACTGGGTCAGCGCCTGGATCAACGAGATGATCAGGCCGATGGCCAAACCGACAGCCATCGCCGGCCTGGCGACCTTGATAAGGACCCAGATCGCATCGCGCATGACATCGGTTACTTCTGCTGCGGTCATCGATTCGCTCTCTACCGCAGTCTATACCGGATTTGCTGGGCAAAGCCCATCAAATGGGCCCATCAAATGGGCATGCGCATGATTTCCTGATAGGCGGAGATCACTTTATCGCGCACCGCCACCACGGTATCCAGCGCCATTTCAGCGTTGGTCACGGCGGTGACGATATCGGTAACATCAGCCTTGCCCACGGCAGCCTGGGCGGAAATGGCTTCGGCCTTTTGCGAGGCATCCACGGTGCTTTTCAAGGCATCACGCACCAGATCGCCAAAGCCGGTGCCACCGGCCGGGATCGCACCACCGGTCGCGCCCGCCTTGGGGCCCACGGTGGTGAGACCGTCCAGCATGCCGCTGATGCGCATATCCGCCATGGTCTAAGCCTCCGTCAGTTACGCAATAGGTCTACGGTGCGGCTGATCATCTGCTTCGCGCCTTCAACCACATTCAAATTCGCTTCATAGGTGCGCTGGGCCTCGCGCATATCGGCCATTTCGATCACCGAACGCACATTGGGCAGCTTCACATAGCCATCGGCATTGGCCGCCGGATGGCCGGGATCGTATTTCAGCTCGAAATCCGATTTGTCGCGGCCCGGCGGCTTCACCTTCACCAGATTGGCACCGGTGGCGCGATCAAGCTCGGATTTGAAGCTGACCACTTTGCGGCGGTAAGGATCGGCGCCCGGCGTCTTGCCAAGCGAATCGGAATTAGCGAGGTTTTCAGCGATCACCTTCAAACGGTCGCCCTGGGCTTTCATGCCTGAGGCGGAAATCTGCATCGCGTTTTTCAGTTCCATCTGCCGCTCCTGCCTTTATTGCTGCCGTGGCCCAAGGGCCTTGCGCAACAGGCCAACCTGCTTGCGATACAGGTTGGTCATCAGATTATGCTCACCTTGGTTTGAAGCCACCAGCATGGATTGCTGTTCCAGGTTTACCGCATTGCCATTCGGCGCCACTTCGAAATCGCCCTTGGCCCGCTCGACCTTCCACTTTTCCGCGCCGCCAGCCGAAGAGCGGCCGATATGGCCCGGCGATGTCACGGCCAGGCCGGTGCGCTGATTAGGGCCCTTCACCAGTTCGGAGAAATTCGCTGATTTGATATCCTTTGGCTTGTAGCCGGGGGTATCGGCATTGGCGATGTTCTCGGCCAGCACACGCTGCCGCTCGCCGGTCCATTCCAGGCGCCGGGCGATGGCTTTCATGATGTTGATGCGGTCGAGATCCATTACTTTTCTCCAGCTGCCACCTTCCTCTGAATCCTTGAATCATTCGTTAACAAATTCCGGTGCTATAGTAAGAGAGACATCCTCTCTGAGATTCCTTTATGGTTAAAAAAACTGAAAAACCAGCAAAAACCTTGAAGGCCGTGGCCTTGCGCTACGATGCCGCCAAGGAAGATGCGCCGCGTGTGGTGGCCAATGCCCAGGGCCATATGGCCGAGCAGATCATCCGCATCGCCATGGATCATGGTGTCACCATCCGCCAGGACTCGGACCTGGTGGAGATTCTCGGCAAGCTGGATATCGACACCCTGATCCCCATCGAGGCCTTCGCCGCGGTGGCTGAAATCCTCAGCTATATCTACCGCACCCAGGGCAAGACCCCGCCGGCGGCCGGCGGCGACGCGGCTAAACCATCTTGACCCGACTCGGGCCTGGCCCCCAGAGTGCCGCAAAATGTGAGCATCATGGAAAATATTGACTATACACGCGTCGGCATCGGCCTTGGCGTCGTTCTCATCCTGCTCGGGGCGTTCTACTGGGCCATGAAGTATTTTGCCGGCAACATGCGGATCGGCAAATGGCGCAGCGGCCAGCGTATCGGCGTGGTGGAACTCTCGCCGGTGGATGGCACTCGACGGCTTGCCCTGGTGCGCCGCGATGGCGTGGAGCATCTGCTGCTGCTGGGTGATGATGGCGATCTGGTGATCGAGACCGGCATTCCGGTGACCAAGGAAACCGATGCCAGTGTGCGCGGCGAAGGCGGTAACTGGCCCAGCTTGCGGGTGCCTGGCCGCGACGGGCCGGGTGGCCCCTGATGTACCGCAACATGAAGGGCGTGCTGCACCAACAGAAACGCATGCTGGCGGCTAATTTCTTGCTGCTGGCCGTGGCCGGTGCGCTGCTCTACACCGCGCTGGCCTTCTTCGGCCCAGCCCTGGCGCAATCGGTGAATATCGATCTTGGCGACGGCGGCTCGCTCACCGGCCGCGTGATCCAGCTTGTGGCGCTCACCACGGTGCTGACGCTGGCGCCCTCGATCCTGATCGTGGTCACCAGCTTCGTGCGCATCGTGGTGGTGTTCTCCATCCTGCGCACCGCCATGGGCACGCAATCCACACCGCCCAATACCGTGCTGGTCAGCCTAGCGCTATTCCTCACCTTCTTCATCATGCAGCCCACGCTGGAGCGCGCCTACACGGAAGGCATCCAGCCGCTGATTGAGGAGCGCATCGACCAGGAAACCGCTTTCGAGCGCTCTGTGGCGCCATTCCATCAATTCATGCGCGCCCATGTGCGCGAGAAGGATTTGGCGCTATTCGCAGGCTTCGCCAAGCTGGCGCCACCGGCCAATCCTGAGGCCATCCCGCTGCGCGTGCTGGTGCCGGCTTATATGATCAGCGAACTGAAGCGCGCCTTTGAGATTGGTTTCCTGCTCTTCATCCCCTTCATTGTCGTGGACATGGTGGTGGCCTCCATCCTGATGTCCATGGGCATGATGATGCTGCCGCCAGTCGTCATCTCACTGCCGTTCAAGCTGATCTTTTTCGTGCTGGTGGATGGCTGGAATCTGGTCTGCGCCGCCCTGGTCGAGAGCTTCCTAGGGCCACCTGGGAACTGATACCGCATAAAAAAAGCACCCCAGGGTTTGGCCCTGGGGTGCTTTTTTTTGTGCCCGCATTACTCCCAGTACACCGCAGCCAATTCATTGGCGAAGATCGGTGAGCTGCTCCAGAAACCCTTGAGATTGGCCTTGTAGATGCCGATGCGGGGCGCGTTGTAAAGCCAGGCATTCACCGCATCGCGCGCCAGGATACGCTGGGCGCGCTGCATCAACTGCTTGCGCTCAACTGGATCGAGATTGGCGTTGGCCTGGGCCAGCACGGTGCGGAATTCCGGGCTGTCATACTGCCAGTAATAATCCGGCTCGGCATATTTCACGATGTCATTCGGTTCCACATGATTGATTATGGTGAGGTCGTAATTGTACTTCTTGAACACCACATCCAGCCATTGCGCCCATTCCATATTCTCGATCTTTGCCATGATGCCCGCATCGGCCATCATCGCCGCCACCACTTCGCCGCCACGCCGGGCATAGGCCGGTGGCGGCAGACGCAGGGTCAGTTCCAGCCTTTCCACGCCGGCTTCCTTCAGCAAAGCCCGCGCCTTGGCCGGGTCGTAGGGATAGGTGTTGGCCAAATCGACATAATTGGCATCATGCGGCGGGAAGTGGCTGCCGATCGGCGTGCCATAGCCGGAATTCACGCCATCAATCAGCGCCTTGCGGTCGATGGCATGGCTGATGGCACGCCGCACCCGCAGATCATCCAGTGGTTTACGTTTGTTATTGATGGACAGCATCGTCTCGCCTTCGGTGGTGCCCAGTGTGACGCGGAAACGCTTGTCTTTTTCGAACTGCGCCACATTCTCGCCGCTCATGCCGATGGGGAAACCATCAAGGTCACCCGCCAGCAAACCCGCCACCTGGGCCGCCGCATCGGCGATCACCCGGAAGGTGGCGGTCTTGATCTTGATCGCCGCCGCATTGCGATGACCCGGCACCGCCACCAGGGTGATGGAATCGCCCTTCACCCATTTCTCCAACTTATAGGGCCCGGTGCCGATCGGATTGGTGGCGTTGGTGGCACGGCTGGCCGGCGTGGTGATCACCGCCGTATTCTCGCCCAGCGAGAAGAGGAAATTCTGATCCGTCTCCTTCAGCTTGATCACCACGGTGAGTGGATCTGGCGCCTCGATCGCCTCCATATTGGTGAACACGGCCTTGCGCTTGTTGGTGCTGGTGGGGCCACCATAGGCTTCAAACGAGGATTTCACCTCCGCCGAAGTGAAGGGCGTGCCATCGCTGAACTGCACGCCGGCCTTGAGCTTGAAGGTATAGCTCTTCGCGTCAGGGCTGGCGGTCCAGCTCTCGGCCAGCAGCGGTGCCACGCTGCTATTCTCCTGGATGCGGGTCAGGCCCTCGAAGATGTTGAGATGCGTCACCTCGCCGATGGCGGCGGCCGGCGCTGCAGTAGGATCAAGACCTGGTGGCTCCAGCACCATGCCGATGATCAAGCTGTCTTTGCGCGCCTGCGCCAACGCATCAGGGGCTGACAAGGCGAGGCCAAGGCTGAGCGCCAGGCCAAGGGTGGTATGCAGGAAAGTCCGTCGCATCATCGTTGCGTCTCCTTTTCAATCCACAGGCTTCAAAAGGTGCCTCACGGAATCCAAGGCACCAAGCGGTTCCGCCGCCCAAACACCACGCGCCACGGCGCGGGATACGCAATCGGCGGCAATGCTACCGATGCGCGCCACCAAGCGCGGCAGGGCCGCCATCTCGGCCGGCTGTTCCTGCCATGATGGGGCGGAAAGCGCGAAAAGTGTATCCCCGTCAAACGGCGTATGCACCGGGCGGATGGCGCGGGCCAGGCCATCCTGGGCCATGGCAGCGATATGGCGCAGGCTGCTTTTGTCCAGCCGCGCATTGGTGGCCACGGCGCCGATACAGGTATGGCCGCCGATGCGGCTTTCACTGGGCAATTCATGGTCAATGGCACCACTGGCTGGATCCACGCCCAAGCCGCCAAATTCCGCTCCCTGCTCCCAGGGCGCGGCCCAGAAGGCCTTGTTGCCTGGCGTGAGCACACTGCCCACGGCATTCACCGCCACCAATGCGCCCACGATCAGGCCGTCTGCGCTGGCCCAGGAAGCCGAGCCGATGCCGCCTTTCAGCTTGCCGGCAGCGGCACCATAGCCCGCGCCCGCATTGCCCAGCGCGAAATCCGCTATGGCCGCATCGCAGGCAGCTTGGCCTAAGCGCCGATACGGCGATTCATCGGGCCAGTCTTTCTCGCCGCCATTCACCAGATCGAACAGGATCGCGGCGGGCACGATGGGGACGTGCAGATGATGTACTGGATGGCCGCGGCCATGGCGCGCCAGCCAATGGGTGACGCCGGAAGCGGCATCAAGGCCAAAGACCGAACCACCCGCCAGGCAGAGCGCATCGATCTCCTGCACCATCGCCTCAGGTCGCAGCAGATCGGTTTCGCGCGTACCCGGTCCACCGCCCCGCACATCCACGCTGGCGGCCACACGCATATCGGGCAGAATCACGGAAACGCCGGTACGCGCCCTCGCATCGGCGGCATGGCCGACGCGAATACCCGGCACATCCGAAATCCGATTGAGCCGCCCCGGCGCGCCGCTCATCCTGCTTCTCCCGCTCCTGCGAAGACAAGGGATGCTAACGAAGCCTGCCGGGCGAGGCCAGTGTTATAGATTGGCCGCTTTCGGCCCCTGGTTGGGCGGATAGCCATAGACCTGATTGAGCGGCATGGCTTCGGGATCGACAGCATGGGTGGCGAGCTTGCCGCCCATGCAGGCGCCCTCGAAGGAGCCGACATTGAGGCCGGTATAAATCCAGTCACCACCGATGACGAGGTTGGAGAAGCCACTCTCCCAAGCCTTGATGCGATACTTGGTGCTGCCCGGCGGCGAGGTGACATAGCACTCGGTGGGATCGATATTGGCTTTCCAGAATTGCTGCTCCAGCCGCATGGTGCCGATACTGCCAGCATCATCCTTGGTGCAGGTGAGCAGGCTGAAATCCAGGCTGATCGGATCGCCCGGCGGGTTGTTGGTATTCACCGTGGCCTTGGGCAGCAGCGCACCCATGCTGGCCTGCAGGAATTGCTGCGATTGCGCCAGCACCCGCGCCTTCTCGCGCAGTGGATATTGGTGGTCGCTGAAGGGCGGCTGCGCCGCATATTGCGGCGTGCAGCCGGAGAAATACAGCAGGGTCTGCGGCTTGTTGTCGGTGGGCCAGAGTTCCTTGCCGATCAGGTCAGTAAAATCGGCCACGCCATCAGTGGGATTGACGAAGGTGGCGCCGATCAGGATGTCGGTATTCTTGTAGGTGATGGGATAGCCCATCTGCTGCATGGTCGGCTTCATCCAGATTTGCAGCGTCTGGGTCTGCACCGTCTTGATCGCCTCCACCATCTTGGGCCAGCGCGCATCGGCGGCCAGCAATTGCGGCATCAGATAGGGAATAGCGCCAATCGAGAGCGCGGAGACCACGATGTCGAAATCCTTGCCAGCTTTCAGGCGCTTCTCGGCCACCGGCTGCCAGCTGGTCCAATAGCTTTCGATGTCAACGCCGGTGGTATCCATATTGTGGCGCAGGGCCTCGCCCTGCTCCAGCTGGTCATAGAGCGGGCGGTCGGGCCAGCAGGGCAGCGTACCAGGCATGGTGGCGTAATCTGGCAGGCGCAGATAGAGCAGCGGGTCATAGCTCTTGGCCTTGTCTTTCGGCGTTGCCTGGATATCGATGATCACCTCATCGATGGCCTTGCGGTCAGCTGTGAGCGTGAGTTCGCGCACCTTATGGAAAAATTCGAACTTCACGCCGTATTTGCACAATAGCTGATACAGCGGCGCCACCACGGTATCGCCGGTGCCGGCCTCGAACAGCCAGCCGAAGGAGCCGAGATAGGCGAATTCGCGCATGGTCCAATGCAGATAGGCGCCCGCCGCCATGGTGGCCGGTCGCGTGGTATCGCCCATCGGGTATTGATAGGAGAGATTGGGCGTGTTGAGGCTCAGGGGCGAGGAGATGGTAAGCGGCGAAGCGCCATGGCGCGCGAACCAGGCCGGGAAGTCTTCCTCGTCCAACACATCAAAACCACGGGTCAGCACCTGATCCTTGATGATGCCACGGATCATGGTGAGGAAGTAATCCAGCGTGATGTAGAGATGGCGCAGCGTGTCGTTATTCTCGATCAGCTTTTCGACCGCGCCCTTGAACCATTTCCAGAAATCCTCGATCACGGCAGCCAAGCCATTGGCATCGCGTTCGATCTGCTGCGCCATCCGGCTGAATAGATGGCTCGCCATCTCGCCCTGGATCAAGCCCAGGCCGCTGTTTTCGACATGATGCGAAAACAGCTTGGCCAGGAAATCAACAATAGCCTTGATCCAGTCGCGCAGCTCGGGCAGCGATTCCGGCTCCCAGGGCTTCAAGGCATTGCGCGGTACGCTGATCGGCCAGTTCACCCAGCGGTAATCACGGAACTCCCAGCACATCACGCTATCCACCGGATAGAAGGCTTCCTCGAAGGTGGCCAGCGGATCGACACCCGGCTTGCGGCCAAGCTGGTCGTAGCAGGCCGCCATCATCGACAGTGTGTTGTAGTAGGAACCGAGGAAGCCATGGATGCCATGCTCCTCTATGCGATAAGCGAAATCCTTGTTGCGCCCGGTGGCGCATTTGCCGCCCAGGCGCCAGCCATGTTGATAGATCGTGATGTCGTAAAGCTCGGCGGCATTGGGCCGGCTGGCGAGATAGAAGGCTGTGGTGAGCGAGGCAACCCCGCCGCCCAGAATCGCGATCTTTTTTTTCGCCATGGCAGGTCCCCGTTTTTATCTTGCCCCACTCCACTATAAGCCGTGTGTTTTTTCAAGTTAACGCATAGAGGAAGTAGCGATCCGGCGGAATATCCACAGGGGGCGCCATGCGCCGCAGCCGCGCATGGCTCAACGCCTGGTCCGACAGCACCACAGCGCCGGGCCGGCCCAAGCTTGGCACCAGATCGGAAAGCCAGGCGGCCTGGCGCGCATTGGCGGCCGCATCGCCCGAGCCGGTATCGCAATGCACCAGCGCGGCAACCGGGCCATGCGCGGCGGCGAAAGCCGGCAAGGTGGCGGCGAATTCGCCTAAAACCAGCAGCGCGCCGGCCGGCTTGGAATGCGGATGCGCATTGTCGGCACGGTCAAAGGCATAGATTTCGCGGCCGGGGAGCTTTTCGCGCAGATGATCGAAAGTGCGGCCATTGCCCAAGCCGATTTCCAGTACCGGGCCCGGCACATGTTGAATCTCGCCAGCGGCCCAATCGAGCACGCTGCGCTGGGCCGAGAGGCGGCGGATGAAACTGTCGAGCCTGCTCACACCCGGTTACTTCGCGGAAGCGGCGCGCAGATCGGCCGTGGTGCGCTCCAGGCGCTGTGCCAGCACGCGCATGATCTCAATGGCGATCTGCGGGAAATCATTGATCAGGCGGAAGAACAAATCCTTGGTGATCCGCAGAGTGACTAATTCACTCACCGCCGTGACTGTGGCCGTGCGCGGCACATCACAGAGAATGGCGATTTCACCCACGAAATCATTCTGCTTGAGATGCGCCACGGTGAGCGGCCCGGCGGCTGTGTTCACGGTCACATCCGCCTCGCCGCCGAAGATCACATAAGCGGCATCGCCAGGATCGCCCTGATGGAACAGCACATCGCCAGGCTTGTAGATCATGCGCTGGCTGGTGAAGGCGAGCAATTTCAGCTTCGCCGGTTCGATCTTGGCGAAAAGCGGGATGCGCCGCAAAGCTTCAACTTCTTCGTTCAGGCTCATGGTCATTCCCCTCAAATTACATGGCGGCTCAGCCGGCCAGCATTTGCTTGAATTTCGCGTTCTGATCCGCAAGCTCGGCATATTTTCCCTGTGCCGTCAGCTTGCCCTCTTCCATCACCAGCACCAGATCGAAGCCCTCAGCATCGCTGGCACGTTGCAGCGACCAGACCAGCCCGGCCTCGCGCCGCCGCTCCAGCAGCGCCTTCAGCACCGCCGCATGGCTGCGCGGATCGAGCGAGGCGGTGCTTTCCGACAGCATGATCCAGTCCGGGTTCTTCAACAGCGCGCGTGCGATGGCCAGTTTCTGGCGCTGTGCCGCACTCAGACGGGCACCGGCGATACCCACTTCGAACTGGAAGCCCACGGCGATAATCGGTTCGCGCAAGCCGAATTGCGCGATGACATCGGCCATCACGCGGCCGATTTTCTCCTGCGCCTGGGCCTGACCATAGGCCACGCGGCCGAACAGGATGTTGTCGACGATGCTGGCCGAGGCGTTGAAGGTTTCCGGGTCGAAGAAAGCGATGCTGGCGCGGCGATCTTCCGGCAGGGTCTCGGCGAAGATGCGGCGCGCCTTCAGGATCGCGGCGCGCTCGGCTTCGTCGAAATGGCCCAGGCGATGGCGCGCCAGGATCAGCTTGAACGGCAAGGCCATCAGGCGTACACGGTCGGTTTCTGAAAGCTGCGCCAAGGCATCGGGCCGCACACGAGCGATCAGTTCCTTGTATTCCGGCAAATCTTCAGATGAGATGAAGCTGAATTGCTGGAAGAATTCATGATCCGGTGGCAGGTCGGCGAACAACTCAACCATGGTCGAAGCGACTTCGTGGCCGATCTGCAGGAAGCGTTCACGCAGGCCCACGGCATCCAGCACCTGCAGTATATGGCTGTCGCGCGCCAGATTGTCTTCATCATAGGCGCCATCGCGTGCCGTGCCAAACATCAGGTTCTCGGCCACGGTGGCATTGGAATTGTAGCGTTCCGGATCCCAGCCTTCCACTAGATCAGCGATATCACTATCGGCCAGCTTCGAGCGGAAACCACGCCGCGCCGCCAGCACCTGCTCGCATAATTCAGGCTGCTTCTTCGGGTTGATCGTGCCGCGCATGCCGATCTGATATACATCCTCATCAAAGGCCGCAGCATGCAGCGCCTCAATTGCCCGCTCAGTCAGCACTTCTGGCGTTTCGGCACCGGCGCGAACATGGTCGGTCCAGTCGGCATCCGGGTCGTGCAGGATATTGCCCGAGGCTTTCAGCTCCACAAGCTCGCGGGCATAGACACGCTCAGCCGTCTCGTCGCGCTGCTTCGGCCGCACCGGTCGCTGGCGCAGGCCGAGAAACAAGTTGTCGCCCAATGAAGCATTGAAGATATGCGATGTGGCGCCAACATAGGCGAGCCTGCGGCCGGTGACGGTCTCCGGCAAGTCCGATAGCGCCAGGCCATTGGCCAGTACCTTGCCGCGTGTTGGCTCTTGCAATCTCGCCAGCACCTGCAGGAATTACTCGCGCCCGCTGGTGCCCAGCACAGCCACACGGCCGGGCCAGGGCAGATTCACGGCAACGCCATCCAGCACCGGATGGCCCTGGTCATCGCTTAAAGTCACCGATGTGGCCACCACCGGGCCAGCCAGCGATACCGGCTCGGCCGGTTCCGCCATCAGGTCATCCAGCGCACGCATGCCAAGCGGCTCAAACTGCGTCACCACTTGTTCGTATTTCTGTTTCACATCCTCGCGTGTCTGGTAATGATTCAGCAGTTCCTTCCAGGGTGCGGCCATTTCCTTATGGGCATTCACCGCCGCGATCACGGTACCCACATCCATCTGACCCTTGATCACATAATAGCCGCCGATCGAGTAGAAGAAGAACGGCCCGAGCTGCTGGATGAAGTTGTTCACGAACTTGATGACGAATTTGCGCTGGAAGATTTCCACGCGAATCCAGTAGCTGACGCCCAGCCGCTTGGCGAAATCAGCCAGCATGCGGTTGGAACCATCATGAGTATGCAGTTCCACCACACCAGTCACGGTCTCGCCAATGCGGTCGGAAAGACGGCGCTGATTCTTGATCCGCTCCTTGCCCAGGGCGCGCACCCGGCGCTGCAACTTGGGCACGATGTAGAACTGGATCGGATAGAGCGCCACGGCGGCCATGGCCATGACCGGGTTCTGGATCAGCAGGAAGCCAAAGATCACCAGCAGCATGCCACCCTGGAAGATCGGCAGCGCGAAACTTTCACCGATGAAGCCGCCCACCGGCTCCACTTCGGCGATGATCATCGGAATGATTTCGCCCTGGCTGGTCTTGCGGAAGGTGGGCAGCGGGAAGCGCAGCACCTGGCAATAGAGGTCATAGCGCAAGCGGCGCAGCATGCGCTCGCCGGCGATGCCCTGGAATACGTTGATGACGTATTTGAAGCCCTGCTGCACCACCACCAGGATGAGGAAGCCGAAGCAGAGCAGCAGCAGGTAATCCACCGCGCCCAGCTGCAGCCAGCCGAGGCCCCAGAGGTCCACCGGGTAGTGCATATTCTTGCCGGAGATGCCCTGGTTGATGATCGTCTTGGGCATCGACAGGTAGTAGTAGTAGGGCACGAAAGACGCGATCGATAGCAGGGTGATGATCACCTGCTGCTTCAGACTGTGTCGGATAATGAATTTATAAAGATTCTTTTCCAAGCATAGTCCCCCGCGGCTCGGCCGCACTCTATACCAGCCCCCGCCCGCTCGCCAACGCCCCGCCTGGGTAGTGCCTGTGATCAAGACAATATGATTATGGCCTGTTAATACTTAAGGTTAGCCCCCCTTTCTACCCCTTGGCCCAGCCCCGGCCGGCATGCCATAGTCGGGTAACGTCTCGACCCCGGGGGGCCTGCATGGTGTCGCGCAGCGATGGCACGCGCGTGCTGATCTATAGCCATGATACCTTCGGCCTCGGCCATTTGCGCCGGTGCCGCACAATCGGTCATGCCTTGGTGGAAAATAACCCGGATATGTCTGTGGTGATCCTCTCCGGCTCGCCGATCATCGGTAGTTTCGATTTCCGCACGCGCGTCGATTTCGTGCGTATTCCCGGGGTGATCAAGCTGCGCGACGGGCAATATACCTCGCTCAGCCTGCCAATCCATATCGAAGAGACGCTGAAGCTGCGCGCCGAGATCATCCAGCATACGGCACGAGTATTCGACCCCGACATCTTCATCGTGGACAAGGAGCCGCTGGGCCTGCGCGGCGAGGTGGCCGATACCCTGCGCATGCTGAAGGCCCGCGGCACCAAGCTGGTGCTGGGCCTGCGCGACGTGATGGACGAGCCCAAGGCGCTGGAACCGGAATGGCGGCGCAAGAACGTGATGCCAGCCTTGCGCAACCTCTACGACCAGATCTGGGTCTACGGCCTGCCGCAATTCTGCGACCCGCTGGAAGGCATCGACCTACCCGACAAGGTAGCGCGCAAGATCGTCTATACCGGCTATTTACCGCGCACCTCCTCGGAACCACCGAGCGAGCATCAGCTCCCCGAAATCACCCAGCGCCCCTTCCTCCTCGTCACCCCAGGTGGCGGTGGCGATGGCGAGGGCCTGATCGAGTGGGTTTTGCGCGCCTACGAGAGCAACGAAATCCTGCCCTACCCGGCCTTGCTGGTGCTGGGGCCGTTCATGCAGCGCGAGCGGCGCTCGGAATTCCTCGCCCGGGTCGCCAAGCTGCCGCGCGTGGAGGCCATCACCTTCGATGCCCATATGGAGCATCTGGTGCAGAATGCCGTGGGCTTGATCGCCATGGGCGGCTACAACACTTTCTGCGAAATCCTCTCGCTGAACAAACGCGCCATCATCGTGCCGCGCAAGAAGCCGCGCATGGAACAGTATATCCGCGCCGAGCGTGCCCAGGAACTGGGCCTGATTCGCATGCTGGAAGATGACGAGACCTACGATGCTAAGGAGATGGCGGCGGCGATCCGGGCCCTGCCGCGCCAGCGCCTGCCATCCGATGTGGTGATCCCCGGCCTGCTCGAGGGGCTGGATAACGTCAACCGTCTGGTAAAGCCCTGGCTGCGGCCGGTGGCGCGTGACACTGATTCCGGCCAGGTGGTCGAGTTCCGCGCGTGAATCCTGGGGTGCGGCCGGTTGCTTTCGTATTGAAGGGTTATCCGCGCCTCTCGGAAACCTTCATCGCCCAGGAGATCGCCGCGCTGGAAGCCCAGGGGCTGGAGATCATGATCGTCTCCCTACGCCATCCCACTGACAAGAAGCGCCATACGCTGAATGACCGCATCCGCGCGCCGCTCCTGTATCTGCCGGAATACCTGTATCAGGAACCGTTACGCGTGCTGCGCGGCTGGTGGCGGGCACGGCGTCTACCGGGCTATGCCGAGACCGTGAGGATATGGTGGCGCGACCTGCTGCGCGATCCCACCCCCAATCGCGGCCGCCGCCTCGGCCAGGCCCTGGTGCTGGCCGCCGAATTGCCCGCGCGCTATCGCCATCTGCATGCGCATTTCGTGCATACGCCGGGCTCTGTGACGCGCTATGCCGCGCATCTGCTTGGCCTGCCCTGGACCGCTTCAGCCCATGCCCGCGATCTCTGGACCACGCCAGCCTGGGAGAAGCAGGAGAAATTCGCCGATTGCCAATGGGCGGTGACCTGCAACGCCCATAACATTACGCATCTGCGCGAAATCGGCGCCGCCGACAGGGTCAGCCTCGTCTATCACGGCATCGACACCACGCGCTTTCCCGCCGCGCCTGCCGCGCGCCCGCCGCGTGATGGCACAGCCGCCGCCGATCCGGTGCGACTGGTTTCGGTTGGCCGCGCCGTGGCGAAGAAAGGCTACGACATCCTGCTTGATGCTCTGAGCCTGCTGCCGCGCGATCTGCATTGGCGGCTGGAGCATATCGGCGGCGGGCCATTGCTGCCGAAGCTGAAGGAACAGGCCGCTAAACTCGGTCTGGCTGAGCATGTCGTCTGGCGCGGCGCCCAGGCGCAGGATGCGGTGATCGAAGCCTACCGCGCCGCCGATCTCTTCGTGCTGGCCAGCCGGCGCGACAGCGATGGCGATATGGATGGGCTGCCCAATGTGCTGATGGAGGCCCAGAGCCAGGGCCTGGTCTGCCTCACCAGCGATATCTCGGCCATCCCGGAATTGATCCAGCAGGAGCGGACCGGCCTGATGGTGCCGGTGGAAGACGCGAAGGCACTGAGCGAAGCGTTGCAGCGCTTAATTCGCGATCCGGCCTTGCGGCAAAATTTGGGCCAAGCTGGTGAGCAGCGCGTGCGCCAAGTTTTCAGCATGGAAGCCGGCATCAAGGAATTGGCCCGCCGCTTCGGCCTGGAAACGGCCTAAAGCCATGCGCATCGGCTTCTATGCCCCACTGAACCCCCCCGATCATCCCGCGCCTTCCGGCGATCGCCGCATGGCGCGCCTGCTCATGGCGGCTTTGCAGGGCATGGGGCATGAGGTGCAGGTGCTCTCTGACCTGCGCGCCTATAACAGCGATGGCAATGTGGCCCGCGAGAACTCCATCGCCGAGGCCAGTGCCGCCGAGGTGACGCGGCTGACGCGGCTTTTCGCCGGGCCGCCTTTGGCGGTGCCAGACCTGTTCTTCACCTACCACGTCTACCACAAGGCAGCGGATTACCTTGGGCCGCTGCTGAAGGCGCGCTTCAACAAGCCCTATATCATCGCCGAACCATCGGTGGCGCCCAAGCGTTCCAACTCGGTTTGGGCCAAGGGCTATGTGCAGGCGGCCAACGCCATTCGCGCCGCCGACGCCCTGCTCTGCCTCACCACGCTGGACCGTACTTGTGTTGAATTGCTGGCCGGGGCCGACAAAGTGCATGTGCTGCCGCCCTTCCTGGAGGCCGCGCCCTATGCCCGCGTGCAATCCCATCGCGCCGCCCTGCGACCGGTCTGGGCGCAGCGCTACCGGCTGCCGCTGGAAGAACCCTGGCTGCTGGCCGTGGGCATGATGCGCAATGGCGATAAGCTGGCCTCCTTCCAGGCGCTGGGCGAGATGCTGCGTGGCGCCATGGATAAACCCTGGCGCCTGCTGGTGGTGGGCGATGGGCCGGCGCGGGCCGAGGTGGAAGCCGCTTTAGCGCCGCTGGGCGCGCGCGCCACCTTCGCCGGCTTGATGAATGCCGAGGAAATCGCCGGCGCTTATACCGTGAGCGATCTTTACGTCTGGCCGGCCGTGAATGAAGCCTATGGCATGGCCGTGCTGGAGGCGCAGGCCTGCGGCCTGCCGGTCCTGGCCGCCGATACACGCGGCGTACCTGATATCGTGCGGTCGGGCGAAACCGGCTGGCTGACGCCGCCGGGCGATTGGCAGGCCATGGCGCTGGCGCTGGGCGATCTGCTGCAGGCGCCGGGCCGGCTTGAACGCATGAGCGCGGCTGCCCTGGCCAAAGTGGCGGCCGAACATGACCTGATCGCGGCGCAGCGGCGCTTCGGCGACGTGTTCGCCAAACTGGGCCTGCCGAAATGACGCGGCTGGCTATGCTGCGCCATGCCCGCACCGCCTGGAATATCGAAGGCCGGCTGCAGGGTCGCGCCGATATCGGCGCCACTGAGGAAGCCCTTGCCGCGTTGCGCGGCCGCAAATTACCGCCGCCCTATGATGGCTGGGGCTGGTTTGCCAGCCCGCTCACCCGCACATGCCAGACCGCCGCAGCGCTTGGCATCGCGGCTGAACCCGATCCGGCCTTGATCGAAACCCATTGGGGCGATTACGAAGGCCGCACGCTGACTGAACTCGGCGCGCTGGGCGACTTCACCGAAAACGAGGCGCGCGGCCTGGATTTCCAGCCCCCCAACGGCGAAAGCCCGCGCCAAGTGCAGCAGCGGCTGCGGCCCTGGCTGGCAGCACGCACCGCTGGCGGCAGGGATATCGGCGCGGTGAGCCATAAGGGTGTGATTCGCGCCATCCTGGCGCTGGCCTATGATTGGCCGATGCTGGGCAAGCCACCAGTGAAACTGGATTGGTCCTGCTTGCAGGTTTTCCGGCTTGAGGCCGATGGCACGCCACGGCCAGAGCAAATGAACATCCCACTGGTGCCGCGATGAAACCGCGCGTTCTGATCTATGTGCAGCATCTGCTCGGCGTGGGCCATCTGCACCGCGTGGCTGCCATCGCCCGAGCCTTGGCCAAGCATGATTTTGAGGTCCTGCTGATTTCCGGCGGCTATGCCGATCCCACTTTGGGCCGGCTTGATGGCATCCGCTTCGCGCAATTGCCGCCGGCCCGCGCCGCCGATGCCAGCTTCCGCATCATCCTGGATGGCGATGGTATCCGCGTGGATGATGCCTGGTGGGACAAACGCCGCGCGGCTTTATTCGGCCTATTCGATGAGTTCCGCCCGGCTGCCGTGATCACCGAGCTGTTTCCCTATGCGCGCCGGCCGATGCGCCATGAATTACTGCCCTGGCTGGCGCATATGCGGGCCGCCAAGCCGCGGCCACTGGTGCTGAGTTCGGTGCGCGACATTCTGGTGGACCGCACCAAACCGGAGCGCGACCTGGATGTACTGAACTGGCTGGACAGCTATTACGACGGCACGCTGATCCACGGCGATCCGGATTTCATTCCCTTCGAGCAGACCTTCCCGCTGGCTGGCCGTATCACCACGCCGCTGCATTACACCGGCTATATCGTGGAGCAGGAGGAATTGCTGGCCACCCAGGATGGCCGCGACGAAGTGCTGGTCTCGGCTGGTGGCGGCGCCGTGGGCATGCCACTGTTCAACACAGCGCTGGCGGCACGGGCGCTGTCTCTGGCCCGCGATCTGACCTGGCGCATCCTGGTAAGCCGGCAGGAAAACAATGCCGATGTGGCGGTACTGAAGGCCAAGGTGCCGGTAGGCGTGATTGTTGATTGGGCGCGACCGGATTTTCCCAGCATGCTGCGCCATTGCCGGGTCTCGGTGAGCAAGGCAGGTTACAACACGGTGATGGAAACCCTGGCGGCACGCACACGCTGCGTGGTGGTGCCGTTCTCTGGCGGCGACGAAACCGAGCAGGCCCTGCGCGCCGATCTGCTGGCCCAGCGCGGCGCAGTGCAGGCGGTGCGCGAGAGTGAGCTGACGCCACAAAGCTTGGCCGCCGCCGTGGATCGCGCCATGCTGCAAAATCTGCCGGCAAAGCCGGTGCTGGACCTGAATGGCGCCGCCAATACGGCTGCCCTATTGCACAAATTGCTGTAATGGCGAACTGGGATGACCTGAATTCGGAATTGGATGCCTGGGGCAAGGCCGGGCGCAGGGCCCTGTTCTGGTGGCGCGACGATGATGCCGGCGCCCTGACGCCGGCGCTGGAACGCCTGCTGGCCCTGCATGACGCGACCGGCGCGCCGCTGAGCCTGGCGGTGATTCCGCAGGAAGCCACGGAGGCGCTGGCTGAACGGCTGGCGAAGCTGCCCGGCATGGCGGTGCTGCAGCATGGCTTCGCGCATCGCAACCACGCCCTAGCAGGCGAAAAGAAAAGTGAGTTTCCCGGCAACCGGCCGGTAGCGGAAAGCCTGGCCGACCTGCGCGCGGGCCAAGCCCAAATGAAAAAACTGTTTGGCCGCAGCCTGCGGCCCATCCTGGTGCCACCTTGGAACCGCATCGCAGCCAATCTGCTACCACAGCTACCCAGGCTGGGTTTGCATGGCTTTTCCACCTACAAGGCGCGCGATGATCTATGGGCCGCGCCAGGACTGATGCAGGTGAATACCCATCTCGACCCAGCGGATTGGCGGCAAGGCGCCACATTCCTCGGTGAATCAGCCTGCCTGGACTTGGCGCTGACGCATCTGCGGCAGGCACGGCTCGATCCGGCAGCGCCGGAACCGTTGGGACTGTTGACCCACCATGCGCGGCATGACGAGGCCGGCTGGGCCTTCATCGCCCGCTTCATTGGCCATGTTGCGGGCCATGGCGCCGCGCTCTGGGTGGATGTGGAAAGCGCCTTCGGCGCCGGCCCGCCACCCGCTGGCGCGGGTAATGTCACATCCCGGTCATGACCCGGTTGTACTACCCCCTTGCCGTGCTCTGGCGCGACCACCTCCGCGGCAGCCTTGGGCTGGCCTTTTGCCTCGCTCTGATGTTGTTTAACTCTCCGGTATCTGTCATCTTTTTCCTCCTTGCTGGCGTGAGCCTGCTGCTTGCCTGGCTGAGCGCCTATACCCTGTGGCGCCAGCAGATCGAGTTCAAACTCGACATCCATGGCGTGGAGCGGTTTAGCCGATGGGGCTGGGTATCGCCGCGGCGGGTGACCTGGGAGGAAATGCAGGGCGTGAGATTGCGCTACTATTCCACCCGGCGCGACCGCAGCGATGGCTGGATGACAGTGACCATTACGGGCCACGGGGGAACATTGCGCGCCGATAGCGACTTAGAAGGCTTCGAGTTGCTCGCCACCAAGGCGGTGGCCGAGGCTTTGCGCCTGAACCTGAACCTGGACCCGGCGACCCTGAGCAATGCCCGCCTGCTGGAACAAGGTGGATTGCGGTAATGACTACGCCTGTGCCTGTGATCGGCGATAACGTGATCGACGTGCGCGACCTGAAGGTGCAATTCAAGGTCGCCGAAGGCGTGATCAAAGCGGTGGATGGCGTGAGCTTCCGCGTGCCGCAAGGCAAGACCGTGTCACTGGTGGGTGAATCCGGCAGCGGCAAATCGGTGGTGAGCCAGGCGATCATGGGCATCCTGCCGCGCGCCGCGCATATCGCGGGCGGCGAAATCCTGTACCAAGACCCGGTCAAGGGCGGTAGCATAACCGATATCGCCAAGCTGCAGCGCGACGGACCTGAGATGCGCCAATTGCAGGGCGGCCGCATCTCGATCATCTTCCAGGAGCCGATGACCTCGCTCAGTCCGCTGCACACCATCGGGAACCAGATCACTGAAGCTCTGCGGCTGCACCGCAATTCCAGTCAGGCCGAGGCCGACGAGCTTTCCACCGACATGCTGCGCCTGGTCGGCTTCCCCGATCCGGCCCGTGCCATGAACACTTATGCCTTTGAGCTTTCCGGCGGCCTACGCCAGCGTGCCATGATCGCCATGGCCCTGGTCTGCCGCCCGGCCCTGCTGATCGCTGACGAACCGACCACGGCCCTGGACGTGACGATCCAGGCGCAGATCTTGAAACTGATCAAGGATCTGCAGACGGAACTAGGCATGGCGGTGCTGATGATCACCCATGATCTGGGCGTGGTGGCCAATATGGCCGATGAGATCGTGGTGATGTATCACGGCAAGGTAATGGAGCGCGGCTCTCTCGATGATATCTTCCGCAAACCAGAGCATCCCTATCTGAAAGCCTTGCTGAATGCTGTGCCGCGCTTCGATATGAAGCCGGGTGAGCGGCTGGTGCCGATCCGCGAAATCAAGGCGGAAGTGGGCGGATTGCTGAAGCGCCGCACGCCGGTGCCAGCCGAATGCGGCGAGCCGCTGCTGGAGGTCTCCAAAGTCACCAAGCGTTTCTCGATCCGTAAGAGCGGCTTCTTCGCCCCGAAATCCAACTCGTTTGCGCTCGCCGTGGATGATGTGAGCTTCACCGTGCAGCGCGGCGAATGTTTAGGCCTAGTGGGCGAGAGCGGCTGCGGCAAGACCACTACCAGCAAGATGATCATGCGCGCGGTGATGCCCGATGAAGGCGGCATCCGCTTTCACGACGGCACCAACTCCGTGGACGTGTTGAAACTGGAAGGCGATGCGCTGTTCGACTATCGCCGCAAGGTACAGTTCATCTTCCAAGACCCGTTCTCCTCGCTCAACCCGCGCATGACGGTGTTCGACATCGTTTCTGAGCCGCTGATCATCCATAAGATCGGCGATGAGGCCGAGCGCTTCGAGCGGGTGAAGGAATTGATGACCCTGGTGGGCCTTGATGTGCGCTATCTGCGGCGCTATCCGCACAGCTTCTCGGGTGTCCAGCGCCAGCGTATCGGCATCGCGCGCGCCCTGGCGCTGCAGCCGGAATTGCTGATCTGCGACGAGCCGGTCTCGGCGCTGGACGTGTCGATCCAAGCCCAGGTGCTGAACCTGCTGAAGGACCTGAAGAAGGAACTTGGCCTCACCTACCTGTTTATTTCGCATAACCTTGCGGTAGTAGACTACATCGCCGACCGCATCGCCGTGATGTGCGCCGGCCGCCTGGTGGAACTGGCGCCGCGCGAAGCTTTGTTCAAGCAACCCGTGCACCCCTACACCAAGGCCCTGCTCTCGGCGGTGCCCAAGCCTGACCCCAATGCGCGCCTGGACCTGAAGCTGCTGATGGAGGGCAAGGCCTCCTCGCCGGCACTCTGGCCCGCCCCCTTCACCATTGATGGCACCACTCGCCCTGCCCTGATCGATCTGGGCGAGGGCCATTTTGTACGGGCTGCGGCTTCCGCCGATGCCCGGGAGCTTGTGGCATGATCCGCACCCTTCTCGCCGCCGCAGTCCTGCTCGCCGCTGCCCTGCCCGCCGCCGCGCAGCCCTACAAGGAAACGGCATCGCTGGCCGCTGATGTGGCCGCCGGCAAACTGCCGAAGATCGAACAACGCTTGCCGGAAAAGCCGCTGGTGCTGAAATTCGACGCCCCGCGCAAGGCCGGCCAGCAAGGCGGCGAAATGCGCACGCTGATCGGCCGCGCCCGCGAAGTGCGACTGCTCAACACCATCAGCTATAACCGCCTGGTGGTCTATAACGAGAAATACGAGTTCGTGCCTGATCTCACCGAGAGTTTCGAGGTGCAGGACGAACGCATCTTCACCTTCCGTCTGCGCAAGGGCCACAAATGGTCCGATGGCGCGCCGTTTACGGCGGAAGACTTCCGCTATTTCTGGGAAGACATCGCCAACAATCCCGAGATCAGCCCGTCGGGCCCGCCCGTGGATTTGCTGGTGGATGGCGAGAAGCCGGTGGTGGAATTCCCCGATGCGCTGACCGTGCGCTATAGCTGGAAGCAGCGCAATCCGAAATTCCTGCCGCGCATTGCCGGCACCAGCGCTTTCTACCTGTATCGCCCGGCGCATTACCTGAAGAAGTATCACGCCAAATATGCCGATCCGGCCAATCTGGCGCGGCTGGCCGCAGCCGAGAAGCGGGCCAACTGGGCTTCGCTGCATAACAAGATCGACAACATGGTGGAGAACGATAATCCTGATCTCCCCACGCTGGATGCCTGGATGATGCAGACGCGGCCGCCGGCCATCCGCTTCGTCGCGGTGCGCAATCCCTATTACCACCGCGTCGATTCGAATGGCTTGCAGTTACCCTATCTCGACCGCGTGGTGATGGCCCAGGCCGATCCCAAGCTGATCCCGGCCAAGGCGGGCGCTGGTGAGGCAGATGTGCAATTCCGCACCATTGCCTTCTCCAACTTCACCTTCCTGAAGGAAAACGAGAAGCGCGCGGGCTATCGCACCCTGCTGTGGAAGACCGCCAAGGGCTCGCATTTCACGCTCTATCCGAACCTGAATGCCAATGACAAAATCTGGCGGGCATTGCTGCGCGATGCACGCTTCCGCCTGGCGCTTTCCCATGCCATCGACCGCGAGGCGGTGAATCAGTCGCTCTTCTACGGCTTGGCGCTGGAATCAAACAACACTGTGCTGCCCGAGAGCCCGCTCTTCCGGCCGATGTATCAGACCCGCGGCATCGACTTCGATCTCGCCGCTGCCAACAAGCTGCTGGATGAACTGGGCCTGGCCAAGCGCGGCCCCGATGGCATCCGCCTACTGCCCGATGGCCGCCCGATGGAAATCATCATCGAGACCGCCGGCGAAGTCTCTGAACAGATCGACATCCTGGAACTGATCGCCGAAACCTGGGCCAAGGTGGGCATCAAGATGTTTCCCAAGCCGAGCCAGCGCGACGTGCTGCGCAACCGCATCTTCTCTGGTGAGGCACTGATGTCGGTCTGGTCCGGCCTGGAAAATGGCGTGCCCAACGCTGCTGCCACGCCGTCAGAACTGGCGCCGACATCGCAATTCCAGCTGCAATGGCCGAAATGGGGCCAGTTCTACGAGACAAAGGGCCAGAGCGGCGAAACGCCGGACATGACCGAAGCCAAGGAATTGCTGGCGCTGAACGAGCAATGGAACGACACCGGCGACCTGGGCACCCGCGAGCGCATCTGGCATCGCATGCTCACCATCCATATGGACCAGATGTACACACTCGGCGTCATCACCGGTGTGTTCCAGCCCATCGTGATCAACAAACGCATGGCCAATGTGCCTGATGAAGGTATCTATAACTGGGATCCCGGCGCGCTGATCGGCATGTACCGCCCGGAAACCTTCTGGATGAAGCCGTGAGCAGCACCTCATGTTGATGTATCTGGCCCGCCGCTTACTGTTGATGATTCCCACGCTGCTGGTGATCAGCGCGCTGATCTTCGTGATCATCAAACTGCCGCCGGGCGATTTCCTGAGCAACCAGATCGCTGAACTGCGGGCGCAGGGTGAAACCTCGGCTTTGGAGCGCGCGGAATTCCTGCGCCAGCAATACGCGCTTGACCGTTCGCTGATTGAGCAATACGCCATTTGGATGGGCTTCATCCCCGGCCCAAATGGCTTTGCCGGCCTGCTACAGGGTGATTGGGGCTGGTCATTTGAATATAACCGCCCGGTGGGCGAATTGATCGGCGACCGGCTGATCATGACGGCGGTGATCAATTTCTTCACCATTCTGTTTGTCTATGTGGTGTCGTTCCCCATCGGCGTCTATTCCGCTACGCGACAATATAGCTGGGGTGATTACGGCTTCACGCTGCTGGGCTATCTCGGCCTCGCCACGCCAAATTTCCTGCTTGCCCTGGTGATGCTCTATTATTTCAATATTTGGTTCGGTATGAGTATCGGCGGCCTAGTGGACGAACATCTGATTGACGCACCCTGGAACTGGGAAAAACTGAAGTCGCTGATGGCGCATATGATCGTGCCGGTGATCGTGATCGGCACCTCGGGCACGGCCGCGATGATCCGGCGCCTGCGCGCCAATCTGCTGGATGAATTGCAGAAGCAGTATGTCACCACGGCACGCGCCAAGGGCGTGCCGCCAATGAGGCTATTGGTGAAATACCCGATCCGCATGGCGCTCAACCCCTTCATCGCCGATATCGGCAACCTGCTGCCACAAATGGTCTCCGGCTCGGTGATCGTGTCGGTGGTGATGAGCCTGCCCACGGCAGGTCCGATGCTGCTCGGTGCGCTGCAATCGCTTGATCAATACCTCGCCGGCTCTTTCCTGATGTTCCTGGCGCTGCTCACCGTGTTCGGCATGCTGGTTTCCGATATCCTGCTGGCTTTGCTCGATCCGCGCATCCGGCTCACCGGCGGCAAGGCCCAGTAGCATGACCGAGAACACCAACGACACCCGCCTGCAGCACTGGGTTTCCAAGGAGCCCTTCGACCCCTATTCGGTGGAGAAGCTGAGCGCCGACCAGGAGCGCTATTACCAGGCCTCGCAATGGCAAATGATGTGGTGGAAATTCAAACGCCACCGCCTGGGTGTGTGGAGCGCCATCATCCTGCTGCTGATCTACGGCTCAACGCTCATCTCGGAATTCATCGCGCCGTTCAATGTACAGACGCGCAACCCACGCGCCATCTACGCACCGCCCACCGAGATTCATTTGTTCCATGAAGGCGAATTCGTCGGGCCTTTCGTCTATGGCCTGCGCTTCAAGCTGAATGTGGAAACCCTGAAGCGCGAATATACCGAGGATACCCGTCGCGTTATGCCGCTGCGCTTCTTCTGTAGCGGCGACCCCTATCATTTCTGGGGCATGGTGCCGATGAGATTCCATTTCGTCTGTCCCGCCGAGGGCGGACATTTCTATCTGTTCGGTACAGATCGATTAGGGCGAGACATCTTCTCGCGTATCGTCTATGGTACGCGCATATCGCTCACCGTCGGCTTGATCGGCATCGCCATCAGCTTCATCATTGGTATCGTGCTGGGCGGTATCTCGGGTTATTTTGGCGGTTGGATAGACAATGCCATCCAGCGCCTGATCGAAATCATCCGCTCCCTGCCTGAATTGCCGCTCTGGATGGCACTCTCCGCCGCCCTGCCGGTCACCTGGTCACCAATCCTGGTCTATTTTGGCATCACCATCATCCTCGGTTTGCTCGACTGGCCAGGGCTGGCCCGCGCCGTGCGCTCCAAGCTGCTCTCCCTGCGTGAGGAGGATTTCTGCACCGCCGCCCAGCTCATGGGCGCCAGCCCCAGCCGCATCATTGGCCGGCATCTGATGCCCAGCTTCATGAGCCATCTGATCGCCTCGGCCACGCTGTCGATCCCCTCAATGATCTTGGGCGAAACCGCGCTGTCCTTCCTCGGCCTGGGCCTGCGGCCGCCCATCACCTCCTGGGGAGTGCTGCTAAATGAGGCACAGAATATCAATGTGGTGGCGCTGTATCCCTGGCTAATGGCGCCCGCCATTCCGGTGGTCATCGTGGTGCTGGCCTTCAACTTCTTCGGCGACGGCCTGAGAGACGCAGCCGATCCCTACCGCTGACCGGTCGCGGCTGATTTCCACTTTCAATTTGCTGAAGTGGCGGGCATCATACCTCGAACGGTTGCAGGCCTTCGGGGGAATATCTGTGTGCCGAGACTAAAGTACACCCATCGCGAAAATGCTGACGAAATTCGGGTCCACCAGGTAGTACACCTGGTGCAGATGGTGCCGTTCCTGATCAGCGGCAATGCCCTGGCCATTCTCGCCTGCGTGCTTAATACCCCCGATATCGTGCTCTACCAGTATGTTTATGTGCCCTATGGCTTCCTTGGGCTGCTGATGATTCCGATGCTGTGGAACTGGCGGAAATTCCGCCACGCCCCCTGGCCGGAAAAAGTAGGCCCCGCCCGCATCCGGCGCGCCAGCCAGCATGCCATCCTGGTGGGCCTAGCCTGGGCGATTGCCTGCGGCATGACCTTCCCGCATCTCAATGCCCAGGAACAGTCGATGTATGTCGGCATACTCGGCGTGATGATGGTGGGGGCGGCCTCCGCGATCTGCCGCGTACCGATGAGTGGCCTTGGCTTCGGTCTGCCGCTCGGCACCGTGCTGGTGGTCTGCGGCTTCGCCATGGACCGGACGCCCAACCATGTGGTCAGCGTGGGCGTGATGATGGCCATCATTGCCTATTCCCTGGTGTTGCGCTTCAACTGGCAGGCTTTTATTGAGCATGTTCATGCCGATGTCGGTCGGCGCAAGTTGCAGGATGAGCTGACCGCCCACGAGAAAATAGCCAATGCCCAGCGTGGCCTGATCGAGGCCCTGCCCTTTCCGCTGGTGGTGACGCGCGGTGAGACCGCGCTGTTCGCCAGCCCTGCCGCGATGGAAGCTTTTGGCCTCAAGCGCGGCGACCTGAACAACCCCCGCATTTCCAACCGGCGTTACTTCGCCCGCGATGAGGATTTCCGCTATCTGGCCGAACGCCAGCTGCGCAACGAAGCCGTGCCCGAGCGCGAGGTACAGTTCAATGGCGTCAATGGACGGAAATTCTGGGCTTTGGTTTCCTGCCGGCCGATCATGTATGGCGGCGAGAAAGCATGGATCAACGCCATGCTGCCGATGGATGAGCGCAAGAAGGTGGAGCAGGAACTGGCTGTGGCTAAGGAAGCTGCTGAACGCGCCAGCCATGCCAAGACCGATTTCCTCGCCTCCATGAGCCACGAATTACGCACGCCACTGAATGCCATCATCGGCTATTCCGAAATTCTGCTGGAAGAAGCTGAGGAAGAAGGGCTTGAGGCCTATTCCAAGGATTTGCGCCGCATCCGCACGTCTGGGCGCCACATCCTGGCGCTGATCAACGATATCCTCGACATCACCAAGATCGAGGCCGGCAAGATGGAGCTGACGCCGGAGCATGTGAAGCTTGATGACCTGATTGGTGATGTGGTGACGGTGATCCGCCGATTGATGGACAAGAATGGCAACAGTTTCACCATCGAGAATACCGCCAGTATCGACAGCCTGTGGACCGATGTGACCAAGACGCGGCAGACCGTGATCAACCTGCTGTCCAACGCCGCCAAATTTACCCGCGAAGGCAATGTAGTGCTCAAGATTGAATCCCACCCACGGGAAGATGGCGATTGGCTGCATTTCACCGTTACTGATACCGGCATCGGCATCCCGCCGGAGCAGATCGACAATATCTTCGATGAATTCAATCGCGGGGACAGCAATACCGCGCGGCATTTCGGCGGCACTGGCTTAGGGCTGGCGTTAAGTCGCAAGATTGCCCGCCTACTGGGTGGCGATATCACCGCGCGCTCCAAGCCTGGCGAGGGCTCCAGCTTCGAATTCACCATGCCGGCCAGACTCGCTGGCGGGGAAGAAGTGCCATGACCAAGCTGCTGATCGTGGAGGATAACGAACTGAACCGCGACATGCTGGGCCGCCGCCTGGCCAAGCGCGGCTTCCAGCTCTGCTTCGCCACCACCGGCGAGGAAGGCCTGGATATCGCACCCCGCGAGATGCCTGATCTGGTGCTGATGGATATCGGCCTGGGCGAAGGCATCGATGGGCTTGAGACCACGCGGCGATTGAAAGCTGATCCGCGTACAGCCACCATTCCGGTGATCGCCCTCACCGCCCATGCGCTGGCGACCGACCGCGAAAAATGCTTGGCGGCCGGCTGCGCTGACTATGACACCAAGCCGGTGGAGCTAGACCGCTTGCTCGCCAAGATCAACGCCCACCTGAACACCGCGAATGAGACATGACCCAACAACGCTCCGCCTTTGCCGCCTATCGTGTGCTGGTTGTGGATGACCAGGACGACATGGTTGACCTGCTCTCGCGCATGCTGCGCCGGATCGGCTTCAGCGAAATCACACCCGCCTTCAGCGCGCGCGAGGCGGAACAGCATTTGAACCAGAAAAGCTTCCACCTGCTGTTGACTGATTTCAGCATGACCGGCAATTCTGGCGCCGATCTGGTGCGCAAGCTGCGCTCAGGCTCCCTGCCCTGGGCCACGCCCAAAGACACGCCGGTGATCATGATCACCGGCCATGGTGAACGCGATTATGTGATGCAGGCGCGCACTGCCGGCGTGAATGCGTTTTTGATCAAGCCGGTGCAGATGGATCAGCTTGAAGCCAAGATCAGCGTGGTGCTCAAGGGCTGAGCCCGTCTAGCGCTCCAGCACCGCCAGATCGAGCGGTTCAGGCACGCCATCTACCCGGCATTGTGGGCGGATTTCCACATGATCGGGACGGGTATAACCTTGCGTTTCTGCTAGATACAGCATATCGGCGCTGGCCAGCGCGATGCAATTCTCGACCTTGCATTGCTTGTCGAGCTTGGCGGCGAGATTCACCGCATCGCCGATCACAGTATATTCCAGCCGCGTGGCATCGCCCACAGCACCAAACACCACCGGGCCTGCCGCCATGGTCACGCCGATGCGCAGCGGTTCCAATCCCACAGCTCGGCGCTGAGTTGACCATTCATCGGCAGCTTGGCGCAGATCATGAGCCGCGCGCAAAGCATCGGCGGCATAGGTGACACTATCCTTGGCCGCGCCAAAAGAAGCCAGAATGCCATCACCGAGAAACTTGTCGATCGAACCGCCATGCTCCTGGATCGGCGTTACCATGCGCGCCTGATAGTCGGCTAGCAGCAGCATCAATTCGCCAGGCTGCAGTTTCTGCGACATCGGTGTGAAGCCGCGAATATCCACATGCAAGATCGCTGCATCGCGCAGCTTGCCTTCGCCCGGCTGGATACGGGAGGCCGAAGCCGTGATCGCCTGAGCAATCTCCGGTGCAAAGAAGCGCTTTAGGTCGCGTGCCGCCTCGCCTTCCACTACGGCGCGGATAAGTAGGCGCCGGGCGCGGAGTATTGCCACGGCAAGAATGCCGGTAGTCATCAGGATGGAAATGATCTTGTCGAATTCGGCGCCGCGCAGAATCTTCGATGATGTCATGTATTCCACATAGGAGCGCGTCACCTGCGGCTCCAGCGCGTCAAAATCCAGCGCCAACCACAGCAGCAGCAGCCAACCACCAGCGGCGGTCAAGCCAGTAAGCAGCAAATACACAACATCGAAGCGCAAAGCGCGCAGAGCGATGAAGATGAATACATAGAGCAGCGTTGGTGCCTTGAGGTAGAAGCCGGCTGGCTGCTGGTAATCGACATGGATCGACCAGATCAGCAGCATCAGCAGCGCGACATCAGCCAGTCCCGACAGCCCCAGGAACCAGGCAGGCGTGAAACCCCGCATCGCCAGAAATAGACGCACCGTGCTGTAGATGCCATAGATGATGATGACCTTGAAGATCATCTGATCGATCATGCCCTGGTCGGTTGGGCGTGGCGCCACGGCATAGAGAACGGTGAAGGCCAGAATCACGGCGAACTGCACCATGGCGATCAGGCGTTCGCTCTGGCGCTGCTGGTCGGCGATGGCACGCAATACGCGCTCAGGCGGCCGCCCTGGATAGGCAGGGCCGAATAGCGCATCTGCGAAGTGTCGCCACAGGCTCATGCCGCCATGATCCGTCTTTTTTGCCGCCGACGCAAAGTCATCTCAGCTTTTCCAGCCACAGGCTGGTGGGCATCGCGCCGCCCGCCCGGGGCAGACCGGCTAATGCGGCATCCACCGCTGCGCTCATCCAGTTGGCCGCGTAATGGCTGGCGAAAAGCACCCGCCAGCCACCGCCAAACAGCATGCCGGGCAAGGCCTGCTGCTCATTATAGCCGCGCCAGGCCCAAGCCGCCGGGTAGTCATCAGGCAGGAAGACATCATGGATATGCACGATCACGCCAGCGGCCAGGCGCGGCAGCACACGGCTGAACAGCCAATCCACATCGCTGCCCGGCATCAGGATATGGCTGGAATCGATGAACAGCACATCGCCCGCCTGAAGCGCCGCAAAGATCGCCGGATCGGCGTTCTGGGCGATGCCAGGACGGAAATCCACTGCCAAGCCCTGCAGCGAAGCGCGCGGCGCCGGATCGATCGCCGTAATAACGCAGGCAAAGCCGCCATCCTGCACCGCGCGGGCGAGAAAGCGCGTGGAATGGCCGGAGCCGACCTCGACGATGCGCTTGGGGTTCCGCTGCCGCAGCAGGGCATTGGCGGCGGCGGCATCCAGCGTGGGGAACCAATCCTGGTCGAAACGCGGCTTCCCACCAAAGGCGGCGAAGTCGCCGGCATGGCCAATGATGCGGTGAAGTATATCCTGGAAGGCGCCTTGCCTGGCCTGCATCAGGGCTGCCACTTCGGCATAAAGCGGCTGTATCTCGGCCACACCATCGGCATAGCGATAGGGAATGAAAAAGCCCTGGCGCTTCAAGCCCAGCAAGGTTTGCAGCCCCATGCGGAGCCGGCGCCAGAAGATGCGAGGCGTCATCAGGGCCGCAGCACCATACCCTCGCGCGCCACCACTGAGGCTGGTCGCGCGGCCGTCACCTCGGCAGCGATGGCATCCATGGCGTCATCGTCATGCTCCGGATCATGATGGAACACCGCAAAGGTCTTCACCCCGGCGGCATTGCACAAAGCCACGCCGGCTTCCCAGGTGGAATGGCCCCAGCCCTTGCGAGTCTTATATTGCGCCGGCGTATACATGGAATCATAGATCACGATGTCGGCGCCGCGCACGAATTCCGTCAAGAGCGGGCAAACACCCTCGGCCGGGTGTTCCGTGTCGGTGAGATAGCAGATGGATTTGCCCTGGAATTCCACGCGATAGGCGGTGGCAAGATCGGGATGGCTCAGCGGGGCGGTGCGCACGGCAATGCCGGGACCCGGCCGTAGCACCTCGCCCTGATGGAAATCGTTATAGCTCATCTGCGCCTGGAATATTTCCAGCGGCACCGGGAAGAGCGGCGAGGTCATCATCTGCTTCAGAACACCCTTGATCCCCAGCGTGTCGGTAACATGGCCGGCATGGATACGGAACTCATTGCGTGGATCGAAGAACGGGCAGAAATGCGGCAAGCCGCAGACATGGTCGTAATGGGTGTGGGTGAGGAAGAGATCGACGCTCAGCGGTGCTGCACGCTGCAGCATGTTGCCCAGCGCGCGGATACCGGTGCCGGAGTCAAAAAGTAGCACTTGGTCGCCGCAGCGGATTTCCAGGCAGGAGGTATTGCCGCCATAGCGCATCACTTCTGGTGAACCTACGGCAATGGAGCCGCGCACGCCCCAGAAGCGGACGAAGAAATCGGCGCTCATGGCAAAGCACCCGCGAGCCTTGCGGCGAACGTCACGCTATGCGGAAATGCCACCAGCTTCTTCAAAAACAGGCCCCGAAAATCCATGCCCGACGCTTTCATTGTAGAGACCGAGGCCGGCCGCGCAATCCTGACGCTGAACCGGCCGGAAAAGCATAACGCGCTGGAAGTGGCCGATCTCGATGCGCTGGATACCATCTTGCTAGACCTAGCCGGCCGCGCCGACCTGAGGCTGCTCATCCTGCGCGCCACTGGCAAGAGCTTCTGCGCCGGCGTCGATCTGGGCGATGTGGCCGGACATGACTGGCGCGACAATCCGCTGGAGCGCGTGGCCGACCGGCTGGAGGCTTTTCCCTGCCCCACGCTCTGTGTGCTGCAGGGCGGCGTGTATGGCGGTGGCACCGATATCGCCCTGGCCTGCGATTTCCGGCTGGGCGCTGAAGGCATCCGCTGCTTCATCCCGCCGGCTAGGCTAGGCATCCAATACCATCCCCATGGCCTGCGCCGCGCGGTCTCGCGGCTGGGCCTGAGTCCGGCCAAACGGCTGTTCCTGGCCACCGAGACCTTCGATGCAGCCGAGATGCTGCGCACGCAGTTTCTCGATTGGCTGGTGCCCGCCGTCGAGCTGGACAGCCGCGCCGAGGCATTGGCCGCGACGCTGATCGGGCTGGCACCGCTGGCCCTGCGCGGCATGAAGCAGAGCCTGAATGAGATCGCCAATGGCCGGCTGGACGAGCGCGCCGCGCGCGACCGCGGCGCCGGCAGTTTCCACACGGCGGATTTCCAGGAAGGGCGCAAGGCGATGGCGGAGAAACGACCGCCGCGTTTTTCCGGGAAGTGAGCAATCTGCTGAGCGGCGGCGGCAGCGGACGTCATGGCGACAGGCGATAGCCGCCGGGTTCGGTGAGCAGCAGCTTTGCTTCCGCCGGGTTGCGCTCGATCTTCTGGCGCAGGCGATAGACATGGGTCTCCAGCGTATGGGTGGAGACGCCAGCATTATAGCCCCACACCTCGGTAAGCAGGGTTTCGCGCGGCACCGGCTTCTGGCCGGCGCGCAACAGGTATTTCAGGATCGCGGTTTCCTTCTCGGTCAGCCGCACCTTCTTGCCCGCCTTCTCATTGTCCAACAGGAGCTTGTTGGCCGGGCGGAAGCTGTAGGGACCGATGGCGAAGACCGCATCCTCGCTCTGTTCAAACTGGCGCAACTGCGCCCGGGCGCGGGCGATCAGCACGCCCATCTTGAACGGCTTGGCCACATAATCGTTGGCGCCGGCCTCCAGGCCATGGATGGTGTCGCTATCGGTATCAGCGGCGGTGAGCATGATCACGGGCGTGCGGATATTATGCCGGCGCAATTCGCGGCACACCTCGCGGCCATCCCAATCGGGCAAGCCGACATCCAGCAGGATCAGATCAAACAATTCGCGCTGGGCGATATCGATGGCGGCATTACCGTCATTGACGCAGGTGGTGACGAATTCCTTCGTCGCCTCCAGCTGCTCCGCGAGCAGGGATTGCAGGGTCCGGTCATCATCGACCAATAAAACGCGCTTCGGGCCACTCATTCGGTGTGCGCTCCTCGCAGCATGGCAACCAACCCGGCGCGCAGATCGCTTACGCCGGGGCTCCCCAGGGTATCCAGTATATCGAAATGATGCCGCCTTGGCTCTGTGATCGCCATCACCACCGGGGCAAGCCCATGATAGGCCGAGACAAAGCTGCTTTGTTGGTCGTGGAAAGCCTCGGTCTCATCCTCGCCCACAGCGAATGCCATGGGTGCCAGCCCCCGGTTTGCAGAACTAAGCAGCAACAGCGGGCTGTTGCGTTCGGCCTCATCCAGGTCCATGCGCAAAATATCGTTGTGGAAGCAGAGCTGGACCGGCCGCAGATCGAAGATGCCAGAAATGGCAAAGGCCCCCTTCACCAGCAGGGTCGGTGCTTTAGGGTCCTGGGCAGGCCAATCGGCCAGAGCGGCCATCGCCGCCAGATGCCCGCCCGCGGAATGACCGGCCACGAATATAGCATCGGGGTCAGCACCCAGAGCCGGGGCCTGGCGCCACAGCCAGAACAATGCCCGGCGCAGGCTGGCAACGATCCGATCCATGCGGGCGGCGGGCGCCAGAGGATAGTTCAGCAGCGCCACATTGGCGATGCCACCCGCCTGGGCGGAGGCGAAGCCCTGGGCCACGAAATCAAAATCGGTCTTGTCCATGGCCTGCCAGAAACCGCCATGAATGAACACCAGAATCGGCCGACCAGGTTCTGGCGCGGCAAAGAAATTCAGGGTTTCCCGGGGGTGATCGCCATAGGTCAGATCAGCCCGATGCGGCAGGGCGGCACGGGCTGCCGCGCTCCAGGCGCGCCAGCGGGCGAAATTTTCAGCATGCGAAGGCACCGCTTGGCGCAGGTTATACAGCCTGTCCAGCTCAGCGCGGCCCTGCATCAGGAGTGCGCTTACTTGAACTCGACCGAGACAACCTCGTAGGCCTTGGAGCCGCCAGGTGCTGCAACTTCCACGCTCTCGCCAGGGCTCTTGCCCAAAAGGGCGCGGGCCAGCGGCGCGGTGATGGAAAGCATGCCAGACTTAATGTCGGATTCGTCAGCGCCCACGATCTGGTAGGTGGTCTTTTCGTCGGTATCTTCGTCGGTCAGCACCACGGTGGCGCCGAATTTCACCTTATCACCCGTGAGCTTGGCCACATCGATCACCTCGGCGCGGGATAGCTTGTCCTCGAGCTCCATCACGCGGGTCTCGATCCAGCCCTGCTTCTCCTTGGCGGCATGATATTCGGCGTTTTCCGACAGGTCGCCATGCTCGCGCGCCTCCGAGATCGCCCGGATCACCTCCGGCCGCTCGACGCTCTTCAAGTGCTTTAATTCCGCCTCAAGACGCTGAAAGCCGCCCGGGGTCATCGGAATACGTTGCATGGCACCTACCCTCGCAAACCTTAAAAATAAGCCTGCAGGGGAGAGACGGCAAGGCTTCCGGCGCGCAACGCCTCGATGGCCCGCACCGCCGCCTTTGCACCGGCAATGGTGGTGAAATACGGGATCTTGTTCATCAGTGCGGTGCGGCGCAAATCGAAGCTGTCACGGATCGAGGCGGCGCCTTCCGAGGTGTTGAAGACCAGCTGAATTTCGCCGTTCTTCATGGAATCGACGATATGCGGCCGGCCTTCCATAACCTTCTTCACCACGCGCACCGGAATGCCATGGCCCTCGAAGAACTTGGCCGTGCCGGTGGTGGCCACCAGCTGCAGGCCCATGGCCACCAGGCTGCGGGCCGCATCCACCAGGGCCGGCTTGTCGCCATCGCGCACCGAGATGAACACACTGCCCTCGCGCGGCAGGATGGTGCCGGCGGCGAGCTGCGCCTTGGCGAAAGCCATGCCAAAATCGCGGTCGATGCCCATCACCTCGCCGGTCGACTTCATCTCCGGGCCTAAGATGATGTCCACGCCGGGAAAGCGCGCGAAGGGGAACACCGCTTCCTTCACCGCGATATGATCGAAATGCTTGTTGGCAAGGCCGAAGCTGGCCAGCTTCTCGCCCGCCATGACGCGAGCGGCAATCTTGGCCAGCGGCTCGCCAATCGCCTTGGCCACGAACGGCACGGTGCGCGAGGCGCGCGGATTGACCTCCAGAATGAACACCACGCCATCCTTCACGGCGTATTGCACATTCATCAGGCCCACCACCTTCAGCGCCCGGGCCAAGGCCTGGGTCTGGCTCTTGATCTCATCCACAATGGCCGGTGCCAGGCTGTAGGGCGGCAGCGCGCAGGCTGAGTCACCGGAATGGATGCCGGCTTCCTCGATATGCTCCATCACGCCAGCGACGAATTGCGTGTCGCCATCGGCCAGGCAATCTACGTCCACTTCGATCGCATCCGAGAGGTAGCTATCGATTAGTACCGGCGAGGTGCCCGAGACGCGCACGGCTTCGGTCATGTAGCGCTCGAGCTGGGCATTGGAGCGTACGATCTCCATGGCGCGGCCGCCGAGCACATAGCTCGGTCGGATCACCACCGGATAGCCGATGCGCGCCACCACCTGGCGGGCCTCTTCCTCGGAACGCGCGATGCCGTTGGTCGGCTGCTTCAGGTTCAGTTTCTGCAGCAATTGCTGGAAGCGCTCGCGGTCTTCGGCTAAGTCGATGGCATCCGGCGAGGTGCCGAGGATCGGCACATTCGCGGCTTCCAGGCCGGCGGCGAGTTTCAGCGGCGTCTGGCCACCCAACTGCACGATCACGCCATGCAGCGTGCCGTTAGATTGCTCCACGCGCACGATTTCAAGCACATCCTCAACCGTCAGCGGCTCGAAATAGAGCCGGTCCGAGGTGTCGTAATCGGTCGACACGGTCTCGGGGTTGCAGTTGATCATGATGGTCTCAAAGCCAGCCTCTTTCAGCGCATAGGCGGCATGGACGCAGCAATAATCGAATTCGATACCCTGGCCGATGCGGTTCGGCCCGCCGCCCAGGATGATCACCTTCTTCGCCTTGGTCGGCTGCGACTCGCATTCGGCGGTCTCGCCGAATTCGTAGGTGGAGTACATATAAGGCGTGCGGCTCTCGAATTCAGCGGCGCAGGTATCCACGCGCTTGAATACCGGCAGCACCTTGGCCTTGCGGCGCGCGGCCGAAACGTCTGCTTCCTTCGCACCCGCGAGTTCCGCCAGGCGCGCGTCCGAGAAGCCCATCTGCTTCAGCTTGCGCAGACCGGCCGCATCCTTGGGCAGGCCATTCTTGCGCACGCCTTCTTCGGCGCGCACGATCTGCGCGATCTGCTCCAGGAACCACGGATCGTATTTGCAGGCGCCGTGGATTTCTTCAGCCGTCAGGCCATGGCGGAAGGCCTGCGCGATCACCAGCAGGCGATCCGGGGTGGGCCGCGCCAAAGCCGCCTTGATCACATCCTTGTCGTCTTCCTCCACATTGGGGATGACAACTTCATTCAAGCCGGTGAGGCCGGTTTCCATGGAACGAAGCGCCTTCTGCAGGCTCTCCTGGAAGCAGCGGCCCATGGACATGGCCTCGCCTACCGACTTCATCGAGGTATTCAGCAGCTTCTCGGTGCCGGGGAATTTCTCGAAGGTGAAGCGCGGCATCTTGGTGACGACGTAATCAATCGTCGGCTCGAACGAGGCCGGCGTCACGCCGGTGATGTCGTTCATCAGTTCGTCCAGCGTATAGCCGATGGCGAGCTTGGCGGCGACCTTGGCAATCGGGAAGCCGGTGGCCTTGGAGGCGAGCGCGGATGAGCGCGACACGCGCGGATTCATCTCGATCACCACCATACGGCCATCGGCCGGATTGACAGCGAACTGCACGTTGGAACCGCCGGTCTCCACGCCGATCTCGCGCAAAACCGCCATCGAGGCGTCGCGCATGATCTGGTATTCCTTGTCGGTCAGCGTCAGCGCCGGAGCCACCGTCACGCTATCGCCGGTATGCACGCCCATCGGATCGATATTCTCGATCGAGCAGACGATGATGCAGTTATCCTTGCGGTCGCGGACAACCTCCATCTCATATTCTTTCCAGCCCAGCACCGATTCATCGATCAGCACTTCGGTGGTTGGCGAGGCATCCAGGCCACGCAGCACGATCTCGTCGAATTCATCGCGCGTGTAAGCGATACCGCCGCCAGTGCCGGCCAAAGTAAAGGATGGACGGATCACTGAGGGCAGGCCGGTTTCGGCCAGCACCGCGCGGGCTTCGTCCAGCGTATGCGCGGTCGCCGATTTCGGCATATCCAGGCCGATACGGTTCATCGCCTGGCGGAACAGCTCGCGGTCCTCGGCCATGGCGATGGCGTCACGGCTGGCGCCGATCAGCTTCACGTTAAACTTTTCCAGCGAGCCATCCTCGGCCAGCTTCATCGCGGTGTTCAGCGCCGTCTGGCCGCCCATGGTGGGCAGCAGCGCATCGGGCCGCTCCTTCTCGATGATCTTCGCCACGATCTCGGGCGTGATCGGCTCGATATAGGTGGCATCCGCGAGGCCCGGATCGGTCATGATCGTGGCCGGGTTGGAATTGATTAGGATGACGCGGTAGCCCTCTTCCTTCAGCGCCTTGCAGGCCTGCGTGCCGGAATAGTCGAATTCGCAGGCCTGACCGATCACGATCGGCCCGGCGCCGATGATCAGAATGCTCTTGATGTCGGTGCGCTTAGGCATGGGAAATCCTGATCTGCATCACTTCGTCTTCTCCATGAGGCCAACGAAGCGTTCAAACAAATAATGGCTGTCTTGCGGGCCGGGCGAGGCTTCCGGGTGGTATTGCACTGAGAAGACCGGCTTGTCCTTCAAGCGGATGCCTTCGTTGGAGCCATCGAACAGCGACTGATGCGTCGGCTCCACATTGCCCGGCAGGCTTTCCAGCACCACCTGAAAACCATGATTCTGGCTGGTGATTTCCACCTTGCCGGTTTCCAGATCCTTCACCGGATGGTTGGCGCCGCGATGGCCGCGCGCCATCTTCTCGGTGCGGCCGCCAAGCGCCAGCGCCAACATCTGATGGCCAAGGCAAATGCCGAAAACCGGCTTGCCGCTGTCGATCAGCGTGCGAATAGTCGGCACGGCATACACACCGGTGGCCGCCGGATCGCCAGGGCCATTGGAGAGGAAGATGCCATCGGGCTGATGCCGCAGCACATCCTCAGCGGATGAATTGCCCGGCAGCACGGTGACGCGGCAGCCAACGCTTGCCAGGTTACGCAGGATGTTGCGCTTGATGCCGTAATCCAGCGCCACGACATGGAATTTTGGCTTGTCCTGCTTGCCGTAGCCCTGGCCGAGCGTCCACAGCGTCTCATCCCAGCTATAGGTCTGGCGGCAGCTCACATCCTTGGCGAGGTCCATGCCTTCCAGGCCCGGCCAGGCCTTGGCCTGGGCCTTGAGCGCGTCGAGGTCGAACTTGCCGTCGCGGCGATAGGCGATCACGCCATTAGGCGCGCCCAGATCGCGGATGCGCCGCGTCATGGCGCGTGTGTCGATGCCCGAGAGGCCCACCAGGTTGCGCGCCTTGAGCCAGGCATCGAGATGCGTGTCGTTGCGGAAATTGGAGGGATCAGTGATCGGGGCGCGCAGGATCAGGCCGCGCGCGGCGATGCCCTGGGTCTCGATGTCTTCCGGGTTGGTGCCGGTGTTGCCGATATGCGGGAAGGTGAAGGTGATGATCTGGCCGGCATAGGAAGGATCGGTGAGGATTTCCTGGTAGCCGGTCATCGAGGTGTTGAAGCAGATTTCGCCCTCCGCCACACCCTCGGCGCCCAAGCCATGGCCCCGGAAGACGCTGCCATCGGCCAGAACGACGATTCCCGTCAGCCCTGGTTGCGGCATCGACGGGTCGTTCTGCTGCGGCGACATATCCGGTACTCCATCTTGTGCCATTTCCGGCACGGCTTTCGGGCCGCATGAAGCTACCGGAGTGCGTAGCGACAAATCGCTGCTCCGGGAGTTCGGCCCCTGTTGTGGATGAGCGGCGCGGACCTAGACAATGGCCCAACCGACCGGGGCCGGACCATAGCAAATCCGCCCATTCCGTCAAGTCGCAACTTGTATCGAAACAATTAGACTTATCAACAGCTTATAGTTTTTGCTTGGAATCGGCTGTTCGGCTATGCTCCCGCCTTTCGTACCAGTGGATTCCGGGGGATTGCACCATGCTGCGCGACAGTTTGAGCCAGGCGCTGAAAGAGGCCATGAAGGCCAAAGATGCCCGCCGTACCAGTACCTTGCGGCTGATCCTGGCGGCGCTGAAGGACCGCGACATCAATGCCCGCACCGACGGCGCCGACCGCACCGGCATCCCGGATCAGGACATCCTGGCCATGCTGCAGACCATGGTGCGCCAGCGCCGCGAATCGATCACCGCCTATGAGCAGGGCGGCCGGCCTGACCTGGTGGACCAGGAAAAAGAGGAAATCTCGATCATCGAGTCGTTCCTGCCCAAGCAGATGAGCGCCGCGGAAATCGAGGCTGCGGCCCGGGCCGCCATGGCCGAAGTGGGTGCCACCGGCATCAAGGACATGGGCAAGGCGATGGCCGTGCTGAAGGCGAAATATGTTGGTCAGATGGATTTCGGCAAGGCGTCGGCGGTCATGAAGGGCCTGCTAAGCTAGAGGGGCCATGGCCCAGTTTCCCGACTCGTTTCTAGAAGAACTACGCAATCGGCTGTCACTGCCGGGCCTGATCGGCCGGCATGTGCGGCTGACCAAGCGCGGCCGCGACTATCTGGGCCTCTGCCCGTTCCATAACGAGAAGACGCCGTCCTTCCATTGCTATGACGACCATTACCATTGCTTCGGCTGTGGCGCCCATGGCGATGCCATCGAGTTCCTGAAAGCCAAGAGCGGGCTGTCCTTCCCAGAAGCCGTGGAGCAATTGGCCGCCGAGGCGGGCCTAGCAGTGCCGCAGCAGCGGCCCGAGGATCGCGCCCGCGACCAGCAGGCGGCGTCGCTCAGCACCGCGCTGGAAGAATGCGCCAAATGGTTTCAGGCGCAGTTCCAGGCCAGCGTGGGCCGCGAGGCCAAGGCTTATATTGAGCGCCGTGGCCTGAAACCCGATACCATCGAGCGTTTCCGCTTAGGGTATGCACCGGGCGCCCGCACGGCGCTGAAAGAGGCCATGCTGGCGCGCAATGTGCCGGAAGCCCTGCTGATCGAAAGCGGCATGCTGATCAAGCCTGACGATGGCGGCCCGAGCTATGACCGCTTCCGCAACCGCGTGATGTTTCCCATCGCCGACCGCCGTGGCCGCATTATTGCCTTTGGCGGCCGGGCGCTGGACCCGGATGCACCGGCGAAATATCTCAATTCGCCCGAAACCCCCCTCTTCCACAAAAGCCACACGCTTTATAATCAGGCGATCGCGCGGGAAGCGGCGCGCGAAGCCGGCACCGTGCTGGTGGCGGAAGGCTATATGGATGTGATCGCGCTGGCCCAGGCCGGCTTCCATCATGCTGTGGCGCCGCTGGGCACGGCGTTGACCGAAGACCAGATGGCCCTGCTCTGGCGCATGGCTGCCGAGCCGATCCTGTGTTTCGACGGCGACAAGGCCGGCTTGAAAGCCGCCCTACGCGCCGTAGACCGCGCCCTGCCGCTGCTGGAGCCGGGCAAATCCTTCCGCTTCGCCCTGCTGCCGGCGGGCCAGGACCCGGATGACCTGGTGAAGAACGAAGGCCCTGCCGCCATGGAGGCGGTGCTGGCGGCGGCATTGCCCATGGCCGAGATGCTGTGGCGCAAGGAGACCGAGGGCCAGCCCATCGACACCCCTGAGCGCCGCGCGGCCTTGGAGAACACCCTGAAAGAGGCCGCCTTCCGCATCAAGCACCCGGCGGTGCAGAGCCATTACCGCGACCATCTGCGCGAGCGCCTGCGCGGCCTGTTCGCCCCCGCCCGGCCCAGCCGCCCGCCCCTTGGGTCGAATGGGGGGCCTGGGCAGTTCCGATCCGGCCCCTTTAACGCCCGGGGCTGGGCTGGCGACCGCTGGACCGGGGGCCGGCCGGGTTTTGGCCGGCTGATTGGTGATATGACCTCCCCCCAGGCCCCGGAGGCCGGGGATCGGCGGGAAAAGGCCCTGTTACAGGGACTTTTGCACCATCCCTGGCTGGTGGAAGACCATGCCGAGACGGTTGCCAGGCTGACATTCCCGAATCCCGTGCTTGACAGCCTTAAGACCCGGATTCTAGAAGAAGCGTCCCGCCATCCCGGTCTTGACGGCGAGGGTCTCAAATCCCATCTCATGGGACAGGGGCTCGCTGCCCAGCTCGACCTCGTATTCGGCGAGGAATACCGGGAGCTTGAGCCGTTCACGCGCGCCGAGACCCCGCGAGACAAGGTCGAGAGAGGCTGGTTCCAGGCCGTGCAGCGCTACCGGTTGAACGAACTGGAGAAGGAACTGGCTGCCGCGCAGGCGGAGCTAGCTGATGATATGAGCCCGGATGCCTGGCGCCGCTTCTCGGCCCTGCAGGCGGAAGTGGGCGCCGCCCGAAGTCAGGTTTCGGCCTCGGACGAAGAATGATTGAGTGAATGGGAGCCGTTCCTCGCGGGGCGGCTCTGTGTGTTTTTGAATGACCCGCTCTTTGTAGGGCGTGGCGATGCGTTAGGAATTTGCATGGCGAAACAAGCAGCGGCACCCGATGCCACCGAAGCCCCTGAAAAGGAAGATGCGGTTGATACACCGCTGATCGACGCATCGGTGGCCGCGATCAAGCGGATGCTGACCCGCGCCAAGGAGCGCGGCTACGTCACCTATGACGAGATCAACGCCGTGCTGCCGCCTGAGCAGGTATCCTACGAGCAGATCGAGGACACCATGGCCATGCTCTCCGAGATGGGCGTGACCATCGTTGAATCCGAAGAGCAGGAAGACGCAGCACCCGAGAAGGAGGAGGCCGAGGCGGAAGCGCCGGAAGGCCAGGAACCGGGCGAAACCGCCGGTCCAAAGGCGGAAGCCGACCGCACCGACGATCCGGTGCGCATGTACTTGCGTGAAATGGGTTCGGTGGAGCTGCTGTCGCGCGAAGGCGAAATCGCCATCGCCAAGCGCATAGAAGCCGGCCGCGAGAAGATGATCGGCGCGATCTGCGAAAGCCCGCTGACCATCCAGGCCATCGTGCATTGGCGCGACGAATTGGTGGAAGGCCGCCTGCTGCTGCGCGATGTGGTGGACCTGGAAGCCACCATGGGCGGCGGTGCCGGCCCCGACCCGACCAATCTGGAAGACGAGGAAGACCTCACCAACGCCAATGCCCCGGCCACCGTGAAGGCCGAGATGAAGGCCGAGTTCAAGGCGCCGCCGCCGAAAGCCGATGGCGCGCCGGTGAAGGGCGTAATCTCCAAGCCGGAAGCCGGCAAGCCGGCCACCGTGGCCGTGGCCGCCGGCTCGGTGCTGGCCGATGGCGTGATCGCCGCGCCGGAAGAACTGGACGAGGATGATGAAGCGAATCTCTCGCTCGCCGCCATGGAAGCCCAGCTCAAGCCGGCCGTGCTGGAAGCCTTCGATGCCATCGCCAAGCATTACAAGAAGCTGCAGAAGACCCAGGAAGAGCGCCTGCAATCGGCCCTGATCCATCAGGAGATTGATCCCAAGCGCGAGAAGGCCTACCAGAAGCTGAAGCACGAAATGGTGCGGCTGATGGAATCGGTGCATCTGAATAACGGCCGCATCGAAAGCCTGGTGGAGAATCTCTACAGCCTGAACAAGAAGCTGATGATGCTGGAAGGCAAGCTGCTGCGGCTGGCCGAAGGCTACAAGATTCCGCGCGAGGAATTCCTCAAGCAGTATGAGAATAACGAGCTTGATCCGAAATGGCTCGGCAAGGTGGGCAAGCTCAAGACCCATAAGGGCTGGGTGAAGTTCGCCGACAATGCCGGCACCTCGATCAAGCCGATCCGCGACGAGATCGCCACCGTGGCCACGCAAGTTGGCCTGCCGGTCACCGAGTTCAAGCGCATCTACACGCAGGTGCGCGAGGGCGAGCGCGAAGCCAGCATGGCGAAGAAGGAAATGGTGGAGGCCAACCTGCGCCTCGTTATTTCCATCGCCAAGAAATACACCAACCGCGGCCTGCAATTCCTCGACCTGATCCAGGAAGGCAATATCGGCCTGATGAAGGCGGTGGATAAGTTCGAATACCGCCGTGGCTACAAGTTCTCCACCTATGCCACCTGGTGGATCCGGCAGGCCATCACCCGCTCCATCGCCGATCAAGCCCGCACCATCCGCATCCCGGTGCATATGATCGAGACGATCAACAAGCTGGTGCGCACGTCCCGCCAGATGCTGCACGAGATCGGCCGCGAGCCGACCCCGGAAGAACTCGCCACCAAGCTCGGCATGCCGCTGGAGAAGGTGCGCAAGGTCCTGAAGATCGCCAAGGAGCCGATCAGCCTCGAGACGCCGATCGGCGACGAGGAAGACAGCCACTTGGGCGATTTCATCGAGGACAAAAACGCCGTTCTCCCCCTCGATGCCGCGATCAACTCCAACCTGCGCGAGACCACCACGCGCGTGCTGGCCACCCTCACCCCGCGTGAAGAGCGCGTGCTGCGCATGCGTTTTGGCATCGGCATGAACACCGATCACACGCTGGAAGAAGTTGGCCAGCAGTTCAACGTCACCCGCGAACGTATCCGCCAGATCGAGGCGAAAGCGTTGCGGAAGTTGAAGCATCCGAGCCGCTCGCGTAAATTGCGCTCCTTCCTTGATACCTGAGGCGCTAAACGCGCCTCGGGCCTTGATACCTGAGGCGCTAAACGCGCCTCGGGCCTTGATACCTGAGGCGCTAAACGCGCGTTAGGCTTTTATACCTGAGGGGTCAGCCCCTCAGGCGCTGGGCCTGTAGCTCAACTGGTTAGAGCCGGCCGCTCATAACGGTCTGGTTGGGGGTTCAAGTCCCTCCGGGCCCACCACTTCCCTTATGGCTTTGGCGTTATTGTCGGGGATGCCGACCAGACACTCGCCGTCCAAACCGTGCATAAAGCCTGGCAGACATTCCGCAACGTCCGATAGACTAGGCTAATTTTACTGCGCTCAGCCCGGCAACACGCGACTGGCGGGCAGCCGCAGGCTCGCCTGGGTGCCGGCGCCAGGCGTGCTGGCGATGCGCAATTCACCGCCATGTAATTCGATGAATTTGCGCGCCAACGGCAGACCAAGGCCGGTATCGCTGCGTTTGCGCGCATTCTTGCTGGCACTGGTCTCAAACGGCGATAGCGCCTTGGCAATATCAGCCGCCGACATGCCGGGGCCTTGATCGGCAACCGTCAATTCCAGATCGCCATTCGTCAGCAAAGCGGCATTCAGGCTGACGGTCATCCCGCTATCTGAGAATTTGATGGCGTTGATCAGCAGATTGAGCAAAGCCTGTCGCAGCGTGCGTTCATCTACCTCGATCATCACGGCCCTATCTGGCGTATTCACAACAACTTGAACGCCCTCATGCAGGGCTCTTTGCTTGGCAAGCCGCAACACCGCATCGCATAACTCACTCAGAGGCAGTTGCGTTGGCTGGATGTCCCATTTGCCAGCATCCACCTTGGCCATATCCAGGATATCGTTTATCACCGAGAGCAGATGCTCTCCGCTATAAAGAATATCCTTCACATATTCGCGATTCTTTGCGCTACCAACCGGGCCAAACATCTCACCATCAAGCACCTGGCTGAAGCCGATGATCGCGTTCAGCGGCGTGCGGATTTCATGGCTCATATGCGCCAGGAATTCCGACTTGCGCAAATTCTCCTGCATGGCGATGCCGCGCGCCTCGTCGGCCAGCCGTTCCGATTCAACACGCGCCTGCATCATCGCGGCCACGGCATTGAGCCGCCTCTGCTCGAAGATGGCAACAAACATCGTGAGTGCCACCACCACGACATAGAGCACAATCACCGTTGTGCTTTTACGCATCCAGTTGCCGAGCGTACGGCTCTTGTTGAACCCGGTCTGCAGAAAAAGCCCGCCCGCGCCAATTTCACTTAATAGGATTCGCCGATCCTGCTGGTCCACGGGCGAGAGGTTTCTTTGGGTTGTTCCGACAGCCTCTCGCATCACTTCAGGCGACAATCTAGGCGCAGCAAGCAAGTCAATTTTTGGATGCCGCGAAATGATGGTGCCGTCGTGCAGCACCAGTGACACCACGTCAACATCGGCTGCCTGGAAGAAGCTGCTGAAATAGTTCGGGTCCAGGCGTGCGCCAATAATGCCCTCGAAATTACCGCCGCTGTCTTCAAGGCGCCGCGAAATCGGAATACTGACCACATTATCGGGGCGCGACATTATCGGGCTATCGAGCAGGATATCCGGGGAATTGTTGTTGCGATGATGTAGAAAAAAGCTGCGATCCGACAAATCGATCGGCACCGGATTCAAGGTCGCGCTGGAAGCGACCACCCTGCCGGATTTATTGACAATACCAACCCCCTGCAAACCCGGCGTGAAGGCCTGCAGCCGCCGCAGCGTCACATGCAGCTGGTTGGGATCAGATCCTGACGCTGAGTTGCTGGTGAACGTGTCATCTAGGCTCCGCAGACTGAGATCGACGCCGGCAAGGTATTGGCGAATATGAATGGCTATGGTGTTGGCCAGGGTGGCAAGGCGGCGATCCGCCCGCCCCTGCTCCGTGCGATAATCACTATACAATGTGAGCGCAGTGGCACCGGTGACAACCAAGAGAAACATCAGCGCTGTCAACCACACCGAATGGCGGGGCAACGGCTCTGTTGAGTATTGCGAAAGCTTGTCGATCAAGGAGGCCATGGTGAGGCGGGGCACATGATGTTCTTTGCCCAGACCTAACACAGCGCGGCATTAAGCCCGGCTTACTTTTCGGTAATAGCGTGCCGCCCATCAAGGTGAGGTATTATCTTCGCCAGATCGCAACCTTAGAGATTGGTTTTATAGCTACCGCATGACTCAAGTTTGAACCGGCCTAGGCTCAGGCATTGCCAGGAATGGAATAGTCGCTGCGCCTTATTGCCCTAGCCGGCACTAGCCCGCCGACGAAACAGCCGATGAGGCCGACCCGCGCGCTTCGTCGCTTTGGACCCATTCCAGCATATGACCGCCGAGGTCAGATTTAGAAACCGCTGCTTTTGGCGCCGAGCGAGAAGAGCAAGGCCAGGCCCCAGAACAACACGGCGATGATCATGGCGTAGAGCGTATAGCGCAAATACACCCCATAGAGCGCATCGGTGATCAGGCGCTGGGCATGAATCGGCAACAGATCAACCTTGCGCTCAAGCAATATCCAGACTTCGGTCTGCTTATAGGATGTATGGCGCACCAGCTGCGCCTTTAGCAGCAAAATCGCCGCCGTCAGCAGGGTCAGGATGGAGCCGGCCTTCAACGCCATCGCAGGGTCGAAGATCAGACCGATCATGGTGCACCAAATGGCCAAGGCGGCAAAAAAACAACCACGGCCAACCGAGAACACCGCCAAACCGCGAATGCGCTGTTCGATGGCATCGATGTCGTCGGCCATGGCGCTCCGGTTAGACCAAGCCGGGCATGGTGAGCAGCAAAGCGGAGCCAAGCCACACCATCATGGACAAGGTGTCGCTGTCGCGCCGCCCGGTCAGGCGCTCCAGCAGGGCCGCCGGCACACCAGAGACGATCAGTGTGGTGAGAGAAACGATCAGTGAGGTGCCGTAGAGAATGGCAATGGGCGTTTGTGGCGCGAATTCCGGCATCCAGACCGGCGACCAGATGAAGACCAGCGGCACGATGGGCGAGACGAAGCCGTTTAGCAGCGTGATGCCAAGAATGGCGACGAAGATGGCTTGCGGGCTCAGCATGGCGTCAGACCCCCAAGCCCGGCGCCATGCCATAGCGCGCGAAAACCACATAAGCCACATAGCGCAGCAGGAAGGCCCAGAAGGCCGTGACCATGGGCAGCATGCGCGGCATCACGAAGCCTGGGGTGAAGAAACCCACGGCCCGCACCGGCCATTCGGTGAGCCGGCAGAACCAGCGATAGATGTAATTGGGGCTATCGGGCGGCAGAAAGCCGCTCATCATGAAGCGGCCAACACAGGTCCAGCCGATGGTGGCTAGACTATAAGCCACGAACCAGAAGGGCAGGTAATCCCAGAAGAAATCAGGCTGAGTTGCAGGCATGTACGAACCGGATTGGAGACCAAAAAAGAAGCGGCGGGGATCACTATACGATCCCCGCCGCCTGTTACAAGCAACCGTATGCGCTTAGTGCGATACAGCGTCTCGGTTGTCGGCCAGCTTCACATCGCCCGCAGGTACGCGGATCGAGTCGATGAAGTCCTGCATCTCCTTGGACGGAGCCGTGGTGAACAGGCTGACCACATAGGTGGTGAGGAACGCCGCCGGAATGCCGAACAACCCGCAGGAGATGTTCCGCACGCCGAACCAGAGCGGCATACCGTAGAACTGCGTCATCACCAGGTAATAGACGCAGACGCCGTAGCCCACCGCCATGCCGGCAATGGCGCCAGCATTAGTGGTGCGCTTCCACCAGATACCCATCACCAGCGCCGGGAACAGGCCCGAAGCGGCGATCGAGAAGGCCCAGGCCACCATCGCAAGGATGGTAGAGGGCTTCTGGGCCGCCACATAGGCCGAGGCGATGGCCACGATGATCAACAACACGCGGCTGATGATCAGGCGACGCGCGGTCGGCGCTTCCGGATCAATCATGCGGTAGTAGATATCGTGGCTGAGCGCGTTGGCGATGGCGAGCAGCAGACCGTCGGCAGTCGAGAGCGCCGCCGCCAGGCCACCCGCGGCCACCAGGCCGGCGATGACATAGGGCAGACCCGCGATTTCCGGCGTTGCCAGCACGATCGCATCCGTGTGGATACGGAACTCGCTGAGCTGCAGGATACCGTCCGCGTTACCCTTCACGCCTTTGCACAGGGCGTAAACGGTATCGGCATTGGCCGCGTCGCAAGCGCCGACGAGGCCGATGGCACCCCAGGACTGCACCCAGCCAGGCAGGGCGGTGATCTGCTGGCCGATCACGTTCTGATACACTTCCAGCTTGGCGAACGCGGCATAGGAAGGCGCCGTGAAGTAAAGCAGGAAGATGAAGAACAGGCTCCACGCCACCGATTTGCGGGCATCACGCACGCTGGGCGTGGTGAAGTAGCGCATCAGGATGTGCGGCAGAGCGGCCGTGCCAACCATGAGACAGAAGATCAAGGCGAAGAAGTTCAAGCCGTCGGTGAAGTTTATTTCACCCTTGGCATTGGAGAAGGCGGCGGTGTGACCCTTGATCACGCCGAGCGTCTTTTCCAGAACCTCGATCTTCTCGATCGCCTGGCCATACATCAGCTGCGGGATCGGAACGCCCGTGGTCTTGAACGACAGTATGACCACCGGGATCAGGTAGGCGATGATCAGGATGATATACTGCGCCACCTGGGTCCAGGTGACGGCACGCATGCCACCGAGCATCGAGCAGACCAGAATGCCGGCGAGACCGACGAACACCGCCAACTCGAACGAGATGCCGAGGAAGCGGGAAGCGATGATGCCAACGCCGAAAATCTGCGCCGTCACATAAGTGAAGGACGCCGAGATCAGCACGATCACGCCGGCGAAGCGGGCGAGATTGCCGCCATACCGGGCGCCGAGGAAATCGGGCACCGTGTATTGGCCGAACTTGCGCAGGTAGGGCGCGAGCAGAATCGACACCAGCAGGTAGCCGCCGGTCCAGCCGAGCACGAAGGCCAAGCCGTCGTAGCCGAGCAGGTAGAGCGAACCGGCCATGCCGATGAAGGACGCCGCCGACATCCAGTCGGAGCCGGTGGCCATGCCATTGTAGAAGGCAGGCACCTTGCGGCCGGCGACATAGTATTCGCCCATTTCCGACGTGCGCGAGATCACGCCAATCAGCGCGTAAACGCCGATGGTCATGAACACGAACAGATAGCCGATGGTCTGGTTGGATACGCCCATCTTTTCAAGGATGGCGAGGAAGATCACGAATGCGGCAAAGCCGCCAGTGTAGTAGCCGTAGATTTTCCCAAGATTATTGAGAAAACCACCGCCGTCATCAGATTTGTTAGCCATGATTGCGTGCCCCCTTATTCTTCTTCGGCCACGCCGAATTCTTCATCGATCTCATTCTGCTTGCCGGCGAACCAGAACAGCGAGGCGACGAAGATGATCAGCGAGCCTTGCGCGGCCATGTAGAAGCCGAGCGGGAATCCAAAGATCCGGATCGCATTGAGCTGCGGCGCAAAAAGATGCACCCCGAAGCCCGCGACGAACCAGATGGCGAGCATGGTCCACATCAGCCCCGACGTGCGGGCCCAATGCGCCTTTGCTTTTTCCGGTGAAAGTTGGGTCATGTTGTTGCGCTCCTACCCCTTGTGTTCTGTCGTTGACCGTCCGCGGAGCGGGTGCTTGATTCCCCCCTCCAGGTAGCATGGACTGTAAACCCAGTGTAAAAGTCCCGCCCATTAGACCAACGTCGAAGCTGGCAAAAGCTGGGCAGGTCAGGGACTTAACGGGGGGCGGCCGGGGTGCCAGACTGACCCTCAACAGGGCGAATCGGGGCGGAAATGACAGACATGACAGTGGCGGAGCCGGGCTGGCTACGGCGGTTGCAGCTTTTCTTCTTCCCTCAACCAGTGGCATCAGCGGCAGAATTCCGCCAATTCGTGGCAGGCGAGGCCGCTTATCTGGCGCAGAAAACCGTGATTGGCTATTGCCGGGTGAAAACCCTGTTGGCTTTTGAGAAGCTGATGAAAGAAGCGATTTTCGTCGAATTAATGCATATCTGCCGCTGGGAGACCTACTCCCTCACGCTTGCCGACACCCTGATCCTGGCGGAAGGCTGCCTGCGCCCCGAGGATTCGGCGGCCCAAGCCCGCCTGAGGGCGGCGTTACAGCGCCTTTACGGCGAAATCCTGGCCGAGAAGCTGCCTGTCCATCGCCCGGAAGGCTGGGGCGACCGGCTGGAGCAGTTCGAGCGCCGCCTGGCCTTGGCCGGCATCGCCGCCCCGGTGCCACCGGAGCATCTGATCCGTGATACCGCCGCCCTGGTGCTGGAACTGGCGCCGATCCATACCAAGCTGAAACGCAACGACCTTGAGGTCGTGCTGGGCGACCTGGGCTTCCATATCGTGGCCCTGCACGGCAGCATGCGCAAACGCTTCCGCCCGGCTTCGCTGCTGGCCGAGCTGGCCGCCTGAACCAAAAGCCCCCGCCTCTTGCGCAAGAGCTTTTTGCGGCCCCTGGTCTCCGGCATGACGACGGTGCCGAGATCGCCCCATTACCATGCCGGATTTGACGATAATCATTTTTCACAAGCCGACATAGTCTGATGTCGCAGGCGTTTGATCGGCTGCTTCCGATCTATCGATGTTGTTTACATCCAGCTTGCGCCACTACCGCTTCACTTCAGATTAAACTTCTATAGGGTAAGTCGCATGGTTCGCCCCGTATCGCTGTCGCGCCGCCTGCTGGGCGGCTGGCGCCGCCGCCTCGGCCTTGGTGATTCGCGCCGGGCGACGCCCCATACCGCCGCCCTGCCTGCCACAGCCGCTCTGAGTGAGCTGCCCCTGGCTGTGCTGGATACCGAGACCACGGGCCTCAACCCGCTGAAAGACCGCATCATCAGCATCGGCGGCCTGCAATGGCGCGGCGATGCCGCCGAAGGGCTGTTACTGGACCTGCAGATACATCCCGGCCGCCCGATCCCGGCCGCGGCCACGCAGATCCACGGCATCACCGATGCGATGGTGGCCTCGGCGCCGCCTTTTGCCCTGGTGGCCGCCAGCGTGCTGCATTTCTGGCACCACCGCGTACTGGTGGGGCACAATATTGGCTTTGACCTGGCTTTGCTGCGCGAGGAAGCGCAGCGGGCCAGATTGGCTTTTCATCCGCCACCCGCTGCCCTGGATATCGGCCTGCTCTATGCCGGGCTGCATCCACGCGAGCACAGCATCACGCTGGAAAGCATCGCCAAGCATCTCGGCGTGGCTGTAAAAAAACGCCATGACGCCATGGGCGATGCCGAAACCGCCGCCGCCTTGTGGTGTGCCCTGCGGCCGCAATTGCTCGCCCACGGCATCGGCACATTGGGCATGGCTGTGGCACTGATGCGCCGGCCGCGCGACCTGGTGTTCAACCAGCGCCAGGCCGGCTGGGCGATCGATCTGGTGGTGCCCCATGACTGATGCAACCGATACCGCATCGCCAGGACGTGGCCTGCTCGATCTCGGGCCCTATCGCAAACGGCTGGGCGATGTGATGCGGCGGCCGGCTGCCACGATTGATCTTGCCGCCACGCTGGCGCAAGCGGCCCAGCGCATGGCTGCTGATAATATCGGCGCGCTGCTAGTGACGGAACAGCAAGCCGTGGTGGGCATTCTGACCGAACGCGATATGACCCGTGCCCTGGCCCAGCATGGTGGCAATAGCGCCACGATGCCGGTGCAGGCGGTGATGACGCGCAGCATCATCAGCCTGCCCGAAGATGCACTGCTGTTCCGCGCCATCGGCCGCATGCGGCGGCTCAATCTGCGCTATCTGGCCGTGAGCGATGCGAGCAATCACTATGTCGGCATGGTTTCCGCCCGTGCCCTACTGCGCCAGCGCGCCGTGGAGGCGCAGAGCCTCGCCGATGGTGTGGAAGTGGCCGAGACGGCGGCCAATCTGGCGCAGGTGCGCGGCGCCCTGCCCGAGCTTTGCCGCGTACTGCTGGAGGAAAAGCTTGGCGCCGTGGAGATCGCGGCCGTGATCAGCGGCATTTATGCCGATATCACCACGCGGGCGGCATGGCTGGTGGAAACGCAGCTAAGCCAGGAAGGCCAGCCGGCACCGGCGCCCTGGTGCTTGCTGATGCTCGGCTCCGGCGGCCGGGGTGAAAGCCTGCTGGTGCCGGACCAGGACAACGCCATCGTGCATACCGGCGGGCCCGAGCATGATGACTGGTATGAACAGGCCGGCCGCCGCATCGCCGATCTGCTGAATGCAGCCGGCATTCCCTATTGCAAGGGCGGCGTGATGGCGATGAATCCACCCTGGCGCGGCAGCCGCGAGCAATGGCGCACACGCATCGCCGAATGGGTGCGGCATCATTCCGCCGCAGCCTTGCTCAATGTCGACATCTTTTATGATCTACAGCCACTGCATGGCCAGCGCGCCATCGCCGAGGATCTGCGGCTCGATGCCTTGGCAGCGGCGCGCTCCTCGCCGCTTTTCCTGCGCCTGCTGGCCGAACAGGCGGCACAAATCCATCCGGCCATCGGCCTGTTCGGCCGCTTGGTGGAAAAGGCAGGCCTGGTCGATCTCAAGCTCGGCGGCCTGCTGCCGCTGGTCAGTGCCGGGCGCTGCATGGCGCTGAAACTCGGCCTCACCACCACCAGCACGCAGCAGCGCCTGCGCCAAGTGGCGGCCCAGGGCGGCATCGGCGCGGAAGACCTTGAAGGCCTGCTCAAGGCGCATGAACTGATTGTCGGCCTGCTGCTGCGCCAGCAGCTTGCTGATATCGCTGCCGGCCAAGCCGCCAGCAGCCGCCTTCCGATAAGCAGCCTGCGCCCCATGGATCGCACGCGGCTGCGCGCCGCGCTCAGGCATCTGGAAATGCTGCCCGCCATGGTGCAGGACGTGCTGACGCGCCATTGAGCGGCAGCATGCCCTGGACAAAGGCCATCGGGCCTTAATGGAATGCTAAATCTGCGCCGCCAGCTTCTTCGGCGCGATCAGGCCGTAGCTGCGCCGCACCAGCACAGCCACCTCGGCCCAATCAGCCTTGCGGTCGAGCCACATCCCCACCCAGCCCTTATGGCCGAGATAAGGCGGCACGAAAAAGCGCTCAGGATCGGCACCAACCAGAATCTCCTGGCTGCCCGGCTGCGCCTTGCACCAGACGGCCGGGCGTTTGTCGATGGCGCTTTCCAACGCGAAGATCTTGTTGTGGATGCGATAGGTCGGAATCTCCCAGGTCTCGCGCTCCTCGGCCTGCGGCAGCGCCAAGCAGATGGCGCGCAGGCGGTCGGCGGGTTTGCGCGCCGACATCTAAAACAAACTCCCCTGGCGCGCATCCTTGGCCGGCGGCACGAATAGATCATTGCGCAGGCGCAGGCGCTCCTGGTTGAAGCCGAGCTTCTTGGTGGCGAGCGCGAAACGCTGCGCAACCAGGTCCATATAAGGCCCCTCGCCGCGCATGCGGTCGCCGAATTGCGGCACATAATCTTTGCCGCCGCGTGCCTCTTGAATCATTTTCATCACCCGCGTGGCGCGGTCGGGATAATGCTCGGCTAGCCATTCGCGCCACAGCTCCTTCAATTCCAGCGGCAGGCGCAGCATCACGAAGCCGGCCTCGCGCGCGCCGGCCTCATAAGCGGCTTCCAGGATGCGCTCGATCTCCATATCGTTCAGCATCGGGATGATCGGCGCCACCATAACGCCCACCGGGATGCCGGCCTCGCGCAGCAGTTTGATCGCCTCGATCCGCTTGGGCGGCGTGGAAGCGCGCGGCTCCATCTTGCGCGCCAATTGCCGGTCCAGCGTGGTGACCGAGAGGAACACCTTCACCAGCCCCTGCTGCGCCATCTCAGCGAGCAAGTCGATATCGCGCGTGACGAGGAAATTCTTGGTCACGATGCCTAAGGGATGCCTGGTCTCGCGCAATACGTCAATCACACTGCGGGTGATGCCAAGCTCGCGCTCAACCGGCTGATAGGGATCGGTGTTGGTGCCCATGCTGAGCACGGCGGGCTTGTAGCTTTTCGCCGCGAGTTCCTGGCGCAGCAGCTTGGCCGCGTCGCGCTTCACCATGATCTGGGTTTCAAAATCCAGCCCGGGCGAGAAACCGAGATAGGCATGGCTCGGCCGCGCGAAACAATAGACGCAGCCATGCTCGCAGCCGCGATAGGGATTGATCGAGCGGTCGAAGGGAATATCGGGCGATTTGTTCCAGGCGATGATGCTGCGCGTGCTGTCTTCATGCAGCACGGTCTTGAGCGGCTCGACTTCGTCCCACACGCCCCAGCCGTCATCCTCGCGCTGGTGCCGCAGGCTGTCATAGCGGCTGGCAACATCGCTTAAAGCCCCTCGGCCGCGCCTTGCATCCGGGCGGGCCTGGTCGGCTGGGGTGGCGATGGCGCGCTGAACGATCTTTTTCACCGGGATGTCCCTCCCGGCTTGGCCGGGCTAGCTGGGCTTGCGGCGCTCATGTTCTCGCAAACGCGGGAACAATTCAACAAAATTACAGGGTTTGTGCCGGTAATCTAGCTGATCTTTAAGAATTAAATCCCATGCGTCGCGGCAGGCGCCCGGCGAACCGGGCAAGGCGAAGAGATAGGTGCCGCGTGTCACGCCCGCCGTGGCTCGCGACTGGATGGTGGAAGTGCCGATCTTCTGGAAGCTGAGCATACGGAATAATTCGCCGAAACCCGGAATCGCCTTCTCGTAGATCGCCTCGAAGGCTTCCGGCGTCACGTCGCGCCCGGTCACACCGGTGCCGCCGGTGGAGAGCACCACATCGATGGCCTCGTCGTCGATCCAGGCCTTCAGCTGCGCCTGGATCGCTGGGATGTCGTCGGTCACCAGGGCGCGGGCGGCCAGTTCATGGCCGGCTTCCGTGAGGCGATCCACCAGGGTCTGGCCGGATTTATCCTCGGCCGGCGTGCGTGTGTCCGAAACGGTCAGCACCGCGATGCGGCAGGGAATGAAGCGGCGTTCCGGTTTGGCTTCGGTCATGGCTGGCTCGCCTGAAAAATATGTTGCGTGGAACCAACCTGCGCCAACAAAACGCCATGATCAAGCCGCAGGGTGGCCGCCATGGTGGCTTCAAGGAGATGCGTCATGAACAACATGCTGGCCGGTATTGCCCTCGCCGTATTGGCCCTAACGGCCATGCCGCAACCGGCTTCGGCGGATAGTTTCTCGTTCGGCTATTCCAGCGGTCCCTGGCATGCCCGGCCCTGGTATGATCGTGAATACCGCCACCAGCACCGCCATAGCCATTATGTCTATCGGGGTGGCTATTGGGGGCCGCCGGCCTATCGCCCGCGCGTGGTGATCCTGGAGCCGCCGCGCCATGGCTATTATGTGCCGCCGCCGCCCATGGTCTATGCCCCGGCGCCCTATGGCGGGCCAAACATCTCCGCCCTGCCGGCCTCACCGGTCTATCAGACGCAGAATGGGCAATATTGCCGCGAGTATCAGGCCACTGTGACGGTGAATGGCACGCCACAAGCCAGTTATGGCACCGCCTGCATGATGCCCGACGGCGCTTGGCGTGTGGTGAACTGAGTCTAAGCCGCCGGCTGCACCAGCCGCGCCACGATGCGGCGCACGATGGGCAGCACCACCAGCATGGTGGGAAACGCCACCAGCAGCAATGGCGCGCCATCCAGCAAGGCCGGCTCGTGGCGGCGCAAAGCCTCCAGCAGGCTATCGGCCAGCGCCGCCGGATCGGCCTTTGCCGCCTCCGGGTAATCCAGCTAGGCGCCATGGCAGGTCAGATCGCAGCAGATCACGTCATGATCCACGCTCAGTTTGAGCGCCAGGCCATACATGATCTCGCGGTTGGTGGTGATGCCATGCAGCAGCAGGGCAACAGGCTTCGGCGTGGCGGCTGGATCAGCTTCGCGCCGCAGCCGGCTGAAGGCGATCAGGCCGTCATCCAGTTGCCAGACCCCATCGGTAAGCGTCACCGGCGCCGCAGCTATGCTGTTGCCTATCCAGCGCATGAGGTTATGGCGGGGTGCCAGGACCACCGCCGCTTTGCCAAAAAAGCCCGTTTTTCAATACTCCCTTGCCAAAGCACGGTGCATTTTTGCTGTTGAAATGGACCAATTCTCGATCTCCGCCGCGCTTCCTTGGCCAGACTGAACCCATGCAGCATTTCAGACCAATAGTCTTACCGCAACATGCTCTCTCGGAACGTTTCAGCCGAATATTTTGCTTGATTGTTCATTTAATGTTCTGTATATTTTTCAAGGAATGATTGCGAAAAGCGCAACCGGAGACCGATATGTCCGACACCCTGAGCGAAGCCAAGCTCAAATTCCTGATGCAGGACAAGCGCTACTGGCACCCTCGGCATGCCGATCCCGCCTTTCAGGCCATGATAACGCAAGGCTTTAAGCGCCTATATCCCACTGCGGGCCGCCAGGCCGAAAGCAGGCAGGGCACCCTAGGCGGAGATGGCCCGGTACATGTCGATGCCCATAGGCGGACCGGCATTGCCGTCAGCGAATACTACCGCAGCCGTCCGAGGCAGGGCGGCGACATTGATGCGGCAGCCAAGACCCGACATGGCACACGCAGCCCCCTGCCCCGGCCCGACCGCGACGATGTGACGCCGAAAGAGATATTCGCGGCAACCAATTATGATCCAAATGGGCCCGGAGAACGCGAAAACGCGCTCCGCAATCCCTACGAAGCATGGCTAGCAGACAACATTGCCACGAATGCTAGCCATGCGGCCGTGAGGGAGTATCCCACCTCCCGTCGCTGGAATGATGAGGGCGACGCCTACCGTCATGCGTTGTGGTCATATGAAATGACCCGTGAATTTGGACCTGCAGCGGCAAAAAACTTTGGCGATAGCCATGAAAGAACCAGAACCAATAAGCCATCTGAAACGGCTATGGATCTATATAATAACCAAGTGGGACGCGATTTGGCCCAGGACCCGGCAAATGCAGGGCGAAACGGTAAGGAAGTTATTCGGGAAGCTGCACGGAATGGCAAATTGCGCACAAGGCCATATCCTGTTCCAGCCGATGCCGATCATGAAGGAAGTTATAGCCTCGGCCATCCTGGCTCGCGCCACCTGAAATGAGGCGGCATGCCATGATCCGCATTCTCTCGCTCGCCGTGTTTTGCTTCGGCCTTGGTCTTGCCGTTCCCGGTATCATGTTGATGCTGCCAGCCTGCCAGCCCTTCACGGTTTTCGCCATTGCCGCACCGGAGACACAAATAAGCCAGCTGCAGCTCAGTGCTTATAATGAACAGCGGGAACTGCTGCTATGGCAATGGCAGCCAAAGGGCAAGACAGAAACCGCCGCCGGCTTCGATATCGACACCAGCTTCGGTGACGGCATCTATCGCCTCGCTTATCGCCGCCAGGGCAGCGATGAAACGATCCAGCAGGATCTCAGCTATATCAGCGGCCGCTACTTTGCCGACGATGTATTGCTGCTGGTTGGCGCCGACGCAGTGGCGGCACATACCCTGCCCCGGCGAGACGATCACGGCTGGGGCAAAGCCATTCGTCTTGGCACCACCCTGATGCCCTGCCTGCTGCGCTGAACATGAGGAGCCCGGCCAGTCCCCTGATGGCCACCCGGCCCTCTTGGGCAAGGGCAAAGTTGGCTGGGGTGCCTGGATTCGAACCAGGGATGGCGGTACCAAAAACCACTGCCTTACCACTTGGCTACACCCCAGCAGCGCGGCCCAATGAAGGGCTGCGAGCGGGCCGGAAGATAGTCGGATTGGATGGAGATTTCCAGCCCTCAGGCTGGGGCAGCGTTCGGGCCGAAATTCCGCCTCAAATGGCCGTTGCCGCCACCCACCAGGAGGGATAGGCCCGCGCCATCAGCCGCGCCGCATGCTCGGCCAGCCGGCTTTCCGCAAACAGGCCGAAACAGGTGGCGCCGGAGCCTGATAGCCGCGCCAGCAGGCAGCCCGTCTGTGCCTTCAGGGCCGCCAGCACCGGATCGATGGCCGGGGCCAGGAACCGCGCCGGGGCTTCCAGATCATTGCGCCGCTGGCGCAGCAGGATGGCGAGATCGGCAGCACTCGCCGGCATGCGTGGCCAAGCCTGCGCCGGGCCGGTGGCGCCGTTCAGCGCCCGGAATACCTCCGCCGTGGGCAAAGCCACGCCCGGATTGGCCAGCACCAGCCAGGCCGGCGGCAGGCCATGCAGCGGCTCAAGCTGCTCGCCGATGCCGCGCATCATGGCCGGCTGGCTGCCTAGGCAGACCGGCAGATCAGCGCCGAGCTTCAGGCCTAGCGTTGCCAGTGCGGCAGCATCATGGCCCAATTGCCAATGCTGGTTCAGCAGCCGCATCGCGGCCGCCGCATCGGCCGAACCGCCGCCGATGCCGGAGGCAACGGGCAGGGTTTTCGTGAGGCTGAGCTTAGCGCCGAGTTTGGCTTCACCGCGCAGCAGGCGGGCGGCGCGCAGCACAAGGTTGTTATCATCGGCCGCAAGCGCTGTGGCGAAAGGCCCATCGATTTCCAGCGACAGGTTTTCCGCCGCACTCACCCGCAGTTGGTCGGCAGCTGCCGCATCGCGCGCGAAAACAACCAGGCTTTCCAGCTCATGATAGCCATCCTGCCGCTTGGCGGTGACATGCAGGAACAGGTTGATCTTGGCCGGTGCGGCCAGGGCTTGTTCAGGCAGCGGCTGCACCGCGCCTTACTTCTGCGCCACCGGGTCGAGGCCGGTATCCAGCTTGCGCCGGATCTTCTGCTCCAGTTCAGCTTCCGGCTTCAGGCCCAGCGCACGGCGCCATTGGAACTGCGCCTCGGCGCGGCGGCCAACCTTCCAATAGGCATCGCCCAGATGATCGGTGATCACCGGATCGCTGCCCTTCAGTTCCACCGCGCGCTCCAGATGCGTCACCGCTTCGTCGTAGCGACCAACGCGGTAATAGGCCCAGCCGAGCGAGTCGACGATGGCGCCGTCATTGGGCCGCAGGGCCACGGCGCGCTTGATCATGTCGGTGGCGCGATCAATGTTGCGGTTCATATCCACCCAGGTATAGCCCAGGTAGTTCAGCACCATCGGCTGCTCGGGCTGCAATTCCAGCGCCTTCAGCATATCGACTTCCGCCTTCTCCCATTGCTTGCCGCGCTCATACGCAATGCCGCGCCCGAACAGCACGATCCAATGGCGGTTCTCGATGGTTGGCACACGCTCCAGGGCGGCGGTGTATTCCTTCGCTGCCTCGTTCCAGCGCTCCATCTGGCGATACATGTCGGCCAGGGTTAGCAAGGCACGGGAATCATCCTTGCGTTCGCGGGCCAGTTTGCGCAGCAGCGCCACGGCTTCGTCGTGATTGCCGCGCTCATTGATGCACCAGGCAATACGGATTTTCGCCATATCGGCGAAGGGCCCATCGGGCCGCACCTCGCCATAAGCCTTGATGGCGCGATCCCATTGCTTGCGGCCCTCATAGATATCAGCCAGCGAGATGCGGGCATCGTCCAGATCCGGGCGCAGGGCCAGGGCCAGTTGCAGATGCAGCTCGGTCAATTCGCCGCCATCGTTGCGGCCAAAGGCGGTGGCCGCCGCCAGCAGACTTTCGGCGAAGCCTTCATTGGCATTGCCAACCAGCGGCGCCACGCTGGGGCTGGGATTGCGCAGGCGGATTTCAGCCTTCTGCAGTGTGTTGTTGTCCGGGTTCTGCTTCAGATAGCGTGCCACCAGCGCGCGCGCCTCATCCACCCGGCCACGGCGCTCCAGGAAGCGGCTATAGGCATCCATCTGGCGGATGCCACCGCGATCATTCTTCATCAGGGCCGCTTGATAGGTCTCGTCGGCTTCCTTGGCACGGCCAAGGGTTTCCAGCAGCAGAGGCTTGAGATGGTGATGCACGCCATCAAAAAGCGGATTGCCATCCAGCTTGTTCAGTGCCTCAAGCGCCTGCGTCACCTCGCCCTTGCCGGCATAGGCCCAGGCGGCGATCAGCGGGTTGAAGGCGCTGTGGATGCCGCTGGTCGGGCCATCGGCCACCACCTGCAACGCGGCATTATAATCGCGGTTCAGCATCGCCCCGGTGGCCACCGCGATCCGCGCCATATGGTCGCCCGGATTGCCCTGGCGCAGAATCTGCGCCAGGTCCAACGCGGTCGCCACGCGACCATCGGCCAGCAGCGAGAGGAAGGCGCCCTGGGTGAGCAGGCCGCTCTTCGGCTCCTCGCTCAGCGCCTTCATATAGTAATCCGCCGCCGCGGCATGGTCGAAGGTCAACCGCGCATGGCGCGCGGCCAAAAAGTTGCCATAAGGCGAATCCATGCCTGCTGGCTCGCCCAGCTGCAGATTGCCATCGCCCGGCGCCGTGGCGCGGGTGGTGCAGGCGGCGAAAAATGGCAGCAGCAATGCCAACAGGGCAACTTTGTGCATCAGGCCATGGCCCCCCTTCCGGCGCAGGCCGTCATTGAGCTGGGGAGCCGCTGATACGTCGACCGGATGCATGTAGCTGCCTCACATATTGGGATAATTTGGACCGCCGCCGCCTTCAGGCACGGTCCAATTGATATTTTGGGCCGGATCCTTGATGTCGCAAGTCTTGCAGTGAACACAATTTTGCGCGTTGATCTGGAACCGGGGATTCTTGCCCTCCGCATCCCGCAACACCTCATACACGCCCGCCGGTCAGTAACGCTGCGCCGGCTCGTCGTATAGCGGGAGATTCTTTGCAATCGGAGTGCTTGGATCGCGCAGCCGCAGATGGATCGGCTGGTCTTCCTCATGGTTGGTGCTGGAGAGGAATACCGAGGACAGCTTGTCGAAGCTGATCTTGCCATCGGGCTTGGGGTAGTCGATCGGCTTGCATTGGGCGGCTGGCTTCAGGCTTTCATGATCGGCCTTGCCATGCGGCGTGGTCCAGCCGACCAGGAAGCCGAGGCCGAGATCGTTCAGCCACATATGGATGCCGCCCAAAAGCGTGCCGATCCACATGCCGTATTTCAACGCCGGCTTCACATTGCGCACCTTCCACAGATCCTTCCAGATCCAGCTCTCGCGCACCGCTTCGCCATAGCCGGTCAGTTCGTCGCTGCCGGTGCCGCCATGCTTCAGGGCCGCGAAGGCGGCCTCGGCCGCCAGCATGCCGCTCTTCACCGCGTTATGGCTGCCCTTGATGCGCGGCACATTCACAAAGCCGGCCGAACAGCCAATCAGCGCGCCGCCCGGGAAGCTCAGCTTCGGCACCGACTGGATGCCGCCCTCGTTGATGGCGCGGGCGCCATAGGAGATGCGCTTGCCACCCTCGAAATACTCGCGCACGGAAGAATGCGTCTTGAAGCGCTGGAATTCATCGAAGGGCGAGAGATAGGGATTCTCGTAATTCAGGTTCACCACAAAGCCCACGGCCACCTGGTTATCCTCCAGGTGATACATGAAGCTGCCGCCCGCCGTGCGGCTATCCAGCGGCCAGCCCTGGGTATGCACCACCAGGCCCGGCTTATGCTTGGCCGGATCGATCTGCCAAAGCTCCTTGATGCCGATGCCGAATTTCTGCGGGTCAACGCCGTCGCGCAGATTGAACTTCTGCATCAGCTCCTTGGCCAGCGAACCGCGCACGCCTTCGCCGATCAACGTGTATTTGCCGCGCAGTTCTACGCCGGGCGTGTAGCTGCCCTTGTGTTCGCCATCACGGCCAATGCCCATATCGCCGGTGGCCACACCCACCACTTCGCCCTGCTCGCCATACAGCACTTCAGCGGCGGCGAAGCCGGGGAAGATTTCCACACCGAGTTCCTCGGCCTGGGTGGCGAGCCAGCGGCAGACATTGCCGAGCGAGGCGATGTAGTTGCCGTGATTGTTCATCAGCGGCGGCAGCATGAAATTCGGCACGCTGATATGATTCGCCTCGGTGAGGATCATGAAGCGATCCTCGGTCACCGGTGTATTGAGCGGCGCACCCTTCTCTTTCCAATCCGGGATCAGCTCGTTCAGGCCAATCGGATCGATCACGGCACCGGAGAGGATATGCGCGCCGACTTCAGAGCCTTTCTCGATCACGCAGACCGAAATCTCATGCTCCTGCTCGGCGGCACGCTGCTTCAGGCGAATGGCGGCGGCGAGGCCGGAGGGGCCGGCTCCCACCACCACCACATCATATTCCATCGTTTCGCGTTCCATCCCCGCACCTATCGCTGGTCCCACCACAATGCCTGTCTGGTGCATTGCTTGACTATGTGCCCCTGATTACCAGACTATGGCCCCCAAGCCAACGGCGCCGGGTGTGGACGACCTTATGCATACCAACGATTTAGCCGGGGAAACCACCAGCGCCGGCGCGCTGTTGCGCTTCTATGTGGAGGCCGGCGCGGATGAGTGTATCGGCGAGCTGCCAGTGGACCGTACCGAGCTGCAGGCGGCCCGCCGCGCTGCCGCCGCAGCCGAAGCGCAGCCTGCCGCAGCGAAATCCACCGCTTCCGCCTCAGGCCCGGCCGCTGCCTTCGCCGGCAATGCCGCGCCGCCGATACGTCAGCCGGTTTCGCCGGCCCTGATTTCCGCTCAAGCCGCAGAGACCGCCGCCACCCGGGCGGCCCAGGCCTGCGGCGATGTGGCGCAGCTCGCCAAGGCGGTGGCGGCCTTCGAGGGCTGCGCGCTGAAGGCCACCGCCACCAATACCGTGTTCGCCCGCGGCAACCCGGCGGCACCGCTGATGCTGATCGGTGAAGCGCCGGGCCGCGACGAAGATGCACAGGGCCTGCCCTTCGTGGGCCAGAGCGGGCAATTGCTGGATCGCATGCTGGCCGCCATCGGCCGCGACGAAACCAGCAGCTACATCTCCAACGTCATTTTCTGGCGCCCGCCGGGCAACCGCGATCCCTCACCCGAGGAAATCATCGCCTGCCGCCCGTTCGTTGAGCGCCATATCGCCCTGGTGCGGCCCAAGCTGCTCGCCTTCGTGGGCCGCCATTCCGCCGCCACCTTGCTCGGCACCAGCACCGGCATCACCAAGCTGCGCGGCAAGTGGCATGAATACCGCAGCGGCGATCTGGTGATCCCGGCCTTGCCGATGCTGCATCCGGCCTATCTGCTGCGCCAGCCCGGCATGAAGCGCGAAGCCTGGCAGGATATGCTGAGCCTCGCCACCAAGCTCGAGGAGCTGGGCGCGTGAGCGCTGGCTGGACCTACGTCGCAATGCCCGTCACCCCCGCGAAAGCGGGGGTCCCATTTCCGCTTCGCGCACTGAAAAAATGGGATTCCCGCTTGCGCGGGAATGACGGTTTGTGCTTGCGCTCATACAGCTTTTGGCAATGAACCGCCTGTTCTACGGCTGGATCGTGGTGGCGGCGGCCTTCGCGGTGATGCTGGTGGGCTTTGGCGCCGCCTATACCTTCCCCGCCTTCTTCGATCCGCTGCGCAGTGAATTCGGCGCCACGCGCGGCACCGTGTCGCTGGTCTTCTCGCTGGCCGCCTTCCTGTATTTCGCGCTCGGTGCCATCAGTGGGCCGATGGCAGACCGCTATGGGCCGCGCCCGGTGATCGGCTTTGGCATCGCCTGCATCGCGCTGGGCATGATCGCGGCCAGCTTCGCCGATAGCCTGCTGGCGGTGCTGGTGGCCTACAGCATCGGCATGGGCATGGGCGTTGGCTTCGCCTATGTGCCGGCCATCGCCACAGTGCAGCATTGGTTCATTGCCAAGCGTGGCCAGGCTTCCGGCCTCTCGGTGATGGGCATCGGGCTGGGCACTGTGCTGATGCCGCCGCTGGCAGCCTGGCTGATCGACGCGCTGGACTGGCGCCAGGCCTATCTGGTGCTGGGTCTGGGTGTGGCCGTGCTTGGTACGCTGGCGGTGCTGGCCCTGCGCGCCAACCCGGCCAGCATGGGGCTGCAGCCCGATGGCGCCTCAGCGCCTGCCACCGCCGCCAATGCCGGCCCGCCGCCGGGCCTGACCTTGCGCCAGGCGTTGCGCCACCGGCTGTTCTGGTTCCTCTATCTCGCCTGCGCGCTGAACTGCATCGGCACCTTCGTGCCCTTCGTGCATCTGGCGCCCTTCGCCCAGGATCAGGGCCTGAGCCGCGAACAGGGCGTGTGGCTGGTGGGCCTGATCGGCATCGGCTCCATGCTCGGCCGCTTTCTGCTCGGCGGCGTGGCCGACCGGGTAGGCCGTGGCCCGGCCTTCGCCGCCGCCATGTTCGGCTCTGGCCTGATGCTGGCCTATTGGGCCTTCGCCTCAGGATTCATGGCACTGGCGGTTTTCGCGCTCGGCTTCGGCCTCTGCTATGGCGGCTTCGTGGCGCTGGCCCCGGCCGTCACTGTGGACCTGTTTGGCGCCCGTGCCGCCAGCGCGGTGATCGGCGCGCTCTATACCAGCGTGGCCTTTTCCACCCTGCTGGGGCCAACGCTCGCCGGCGTCGCCTTTGATCGCTCGGGCAGCTATATCCTGCCGATCGCCATTTGCGCCCTCACCTGCTTTATCGGCGCGGTGATGGTGGCTTTCATGCCCCGTCGGCTCTACTCACCCTCATAAGTTGCGTAATATATCCTTGCCCACTAGCGTTTCTTGCGGTATTCGGGCTTGTCATGCCAAGCCAAGCCCGATCCCATGCGACCCGGCGGCCGAAGCGGACGGGGGAAGGCTTGGGGCGCCGATTGCGCCATAAGCTTGCTGCTGTCCTGCTGGGATTTGGGCTATGCGCGACCCCCGCCCTGGCGCAAAGCGACC